>Ga0065165_1002033_pt1 | contig 18824 bp, 17 predicted proteins | sample AraplaMF_Cvi_mMF_FD_63813 | JGI IMG/M metagenome (GOLD analysis project Ga0065165, IMG submission 63813) | Arabidopsis root microbial communities from the University of North Carolina, USA - plate scrape MF_Cvi_mMF (version 2) (version 3) | ecosystem: Host-associated > Plants > Roots >...
CAGGTCGATCGCTTCCTCGATGCGCTCGACCGGGTGGATCGTCAGCCCCTCGATGGCCTTCTTCGGCACGTTCGCCTTCGGCACCACCGCGACGCTGAAACCGAGCTTGGCGGCTTCCTTCAGCCGCTCCTGGCCGCGCGGCGCCGGCCGCACCTCGCCGGCCAGCCCGACCTCGCCGAACGCGATGAAGCCGCGCGGCAGCGGCCGCCCGCGCAGGCTGCTCTGGATCGCCAGCATCACCGCCAGGTCGGCCGCCGGCTCGCTGATGCGCACGCCGCCGACGGCATTGACGAACACGTCCTGGTCGAGGCACGCGATGCCGGCATGCCGGTGCAGTACGGCCAGCATCATCGCGAGGCGGTCGCGGTCGAGGCCGACGCTCAGGCGCCGCGGGCTCGGGCCGCCGGAATCGACCAGCGCCTGGATCTCGACCAGCAGCGGCCGCGTACCCTCCAGCGTGACCAGCACGCACGAGCCGGCGACCGGCTCGCCGTGCGTCGACAGGAAGATCGCGCTCGGGTTCGCGACGCCCTTCAGCCCCTTCTCGGTCATCGCGAACACCCCGATCTCGTTGACCGCGCCGAAGCGGTTCTTGATCGCCCGCACCAGCCGGAAGCTGCTGTGGGTGTCGCCCTCGAAGTACAGCACCGTGTCGACGATGTGCTCCAGCACGCGCGGGCCGGCCAGCGCGCCCTCTTTGGTGACGTGCCCGACCAGGATGATCGTGGTGCCGCTGCCCTTGGCCACGCGGGTCAGCTGCGCGGCGCATTCGCGCACCTGGGCCACCGAGCCGGGCGCGGAGGTCAGCTGGTCGCTGTAGACGGTCTGGATCGAGTCGATCACGCAGATCGCCGGCTGCTCGGCATCGATGGTCGCGGTGATCTTCTCGAGCTGGATCTCGGCGATCACGCGCACCTGCGAGCCGTCGAGCCCGAGGCGGCGCGAACGCAGCGCGACCTGCGCGCCGGATTCCTCGCCGGTGACGTAGAGCGCGCGCATGGTGCGCGACAGCGCATCGAGCGCCTGCAGCAGCAGCGTCGACTTGCCGATGCCCGGGTCGCCGCCGATCAGCACGACGCCGCCGGCGACGATGCCACCGCCGAGCACGCGGTCGAGTTCATCGATGCCGGTCGGCTGGCGGTCGACGTCCGAGGCCTCGATCTCGGACAGCGTCGCGACCGGCTGCGCGCCGGCCAGCGATTGATAGCGGTGCTTGACAGGCGCTTCGGCGACGCCTTCGACCAGCGTGTTCCAGGCGCCGCAGTGCGGACATTTGCCCAGCCACTTGGGGCTGGTGCCACCGCATTCGCTGCAGGTGTAGACGGATTTGGGTTTGCTCACCCCGCGACTGTAGCGGGGGGCCGGCGACGGCCGGCGAGGCGTTGCCACCACGGGGTCGACGGCTGCGCCGCCGGGACGGGCGAGAACACGCGCAGGCTGGCGCCCGCCGGTGCTTCGATCAGCGCCAGCGCCCCGCGGCGCAGCACGAGCGTGTCGCCGGCCGCAAGGAAGTGGTCGTCCTCGTCGCCGCTCTGCGTGACCCACACGCGACCGGCCAGCACCTGCAGCTCGACCGGTCGGGCCGAGCGCCAGCGGTGGAGTTCGCCGACGGCGAGTTGCAGATCGAGGGGGTGGAGTGTGGTCGTCATCGGGGCCTCGCCGTGGTGTCCTCAGGGCGCCAGTGTTCCCGCAAGCGCTGTGGCCCACCACATCCAGAACGGCGTGAACTGCACCGGCACAGATGCCCGCCGCGCCGACTGTGCTGGTGACAACGGGCCGGATCTGTACCTGTGCCACGGTGCAGGCCGCGGCGACAATCGCTCCCCATGGAAGAGGCCCTGCTGGATGTCGACGCGGCGCTGCCGCCATTGCCGAATTCGCCGCTGTACCAGGCGGTGGCCGGCGGGCTGGAGAAGGCGATCACCTGCGGCAGCCTGCGCAGCGGCGACCGGCTGCCGTCGGTGCGGCAGCTGTGCCAGCAGCACGGCGTCAGCGCGTCGACCGCGACGCTCGCCTACCGCTGGCTCGAGAACCGCGGGCTGGTCGAGGCGCGGCCGAAGTCCGGCTACTTCGTCGCACCGCGCCCGCAGCCGCTGCCCGAACCCGAGCTCGACGCGCGCATGAGCAAGGCCGACTTCGTCACGCCCGACGGGCTGACGCGGCAATTTCTGCTGGTCGCGAACGAGCCCGGCGCGATGCCTTCGTTCCGCGTGCAGGCCGGCCGCAGCCTGCTGCCCGAGGCCAAGCTGCGCCAGCTGACGGCCAGCGTCAACCGCCGCCACCCCGAATACGCGTCGCGCGTCGAGAGCAACGGCAGCCCGGCGCTGCGCCGCGAGATCGCCCGCCGCGCGATCCACAGCGGCGTGCGGCTGCACCCCGACGAGATCCTGCTGACCAACGGCGGCATGGAGGCGATGCACCTCGCGCTGCGCGCGGTGGCCCGCGCGGGCGACACGATCGCGATCGAATCGCCCACCTACTTCATGCTGCTCGACGTGATCGAGAGCCTGGGCATGCGGTCGATCGAGATCCCGTCGCACCCGCGCGACGGCCTGTCGATCGAGGCGCTCGACCTGGCCACGCGCACGCCCGGCGCGGTTCGCGCCTGCGTCGTGATTCCCAATTTCCAGAATCCGGTCGGCAGCCTGATGCCGGTGGAGAACAAGCGCAGGCTGGTCGCGCTGGCCGCCGAACGCGGCTTTCCGGTGATCGAGAGCGACATCTACGGCGAACTGCACTTCGGCGACGAGCGCCCGCCGGTGCTGAAGAGCTTCGATGCGCGCGACGACGTGATCCTCTGCTCGGCCTTCACGAAGGCGGTGGCGCCCGGCTACCGCGTCGGCTGGATGGCGCCGGGGCGGCACCTGCGCGAATGCCAGTCGCTCAAGTTCCGCACCTCGTCGCCCGGCGTGCAGTTGCAGCAGGAGGTGATCGCCGAGTTCCTCGCCGACGGCGGCTACGACCACCACATGCGCCGGCTGCGCGCGGCGCTGAAAGTCCAGGCGCAGGCGATGGCCGATGCGATCGCGCGCTACTTTCCGCCCGGTTGCCGGCTGAGCCGGCCGCGCGGCGGGCTCGCGCTGTGGATCGAGCTGCCGGTGCAGGTGGATTCGCGCAAGGTCTTCGAGCAGGCGTGCCGCGAACTGATCGGCGTGGCGCCGGGCGCCACCTTCACCTGCAGCGCGCGCTTCAATCATTTCATCCGGCTGCACTACGGCGACCCGTGGACGCCGCTGCTCGAAACGCGCCTGAAGCGCCTCGGGCAGATCATCTCCGACCAACTCTGAGTTTCCAGAACCTCTTCGCAAAGCAGCACCCCATGGACTTCTCCCTCTGGCTCGCCTTCTTCGCCGCCGCCTGGGCCATCAGCCTGTCGCCGGGGGCCGGCGCGGTCGCCGCGATGAGCGCCGGCGTCAACCATGGCTTCGCGCGCGGCTACTTCATGACCTTCGGCCTGGTGATGGGCATCTGGACGCAGGTGCTGGTGGTGGGCCTCGGCCTCGGTGCGCTGATCGCCGCGTCGAGCCTCGCGTTCGCGGCCGTGAAATGGCTGGGCGTCGGCTACCTGCTGTGGCTGGGCATCAAGCAATGGCGCGCGCCGGCACGGCCGATGGTCGCGGCCACCGGCGAAGCGCAGGTGACGCGTCGCTCGCTGGTGCTGCGCGGCTGGATGGTCAACGCGGTCAACCCGAAGGGCACGGTGTTCCTGCTGGCGGTGGTGCCGCAGTTCCTCGACCTCGCGCAGCCGCTCGCGCCGCAATACGGCGTGATCGGCGCGACGCTGATGTTCACCGACCTGGTCGTGATGGCCGGCTACACCGCGCTGGCCGCCCGGCTGCTGCGCCTGCTGAAATCCCCGGTGCAGATCCGCGCGCTGAACCGGCTGTTCGGCGGCCTGTTCGTCGCCGCCGCGGCGTTGTTGGCACTCTTCAAGCGCGCCTGAACGGCGCGGGTTTGCACGCCGCGAGACACCGCCTGTACGATCGCTTGCCCACGGTGCCGGTTGTTCGCGACCGGCACGACCTGATCGGGCAGCTTCTACGGGGGGCGGATGAACGAGCATCGCAGTGGGGGGCCGATGGGCCCGGGAATCGCCGTGTTCGGCAAGCTGAGCCTGGGCGCGAAGCTCTCGGTGCTGGCCGCCGGCGGTGCGTTGCTGGCCGCGGCCGCGATCGGCGGCTGGGTGCAGCAGCGCGGCTGGACACACTGGGGCAGCCTCGCGCTGCTGGCGGCGACGGTGCTGCTGGCGTACCTGCTGCTCGCGCTGTACCTGCAGATGGCGGGCGCGCTCGGCGCGCTCGACGGCGCGGTGTCGCGCATGAAGCAGGGCGACCTGTCGCGCCGGGTCGAGATCCGCGGCGGCGATGAATTCGCCCGCATCGGCACCGCGCTCGATGCGGTCAGCGAGACGCTCTCCGGGCTGGTAGCCGACGTCCGCAGCAGCACGCTGCTGGTCAACGCGGCCAGCGCCGAGCTGACGGCCGACACCGGCGACCTGTCGCGCCGGACCGAGCAGCAGTCGGCCAACCTGGAAGAAACCTCGGCCAGCGTGCAGCAGCTCGATGCCACGGTGCGCCAGAACGCGAGCGACGCCCGCGAGGCCGAAGCGCTGGCCTCGCGCGTGCACGGGCTGGCCGGCTCGGGCGGCGGCGCGATGCGCGAGGCGGTCGATTCGATGCATGCGATCAAGGCCGGCTCCGAGAAGGTCGGCGACATCATCGGCGTGATCGATTCGATCGCGTTCCAGACCAACATCCTCGCGCTCAATGCCGCCGTCGAGGCGGCGCGGGCCGGCGAGCAGGGGCGCGGCTTCGCGGTCGTCGCGTCCGAGGTGCGCGCGCTCGCGCAGCGCAGCGGCGAGGCGGCGCGCGAGATCAAGCAGCTGATCGAGCAGTCGGGCACCGAGACCGCCAGCGGCGTCGGCCACATCGAGCGGGTGAGCGGCGTGCTGACCGAGATCGTCGGCGGCGTCGCCGAGCTCACCGGGCGCATGGGACGCATCACCTCGGCCGTCGGCGAACAGAGCGACGGCCTCGCGCAGGTGTCGCAGGCGATGACGCAGCTCGACGAGCTGACGCACCAGAACGCGCAGATGGTCGAGCAGACCTCGCGCGCCTGCGCCGGGCTGAGCGAGCGGGCGCGCCAGCTGTCGGCCGCGGTCGGGGGATTCCGGTTGCGCCAGGGCACGGCCGACGAGGCGCAGGCGCTGGTGCAGCGCGCGGTCGCGTTCTACAACGAGCGCGGCGGACCGGCTGCGCTGCCCGGCATCACCGAGCCGGGCAACGGCTTCAACGACCGCGACATGTACGTCTTCGCGTGGGACCGCGACCTCGTGTACCACGCGTTCGGCGGCAAGCCGGCCAACGTCGGCAAGAGCGCGAAGCAGATCATCGGCACCGACGTGACCCAGCTGGCGCACGACGTGTGGGCCGCCGCCGAGGCCGGTGGCGGCTGGGTCGACTACGACTTCCTGAACCCGGCCAACGGCCAGGTGCTGCCGAAGACCTCGTACATCGTGCCGGTGGCGCAGGACCTGGTGCTGGGCTGCGGGATCTACAAGACGCGGCGCACCTGACACCGATCGAGGGATTCCTTACAGGCCTAGAATGTAAGGAATCGTCCAACGACCGGGCTCGCCGTCATGTATGCCACGCTCACCAGCAAAGGTCAGGTCACCGTTCCCAAGGAAATCCGCGACCGGCTCGGCCTCGATGCCGGATCGACCTTGGATTTCCAGCTACTGCCTGACAACACCATCACGGCCCGGCCGGTCACCCCGGATGCCCGCCGGATCCGCGGCATCCTCAAATCACCGGACGCCACGGCGTTGACCATCGAGCAGATGGACGAGGGCATTGCGCAGCACCTGCGCGAAAAGCACGCACCTGCAGTGGGCCGCCCCAAGAAGCCGCGTCGATGATCGGCATCGACACCAACGTCCTGCTGCGGCTGTGGCTCGACGACGATCCGGCGCAAGGCAAGCGGATCGATGCCTTGCTGGCCGACCATGGCGGCACGCCGGGTGCCCTGCTGCTCAGCGATGTGGTGCTGGTCGAGGCGGTGTGGACCTTGCGGTCGGCGTTCTCGCAGGACAAAGCCGCACAGTTGACGGCCGTTCGCAGCCTGCTGGACGAAGCCGCGTTCGCCTTTGAAGACCGGGAGGCGATCGTTCGCGCAGCGACGATGTTCGAGACCGCATCCTGCGGTTTTTCTGATTGCCTGGTGGTCGCCAAGCATGCGCATCGGGGCTGCGACTTCACCGCCACATTCGACCGCGCGATGCGCAAGCTGCCCGGTGTGCGCGTGCTCTGAATCGACCGACCTTCAGCCGTCGCGCACCTTGCCGCGCGAACTCTTCAATTCGCCGCGCTGCGATTTGCCTTCGAGCCGCCGCTTCTGCGATCCGCGCGTCGGCTTCGTCGGCCGCCGCGGCGGCGCCACCACCGCGACGCTGTCGACCAGCTGCTGCAGGCGCTGCAGCGCGTCCTGGCGGTTCATGTCCTGGCTGCGCGAGGTCTGCGCCTTGATCACGACGACGCCGTCGCCGGTGATGCGCTGGTCGGACAGCGCCAGCAGCCGCTCCTTCAGCGGCTCGGGCAGCGACGACGCGCGGATGTCGAAGCGCAGGTGCACCGCGCTCGAGACCTTGTTGACGTTCTGCCCGCCCGCGCCCTGCGCCCGGATCGCGGTGAATTCGACCTCGGCCGGATCGACCTGGGGTGTCACGGCGTCGTGTTTGTCGGCACGCGCTGCGCGAGCGCGCACATCAGCTCGTAGCCGATCGTGCCGGCCGAGCGCGCGACCTCGTCGATCGGCAGCACGCTGCCGTGCGGGCCGCGGCCCCACAGCGTGACCTCGCTGCCGACGCCGGCCTGCGGCACCGGCGTCAGGTCGACCGTCAGCAGGTCCATCGACACCCGCCCGACCAGCGCGCAACGCACGCCGTCGACCAGCGCCGGCGTGCCGGTCGGTGCGACGCGCGGGTAGCCGTCGGCATAGCCGCAGGCCACCACGCCGATGCGCATCTCGCGCTCGGCGGTGAACACGCTGCCGTAGCCGACGGTGTCGCCCTGCTTCAGCGCCTGCACGGCGATCAGCTGCGAGCGGAGCGTCATCGCCGGGCGCAGGTCCCAGTCGGCAATGGTCGATTCGGGGTGGTCGGGCGACCCGCCGTAGACCATGATGCCGGGGCGCACCCAATCGGCCCGCACGCCGGGTTGCGTCGGCGCGAACCGCAGCGTCGCCGCGCTGTTGCTGAGCGAGCGCTCGCCGTCCAGGTCGGCGGTGGCAGCATTGAACACCGCCAGCTGCGCCGCGATGCCGCGCGGCCCGTCGGCATCGGAGAAATGCGTCATCAGCGTGATCTGGTCGACCTGCGGCAGGTTCGACAAGCGCAGCCACGCGGTGCGGAACGCGGCCGGCGTGAAGCCGAGCCGGTTCATGCCGGTGTTCATCTTCAGGAAGACATGGTGCGGCCAGGTGGTCTTGTGCATCGCGAGCCAGTCGATCTGCGCCTCGTGGTGCACCGCATGCCACAGGTTCAGCCGCGAGCACAGCTCGAGGTCGCGCGACTCGAAGCAGCCTTCGAGCAGCAGGATCGGCCCGCGCCAGCCCATCGCGCGCACGCGCTCGGCCTCGGCCAGGTCGACCAATGCGAAGCCGTCGGCCGCCTGCAGCGCCCCGTACACCCGCTCGATGCCGTGCCCGTAGGCGTTCGCCTTGACGATCGCCCACACCCGCGCGTCGGGTGCGCACGCACGCGCACGCTGCAGGTTGTGGCTCAGTGCATCGCTGTGAATCAACGCTTCGATCGGACGCGGCATGGGCCGATTCTGCCAGCCACCTGCGCCTGCGAAGCAGGATGCCCAGGAGCGAAGCGACTGGGGGGCCGTGCTATAACCGCCGCCGCGGGGAACCAGCAGCGGCCGCGTCGAGCGCTGCATCGATTGATGACCGGGCCCACCCGGCAGGCGACAGGCAGCACGCTCTCAGCGAATGAAAAAAGGTTTCTACACCATCATGTCGGCGCAGTTCTTCAGCTCGCTGGCTGACAACGCGTTGCTGGTGAGCGCCATCGAACTGCTGAAGACCTCCCACGCGCCGACCTGGCAGGTCCCCGCGCTGAGTCCGATCTTCGCGCTGTTCTACGTGATCCTCGCCCCCTTCCTCGGCGCGTTCGCCGATGCCGTGCCGAAGGGGCGGGTGATGTTCGTGTCGAACGCGATCAAGGTGATCGGCTGCCTGATGATGCTGTTCGGCAGCCACCCGCTGGTCTCGTACGCCATCGTCGGCCTGGGCGCCGCGGCCTACTCGCCGGCCAAGTACGGCATCCTGACCGAGCTGCTGCCGAACTCGCAGCTGGTGAAGGCCAACGGCTGGATCGAGGGGCTGACCATCCTGTCGATCATCCTCGGCCTGCTGCTCGGCGGCCAGCTGGTCGGCCACATGGTGTCGGCGCACCTGCTCGCGTTCGACATGCCGCTGATCGACACCGGCGTCGACACGCCGCCCGAGGCCGCGATCTCGCTGATCGTGTTCCTGTACATCGTCGCGGCGCTGTTCAACCTGCGCATCCCGCGCACCGAGGCCCCGCTGCAGCCGCTGTCGCACAGCGTCGTCGAGCTGGTGCGCGACTTCTCCAGCTGCAACGCCCGCCTGTGGAGCGACAAGCTCGGCCAGATCTCGCTGTCGACGACCACGCTGTTCTGGGGCGTCTCGGGCAACCTGCGCGTGATCGTCTTCGCATGGGCGGCGGCGGCGCTGGGCTACACGACCACGCAGGCGTCGACGCTGGCCGGCGTGGTCGCGCTCGGCACCGCGGTCGGTGCGATCGCCGCTTCGATGCGGGTGCGGCTCGACCAGGCCACCAACGTGATCCCGCTCGGCATCGGCATGGGCGTGCTGGTGATCGGCCTGAACTTCATCCACAACGTCTGGGTCGCCGCGCCGTTCCTGGTGATCCTCGGCGCGATCGGCGGCTACCTGGTGGTGCCGATGAACGCGCTGCTGCAGCACCGCGGGCACAACCTGATGGGCGCCGGCCGCTCGATCGCGGTGCAGAACTTCAACGAGCAGGCCTGCATCCTCGGGCTGGGCGCGTTCTACACCGGCATGACGAAATTCGGCATGTCGGCCTTCGCGTCGATCACGGTGTTCGGGCTGGTCGTCGCCGGCACGATGTGGCTGATCCGCCGCTGGCATGCGCGCAACCTGGTCGTGCACCGCGAAGAAGTCGATCACCTGCTCGCGCTGGCCCGCAGCGACAAGCATTGAATCGATGACGCCCGCCGCAGCCGCCGGCGGCGATGGGCGAACCGCCGCCGGATTCCTTCCCGCGCTCGCCCTCGCCTTCAACGCGCTCGTCTGGGGCGTGTCATGGTGGCCCTTCCGCCAACTGCACGCGCTCGGGCTGCACCCGCTGTGGGCCACCGTGCTGGTGTACGCGGTCGCTGTGCTGCTGATCGTCGCGACACGCCGCCGCGCCCTCGGCACGCTGCTGCGCACGCCCAGCCTGTGGCTGCTGGTGTTCGCATCGGGCGCGACCAACGCGGCTTTCAACTGGGCGATGGTGATCGGCGACGTGGTGCGCGTCGTGCTGCTGTTCTACCTGATGCCGCTGTGGACGGTGCTGCTGTCGCGGCTGGTGCTGAAGGAAGCCTTCACGCCGACCGCCGCGCTGCGCGTCGCGCTGGCGCTGGCCGGTGCGTTCATCGTGCTGAAGCCGGCGGGCGCGGGCGTCGCGCTGCCGCTGCCGCAGTCGCTGCCCGACTGGTTGGCGGTGCTCGGCGGCTTCACGTTCGCGCTCAACAACGTGATGTTGCGCCACCAGGCGCACCGGCCGGAAGAGGCGCGGGCGCTCGGGATGTTCATCGGCGGCGTGCTGGTGGCCGGCGCGCTCGCGAGCACGCTGGCCGCGAATGCGCTGGTGCCCTGGCTGCCAGCGCCGCAGCCCGCCTGGGTGCTGGCGATCGGCGCGCTGAGCCTCGCGTTCCTGGCCAGCAACCTCGCGCTGCAGTACGGCGCGTCGCGGCTGCCGGCCAATGTCACGTCGGTCGTGATGCTCTGCGAGGTGGTGTTCGCGACGCTGTCGGCCATCGCGCTCGGCGCCGGCACGCTGACGCCGACGGTGCTGATCGGCGGCGTGCTGATCCTGGCGGCCGCGCTGCTTTCCACATTCAAGCGAGCCGGTTGATCGCTACTGCAGCGTGCGCGTGCCCGGCAGGCTGAAGACCTCGGCCGGCGATTGCAGCGCATGGCAGGCCTCGCCGGCATCGCGGGTGCAGTCGGCCATCACCGCCCAGCGCTCGTGCAGGTGCCACAGCACGCAGCGGCAATCGCCCGACAGCTGCGGGTGCGCGGCCAGCATCGCGAGGTTGTGCGCGATCTTCTCGCCCATCCCCGCGCGGTGCGCCGGGTCGCTGGCGGCCTGCAGGTACTGGCTGTAGCCGGTCATCAGGGCCAGCGTGCCCGCGAGCACGGCCTCGACACCCGGCATCTGGTGTTCTTCGACGAGCAGGTCCATGCGACGCTCCCTCGACAGTGGCAATGGGACGATGCTATCTCAGATGAGAATGATTCTCAAATGGAAACAGGCGAATCACCCTGGACCGGCCGCGCCTTCAGCGCGTGCGGTGCACATCACGGCACGACGAAGTCGGGATCGAGCTCGCGCAGCACCTGGAGGAACTCGGGGTCCATCAGCGGCTTGGCCAGGTAGGCGTCGCTGCCGGCCAGCGAGGTGCGCACCCGTTCGGCCGGGGTGGCCTGGCCGGTGACGAGCACGATGCGCGGCCCGCCGGCCGACTGGCGGGCGGTCTGCTTCATGAACTGGCACAGCTGCAGGCCGTCCATCGGGCTGTCCGCGCCGAGTGCGATGTCGATGAAGGCCAGCGCGAAGCTGTGCACCGTCATCCGGTCGAGCGCCTGCGTGCTGTTGCGCGCCAGGTGCACGCGGTAGCCCAGGCGCATCAGCCGGACCTGCAGGAACTTGAGCGCGATGCGGCTGTCGTCGACGACCAGCACGTCTTTCACGGCGCGGCCGCTGGCGGCGGTGGCCGCCGCATCGAACCGTCCGGAATCGGAGGCGACCCAGTCGGCCTGCGGCGGCTCGTCGAGCAGCGCGAGCCGCTGTTCGAGCAGCAGGTCGAGTTCGCGCACGATGCGGGTGGGCTCGATCGGGCGCGGCAGGTGGGCCGCCGCGCCGGCCGGTGCCCGCGCGCCGATGAAGACGGCGTCGGCGAGCCGCCCGGCGGCCGTCACCGCGGCGATCGCGGCCGGCTGGTCGGCATCGGCGAGGACGAAGTCGGCCTCGCCCAGGTCGGCCGCGCGTTCGTACGCCGGCGCGCGCTGCTCGGCCAGCCGCAGGAATGACTGCACGCCGTCGCGCTCGAAATCGCTGAACCCCTGCAACGCCACCGAATACCGCGTGCGGATGCGCTCGGTCATCGTGTGCTCCCTTGGTCTGTTGGTATGGCGAGGATGGTGGGCGCGGTGGCAGAACGCGTCAAGCACGGGAATGGAACGCGGCCCTGCTGCGTACACTGCCCTGCGGATGCCGCGCACGCGCCGCGTTCGACGACACGCCACCCCAGCCCCACGCCAGGAGATCCCCGCATGAACCGATCGATCCTCGTCCTCGCCACCGTGGCCGGCCTCGCCGCTGCACTGCCGGCGGCCGCGCAGTTCGCCAAGCCCGAAGACGCGGTCAAGTACCGCAAGGCGGCCTTCACGGTGATGGCGAGCCATTTCGGCCGCGTGGCCGCGATGGCCAACGGACGCGTTGCGTTCGATGCCAAGGTCGCCGCCGACAACGCCGAGATCGCGACGATGATGTCGAAGCTGCCGTTCGCCGGCTTCATCGAAGGCACCGACAAGGGCGACACCAAGGCCAAGCCGGAGATCTGGACCGAGCAGGACAAGTTCAAGGCCGCCGTGTCAAAGATGCAGGACGCGATGGAGAAGCTGAACGTCGCCGCAAAGGCCGGCAACGTCGACACGCTGAAGACCGCGGCCGGCGCGGTAGGCCAGGCCTGCAAGGGCTGCCACGACAGCTACCGCAAGGAGTGATCGACGCGCGGCCGTGCGACCGGCCGGCGCGGGGAGACCATCCGCTACCATTCGGGGTTGCGTTGCGCGCAGCCACCCGCTTGGCGCCGCCCCCGCCTGCCCACGACTTCACGAGCCCGCTTCGAATGACTGTGTCTTGTTTCCGAGCCGCGCGCGTCCTCGCCGTCCTGCTTCCGCTGCATGCCGGGCTCGCAGCGGCTGCCGACGAATTGCCGCCCGGCGGCACATTCACCACCCCGGCCTATGCGACGGCTGCCAGCGCGCCCGCCGGCACCAACACCCCCGGCTATGCGCCGACGACGCCCGGCGGCGCGCTGCGCAACCTGCCGACACCCGGGCAGACCGCGCCGCGCGACGACGATGACGCTGCCGCCCGCCTGCGCAACCTGCCGCCGCCGAAGCCGAGCGAGTTCCAGAAGTTCGTCGAGGCCGCGACCGGCCGCCAGCTGCAGCCCTTCGGCAGCAACTTCTTCGCCGAGGCCTCGCGCGCCGCGCAGCCGGTCGACAACGTCCCGGTGACGGCGGACTACACCGTCGGTCCCGGCGACGAGGTGCTGGTGCGGGCCTGGGGCTCGATCGACGTCGACTACCGCAGCACCGTCGATCGCAACGGCCAGCTGAACCTGCCGAAGGTCGGCAGCTTCACGGTCTCGGGCATCAAGGCCTCCGAACTCGAAGGCCAGCTGCGCGCGCAGATCGGCCGCCTGTACCGCAACTTCAACCTCAGCGTGTCGCTGGGCAAGCTGCGCGGCCTGAAGGTGTTCGTCGTCGGCCCGGCCCGCCTGCCGGGCGTCTACACGGTGCCCAGCCAGGCGACGATGCTGTCGGCGGTGGTGGCCGCCGGCGGCCCCGGCCCGAACGGCTCGATGCGCCGCGTGCAGTTGCGCCGCGACAACCAGCTGGTGTCCGAACTCGACATCTACGAGTTCCTGGTGCAAGGCGACAAGTCCAAGGACCTGCAGCTGGCCGCCGGCGACGTGCTGGTGTTCCAGCCGGTGGGGCCGCGCGTCGCGCTGAGCGGTGCGCTCGACAACGCCGCCATCTATGAACTGAAGGGCGCGCAGGAGCCCGTCGGCGAGTTGCTGCGCTACGCCGGCGGCTCGCCGGTGCTGACCGACCCGAACCGCGTGCAGCTCGAGCGCATCGACCCGGCGCAGGCGCCGGCGGCACGCTACGTCGAAGACTTCAAGCTCGACGCAGCCGGGCTGCAGCACCCGCTGCGCGACGGCGACGTGCTGACGCTGCTGACGATCTCGCCGAAGTTCGCGAACGCGGTGACGCTGAAGGGCCAGGTGGCGCAGCCGCTGCGCTACACCTTCACGCCGGGCATGCGCATCCGCGACCTGATCCCCGACAAGGAAGCCCTGATCTCGCCCGACTTCTACCGGCGCAAGAACCTGCTGGTGCAGGTCATCGCCGACGACGACGACATCCTGCTGGAAGAGGCCGAGCAGCGCGCCGCCCGCACGGGCAGCAACACCGGTGTCGGTCTGCCCGGCGCGACGAGCAGCGGCACCCCCGGCGCGCGCAGCGAAGGCGGCCGGACCGACAACACGGCGACGCCCGTCGTCGTGGCGTCCGCTGCCGACCCCTCTGCCGCGCGCGATCCGAACCGCTTCCCGCTGACCGAGGGCGAGCGCGCGCGCCGGCGCATGGACCGCCTGGCCGCGGCCGAGTCGAGGCGCACGCCGGCCACCTTGTTCAACGAGCTGAACTGGGACTACGCGGTGATCGAGCGGCTCAGCGAGAAGGACCTGAGCACGCAGGTGATTCCGTTCAACCTCGGCAAGGCGGTGCTGCAGGGCGACCCCGACAACAACATCGAGCTGAAGGCCGGCGACGTCGTCACCATCTACAGCCAGAAGGACATCCGCGTGCCGGTGGCCAAGCAGACGCGGCTGGTCTCGGTGGAAGGCGAGGTCGGCGCGCCCGGCGTGTACCAGCTGCTGCCCGGCGAGACGCTGGCCCAGCTGATCACGCGGGCCGGCGGCTTCACGCCGCAGGCCTATGTGTACGGCCTGGAGTTCAGCCGCGAGGAAACCCGCAAGCGCCAGCGCGAGAACCTGCAGGTGGCGATCGCGCGCCTCGAAGTGCTGTCGGCGCAGCAGGCGGCCCGCGAAGCGGCCAACCGGCGCGAAGAGCAGGCCGGCGGGGCGGCCATCAGCTCGGCGGCGACGCAGGCGCAGATGGCGCGGCTCAGCCGCGTGCAGCCGAACGGCCGCGTCGCGCTCGAACTGACGCCGGAGACCACCTCGGTGAGCCAGCTGCCCGAGGTGCCGCTCGAGAACGCCGATCGCATCGTGGTCCCGAGCCGCCCCGGCTTCGTGACGGTGGCCGGCGCTGTCGTCAACAACAACGCCTTCCTGTGGAAGCCCAACCGCACGGTCGGCGACTACGTGAAGCTGGCCGGGCTGGATGAAGCCGCCGAGCCGTCCAACATGTTCGTGCTGCGCGCCGACGGCACCGTCAGCCATGCGAACGAACGCCGCGGCTGGTTCGGCAGCCTGGAATCCCAGGCGTTGCAGCCCGGCGATGCGGTGGTGGTGCCGAACCAGCTCGACTATGAGAGCTGGGGCCGCGCGGCCATCCGCAACCTGAAGGACTTCTCGCAGATCTTCTACCAGTTCGGCCTGGGTGCGGCGGCCATCAAGACGCTGCGCGGAGACTGAGCCCGATGATGCAGACCGATCCATTGACGAACGTGCCGACCGACGATTTCGAGGAACAGAACGGGCCGTCGATCAGCCTGTTCGACCTGCTGGTCTGGCTGGGGGAAGGCAAGCGGATCGTCGCGGCCTGTGCCGGCGCCGCGATGGTGCTCGCCGTGGCCGTGGCGCTGCTGAAGCCCAACATCTTCACGGCACGCGCGACCTTGCTGGCCCCGGGCGGGCAGCAGCAGAGCTCATCGGCCGCGGCGCTGGCCGCGCTGGGCTCGCTGGGCGGGCTGGCCGGGGGCATCGGCGCCAAGACACCCGACGAGCTGTACGTCAGCCTGCTGAAGAGCGACAGCGTGCAGCGCGCGCTGGACCAGCAGTTCAAGCTGCAGCAGCGCTACGAGGTCAAGACCTACGAGCAGTTGCGCAAGGTGCTGCCCACGTACGTTCGCGTCAGTTCGGACAAGAAGTCCGGCCTGATCACGGTCGAGGTCGACGACGAGAAACCGCAGTTCGCCGCCGACCTGGCGAACGCGCATGCCGACGAGGTGACCAAACTGCTCGGTCGGCTGGCCGTGTCCGAGGCCCAGCAGCGCCGCGTCTTCTTCGAGCAGCAGCTGAAGGACACCAAGGAAAACCTGATCCAGGCCGAACAGGCGCTGCGCGCGGTGCAGGAAAAGTCCGGCATGGTGGTGCTCGACAAGCAGGCCGAGGCGATCATCACCGGCGTGGCCCAGCTGAAGGCGCTGATCGCCGAACGCGAGGTGCGGCTGAAGGTGATGCGCACCGGCGCCACCTCCGAGAACCCGGACGTGCTGCGGCTGACTTCGGAACTGACCGCGCTGCGCAGCGAGCTCGCGCGGATGGAAGCGGCGCCCGGCGGCAACGCCAGCAGCGCCGCCACCGGCAGCATCGACATCCCGGTCGGCAAGCTGCCGGGTGCGGCGGTCGACTACGTGCGGGCGCGCCGCGAAGTGAAGTTCCAGGAGACGCTGCTCGAAGGCATGCTGCGCCAGTACGAGATCGCCAAGCTCGACGAGGCGAAGGAAGGGCCTTCGCTGCAGAAGGTCGACATCGCCCAGGCGCCGGACCGCAAGTCGAAGCCGGCGCGTTCGATCTTCGTGCTGACGAGCACCCTGCTGGCGCTGCTGGCGTCGGCGATCTTCGTGATCGGGCGCCGCTACATGGCCCTGCGCCGCGAGCAAGACCCCGGAAGCGTCCAGGCGCGCGAGGCGCTGCGCCACGCGTGGCGCTGGCGCCGCGCCTGACGAACGTCGCTCAGAGCGTCAACGTGCCGCGGATGCAGCTGGTGCTGTGTCCGCCGACCCACACCTGGCCGTCGACTTGGGCGATGTGCACGCGGCCAGCGCGGTCGAGCCGGGTGCCCTGCGCCGCAACGTAGCGGGCCGGCGCGAGCCCGGTGCCGATCAGCCACTGCGCGAGGCTCGCGTTCAGGCTGCCGGTGACCGGGTCTTCCGGGACGCCGATCGGCGCGGCGAACCCGCGCACCTCGAACTGGCAGGCGCCGCCCGCCGCATGCGGCCCGATCACGCCGACCTTGGCCAGCGACTTCAGCGCCGCATGGTCCGGCTCCAGCGCCAGCACCGTCCCGGCCTGGTCGAGCAGCAGGCCGAGCCAGCGCGGGCCGTTGTCGAGCCACTGAGCCTGCAGCACCTGCCGGCGGTGCAGGCCGAGCGCCTGCAGCACCGGTGCCAGCTCGGCATCGGTGACCGGCGCCTGGCGCAGCGGCGGCGCCGCGAAGGCCGCGCGTTCGCCGTCGAGCCGGATGTCGACCCGGCCGACGCCGCACTGCTGCACGACCGCGCCGGGTGTCTTCGGCACGCCGCCGGCCTCGAGCCAGGCGTGGCAGCTGCCGAGCGTCGGGTGGCCGGCGAACGGCAGCTCGCCGCCCGGCGTGAAGATGCGCACCCGGTAGTCGGCCTGCGGGTCCGTCGGCTGCAGCAGGAAGGTCGTCTCCGACAGGTTGGTCCAGCGCGCGAAGGCCTGCATCTGCGCGTCGTCGAGTGCGTCCGCACCGTGCACGACGGCCAGCGGATTTCCTTTCAGGGCCACGTCGGTGAAGACATCGACCTGCGCGAAGGCGAAGCGCGTCATGCCGCCTCCTTCAGCGCCGCAGCCAGCGCGCGGATGCCGCGTTCGATCTGCTGCGGCGACACCGTGACGAACGACAGCCGCATCGTGTTGGCGCGTGCCTGCTCGGCGAAGAAGGCCGCGCCCGGCACGAAGGCCACACCGTTGGCGACCGCCTTCGGCAGCAGCGCGATCGCATCGACGTTCGCCGGCAGCTCGACCCAGAAGAACATGCCGCCGGTCGGCACCGTCCAGCGGCAGCCGGCGGGCATGTGGGCTTCGAGCGCGGCGCGCATCGCATCGCGCTGGGCTTTGTAGCGCGCACGGATGGTCGGCACGTGCGTGTCGAGGAAGCCGTCTCGGATCACCTCGTGCACCACCCGCTGGTTGAAGCCCGGCGTGTGCAGGTCGGCGGCCTGCTTGGCCTGCAGCAGCTTCGGCACCAGCGGCGCCGGCGCCACCACGTAGCCCAGGCGCAGGCCGGGCGCCAGCACCTTCGAGAACGAGCCGAGGTAGACCGTGCCGTCGGTCCAGCGCGCGGCCAGCGGCGGCGGCGGCGGCGCGTCGAACCACAGGTCGCCATACGGGTTGTCCTCGACCAGCGGCAGATTCAGCGCTTGCGCCCGCGCGACCACCGCGGCACGGCGGGCCTCGCTCATGCAGCGGCCGCTCGGGTTCTGGAAGTTCGGCAGCAGGTACAGGAAGCGCGCGCCTTCGGCGGTGTGCAGCGCATCGGGCAGCGGGCCGTCGTCATCGCAATCGACCGCGGTGAAGACCGGCTCGTATGGTGCGAAGGCCTGCAGCGCGCCGAGGTAGGTCGGCGATTCGACCGCCACCCGGCTGCCCGGGTCGACCAGCACCTTGCCGACCAGGTCGAGCCCCTGCTGCGAACCGGTGGTGATCAGCACCTGGGCCGCGTCGACCTGCTGGCCGTGGCCGCGCAACATCGCGGCGACCCATTCGCGCAGCGCCGGCAGGCCTTCGCTCGACGCGTACTGCAGCGCCTCGCGCGGGGTGTCGCGCAGCACGCGGGCGGTGGCCTCGCGCATCGCGTCGACCGGGAAGCCGTCGGGCGACGGCAGGCCGCCGGCCAGCGAGATGATGCCGGGCTGTTCGGTCACCTTCAGGATCTCGCGGATGATCGACGGGTTCATGCGGTGGGCGCGCTGCGCGAGCTGCCAGGGGGTGCGCGAGGTCATGCGGATTTCCTTGAAGGCGTGACGGGAGAGGGGACAGGAGACGAATCGGAAGAGAACGGCGGCGACGACGCCGCGTGCGTCGGCATCTTGCGCCCGACGAACACCGTGGCGATCACCGCCAGCGAGAAGAAGACGGTCGTCGCCGACAACCGCTCGCCGAGCACCGGCACCGCCAGCAGCATCGACAGGAAGGGCTGCAGCAATTGCACCTGGCTCACCCGCAGCGTGCCACCGAGCGCCAGCCCGCGGTACCACGCGAAGAAACCGAGCCACATCGAGAACAGCGTGACATAGCCGAAGCCGACCCACGCGCCGGCGCGCACCGGCTGCGCCGGCCAGGTCCAGCCCATCAGCGGCAGCGTGAACGGCAGGCTGATCACGAGCACCCAGCAGATCACGTGCTCGCCGTGCCATTGCCGCGACAGGTGCGCGCCGGCGACGTAGCCGATCGAGCCGCTGACGACGGCCAGCAGCAACAGGCCGTCGGCCCGGCCCAGCCCGCTGCCCGATTGCGCCGCGAAAGCGAGCACCAGCGCGCAGCCGACCGCCGCACACGCCCAGAATCCGACCGACGGCCGCTGGCGGAAGAACAGCGCCGCCGCGATCGCGGTGCCCAGCGGCAGCACCCCGGTGATCACCGCGGCATGCATCGCATCGACCTCGCGCAGCCCGAGGCCGAGGAACAGCGGGAAGCCGACCACCGTGCCGGCCGCGCTGACCGCCAGCGCCGTCCATTGTCCCCCGCGCGGCCGCGGCGCGCCGGTCAGCAACAGGTAGAACACGCTCAGCACGCCGGCCAGCGCGGCGCGCCCGG
>Ga0065165_1002034_pt1 | contig 18805 bp, 15 predicted proteins | sample AraplaMF_Cvi_mMF_FD_63813 | JGI IMG/M metagenome (GOLD analysis project Ga0065165, IMG submission 63813) | Arabidopsis root microbial communities from the University of North Carolina, USA - plate scrape MF_Cvi_mMF (version 2) (version 3) | ecosystem: Host-associated > Plants > Roots >...
GTGAAGCGCGCGGTCTCCAGCGCCTTCAACTCGGCGCGGTTCTTCTTCAACTGGACCCGGTGCCAGGCGATGTTGCTGTCGCTGTCCGCAACCATGTGGGAACTCCGCTGATTCGCTCCCGTAGTGTATCAAGCGCCGAATCGACGCCGCAACGCCCGCGGGACGGCGAAACTACGGTCTTATGGCGCGGAAATTCCGCGGTCAGCGCTCGGCAAAGGCCTTTTCGACCACGAACTGGGCGGGCTCGCCGTGATTGCCCTCGACGAACCCGCGCTCGCCGAGCAGCACGCGGGTGTCTGCCACCAGTGCCGGACTACCGCAGATCATGACGCGGTCATGGGCGGCTTCCAGCGCCGGCAAGCCGATATCGGAAAACAGCTTGCCCGACGTGATGAGGTCTGTAATGCGGCCGCGGTTGCGGAAGGGATCGCGGGTCACGGTCGGGTAGTAGATCAGCTGGTTGCTGATGTACTCGCCGAGCAGTTCGTCCTTCGGCAGATGCTCGGTGATCATCTCGCCATAGGCGAGTTCCTTGACGTGACGGCAGCCGTGCAGCAGCACGACTTTCTCGAACCGCTCATAGGTCTCGGGGTCCTTGATCACGCTCAGGAAGGGGGCGAGGCCCGTGCCGGTGCCGATGAGATAGAGGTTGCGGCCCTCCTCCAGATTGTCGATCACCAGCGTGCCGGTGGCCTTGCGGCTGACGATGATCTCGTCGCCCTGCTTCAGGTGCTGGAGCCGCGAGGTCAGCGGCCCATCAGGCACCTTGATGGAGAAGAATTCGAGGGTGTCCTCGTAATTGGCGCTCGCGACGCTGTAGGCCCGCAGCAGCGGCTTCTCGCCGACCTTGAGCCCGATCATGGTGAACTCGCCGTTGCGGAAGCGGAAGGTCGGGCTGCGGGTGGTCTTGAAGGAGAACAGCGTGTCGGTCCAGTGGTGGACGCTCAAAACGCTTTCCTGATTGAAATTGCTCATCTCACCTATCCGTGTCGCGTCAATTGCGGTTTTCGAGGCGGGCAGCTATGCGTCGTTTGTACACGATCATTCGTGTACTAATGAATAATCCTGCTTGCTCCCGGGGTCAAGGCTGCCCAAGATCGGAAGCGTTGCAGTTAGGAATAAGGAGCCCCTTCCATGGCGCATGACGCACCCCAGGCCACCGGACCCTCGAAGCTGGTGATCCGGAACATCGGCCTGATCCTGTCCGGCGCCCTGGAAAAGCCGATCCTGGACGGCGACACCATCGTCGCCGAGAACGGCAAGATCACCGCGATCGGCCGCTTCAAGGACCTCAACACCGAAGGCGCGACCACCATCGTCGAGGCCAACGGCACGACCGTCGCGCCCGGCCTGATCGACAGCCACGTCCACCCCGTTGCGGGCGACTGGACACCGCGGCAGAACCAGATCGGCTGGATCGACAGCAACCTGCACGGCGGCGTCACCACCATGATTTCCGCCGGCGAAGTCCACATGCCCGGACGTCCCCGCGACGTCGTCGGACTGAAAGCCATGGCGATCTTCGCCCAGCGCGCGTTCTGGAATCTGCGGCCCGGCGGCGTGAAAGTTCACGCCGGCGCGCCGGTGATCGAATGCGAGATGGTCGAGGAGGATTTCAAGGAGCTGGCCGCGGCCGGCGTCAAGCTGCTCGGCGAGGTCGGCCTCGGCGGCGTCAAGGACGGCCCGACCGCGCGGAAAATGGTCGGCTGGGCGCGCAAATACGGCATCCAGAGCACGATCCACACCGGCGGCCCCTCGATCCCCGGCTCCGGCCTGATCGACAAGGACGTGGTGCTGGAAGCCGACACCGACGTGGTCGGTCACATCAATGGCGGCCACACCGCGCTACCCGACGACCAGATCCGCTGCATCTGCGAGGGCTGCAAGCGCGGCCTCGAGATCGTGCACAACGGCAATGAGCGCTCGGCGCTCTACACGCTGCGCATCGCGCGCGAGATGAACGACCTGCATCGTGTCATCCTCGGCACCGACGCGCCGGCCGGCTCCGGCGTGCAACCGCTCGGCATTTTGCGCATGGTCTCGATGCTGTCCTCGCTCGGCGACCTCCCGGCCGAGCTCGCCTTCTGCCTCGCCACCGGCAACACCGCGCGGATGCGGCAGCTCGACTGCGGCCTCATTGAAGTGGGCCGCTCCGCCGACTTCGTCATCATGGACAAGGCGCAGCACTCGCCCGGCAAGACCATACTTGAGAGCGTGCAGTTGGGCGACCTCCCCGGTATCGGCATGACCATCATCGACGGCATCGTGCGCACCCAGCGCAGCCGCAACACGCCGCCTGCGGGGAAAGTGCCGGAAATCGTGGCGAAGTGACGCAGCTTTGCAGGCTTTGAACAAATCTGCTGCGTGTTGCGTCTAACGCAGGCAGCCCTCGGCGGCGGCAGTTCATTGCTGGACCATCAAGGGAGTCATGAAGAACTCATCGCGGATAGCCGTCGGCGTCGCTGGTGCGGTCGCGGGTTATGTCGCGACCTTCGTGCTGTTCTCCCTGCTCGATTTCGGTAACCGCACGGACCCGATCACATCGGGTCTGCTGGCGCTGTTCTTCTACGCCCCCGTCGGTGCGATCGCAGGCGCCGTGCTCGCCAGTTGGCTGGTGACGCGTTCGGGCAAGGACGCAGGCCATGGGGGCGTCGCGCGCAACAGCCTGAAGTCGCTCGGCGTCGTCGTCCTGCTCTGCGCCGCCGGTATCGGCATCTACATTGCCTACGCCTATGCGACCGCAACGCCCTGGCTCAATCCGAACGCCGGCAATCCCCTGTTGGTGTTCGAGGTTCGCTTTCCAGCCGGCGTAACGGTGCCGACGTCAGCGCAAGGCATCACCGTTGAATTGCAGACCGACCTCAACACCATGCCGGGCGAGCTGACGCCGGCCGCCTTCCATCTCGATGGCGACCAGCCTGTCATCGCCGGCGAAGTCGAGCTCGCCTTTCGGACCTCGCACCGGCAGCTCGCCGTCAACATTCAGGGCCAGCCGAGCCGGATCTACCCGATCGAATTGACGGCGCGAGCACCGCACACCCCGGAGTTCGGAACCTGGCGGCGGCTCGACGATGGCAGCGAAATCCGTTACCGCGCGAAATGGCCGGGAAAGACGTAAGGGATCAGCGCTTCTTCGCGATCTCACAACGCACATAGGTCTGTCGCTTGGCCTGCCCGACCGGACCGTTGTCCATCACCAGCCTGCCGTCCGCAGCCATGGACACCCGTGGATTGGAGCGAAACTTCTCGCCCTCGCCTTCGCAGGCGAGCTTCATCGTCCAACCGAGCTTCCCATCCGCGGTGATCTCGCTGGCGCGGCACTGGGTCTCGTACCAATAGAGCCGATTGCCACCTTCGATGCTCATGCGGTTGGCACTGTCCTGATCGCGGCAATCCTTTTTGGTCGACGCCCAGAAGCCCTCATAAGGCTGCGCCGCCAGGGCGGGCACACATTGGCCCACGAGCATCGCGCCAAGGCTTAAAATCGCCGCGAACCGCGTCGCCGCTCTCATGACGAAAAACCTCGATGGAGTCCTCATCAAGGTTAGTCGCCTGATACTGCGTGATGTTCAATAGGTGCTACAGGGGTGGGCAAAGCCCTAGGAGACCGTCTTCACCTTAGCTTGTTCAACAGCGCCATCAGCATTTCGCGCTCCTTAGGCTCGAGCGGCGCCAGCGTCTCGCGGGTGATGGCGAGCGCGTTCGGCGCGACCTTCTCTGCGAGCTGCTGACCGGCGCGTGTCAGGCTCACCAGCAGCCGGCGTCCATCCTCGGGATCCTGGCTGGTCTCGGTCAGGCCGCGCGCCGTCAACCGGTCGATCACGCCCTTGATGGTCGCGACATCCATGGCAGTGAGACGCCCAAGCTGGTTCTGCGAGCACGGCCCGGTCTCGGCGAGTTTTGATAGCGCCGCCCACTGCGTCGGCGTGAGGTTGGTGCCGATGTCGCGGGAGAAGATCGAGCTGTGGCGCTGCCAGACCTGGCGCAAGATGAAGCCGACCTGCTCGTCGAGCACGTAAGGCGGTTTACCCTGCTTCACGCTCTTCTTCGCCGTGACCGTTCTCGCCATCCGTACCCCGCCCTCACAACGACAGATGCGCGTCGCGGATGTCCGGACGCGCATCGAGCTCGGCCATGGTGCCGCCGAAGCAGATGCGGCCGCGCTCGATGATGTAGGCGCGATCGGAGATCAACCGCGCAAAGTGCAGATTCTGCTCGGAGACGACGATGCTGACGCCCTCCTTCTTCATGGTCAGGATGGCTTCGACCATCTGCTCCACGATTTTGGGCGACAGGCCTTCCGAAGGCTCGTCCAGCAGCACCAGCGACGGATTGCCCATCAGCGTCCGCGCGATCGTCAGCATCTGCTGCTCGCCGCCGCTCATCCGGCCGCCCGGGCGGTTCTTCATCTCGCCGAGGTTCGGAAACAGTGCGAACAATTTTTCGCGGGTCCAATATGGCGCATTCGGCCGCTTCGGCTGGCGGCCGACTTCGAGATTCTCCTCCACCGTCAGGTCGGTGAAGATGCGCCGCTCCTCGGGCACGTAGCCGAGCCCGTCGCGCACGATCTCGTGGGTCGGACGTGCCGAGACATCCTTGCCTTCGAACATGATCCGTCCCGAGCGTTGCGCGACGAGGCCGACGATCGAGCGGAACGTCGTCGACTTGCCGGCGCCATTGCGGCCCAACAGCGCCACCACCTCGCCCTCGCCCACCTCGAAGCCGATGTCGAACAGGATATGGGCCGGGCCGTAATGACTGTTGAGGTCCTGCACCGTGAGCTTCATACGGAGGCCCCCTCGCGATGCTCGGCATCGTAGAGCAGGCCCTCGCCGAGATAGACGGCCTGCACCTGCGGATTGCTGCGCACCTCGGCCGGCGAGCCCTCGGCGATCAGCGTGCCGCGGTTCAGCACGATGATGCGGTCGGCATGCTCGAACACGACGTCCATGTCGTGCTCGGTGAAAAGCACGCCGATCGACTTCTCGCGCGCGATGCTCGCAGTCAGCCGCATCAGGTCGACGCGCTCGCGCGGCGCCATGCCGGCGGTCGGCTCGTCCATCAGCAGCAGTTTCGGCTGGTTGGCGAGCGCGACGGCAAGCTCGAGCCGCTTGAGATCGCCATAGGCGAGCTCGCCGCAGGGGCGATCCGCGTAACCGCCCATGCCGACCAATTCGAGCAACCGGCCGGCCTCGCCGCGATCGAAATTCGGTGCCGAGCCGAACAGATTGAACAGCCGCCTGCCGTGCGAGATCAGCGCGACCTGCACGTTCTCGCGCACCGTCATCGTCGCGAACGTTGCGGTGATCTGGAAGGTGCGACCCACGCCCATGCGCCAGATGTCGCGCGGCTTCTTGCCCGTGGTCTCCTCGCCAAGCAGGCGGACATGGCCCGTATCGGGCTGGTTCTGGCCGTTGAGCATGTCGAAGCAGGTGCTCTTGCCCGCACCGTTCGGCCCAATCAGTGCCAAAATCTCCCCGGCGCGCAGCGAGAACGAGACACCGCGCACGGCGTGGATGCCGCCATAAGATTTGGTCAGGCCTTCGACCGCGAGAAGTGGGGGTGCAAGGCTCATTCTGCGGACTCGATCGGCTTGGCCAGCAGGGAGGATCCCGGCGGCGATGACTTCCGGCGGCGCTGCGCCAAAACCTCCAGCATGCCGACGATGCCCTTGGGGAAGACGACGACGATCAGCACGATGAAGCCGCCGAGCACGAGTTTTGACAGATCGGTCTGGCTGACCAGCCAGATGTTGAGCGCCTTGTAGACGATGGCGCCGATCACCGCGCCCGAGACGGTCTCGACGCCGCCGAGCAGCACCATGACCAGCGCATCGACCGAGAGCGAAATGCCGAGATTGTCAGGGAAGACGCTGCCCTTGAGGTAGGCAAACAGCGCGCCGCCGATGCCGGCCGTGGTGCCCGCAATCACGAAGGCGGTCCACTGGATGCGCTTGGCATTGATGCCGACGGCCTCGCTGCGCAGCACCGAGTCGCGCGTGGCGCGGAGCGCGTAGCCGAACGGAGAGAACACCATGACTCGCAGCGCGATGGTCACGAGCGCGGCAACGCCGAGCGCCAGCCAGTAGAAATGCGACGGGCTCGCCGCCCATTTTTCCGGCCAGATGCCCAGAATGCCGTTGTCGCCGCCTGTCACGCTCACCCACTGGAATGCGATCGACCAGACGATCTGCGCGAAGGCCAGCGTCAGCATTGCGAAATACACGCCGGAGAGCTGCACGGCGAAGAAGCCGAACACGGCCGCCCCCATGCAGCCGAGCAGCGGCCCGAGCAACAGGCAGACGATCATCGGCAGCCCCGCCATCTTGGCGAGGAAGGCGACGCCATAGGCGCCGAGCCCGAAATAGGCGGCGTGGCCGAAGGACGCGAGGCCGCCGACCGACATCAGGAAGTGCAGGCTGACGGCGAAGATCACGAAGATCGCGATCTCCGAGCCGACGGTCAGCGCGTAGTTGCCGGCGAACAGGGGCAGCGTCGCTGCGATGACCAGTGCCGCAAGCGCGGCCAGCCGCTGGTTCGACGTCAGCGGACGCCAGGGATTGACGGTGAGACCCGGCGTCTTGCGCGCGGCCGCCTCCGGCTTGCCGAACAGGCCCCAGGGCCGCACGATCAGCACCGCCGCCATCACCAGGAAGACCAGGATGATGGAGATCTTCGGGAAGATCAGGATGCCGAACGCGTTGAGTTCGGAGACCAGCACGGCGGCAACGAACGCGCCGACGATGCTGCCGAGGCCGCCGATCACGACGACGACGAAGACCTCGACGATGATGCGCAGATCCATGGCGTGATGCACGGCATCGCGCGGGATCTGGAGCGCGCCGCCGAGGGCAGCAAGGAAGACGCCGACCGCGAACACCGAGGTAAAGAGCCATTTCTGGTTCACGCCGAGCGCCGCGACCATGTCGCGGTCCTGCGTCGCCGCGCGCACCAGCACGCCCCAGCGCGTGCGCTGGAACAGCAGCCAGAGAATGCCGAGCACGACCGGCCCGAGCACGATCAGGAACAGGTCATAGCTCGGGATGTTCTGGCCGAAGAAATCGACCGCGCCCTTGAAGCCGGGCGCGCGGCGGCCAACGAGATCGTCAGGGCCCCAGATCAGCACCACGAGATCCTCGACCATCAGCGTGAGACCGAAGGTGCCGAGCAGCTGGAACAGTTCGGGGGCGTGATAGATGCGCCGCAGCAGCACCATCTCGACGAGCACGCCGATCAGCGCCACGGCAAGGGCTGCGACAACGACGCCGCCCCAGAAGCCGAACGCGCCGGAGAAGCGCTCCGTCAGCGTGAAGGCGATATAGGCGCCGATCATGTAGAAGGCGCCATGCGCGAAATTCACGATCCGCGTCACGCCGAAGATGATCGACAGGCCCGAGGCCACCAGAAACAGCGACGCTGCGCTGGCGAGACCGGTCAGAAACTGTACGACATAAAAGGCCATCGGCGGTCCGGGTTAGGTGGAGTCGTAGGGTGGGTTAGCGCAGCGTAACCCACCACCTTTTCTCGTGTGGTGCCGAAAGTGGTGGGTTACGCCCCGCAGATGCGCTTTGCGCATCCGCAGGGCTAACCCACCCTACGGCAGCAGAGATCAATCCTTCGGCCGCAGCTTCTCGACTTCGGCGTCGCTGGGCAGATAATCCGCGCCCTTCTTGTAGGACGACTCCACCATCACGCCCTTGCCGTCCTTCTGGGCGGTCTTGCCGACGAAGGCGCCAAGCGTCGACTGATGGTCGATCTTGCGGAAAGTGATCTCGCCGAACGGCGACGGCATCGAGAGACCTTCGGCCGCCGCGATCATCTTGTCCGTGTCGGTCGAGCCGGCCTTGGCGATGATCGCCGCCGCCGCCTTGATGGTCTGGTAGCCGACGATCGAGCCGAGGCGCGGATAGTCGTTGTACTTGGCTTGGTAGGCCTTCAGGAACGCATCATGTTCGGGCGTCTTGATCGAGTACCAGGGATAGCCGGTGACGATCCATCCCTCGGGCGTCTCGTCCTTGAGCGGATCGAGATATTCGGGCTCGCCGGTCAGGAAGGAGACGACCTCGCGCCCCTTGAACAGGCCGCGGGTGTTGCCCTCGCGAACGAGCTTGACGAGGTCAGGACCGAAGGTGACGTTGAGGATCGCTTCCGGATTGGCCTGCGCCACCGCCTGCACCACCGGGCCCGCATCGATCTTGCCCTGCGGCGGCCACTGCTCGTCGACCCACTGGATGTCGGGGCGCTTCTCCGACATCAGCTTCTTGAACACGGCAACCGCCGACTGGCCGTATTCGTAGTTCGGCGCGATCGTCGCCCAGCGTTTTGCCGGCAGCTTGCTGGCGGCTTCCACCAGCATCGCGGCCTGCATGTAGTTGGAGGGACGCAGGCGGAAGGTGTACTTGTTGCCCTTCGCCCAGGTCACGGCGTCCGTCAGCGGCTCGGCCGCGAGGAAGAACACCTTCTTCTGGTTGGCGAAGTCGCTGACGGCGAGGCCGATGTTGGACAGGAACGTCCCCGTCAGCATCGCAACACCCTCGCTCGAGACGAGCTCGTTGGCCGCGGTCTGCGCATCCGCGGGCTTGCCGCCATCGTCCTTGGAGACGACGACGAGCTTCTTGCCGTTGATTCCGCCGGCCGCGTTGATCTCTTCGACGGCAAGCTGCCAGCCCTTGCGATAGGGCTCGGTGAACGACGGCAGCAGCGAATAGCTGTTGATCTCGCCGATCTTGATGTCCTGCGCCAGGGCCGAATGCCCCGTGCCGGCAGCCAGAAGCGCAAAGGCCGCGCCGACGAAATAATTTCTTGCTCGCATCCCAACCTCCAGTGTTGAACTTTATGTTTCGACCACGATCTTGCCGGAGAGGCTGTGCCCGCCGCTCCGGACCGCCCCTTATTTCAAACCGTCTTCGCCCTTGATCTCCGCGACCGTCAGTCCGCCGACGCGCGGCAGCGGACGGCCGCTGTCGGTGACGGCGACCGCGACCATGATCTCGTTGGCGCGCGGCGCGTCGTTGATCTGCACTTCCATGCCGTCGAAATGGCTGCGCACGAACGCCGCGTCCTTGTGTCCGAGCGGAATGTCCAGCGTCGTGCCGGGACCGCTGCGCTTCTTCGACGACGGGATCAGCGCCGCGCCCTTGCCCAGGACCTTGCGCACCGGCGCGCCCATCTTGGGGTGCAGGATCGCGGCCGCATGCTCCAGCTCGCCGTTCTCACCGACAGCAGCCGCCTTGCCATAACTCTGCGCTTTCGCACCATCGATGCCGAGCGCCGCCACCGCGCGCTTCGACAGGAGCTCGCCGAGTTCCTCACCGATCGCGATCAACGGCGAGAGGTCCTCGACATATCGTCCCGCGAAGGGATTTTCGATCACGGCGATCGCCGCAGCGCGCCGGGTGGGCGGCGAAACCTGGCGGCCCATCTCCATCTGCGTCTCTTCCACGACGGTGACGATCTTGCGGATGATCGCGCTCATGTCTCGCTTCCCTGTTCAGGCATCGACCGCGTTCTCCAGCACAGACGGGCGCGATCGTTGCTCTTCTATATCCTTTGTTCCCATAACAAGCATATCACCACAAAGCCTGAGCACCGCACCTTCGATCAATCCACGATCGAACAATTGCCGTGCACATTCCGCGCCAGATTCCAGCGCGGCCGCGATCTCGTCTCGCGACAATTCACCGACCCCGCGGGTGACGAGACGCGCGCCGAGATCGCTGTCGGGCTGAAGCGCGTTGGCAGGCTGCCTCGTGATGGCGGGATGACCGGGCAGATCGACGGCATTGGCAATCACCGTCGCTGCCGCATCAGCCTGCGAGGCCGTCGCCGCCAGCACGGTCACGGCATCAGCGATGCCCAGCGAAAAGCTCCGGCCGTGGCGACCGCTGGTCGCGATGCCGCGCGCGCGATCGTCCGAATCGATCCGCATCGTTCGCATCACGCCGTCACGGTCCGGCCGATCCATCAGACCGACCGAAAAGTGCTCGCCTGCGCCGAGGTGCAGGGCGATGTCGCCGCCATTGTTGACATAGGCCTGATCGAGCGTCGCGACATCAAGCATGGCGCCGAGAATTTCCTCGGCCACACCGCCAGCCACCGCGGCCATCGGCGTGATGAAGCGATCCCAGGCGTAGGGAGTGACGGCGGCATACATGCGCCGGGCCACCGTGCCTTCCAGCGAACACGCCGCCGGCAGCGCCGCCCGCCGCAATTCCGCCAATTCAGCACAAAGCTCGTCAAGCAATCCGGTGAACCGCCGCGCAGCCGCCTCGTAAGCTGCGCGCACTGCGTCCGCGCGCCCCCTCGCCTCGACGATCAGATCAATCGGTCCATCCTGCAAATGCAGCCGCCGGCCGTCGGACAGCAATGCGATTTGCGGGAGCCTCGTCATGCCCGCAGTCCTGGAATTGGGTTCTGCCATGGCAACTGGCGGACATCGTCGCCGTTCTGCACTTCGGAGAGCGGCTTGACATAGTCCATGTGGCCGCCGAGCGCCGCATAGTCGGACAACTTCATCGTGAACTCGATCGGCGCCACCAGCGCCGGCGTCGGCACATAGCCGAACGCCCCTGAAGGCATCTGCGTCACGTCCACCATGTAGGTGATGCCGCCGCCCGGCCAGACGTAAACCGGCGCCCCGCCGCTGGTGACGCGCGTCAGCGCGTCCTTCACCGAACGCGTCAGCCGCACCGGATTGTCGGTCACGCCCGCGCGCAGCGAGCCGCCGGCTCCCGCCATGAACAGCACCGTGCACAGCGCGGGCTCGCAATTTTCCTGGATGCGCTCGACCGAAAACTTGAGATCGGCCGGCATCTCGGTCTCGACCGGCTTCAAGGCCTCGTCGAGCACGTAATAGGACGAATGCTCGCCGGTGGTGGAGACCATCAGCATCGAGAGGCCGGGCCGGGCCTCCTTGGCATCGAACGGCCCCAGGATCGCCAGCGGATCGGAAATGTTGGTGCCGCCCCACCCCGTGCCGGGATCGGCGACCTGGAAATAGCGGCCGGGCGTCGAGCGCCGCCCCTTCATCTTGATGCCGGTGTCGGCGATGTCGAGCAACTTGCCGGCCTGGTGCTCGCTGAGCACGCCGGTGATGTGGTCGTCGACCACGACGACCTCGTCGACCTTGCCGTGCCACTGCTTGGCAAACATACCGATCGTCGCCGAGCCGCAACCAACCCGCATGCGCTCTTCTTTCACGCCGTTGACGATCGGCGGCTGGCCCGCCTGCACCACCACGCTGGCGCCGCCGTCGATGGTCAGCTCCACCGCCTTGCAATTGGCGAGGTCCATCAGCGTGTCGCAGGTGACGCGGCCCTCCTTCTTGGAGCCGCCGGTGAGATGGTGCACGCCGCCGAGCGACAGCATCTGCGAGCCGTATTCGCTGGTCGTGACGTGGCCGACCGCCTCGCCCTGCGCGCGGACAGTGGCGGTCTCCGGCCCGAGATAGCGATCGGTGTCGATCTTCACCTTGATGCCGCAATAGGAGAAGATGCCCTCGGTGACCACGGTCACCATGTCGACGCCATCGATCTCGGACGACACGATGAAGGGCGCCGGCTTGTAATCGGGATAGGTCGTGCCCGCGCCGATGGCGGTGACGAAGGTCGAGGGTTCGTGGACGATCTTGCCGTCCCAGTCTTCCGTGCGGCTGAACGGCACCAGCTTGCCGCCGTGCGAGACGGTGCGCTCGAGGATCACATGCGGATCGACCCGCACCAGCTTGCCATCATGGTTGGCATAGCGGTCGCAGGCGCCGGCCGCACCCGGCTTGATGTAGCACATCACCGGACATGCATCGCAGCGGATCTTGTCGGCGACAGCGCTCGTTGTTTCCATCACCATGCCAAAGTCAGCGGGACACTGCGGTTATCATTCGTATACGAACGATGTTGCGCGCGGTCCCGAGTGCTGTCAAGCGGCGGTGCAGCGCAAAAGATGCGGCTGCTGCATAAAACCTCATTTGCCTATCGGCTTTGTCCACAAAGCAGGCAGCCGCGCTGCAGTGCGGCATGCACGGCTTGCACGTTTGTGTACAAACGGTATCGTCGCGGCGTAGGTTTTGAGCGATCTGGAATTATCGCGATCGCATGGTCCAGGGCTTGGGAACGAGGATGACGCAGGCACCGATCCGCCTCACCGTGAACGGCAGGATCCACGAGGTCACGGCGGCGCGTGAAACGCCGCTGCTTTACGTGCTGCGCAACGATCTTCAGCTCAACGGTCCCAAATATGGTTGCGGCCTCGGCGAATGCGGCACCTGCACTGTCCTGATCGACGGCGCGGCCGCGCGTTCCTGCGTCATTCCCATCGGCGGCTGCGCCGGGCGCGACATCGTGACGCTCGAAGGCCTCGGCACAAGCGACAAGCCTGACGTCGTCCAGCAGGCCTTCATCGACGAGCAGGCCGCACAATGCGGCTACTGCCTCAACGGCATGATCATGACCACCAAGGCGCTGCTTGCGATCAACCCGCAGCCTTCAGAGCAGGAGGCGCTCGCCGCGCTGCGCTACAATCTCTGCCGTTGCGGCACCCATGTCGAAATCCTGCGCGCGGTGATGCGCGCATCGGGCCAGCTCGCCGAGGCCCGCGATTGATGGCCTCCCCTGTTTCGAACGGAGTTGAGCGCGGCTCGCTCGTCGTCGTCCGCACCGTGGACGAAGTCACATCCGAGACTTTTGTCCGCATCACGGCAGACGGTTCGGTCACCGCCTACAACGGTCACGTCGATCTCGGCACCGGCATCCGCACCGCCCTCGGCCAGATCGTCGCCGAAGAGCTGGATGTCTCCTTTGCGCGCGTCGTCGTCGTGCTCGGCGATACCTCCGTGGTGCCGAACCAGGGTGCGACCATCGCCAGCGAAACCATCCAGATCACCGCCGTACCCTTGCGCAAGGCGGCGGCCCAGGCGCGGCACTTCCTGATCGCGCGTGCGGCCGAGCGACTGGAGCTGCCTCCTGCCGAGCTCAAGATCGAAGATGGCCTCGTCCGCGGACACAATCGCAGCGTCAGCTATGGCGAGCTGATCGGCGGCGAGACGATACGTCTCGAGCTCGCCGATGACGTCGCGGTCAAGCCGATCGGCGATTACGCCATCGTCGGCCAGTCGATGCCGCGCGTCGACCTGCCGGCCAAGGCCACGGGCGAATTGACCTTCGTGCACGACATCCGCGTCCCCGGCATGCTGCACGGCCGCGTGGTGCGCCCGCCCTACTCCGGCGTCGATGCCGGCCCGTTCGTCGGCACCAGCCTGATCGCGGTCGACGAAGCCTCCGTGCGCAACATTCCCGGCATCATCGCCGTCGTCCGCATCGGCGATTTCGTCGGCGTCGTTGCCGAGCGCGAGGAGAATGCGATCCGCGCGGCCGAGCAGCTCGTGGTGAGCTGGAAGCCGACGCCGGTGCTCACCGACCTTGCCGACGTCGAGACCGCGCTGCGCGCCAACCCCTCGACGCCGCGCACGCTGATCGACAAGGGCGACGTCGATGCGGCGATATCTGGCGCGGCCAAGCCGATGCAGCGCACTTATGTGTGGCCGTACCAGATGCACGCCTCGATCGGCCCGTCCTGCGCGGTGGCCGATTTCCAGGACGGCAACATCCGCGTCTGGTCGGGCACGCAGAACCCGCACATTCTGCGCAGCGATCTTGCACTCCTCATCGAGCGTCCCGAGAGCGAGGTCGAGGTGATCCGGCTGGAGGCCGCCGGCTGCTACGGCCGCAACTGCGCCGACGACGTCAGCGCCGATGCGCTGCTGCTCTCCCGCGCGGTCGGCCGTCCCGTGCGCGTGCAATTGACGCGCGAGCAGGAGCACGCCTGGGAGCCCAAGGGCGCCGCGCAGCTCGTCGACATCAATGGCGGGCTCGACGTTGGCGGCGGCATCGCCGGTTACGATCTCGCCACGCGCTATCCCTCGAATGCGGCGCCAACGCTGGCGCTGCTGCTGACGGGCCGAATCTCGTCCGAGCCCGCCGTGCTCCAGATGGGCGACCGCACCGCGATCCCGCCTTACGATTACGACCACATGCGCGTCGTCGCCCACGACATGGCGCCGATCGTGCGCGCGTCCTGGTTTCGCGGCGTCTCGGCGCTGCCGAACACGTTTGCGCATGAATCCTATATCGACGAGGCCGCGACCGAGGCCGGCGTCGATCCCATCGAATACCGCCTGCGCTATCTGAAGGACCGGCGCGCCGTCGATCTCGTCAACGCGGTCGCCGAGCGCGCCGGCTGGACGCCGCGTCCCGTGCGCGAGGAGAAGGACGGCGAGATCGTGCACGGCCGCGGCTTTGCGTACGCGCTCTACGTCCACAGCAAATTTCCCGGCTACGGCGCGGCGTGGTCGGCCTGGGTCGCCGACGTCGCCGTGAACAAGACCACCGGCGATATCAGCGTGACGCGCGTCGTCGCGGGACAAGACTCCGGCCTGATGATCAATCCGGACGGCGTGCGCCACCAGATCCATGGCAACGTCATCCAGTCCACCAGCCGCGCGCTGATGGAGGAGGTCTCGTTCGATCGCGGCGCGGTGGCGGCGCGAGAGTGGGGCGCCTATCCGATCATTCCGTTCCCCGACGTGCCCAAGATCGACGTGCTGCTGCTGCCGCGGCCGGACCAGCCGCCGCTCGGCGTCGGCGAGTCCGCTTCGGTGCCGAGCGCGGCGGCGATCGCCAACGCGATCTTCGATGCCACCGGCGTGCGCTTTCGCGAGCCACCGTTCACGCCGGAGCGTATCCTGAGGGGGCTGCACGGTGAAACATCGCCCGCGCCCCAACCCCTGCCCGCGCTCACCGAACTGCCCCCGTCCCGCATCTGGCAAAATCCGTTCGCCAAACGCGCCGGTATCTTCGCGACGATTGCCGCGGTCTGCACCGCCGCGATCGGCATCGGGGCCGCGCTGCTGCCAGGACGCGCCATCGCGCCGATCGCACGGCCCGATGCGTCGGTCTATTCCGCCGCGACGATCGCACGCGGCCAGCAGCTTTCCGCGCTCGGCAATTGCGCGGAGTGCCACACCAGCCTCAACGGCGTGCTCAATGCCGGCGGCCGTGCGCTGGAGACGCCGTTCGGCACGATCTACTCAACCAACATCACGCCAGACATCGAGACCGGTATCGGCGCCTGGTCCTATCCCGCCTTCGAGCGCGCGATGCGTGACGGGCTGCATCGCGATGGCCGGCAGCTCTATCCCGCCTTCCCTTACACGCACTTTTCGAAGACCAGCGATGCCGACATGCAGGCGCTCTACGCCTACCTGATGGCGCAGCCCGCAGTGCGCGCGCCGGCGCCTGCGAACAATCTGGCTTTCCCGTTCAATCTCCGGCCGCTGCTTGCGGGCTGGAACGCGCTGTTCCACAAGACCAGGGAATTCAAGCCCGATCCCATGAGATCGGAAGCCTGGAATCGCGGCGCTTACCTGATCGAGAGCCTTGGCCATTGCAGCGGCTGCCATTCGCCGCGCAATGCGCTCGGTGCTGAGCAACGCAACGCCTATCTCGCCGGCGGCTTTGCCGAGGGCTGGGAGGCGCCGCCGTTGACCTCGCTCTCCCACGCGCCGATCCCGTGGAGCGAGGACGAGCTGTTCGCCTATTTGCGCACCGGCCATTCGCGCCAACACGGCGTCGCGGCCGGCCCGATGGCACCCGTCGTCAGGGACCTCAAGGCCCTGCCCGACCAGGATATCCGCGCGATGGCGGTCTATCTCAACTCGTTCAACGACAGCGCGCCCGATGCGCCCGCACGGGCAGCGAAGCTCGAGAGCGCGACGCAAGTCACCGTCGCCTCCTCCACCGGCGCGCGGCTCTATCAGGGCGCGTGCGCCGTCTGCCACGAGGTCGGCGGCCTGCCGCTGTTCGGCAGCCGGCCCTCGCTCGCGCTCAACAGCAATCTGCACAGCGCGACATCGGACAATCTCGTGCAGGTCATCCTGCACGGTATCACCGAGCCTGTGACCAGCGACCTCGGCTACATGCCGGCGTTCAAAAACAGTATGAGCGATGCCCAGGTCGAGGAGCTCGTCAGCTTCCTGCGCAAGCAGTTCGCACCTGGCAAGCCGGCCTGGACCGGCGTGCGCGAGACCATCGCGCGGGTGCGCACCTCGACGCACTAAGCGTGCTTCTTCATCTCCACCGGCGGCGTGCCGTGGGTGTGGAAGGACTCGATCGTCTTCAAGCCCCAGGCCTGGCCCTTCTTTCGCTCTTCTTCCGTCCACACGATCGGCTTCCAGTCGGGCGCGAGGATGAGGCGCGCCCCGGCATTGGCGACCTCGACGCGGTTGCCGCCGGGCTCGTAGACATAGAGGAAGAAGGTCTGCTGGATCGCGTGCTTGTGCGGACCGGTCTCGATGTGCACCCCGTTCTCCAGGAAGATATCGGCGGCGCGCAAGATCTCCTCGCGGCTGTCGAGCGCGTAGGTGACGTGGTGGAAGCGGCCGGGCGTGCCGGAATGGTCGAGCGAATAGGCGAAATCGTAGCTCTTGTTCGACATCGTCAGCCACATCGCCGCTTCCCGTCCGTCGTTGAGCACGATCTGCTCGGTGAGGCGGCAGCCGAGATAGTTCTCGAAGAACTCGCGGTTGGCCTTGATGTCGACGGCGAGGCAATTGAGATGATCGAGCCGGCGCACATTGACGCCGCGCGCAGGAAAGCGCTGTGCCTGGTTCTTCAGCGCAGGCTTCAGCTCCGGCGGCGCCTGATACCATTCGGTCTCGTAATAGAGCTCGACAATATGACCATCGGGGTCGCGGCAGCGGAAGGTCGGTCCCTGCCCCATGTCGCCATCGATCCAGCCGATGTCGAAGCCGGAGCCCTTCAGCGCGGCAACGCGGCGGTCCAGCGCCTGCTGGCTGCGCGCTCGCAGCGCCATGTGCTCCATGCCTGATGTCTTCGAGGCCGTGAGCTTGAGCGAGTAGCGCTCGTAATCGTCCCAGCCGCGCAAATAGACCGACTCGCCCTTTTGGCCGCTGACGGTCATGCCCATGACGTCGACGAAGAACTTCAGGCTCTCGTCGGGCTTTGGCGTGAGCAGCTCCATGTGGCCGAGATGGGCGAGATCGAGGATCGGTTCGGGCTGCATGGTCTCCTCCTGACGTGGCTGCGATCCCGGCCACGGGATCGCGCAACCCGGCACAGAGCCGCAATCGGCTCATGGCCCGGGGCGGCACCAGGGCCGGGGTTCATTTGTACTAATGTACAAATGATTAGGTCCCGTCAACAAATCATCGACGGCCAGGCAAACCGGGTCGTGCCCCGCCGAGGATGCCAGCCTCCCCCGAACGGCGGGCTGACTGGCCGGATGGTAAAATTTTCCTTAAGCGGCCCTTGGACCCGCGGGCCCAGAAAAGCAGCATTTTCCGGCCCTTTCCGCCCGTAAGTATGCATTGGGAACAAAGCGCCTGCCCGAATTGTCGCGGATTTAACGAAGCGGCCGCGTCTGCCGTTTAACCGTTTGTCCAGCGACGGCCGCGCATAGTCGAAGATAACCCCTCGCTCTTGCCAGGTTCATTCATTGTGACATCCTTTGGACGCGTGATTTCGGTTCGCGGATCGCTCGCCCGGGTCGGGCTTTTGGCGGCAAGCCAATTGCCGATCTCGGAGGTTCGGGCGACCGTCGGCCGCTTCGTCAGCATTCGCTGCGCAAGCTCGGTGATCGTCGCCATGATCACCGAGGTCTCCTGCGAAAACCTGTCGAGCACCGACAATTACATCGCCATCGCCTCGGTCGATTTGCTCGGAGAAATCCTGAATGCCGCCGACAAGGCCAAATTCCAGCGCGGCGTGACCAACTATCCGACCATCGGCGATTCCGTTGACCTGATCACCAGCCAGGAGCTGCGCACGATCTACGCGCCGACCGGCTCGGACCAGATCAATGTCGGCTTCCTCCAGCAGGACCGCTCGGTCGTCGCCTATGTCGACGTCGAGGAAATGCTGTCCAAGCATTTCGCGGTGCTGGGATCGACCGGCGTCGGTAAATCGACCGGCGTCTCGCTCCTGCTCAACGAGATCCTGAAGGCGCGGCCGAACCTGCGCATCTTCCTGCTCGACGTCCACAACGAATATGGCCGCTGCTTCGGCGACCGCGCGCTGGTGCTGAACCCGCGGAACCTCAAGCTGCCGTTCTGGCTGTTCAATTTCGAGGAAATCGTCGACGTGCTGTTCGGCGGCCGTGCCGGCGTCCCCGAAGAGCTCGACATCCTCGCCGAGGTGATCCCCCTCGCCAAGGGCGTCTACACCCAGTACCAGAACGCCGACCGCATCGGCCTCAAGCGCATCGACCCCAAGCAGGTCGGCTATACCGTCGACACGCCGGTGCCCTATCGCCTCGTCGACCTGATGTCGCTGATCGACGAGCGCATGGGCAAGCTCGAAAACCGTTCCTCGCGCATCATCTATCACAAGCTGATCTCACGCATCGAAGCCGTGCGCAACGACCCGCGCTACGCCTTCATGTTCGACAACGCCAATGTCGGCGGCGACACAATGGCCGAGGTGATCAGCCTTCTGTTCCGCCTGCCGGCGAACGGCAAGCCGATGACAGTGATGCAGCTCGCCGGCTTCCCGGCCGAAGTGATCGATTCCGTCGTCTCGGTGCTGTGCCGCATGGCCTTCGACTTCGGCCTGTGGAGCGACGGCGTCTCGCCACTGCTGTTCGTCTGCGAGGAAGCGCACCGCTATGCCTCCGCCGACCGCAATGTCGGCTTCGGGCCGACCCGCAAGGCGGTGTCGCGCATCGCCAAGGAAGGCCGCAAATACGGCGTCTATCTCGGCCTCATCACCCAGCGCCCGGCCGAGCTCGACGCCACCATC
>Ga0065165_1002035_pt1 | contig 18805 bp, 14 predicted proteins | sample AraplaMF_Cvi_mMF_FD_63813 | JGI IMG/M metagenome (GOLD analysis project Ga0065165, IMG submission 63813) | Arabidopsis root microbial communities from the University of North Carolina, USA - plate scrape MF_Cvi_mMF (version 2) (version 3) | ecosystem: Host-associated > Plants > Roots >...
GGTCTGCGTTTTCCTGGCAGGCCTTCTGCCAGCCCTGGTTGGCCAGACGGATAGCGTAAGGAAGAGTAGCGTTAGTAAGCGCGAGCGTAGAGGTATACGGTACTGCGCCAGGCATGTTGGCCACGCAATAGTGTACCACATCGTCAATGATGAAAGTAGGGTCTTCGTGTGTTGTTGGACGGCACGTTTCAATACAACCGCCTTGATCTACCGCTACGTCTACCAGCACAGTGCCGGGACGCATCGTCTTCAGCATATCGCGGGTAATCAGTTTAGGAGCCTTCGCACCCGGTACCAATACCCCACCGATGATAAGGTCGGCATCCTGTACCAGTTCGCGGATTGTATATTCGTTCGATACCATGGTGTGCACGTTTTCAGGCATTACATCATCCAGGTAACGCAGACGGTTTATGTTCAGGTCCAGAATGGTCACATCGGCACCCATACCCGCTGCGATCTTCGCCGCGTTGGCACCCACGATACCACCACCCAGAACAATAACCTTAGCAGGCTTAACACCCGGTACGCCACCCAGCAGAATACCACGACCCTTGAGAGGCTTCTCGAGGTACTTGGCACCTTCCTGAATAGACATACGGCCGGCCACTTCAGACATAGGCACAAGCAACGGAAGGCTGCCATCTGTACGCTCTACCGTTTCGTACGCCAGACAGATCGCTCCGCTATCAATCATGGCGCGGGTCAGCGGCTCATGCGATGCGAAGTGGAAATACGTGAACAGCAGCTGGTCCTTGCGAATGAGCTTGTACTCTTGCTCAATAGGTTCCTTCACCTTGATAATCATCTCGGCGAGTTTGAAAACTTCAGCAGCTTCTTTTACGAGGGTAGCACCCGCGCTGGCGTATGCTTCATCACTGAAACCACTACCCGTGCCTGCAGAATTCTGTACATAGACCGTGTGGCCTCTTTTTACCAGTTCCTGGGTGCCGGCAGGTGTTAACGCTACGCGGTTCTCGTTGTTCTTAATTTCTTTTGGTACACCAATAATCATGGGGCGAGTAATTTGTAAGAAGAGTGGATTTTTTGATGGCTGCAAATATAGCACGCGGAGCCTGCCGTTGTCCTTTGAAAATCATCATTTTATAAGGATTTAGAAACATCCCAATAAACTAGAGGTCAAAGACATTTCTCTGTAACTTAATTTTGACGAAATAAAATTCTCAGAATAAAATTCGTAACATGTTTTTATCTGCCCACGATAAATAGATTTGCATTCATGGGTACACGGATAACCGGCTTTTGAATGTTTACGGTTATTTCTATTTTTGAACCTAACAGTTGTTCACCCCTAAACCCAACTGAAAAACTTGAGCGCAATAAAAGAACCAAAAACTAAATTCTCCCAAGCGAAAGTAAAGGAGATTCTGGCTGATTACCGCCTGGTTGTGGAGAGCCGCGAGGCCAGCCTCATCGGACGCAAAGAAGTGTTCATGGGAAAGGCTAAGTTTGGCATTTTTGGCGATGGCAAAGAAGTAGCACAGATTGCCATGGCTAAAGTATTCCGCAATGGCGATTTTCGTTCAGGGTATTATCGCGACCAAACCTTTATGTTCGCTATCGGCGAACTTAATGTACAGCAGTTTTTCGCGCAATTGTACGCACACACGGATCTCGAAGCAGATCCGTCGACCGCTGGCCGGTTAATGACAGGCCACTTTGGTACGCGCACACTCAATCCGGATGGTACATTCAAAAGACTTACCGATACCAAAAACAGCAGCGCCGATATATCGCCCACCGGCGGTCAAATGCCGCGCCTGCTCGGATTGGCCTACGCCTCAAAACTCTTCCGTAACAACCCGGAACTGCATACTTATAACAACTTCTCGGTAAACGGAAACGAAATAGCCTTCGGTACCATTGGCAACGCGTCTACGTCAGAAGGCATGTTCTTCGAAGCCATCAACGCTGCCGGTGTATTGCAGGTGCCCATGCTCACGTCAATCTGGGATGACGCTTACGGTATCTCCGTACCCGCAGAGTATCATACCACCAAAGCCAGTATATCAAAAGCACTGGCAGGACTGCAGCGTACAGAAACCGAGAAAGGATTTGAAATCATAACCGTAAACGGCTGGGACTATCCCGCACTGCTCGAAGCGTATCAAAAGGCCGAACGCATCTGCCGCGAAGAGCACGTCCCCGTGCTTATGCACGTAGAAGAACTTACGCAGCCGCAAGGACACTCCACCTCAGGCTCGCACGAACGGTACAAGTCAAAAGAACGCCTCGCCTGGGAAGTAGAACACGACTGCATGCGCAAAATGCGCGAGTGGATTTTAAACGAGGTACTCGTACTGCCCGAAGAAGTAGAGGCCATCGAAAAAGAAGCCCGTCAGACCGTAAAAGAAGCGCGCGACCGCGCGTGGAAAGCTTTTAGCGAAGACGTACGCAAAGATCAACGTATCGTGATGGACATACTGGATCGCGCCATCTCCACCAGCCGTCACCGCGAAGACCTGCAACAATTAAAAGACGACCTCACGGCCTCCGTAAATCCTACACGCCTCGAAACCATGAAGACCGCCCGCAAGGCGCTTCGTTTCCTGCGCGAAGAAGATCACCGCGAGAAAGCCGAACTCATCACATGGTTCCGCGAAGCCGAAACCGATAACTTTCATCGATACAACTCACACCTCCATAGTGTATCCGACGAATCGGCGCTTCGCATCGACGGTGTTAAACCCGAATACAGTGACTCATCGCCGCTGGTAGACGGACGCGAAGTGCTTAACGCATACTTCGACTCGGTACTGAGCCGTAACCCGCTCGTGTTCGCCATCGGCGAAGACGTAGGAAAGATCGGCGACGTAAACCAGGGATTTGCCGGATTACAAGATAAGTATGGCGACCTCCGGGTTACCGATACCGGCATCCGCGAGTGTACCATCATTGGCCAGGGCATAGGCGCAGCGTTACGCGGCCTTCGCCCCATAGCCGAAATCCAGTACCTCGACTACTTTATCTACGCACTGCCCACACTGTCAGACGATCTGGCGTGTTTGCAATACCGCACCAAAGGCGGACAGAAGGCTCCGCTCATCATTCGTACACGCGGTCACCGCCTCGAAGGCGTATGGCACGCCGGCTCACAGGTCGGCATGTTGCTGCATAGCCTCCGGGGTATATACATCATCACACCGCGTAATATGACGCAGGCTGCCGGCTTCTATAATACCATGTTGAAGTCAGACGACCCTGCTGTAGTAATAGAATGCCTCAACGGCTACCGTCTAAAAGAACGCGTGCCCGATAATATCGAAGAATTCTGCCTGCCACTCGGTGTGCCCGACATACTGCGCGAAGGAACCGACGTAACCATCGTAACCTATGGTTCAATGTGCCGCGTAGTAATGGAAGCCGCCGAAGACCTCGAACAATTCGGAATATCTTGTGAGGTAATCGACGTACAGACACTGCTGCCCTTCGACCGTCACCACATCATCGCCGAATCCATCCGCAAAACCAACCGCGTTGTGTTTGCCGATGAAGACGTACCCGGTGGAGCAACGTCATACATGATGCAACAGGTTCTCGAAGTTCAGAATGCATACCAGCACCTCGACTCCAAACCCGTAACCATCACTGCCCGCGAACATCGCCCGGCCTACGCCTCCGATGGCGATTACTTCTCAAAACCCAACCCCGAAGAAATCTTCGACAAAGTCTACAACCTCGTCCGCGAGTCAGACCCCGATAGCTACCCCTCCATCGTGTAGGGTAGGGAATATTAATAAAAACAAAACAGGCGTTGTTACTAACAACGCCTGTTTTGTTTTTATTAATATCGAATTGCTGGAACTCGGTGGAGGACAATTGGATTAGATCTTAATCCTGCTTCGCCCGCCGTAGCTTTAACGAAGGAGGGTCAGCGTAGTGTAAATTCTGGCGACTCGACCGTATTACTACTATTCAGTGCACGGTCTTTTATCGTCACCCGAAGCTTCAGCGTTTTCGAGCCGAGCAACGGCAGGAAACCGTTCGACCGCATGCCGTAGGTTAACGTCCCTTCCAGGGCATGGCTGTTGCCTTCTTTTAAGATAGGGAAGCGACCATCAAAAGTTTCACCACAAGTAGGGTAGCCGTATACGGTGCGCCAGTCAAATGTTTTGAAAGTGTTACCTTCCTTCGTAAGGAATTCTACGGTTATGTTGTAGTGGTTGGGGTTCTTTTCGATGTAGAAAGTGTCAAGGAGCGTGTAGTAGATCATATTACCGCTGCGGAATGTATCGATCACGTTATAGGTGTTGTCGAACGCAGTCTTTTGTTGATCAGACACGAAGAGCGAATCGTACAGATAGTTCAGGCAGCTGTACGGATCTTCGAAGGGGGGAATGACATCCCCGGGATCGAGGTCTGCGCTGGTCGTGCGTACAGTAATAAGTTTTCCGTTCTTATCCAGAAAGAAATCCTGTTCGTGGTACGGGCTTGTGGTCTCAGTAGACGAGAGGCCCAGGTCGCCGTCACCATCCTTGAATGAAATGGTGATGATGAGGGAGTCCATGTCGGAGTTGGTGCCGATTTCTTTGAACCTAACGCTTTGGAATTCAATCTGAGGCGTATTCGAATACTCCGGCGGATCAAAACACGATCCCAGGAGAATACCCAGTACACCCAGTAACAGAACAGTCTTAATAGTGGCTTTCATGTGGTTTGCTAAAATCAGTTTCGCGTGTACGGTAATCTTTGCCTCACTTGTTCCCGATCGCTATCGGCGTAGCGGGAGTTGTTCAGGGGCGATCCATCGTGTACATTTGAACCTCGTCAAGATAAGTAACCCTTGGATACTTTTAAAAGTTTCGAATCAAATTTATACGGTATTAACGATGATACCTTTGCCGATATTGCATTAGGGCTTTTCCGGTTTCAGGCGGCGCATAACGCCGTATACAAGGCGTTTGTAGATAACCTTCGCGTCAATCCGGCGCAGGTACAACGGCTGGAGGATATTCCGTTCATGCCCATCGCGTTTTTTAAAACGCACACCGTGCAAACCGGTGTATGGACACCCCAAACCGTGTTTACCAGCAGCGGCACCACCGGTGCGGCCGTAAGCCGGCACCCCGTAAACGATCTGGCATTCTACCTGCGGCACTCCGAACGCTGTTTCGAACACTTCTTTGGCCCTCTTACAGACTACCACTTCCTGGCCCTGCTGCCCTCGTACCTCGAACGCGAAGGCTCGTCGCTGATCGCCATGATGGACCACTTCATCAAAGCCAGCGGCTCGCCATACTCCGGATTTTACCTCTACACCGTCGATAAACTACTGGCCGATCTCGACAAGCTCCGGAACGATTCCCGTAAAGTAATACTCTGGGGCGTGTCATTCGCCTTGCTCGACCTCGTAGAGCAATACCACCCCGACCTGAGCCACTGCCTGGTATTCGAAACCGGCGGCATGAAAGGCCGTCGCCGCGAAATAACCCGGGCCGAACTTCACACAACCCTTACCCAGGGCTTCAACGTATCGTCCGTCTTTTCCGAATACGGCATGACCGAGCTGCTCTCGCAGGCCTATACCCGTGGGGGCGCCCAGTTCACCGCTCCTCCCTTTATGAAAATAATCGGCCGCGAAATAACCGACCCCCTCACCAAAGGTCTCGTCGGCGAAACCGCCGCCCTCAACGTCATCGACCTCGCCAACTGGAACTCCATCGCCTTCATCGAAACCGAAGACCTCGGCCGCGTCTACCCCAACGGCTCCTTCGAAGTCCTCGGCCGCATGGATAACTCCGACGTCCGGGGCTGTAACCTCCTCGTAAGTCAGTGAATTCGCTTAAAGCCTTGTTAGCGCAATGAAAGGGGCAACACAGGATCGTGAATGCGGCAAAAGTGTGGGAAGATGTTGAATATACTTACATCCAGCCACACGCTTGTTTCATCACAGCATTGTTCTCAAACCAAAAGTCGTTCGCGGAAAACGGTGACGCCGCCGAAGCAAAATATTCCTCGCCAACGCTGCCTGGATTTATAGTCAATGTTCTGCTGTTGAGGTCTTCAGTTGCAATAATTGCAACGAACGGATAGTCTTTCAGGCATAGCGTCACTGGGCTTTCGTATCGGGAAATGATGAAAACGAGAGGATACTTCCTCCAGACATATCCAATCAGTACTTCATCACTTGAAACGCTTGCGAAATTCTCTTCGCTTCCCAGTACGAAGAGGCAAATCCTTCTTCTGTTAATTTTTCAATACAAGAGAAGAAGTCGTTTATGGACCAGAGGACATTAACCTCTCTTGCTTTTTCAATAGCAGTTGTAAGATTTAGCATATCGGGCTTGCGATGGGAGTGTGAAATTATCAGAATTTCCATGATCTCTCGAAAACGAAAGGATCACCAGTCAAGTCAACAGTGTATAGTTATTTCAGTAAGCGTCAGGCTCCTCGCGGGATAGTGTATAGATCAAGTATGGATAGTGTATGACGAGTGTATGAAATCTACTTACACATTAGTCATGAATAATAACTCTTGGAACGATGTGAAGTCAAGTATAGAAGACAGTCAGGTCGCGAATGAGCACCTGCTTTGACTTTTATCCGTACTCTACCCAGTCCTCGCGCTTATTATTCCAACGATGACGAAACGTGGCTTTTATTGTCGCAACATTAATTTTCCGCTCTCCGCACTCCGTCCCCACCCTGATTCTCTGGTTGATATCATTGTTTTTGGAGTAGGAAGGTACACTTTATGGGGAATGCTGGTTTGATTTATTAGAGAAAGTATTCTATTTTTGTTTAAAACCAAATTTACGAGGATGAAAAAGATTGTGGCATTCGTTGTATTAGCAGCCTTCCTTTCAGCATGCAGCCAGTATACCTGCCCTACATACAGCAAAAAAGAAGCTCCTAAGAAACAGGAAGTTAAAACCCAACGTATCTAGTCTATAGGTATTTCTTTACATCATCCGGAGAGATTTCCTCTCCACTCATGATAACCAGCCTCTCAACAACATTACGCAGTTCGCGGATGTTGCCGGTCCAGTTGTGCTCCTGTAGCGCCTGAAGAGCAGGAGCGCTGATGGTTTTCTTACGTGAGCCGTACTCGTCGGCGATATCTTCCAGAAACTTTTCGGCCAGCAGCGGAATGTCGCCTTTACGATCATTCAATGCAGGCACTTTTATCACAATAACGCTGAGGCGGTGGTATAGGTCTTCCCGGAAGCGGCTCTCTTCAATCTCCTTACGCAGATCTTTATTGGTGGCGGCAACTACCCTTACGTTTACGCTGATCTCCTTATCGCCACCTACCCGTGTAATTTTACTCTCCTGAAGCGCACGCAGCACCTTTGCCTGGGCAGATAGACTCATGTCTCCAATTTCGTCCAGAAACAATGTGCCGCCTTCGGCCAATTCAAACTTGCCGAGGCGTTGTTTGATAGCCGAGGTAAACGAGCCCTTTTCATGTCCGAACAACTCGCTCTCAATCAGTTCCGAGGGGATTGCCGCGCAGTTGACTTCAATAAGCGGCCCGCCCGAGCGTTTGCTCTTTTCATGAAGCCAGCGGGCTACAAGTTCTTTACCCGAGCCGTTCGGGCCGTTAACCAGCACACGGGCATCGGTAGGGGCGACCTTCTCGATCATTTCCTTTACCTCGCTTATCGGCGTGGAGTTGCCTACCATGTCGAACTTGCGCGAGATTTTCTTGCGGAGGCTTTTGGTTTCACGTACAAGCGATGACTTGTCGAGGGCGTTGCGCAGGGTTATCTCAAGGCGGCCGAGGTCGAAGGGTTTCTGTAAGAAATCGAAGGCGCCTTTCTTTACCGCTTCCACGGCTACATCGATCGTGCCGTGCGCCGAGATAATAACAAAGTTGGTGGCAATGCCCGCTTCCTTAGATTTTTCAAGCACTTCGAGTCCGTCCATTTTGGGCATCTTGATATCGCAGATGCAGAGGTCGAAGCTGCCTTGCTCCAGTTTCTTAAAGCCTTCCTGGCCGTCTGCCGCTTCATCCACCTCGTGGCTTTTCTCTTCGAGAATCTCTTTTAGAATGGCCCGGATCTTGGCGTCGTCTTCAACAATCAGAATTTTTGACATGGATGAAAGCAGCGGTTAGTATAGCCCTGGCCGTCGCAGAGGGGAGCGACGGTGGGGTAAAAATTGGTTCAAAAAAATAGCAAGCCTGTAAGCCGGGTTCTGTGCTGATTCCTGTAAACAGGTCTCAGTCCTTATCATTTATCTGGTCCCGGCTTCACAACCGGGATCTATCAGTCTACCCGCCACACCTGTCTCCGAGGGGAGAGCGATTAACGAGCCGCTAACCCTGTCACCATACCGACGGGGATGTGGCCTATTTGACCTTTCAGCGCGTAAGGTTTACCATGCACTCTGTGTCACCACAAAGCCGGTGGGCTCTTACTCCACCTTTTCACCTTTTCCTCCGAAGAGGTAGTCTGTTTTCTGTGGCACTGTCTGGCTCTCTCCGGTTCCCCGAAAAGATCCTTCCCGTTAGGAAGTACGCCGCCCTGTGCTGCCCGGACTTTCCTTCCCGATACATACACACTCCGAAGAGCATGTACTACCGAGACGATAAGGCAGCTTGCTATCGCAAAAGTAATGGATTGTTGTCAATCTGCCAGGGGGTGGAGCCTGACGGCAGGGAGAGTTATTAGTGAATGTCCTTACCGGTGAGTTTTAGCTCGTAATGATCGGCCAGCTGAGCTACTTCCTGGATCATTTCTTTTACCTGGTCCAGGCTGAGGCTGGCGGTAAGGCCCGAGGCTTCTACTTTCAGATACGTGCCTTCCAGCACAAAGCGGCTGTAGTCGAAGTGGGCGTTTTGTTGCATCAGGTGGTGTAGGTCTATCGTGTCGCTCATCTCGCAGACCTTCGAGCTGAAGATCGTCTGCTCGCGACCGGACACGGCGCTTTTCTGGTTCGTAGCCAGTACGGTTTGAAAGCGGCTGCCGTTAATGGGCACCACCAGCACGGACTTGCTATGATCGTAATCCGTAAACTGGCCGCCGATCTGCTCAGCATATTGCTGAACGTATTCCATGATGTTCATAGTAGGTGCGAATTAAGCATTTCGAAGTTAACGAAAATAGCCGTGCGTGTCGAAATTCGGGAAGGTGTTTTAGGAAGAGACAAAAAGTTTTTAACGGAGAGGAAAAGCAGTGCTACCGTATTTCGGGGAATATATCCGTTGTCAGGCCGTACCGGTTACGTTAGAAAGCCAGCGCGTGAAAGCGCAAGCCGTGGCGACTCGAATACTCCAGACCCGGGGCGGGAATCTTGATCATCCCCAGGGCAAACAATAACGTTTTTACAACCTTAGACCGCGTGCGGATAGCCGACGGATCGAAGTCCAGCGCCAGGTAATACTGGCGATATGGGTTAAAGCCTGCTGCCCGGTTCTCATCGTCGCGGGCATAGATCATATCGTTGGCACCATAGCCTACCGCCAGGTTGAGCCAGCGGGGGAAGCGGATAAACTTATCCATATCTACCGATAGCCAGTACGTTTGCCCGTTATAATCTTTCAGTATTCTGCTGGGCAGGTTATCGCCTAACAGGTTCGGCCGAAGGGCCGCGTAGTCTGTAAGGCGTGCCGAAAACTTGGGTATAATACGGGGTTCTTTCCAGAGGCGGGTCTGTGCCAGGTAAAAGGCAGCTCCGGCCGCGTTGGCGATCAAATCGCCCGTTGAGGCACCGTAGGTATCCGAGAAGCCGTCGAATATTTCAACGGGCAGCAGCACGCCGAAACCCGTAAGAGCACCAATCAGGTCTGCCTTGCTGGCCGGCACATGGCTCCATTGCAGCGCCCGCGACATACTGTAGCTAAAGTAAAACGCCGAGTAAAAGTGCCCGAACTTATCGATCTGTTTCCACTCGGGGTTGTCGTTGAAGAACCGAAACGATTGCCGATTGCTGTTGGAATACCACAGGGCATTAAGGCCAATCATAGTAGCGCCATAAGCCGCCGATGTACCGATCACTATCGTGCGCAGGCGGCGGGTGTTGACCGAGTCGGCCTGCTGTGCGCAACACGGAACAGAGAGCAACAGCAACATACTGATTGCGTATGCATACTTAATCATCCGCCTCATCACCACCGGTTTCTTCTTTACGTGCGTCCTTATTCGCGGCTTTAATGCCTTCCGTATCCTCAGGCAATTGAGTGCTGTTCTCATCGCTTTTTTGCAGGTCTTCCAGTTCTTTCTTCTGCCGCGCTTCTTCCTTGCGTTGTTCTTCAAGCGCCTTGCGACGGGCAGCTTCCTCTTCGGCCTTTCGCTTCTCACGGCTTGAACGCCAAAGGTCACGCACCTCGTTAAAGCTTTGCGTGTGCATAATGCTGGCGCCTGTAGTAATCGTGTTCTGGTTGTTTACCGAACTGAGTATAGGGTTTACGCTCGTGCGGCTGTAAGCCTTTACGCGCAGCTTGCCGTCGGCGGTAAGCATATAATCAATCGTCCAGTCACCGGCAATACTCGAAGGCGATTGCGCGGTTGTCGTGTTGGGCGTGCTGGTATTGTTATACGTACCGTCGCCCGTTACCCGCAGGCGCCCCCCCATAAACGTATAGGAGAACCGTAGCTGGAACGTGTTGAATGCTTCCTGGTCCATCATGCCCAGGTCCACATCAATAACAAGGTTTTGATCCACCTGACTCATCCAGTAACTCAGCTGATTCGAAAGAAGCTCGCTCACACTGTTCACCACCGAACCGCTGGTGTCGAAGGATTCAGGAGGAGAGAAGCGCCGCAGTACGATAAGACTGAACACCTGGCGCTTCAGTTCCTGCTCGTCCAGCTTGTTTTTGAAAACCGAAAACTCCAGGTCAAGATTTATCGTGCGGGTCTCTGTCTGTATATTCTTGGGCAGATCTTTCGCTACAATATCAAAGTTGATAAGCGGAGCCATCATAGGCCCTTCCAGCGAAAGCAATACCTGTACCGGGTACTTACGTTTCAATTGGGGCACATCGCCCAGGTTTGTATCGAGAATAATCGGAGCGAGGGAGGCCTGCTGGTTATACGACGCGCGGATATCCATCGTGGCCTGATACGGATCGCCATACCACGTAATACGACTGCCCTTCTGAATCTCGAATTCTTTGTTGATGATATCGTACAGGGTGAAGTTATACCAGCCTTGTGTGAACTCGAACGGGCCGAACATATTGAACTCGCCTTTGGTATCGAGCTGCAGTTTCAGATCGCCGTTACCACGTCCGCGAATAATGTCGCCTGCTTTCTGGTCGAAAATGATTTCACAGTAAGCATCCGGTGTAGCGTCTATATTGAGGTCAAGGGTAATGCCGGTAAGGTTTACACGGTTGCTCTTGGCGCCTTTCTCGATAGTCTTGACAACCGCTGTATCGCGCAGGTTCACAAAGTTTATAAACTCCTTCTTATCAATCGACGATGTGCCGCTCAGCGGGATATAGATACGCGTATTCTTTTCCGTACGGGCCGTGGCGGATATAAGCATGTTTGACAGCGGCCCCTGGAAGTTAAGGCTGCCGGTAGCATAGGCTTGCCCATAGAAGAGGCTGTTGTCTTTTACAGTGGTGTTCAATACCTGGAAATTCTGGTACGTGGCATCCAGGCCTATGCTCATGTTCGAGAAATTAGTGTGCGATATCGTTCCGTTTAGCCTACCACGGTTACGGAACACATCGATCATGTCAATGTCCTTGAAGTAGATCGTCGACTTTGTCAGGCCGATGTTCCCGGTAAAACGGTACATCGTCTTCAGGTAATTGATCATCAGCTGCCCGTCGGCCACAGCACCTTCGCCATTGATCTCGGGGGCGTCGAGCTCACCCGTAATGCGGAAGTCGCCCGATACGGTACCGCCGATCTGGCTGAAGATGTCCGTCAGAAACGGCTCCACAATGTTGAGGTTTGCCTTCTCCAGCCGTGCGGCAATGTTGAGCGGGCTCACCGTTTCAGAAGGATTGTAGAAGCCGTTGAGGTTTACAATGCGGTTTCCGGTACGGTCTATAGCAACGTTGAAGTTGAAACGCGATGCTACAGTATCCCACACGTTGCGTCCCGTAATATCGCCGATCAGGAAATCGTTTATCGTAAGGTCTTTCAGGTGCAGATCGTTGCCCAGGGTGGGGCGGCGGTAATAGTCGCGCATATCGATGCGCGCATCCATCACGCCGCCGAACTTTAGCGTTGAGCTGAGCACGTTGAAAAGCGCGAGGTCGAGCTTGCTCACATTGAGCGAAAGCACCTGGTACGGATCTTCAGAGATATAGCCGTTTACAGCGATAGATTGTTCGGCGTTGATCAGGGCCAGGTTGCGGAATGCCCAGTCCGTGCCCTGCACGGCAATGTGGTTGTCGGCCGTAAAGTTCCACTCACGCTCCAGGAACTTCAATACCGACGGCGCCATCGAAATCATCGTGCTGTCGCGCATAAAGTCTACCGCGCCTTTGAGGCGTACATAGTTGTTCTTGTCTTCCTGGTCGGCGTCGAGGCCAAAGTCAATGTGGTTCTTGTTCCAGATACCTTCCGCCAGCAGGTTCTTGGTTTTGAGGTTGCTGGCAAACTGCTGGTGTTCCGAGTTTACCGTGGCCATCGCCAGTATACTCGTGCTGTCGGCAATCTTGGAAGCGGTCAACTCCACCTCTGTGTTCACGAACAGCTTGCCTTCGTAGGTTAACGAGTCGAAGCGCGTGTAGGCGTTAAAGATCGTGGTATACCCGCTGGTGAACCGGCCTTCTAATCGCGTGTCCGGCGATACCGTGAGGTCTATCTTCAATAGCTTTACCAGCGGCTCAATGTCTTTCAGGTTAACGTTTATGTGTGCCTCGTACGATTCAGGCTTATAGGTCTTCTGGCGGTAGTAAGCACGTATGGCGGGCTGGTCGTTTCGGATGTTGAGTGTGATCTCTTCAAGCAGCGTCTCGATGTCGTACGAGAGGTTCGAATAATTATAGTTTCCGCTTACCTCGGCATCGGCTACCGTAGAGGCAATCTTGAGAGAGCGGTGGTTTACTTCTTTTTGAGCGTCCAGGTGTATTGTGTCCAGTGTAAGCTCCTGGCGGTTGTAGAGCACACGTACATTGCTTAGATCGGCGGTGCCTTTCAGCGAGTCGAGTGTAAGACCGCTGATGTCGGCCTGCAGGTTCGTGCTGATAAAGATCGTGTCGCGTGTAAGCTTCAGGTTATGTAAATAGGCCGTGTCGAGTTTGGCCTGCACATTAATCTGATTACGACCGTCACGCAAGTCAACAGAACCACGGGCACGGAACTGCAGGTTGGGGTCGTCTATCTCCACCAGCCCGCGTACCAGCCCGGTAGCAAAGCGGGCATCGGTGCGTATGTTGGTATAATTATAACCGTTGATGCCGATCGATTTGATAGAACCGTTCAGCAGAAAATCGGCCGTAGTCTTGGTTAGTCCCGAGCCGATGATCTTACCATTCAACGTTACACGCTGGTACATGGCCGTATCGTCCAGGTACGTACCCAGGTCCACATTATTCAGCGATAGCGTACCGCTGTACTCCGACAGGTTGATGTTGTCTTCGTTAACCTTGAAGTTTATATCCGAGCGGATCGAGCCGAGACGTCCGGAGAATATGCCATTGGCAACAAAGTCGGTAGGATAGCCCAGAAACTGTCCCTGCATGTTGAGCTGGCCCATAGGCCGTATTCGGTCCAGGGCATAGTCGTCCAGCACAAAGGCCAGATCTTCGGGGTCCAGCCGCGAGTCCCGCAGGTTTAGTACAATAAACGTCTCGCTGATGTTGGGTAGCCCGTCCATCTCCAGTGACCCGGCCAGGTGTGTATTGCCGGTTTTTACATCCATCTGGTTGAACTTGAACTTGCTGATGCGCCCGGTAAAATTACCCGCGATCTCCAGTGGGTCCCTCAGCTGACCTGCCTCGGGCAGAAACACCGCAAGGTCTTTGGGATACACCGTCGTCTTGCGTAGCCGGGCGTGCACCTTCACCTTATCGAAAAAGTCGCTCAGGTCGTCCAGGCTGTCATAACGAAAAACGATCGAGTCCGTAATCGTGCTCCGGCCGGCCTGCAGGTCCAGGTCAATAAACTCCATACCCAGTTGCGAAATACGGAAGAACGTCGAGAGTTGTTTGACCTTGAAATTGGTGGCCAGGTCTTCGGCTATCAGGGTTCGCACCTGGAACTGGGTTGTGTCGCCCAGCAGCACAAACCCGCCAATCTGCCCCTCGTTAACCGCCACCGAGAACTGGTTATAGTTAAAGCCGCTCCTGATCGAATCGCGATCCTGGTCGATGTACGTAAATTGACTTCGGTTCAGGGTCGCTTCGCCGATATTCACCCGTGGGGTACGGCCCGCGTTGGTCGATGCCGCGCTGGACGCGAAGTTCCGGTTGATGCGGTCAATGAACACGTTGATATTCAGATCGCGCGACGTATCCGACTCGTTGATCCGGGTCAGAAACACGTGGGCGCTGTCGAGGTAGATACCGTCGATGTTAACGTCGTTATTACTTTGGATCAGTTGGAGCAGCCTGAAATTGATCATCACCTCGCTGGCCGAGATCATGGCATTGCCCTGGGGGTCGTAAACGTGCACGCCGCGTAGCTCAAGCCGGTCGAACCAAAGCATGCGGAAACTGCGGATAGACGACGTAAATCCGGTTACGTGCGAGAAATCTTTAAGGTAGTATGCAATGAGTCGATTCTGGACTGGCGGTATCTGAAGGGCCAGAAAAGCGGCAATGATCAGGAAAAGTACAGACGTTATCGTATACGCCAGTATTTTCTTGATTCTATTTTTAATAACTTGCAAGTTCATTTTTCAGCCCATGCATCCCGTTATACTTGCCATTGAGTCTTCTTGCGATGAGACATCAGCCTCCGTGATAATGAACGGCAAGGTACTTAATAATATTATCGCTTCGCAAACCATACACCAAAAATACGGCGGTGTGGTGCCGGAACTGGCATCGCGTGCGCACCAGCAAAATATCGTCTCGGTAGTAGACGAAGCTATCCGTACCGCGGGCATCCAAAAGTCCGACCTGAACGCCATAGCCTTTACCCGTGGCCCTGGCCTCATGGGCGCATTGCTGGTGGGTGTTTCGTTTGCCAAAGGCCTCGCCCAGGGACTCAAAATTCCCCTCATCGAGGTCAATCACATACAAGCTCACGTGCTGGCGCATTTTATCGACGAGCCACGTCCGGCCTTTCCGTTCTTATGCCTTACCGTAAGCGGTGGCCACACACAGATTGTGCTCGTGAAAGATGCCCTGCACATGGAAGTACTCGGCGAAACACACGACGATGCCGTAGGCGAAGCGTTCGATAAAGCCGCCAAGATCATGGGGTTGCCCTACCCGGGTGGCCCGCTTATCGACAAGTATGCGCGACAGGGCGACGGCACAGTATACCGCTTCCCCGACAGCACCATGCCAGGGCTTAACTTTTCGTTCAGCGGCGTAAAGACCGCGTTCTTGTACTTCCTGCGCGACCAGAAGGCCAAGAACCCGAACTTTGTAGAAGAAAACCTGGCCGATATCTGTGCGAGTCTTCAGCGGCACCTCGTGCACATGCTCATGAGCCGTTTGGAGCAGGCCAGTGCCCAAACGGGCATTCGCAGCATTGCCATTGCCGGTGGCGTTTCGGCCAACTCAGGGCTGAGGCAGGCGCTGGCAGACACCGGCGAAAAGCACGGCTGGCAGGTGTTTATCCCTGATTTTCAATACTGTACCGATAACGCGGGCATGATTGCCATGGCCGCGCATTTTAAATACCTTCAGGGCGAGTTTTGCGCGATTGATGTAACGCCGCTCGCGCGCATGCCCGTGTAATGGTAAAATCGGGATTTATAGCATCTTTGCATGCCCAACGGTGCCTATGAAGCAAATGTTTAAACCCGGCGATCGCAAAGTCTACATACGCACGGTTCAACCGGCAGATGTTGCTGCGTTCCATGGCGAAGAAGTGCACCCTGTGTGTGCAACGTTTGCCCTGGCACGCGATATCGAGTGGACTACGCGGCAATTTGTACTCGAAATGCGCGAAGACCATGAAGAAGGCATTGGTACGTTTTTAAGTATCGATCATAAAGGCCCCGCCTTCGTAGGCGAAGCCATCGTCTTCTCCGCATGGGTAGACCAGATCAACGGCAACGAACTCATCTGCTTTTACGAAGCACATGTAAACGACCGTCTCATTGCGCTGGGCAAAACAGGGCAGAAGATTTTACGACGTGAGAAACTGGACAGGCTTTTTAAAAAAGATGGCGGTTGAACTTTCTGGAAAGATTACCGTTTTATCCAGAGCAGTTACGTATACGTCAATTGTGTGTACGATAGCTTCCGGCAGCGGCTGTAGCCAACGCCCGAACGATTAAAAAAGTAGTAACAGGTGAAAGACAAACAACGCTTTTCGAACGATATCAATATCCGCAACCGGCAGGCTGGCTATGAATATGAGCTGCTGGATAAGTTCGTTTCTGGCATGGTGCTCACAGGCACCGAAATTAAATCCATCCGCGAAGGTAAAGTGAACCTTCAGGACGGCTATTGTTACTTCAAGAACGACGAGCTTTTTACAAAAGGCATTAACATCACCCCGTATGCGCAGGGCTCATTCTACAACCACGAGGCTGCACGCGAACGGAAACTGTTGATGAAACGTTCTGAATTAACGAAAATCGAAACCAAGCTCGAAGAGAAAGGACTTACCCTGGTCCCGACACGGTTATTCATAAACGATCGTGGACTGGCCAAACTGGAGATTGCATTGGCGCGAGGCAAGAAGCTTCACGACAAGCGCGACAGCATTCGCGAGCGTGATGCCAAGCGTGAGCTTAACCGGCTTAATCGCTAAACAGATAGCGAAAGCTTCTATACTACATACGGTCAGGCATTCTCTGTCTGATCGGTATACTGGTGTGCTTTTTTTACCGTAACTCATTTTTTGCGATGGATCCTATTGATTTTGGTGTAACCCGACTAAGTGTAATTCCCGTTCGTGCCACGGCGTCAAACCGGGCTGAACAGACCACGCAGCTTTTGTTTGGCGAACATTACGAAATACTGGAACAAACCGTAGATAGAAAGTGGTTCCGCATACGGATAGCCTTCGACCACTACGAAGGTTGGATCGATAGTCGCCAGCATCACAGTATATCCGCGGAGTATTTCGAATACATGGACCGCGCCGAGTTCAAAATAACAACAGACCTCATGTCGAGTTTGTTGTATAACAAAAGTCCGCTGCCCATTCTCATTGGAAGCATGATTCCGATATCAAGTTCCGAGCTGTTCAAAATGGAAGAACAATTCGCATTCAATGGCGAAGCCAAGAACGTGGGGCAGAAGCGCGAATTTGAATACCTGCGAAACGTTGCCCAGAAGTATCTTAACGCGCCCTATCAATGGGGTGGCAGAACCCCCTTCGGCATAGATTGCTCGGGGTTCACACAACTTGTATTCAAGATCTGTGGCTATACACTGCTACGCGATTCATCGCAGCAGGCTGGGCAGGGCAAGGCAGTAGAGTGGACCGACGGCCGGCCAGGCGATCTGGCGTTCTTCAAGAATGGCGAAGGCAAGATCATTCATGTAGGCATCATACTCGGCGACGACCGCATCATTCATGCTTCGGGCCGCGTACGCATCGACCATATTGACGAAAGCGGTATCCTGAACCAGGAAACCAAAGTCTATACCCACCAGCTTGCGCACCTGCGCCGAATTTTAACAGAAGCATAATATCCCGGGCCAATAGCCCAAAAGCGCGTATTCTCCCCGACAGGCCCCCGTCAAAGCCTGATTTCCTGTGCTTTACCGAAAAACACAGCCCGTTTCTGCTTTGTTCTAAGCAAGATTGGATTTATATTTCAGTGATGAACAGTCGGGTATTGGTACTGAACCAGGACAATAGTCCGCTTATGGTTTGCTCTGTCGAGCGTGCCTTTATCCTCGTGTTCCTCAATAAAAGCGAACTCGTCCGTACGGCCAACGGGCATGTGCTGCACTCCGTTACGCGTAACTTTCCCATGCCTTCGGTCATCCGTCTGAACCGTTATGTCAATGCCCCATACAAAGGCGTAAACCTCACACGGCAGAATATATTCAAGCGCGATAACTATGAGTGCCAGTATTGCGGCACCAAAAAAGAACTGACCATTGACCATGTTGTACCACGCGCTAAGGGCGGCGCCGATACGTGGCTCAACCTCGTTACCGCATGCAAAAGGTGTAACGCCAAGAAAGGCGACTATTCACCCGAAGCAGCCAACATGGTACTTCGCAAAAAGCCGTATAAGCCGTCGTACGCAATCTTTTTGAAAGATCACCTCAACGGTCAGGCCGGCGAGTGGGACTCTTTTCTGAACGGCTCGTCCTCTCATCATTGATCCTCTTTGATTTCTTCAATTAAACATGTTCATTTGATTTTTTCTTTGAAACATGTTTAGTCTACAAAACAAAACAGCCGTAATTACTGGCGCAGGCAGCGGTATTGGAAGAGCCGTTGCGGAGTTGTTCGCCCAACAGGGTGCAACTGTATTTATCCTTGAGCTTAACGCCACAGCCGCAGAAGCTGCGCTGGCAAGCATTCAGGAAAAAGGAGGGAAGGCTTTTGCGGTGAACTGCAATGTAACAGACCAGGCCCAGGTTAAACAGGTTATCGATCAGGTCGCCGCACAGGCAGGCAGTGTCGATATCCTCGTAAACAGCGCCGGTGTTTCACACATCGGCAGACTCGATAATACTACCGAGGCTGACTTCGACAAAGTATTCAATGTAAATGTAAAAGGTGTTTACAACACCATGCAGGCAGCAGTTGCGCAAATGCAGAAGCAACAAAAAGGTGTTATA
>Ga0065165_1002036_pt1 | contig 18789 bp, 16 predicted proteins | sample AraplaMF_Cvi_mMF_FD_63813 | JGI IMG/M metagenome (GOLD analysis project Ga0065165, IMG submission 63813) | Arabidopsis root microbial communities from the University of North Carolina, USA - plate scrape MF_Cvi_mMF (version 2) (version 3) | ecosystem: Host-associated > Plants > Roots >...
GAGGCCTACCACGCCGGTATGTGCCACGCCGGTTTGAACTTCGATGCCCAGTTTCCTGAGATGTTCAGCAACGTATGCGGCGGTTTTTACTTCGCGGTTTGAAAGTTCGGGGTGTTGATGCAGGTAGCGGCGCCACTCAATAATTTTCGGATCGATAGCCTTGGCCTGCTGGTCTACTTTGGTCTGTAATTTTGAGCTCACCTGTGCCGTGCCGGTAAATGCAGCGCTGCTCAGGGCGAGATACAGAAACAGTTTTCTCATAGTGTAATCGGTTATTGGGTAAGGTCGGCCAATGTTTTGTATACCACACGCCTGTGTTAGCCATACAAAAAGCCGGATCATAATTTGGTAACGAAACAATATATGTATTATAATGTATTATCGCCAACCGCAATATGATTTATAGCTTATGGAATGGATCAAAGTCTTTACCGGTTCTGCCGAGGCAGAGCAGCGTATAGTTCCTAATAAACCGCAGCTTGTGGTAATTGGTAAAACGCGGATTTGCCTGGTGCGTCGCGGGCAAACGTTTTTTGCCGTTCAGGATTCATGTTCGCACAATGGCGAGTCGCTTAGTGGCGGACAGGTAAACTACCTGGGCGAAATAATCTGCCCATGGCACAACTACCGATTCGATCTGAAAAGTGGCCGGGCGTGTGATTCGTCCTGTCCGGATCTGAAGACGTACCCCGTAAAGTCTGACGATTCAGGGTTTTTTATTGGGATTTAAAATAGATTAATACCGAATTTCGTTTTTAACTTCGGCTCGTTTCCGGTAATCCGGAACTGGCTTTAAACAATTGTCGGCAGTGAGATCATTTATTTTTTCAGCGCTTCTTTTCATGGGTTGTATTGTACCGGGCTTTGCCCAGTTGTTGCCCGAAGACGCACCCCCTTCGTGGGTAAACAGTTTGAACCTTACCGGCGGCCTTCCCGAAAAACTGCTGGCTACCCGTAGCGTTGTGTTTTATTCGTTTATGCTCAGCGCCAAAGAGCTGGAGGATTCGCAAAAGAGTTTTGCCCAAACCGGTATTGACGCGATTGTCTATTTTGAACTCGACATGTTGAAAGGCGGAAAGGACATTACCCGCGCCTTTTCCGATTACCTGACCAAACGCGAGATAGCCAATGTTATATTATTAGAGAAGAACGAGACGGGCTTCCGGCTCTCCATTACCGAGTTCAATGGTAAAGAAGATGTAGTGAGCCCGCAGCAAAGTGCGTGGTCGGTATCCAACCGTGTGCTGCCCGAAGTACTCCGGTCGCTTTACCGTGTAGCCGCCAACCAGCAGAAAAAGCTTAACCTACTGATAAACGATCAGCCCGAGATGAATCTGCCCATCAACCCGATTCTCGGAAAACGAAACGAGTTCTTTGCGATAGATCTCAAGGTAGACCAACTGGCCGTACCTAAGTTTGGCGACGAACAGATGGACAAAGCGCTGGAGCAGATCATGAAAGACAACTATCCGCTGAAGTATAAATTAACCGAGCCGGGCCTTACGGAGAAGGAGTTACGCAAGCAGGGCTTGTTATATGTATTGTGTTTTGTTAATACACGCGCGGAGGTAGCCCGGAGATTGATGGGTTACGATATGAGCAAAGACGAAACTTCGTATGAGTCAGTAACCTTTCCACAGCCCGGTCAGAAAGATCAGAAGACGATAGCCGCTAATGCCCCGATATATAAGTTCTACTTTAAACATATTGACTCGGGCAACGTGTTTTTGGGAACCAAGTGGGATGCCGACATGACCTGGCAGGAGGCGTTGCTCAACCACATTCGTGGCTTGAAAGCGGAGCTTCGCTTGCCGTAAAAAAGTTTTACATACTTTCATCTGCTGACATAATGCTGTCAGGCGGGGCAGTTTTCTTTGTGGTATAGTTTAACCGAATCGTGCTTTATGGCAGAACCGCTTAAGAACATGTACAGCCCCGCGTTTTTCGAGGCGTTGTGTCCCGTGTTGAAAGAAAACCTTCCCGGCTTCCGGGAGAAAACATTTATACACCGGGTCTTCGATACCGAGTGGCCGCAGTTGGAATTGAAACAACGCGTGCGCCATATAACCCACGCGCTCCACCGCAGTATCGAGACCGATTACCCACAGGCTGCGAAATATATAGTGGCTATTGCCAACGCCATTCGTAAACGCAAAGACCCGCAGCTTCAGGGTTTTGCCTGCATCTTTTTGCCGGACTACCTGGAAGTATACGGCCTGGAACATTACGACGAATCGATGGCCGCAATGGAAGAAGTTACCAAACTTATCAGCGCCGAGTTTGCTATACGTCCGTTCCTCCTGCGCTATCCTGAGAAAACGTTTAAGCACATGCTGCGCTGGTCTAAACATGCCGACGCGCAGGTGCGGCGTTTATCCAGCGAAGGTGGTCGCCCACGGTTGCCGTGGGGTATGGGTGTGCCAGCGCTTAAAAAAGATCCATCGCCCATATTGCCGATTCTTGAAAACCTGAAAGCCGATCCGGCCGAAACGGTACGCAAAAGTGTAGCGAACAACCTGAACGACATTGCCAAGGACCACCCGGAGCTGGTGCTTGACCTGGCGCAACGCTGGCAGGGCAAAGACCCGCTAACGAACTGGATTATCAAACACGGCTGTCGCACACTGTTAAAACGCGGGCACACGGAGGCGCTCGGGCTGCATGGCTTTCGCGCGGAACATAAAGCCCAGGTGCGTGACCTGGTACTGCCGCCCAAAGTGCGTGTGGGCGAGTACCTGGAATGGAGCTTTACCTTTATCAATAAGGAAGCCAGCGATGCCGACTTCCGGCTTGAATATGCCATCGATTACCTTACAGCCAGTGGTAAAACCTCGCGCAAGGTGTTTAAGATTACCGAAAAAACGTTTATTCCGGGCGAGAGGTGCAGTTTTCAGCGTCGACAGTCGTTCAAAGACTTCACCACTCGCAAACACTTTAAAGGCATTCACAATCTTTCGATCGTTGTGAACGGAAAGGCCCGGGCCAGCGCCGAATTTACGGTTGTAAACGCCCGATAATCCATTACCTTGCGGGCTGGAGGAGGCAAATATTCATGGCACGTTCGGGTTACGCAGACTTACCGCTTCATCACGGCCACCTGCCGTTATGGCTTGCCGAACGTATGACCAGCCTGGGCGGCGCCATTGTTGAAGCTATAGTGCTGGAATACGGCAAAGCCGAAGTTTTGAAACGCCTGAGTGATCCGCTCTGGTTTCAGGCACTGGGTTGTGTACTGGGCATGGACTGGCACTCATCGGGCATTACGACTTCGGTTATGGGTTCGCTGAAACGCGCCGTAAATCCCAAAGCCAAAGAACTCGGCATTTACATCTGTGGTGGCCGTGGAAAACACTCCCGGGAGACTCCAAACGAGCTTTTACGCGTTGCCGACAAAACGGGCCTGAACGGTCAGGACCTGGTGCGCTCCAGCAAACTGGCTGCAAAAGTTGACAATACGGCCATTCAAGACGGTTTCCAACTCTACCTCCATAATTTTATTGTAACCGACGACGGCGAGTGGACCATTGTGCAGCAAGGTCTTAACGATGCTTCGGGAATGGCCCGCCGCTACCACTGGCACTCCACCGCATTTCAATCGTTTATTCAGGCACCCCACGCCGGCGTTACCGGCGAAAACCAGGGTCTAATCCTCAATTTGACCGATTTAGAGGCCAATAAAACCCGCGACGGCATTCTTGGCATTGCGCGTGAGAACCCGGACAAAATGATGTCGGAAATTCGAAAGATCGTTATGCCCCGTCACCACGAGGTAATGGCCAAAGATGTGAACATGAAACGCCTCGGTGCCGTGCTTACGCTGGCCCACGAGAGGGATGTGAATCAGTTCGAATCGTTGCTTTTGCTCGAAGGCCTGGGGCCGCGCACGTTACAGTCGCTCACGTTGGTAAGCGAAGTTATTTACGGTACGCCATCGCGGTTTACCGATCCCGCCCGTTTTTCTTTCGCCCACGGCGGAAAAGATGGTCATCCATTCCCCGTACCCACCAAAATCTATGACGAAACGATTCAAACGCTTAGAAACTCGGTTGAAAAAGCCAAAATGGGCGTTAGCGATAAGCAAGGAGCCATTCGACAGCTTTCTGTTATGGCGCAACGAATAGAGGAGTCGTTTACGCCAGGTCCGTTTTTCGATGCTGTAGTGCAGAAGGAGCGGGATGATTCGTATAAATATGTTGGGAAGACGGTTTTTGGTGATGCAACGCCGCCGAAGCAGAAGAAGGATAAGAACGGGCAATTGAAACTCTTCTGATTACTAATACGATTAATGGCGGCGATACAATGAGAATGCGTCGTACTCAGGGCGGGTAATGCATTAAAATCCAAGAATGGAAACACATCAAAAAACTTTGTTTACGAGCTAAAAATGGCGTTTTTGGGTATAAAATAAAGTTATCCACATTCGATGGCGGGATGGGGGTGCGCTTTTTATCTGGTAAGGTGGGAGATATACAAGTCCTAAAAACTACGTTTTTAGGCTTCTAACAGCATTTTTCTGTTGTTTTTTGATAGTTATCCACATGTGGACATGTACGTGGACGTGGTTCTTATACCGAAAAAATGGGCGTGATGAAAATCAGGATCTGCGTTTAGAGGGATTGGAGGGGGTTTTGTGTTTCGGCTAAAAGTTATCCACAAGAGTTATCCACTTTTTTGGAGCACGATTATGATTGAGACGGGTGCACAAGTGCTTCTGCTTACGGCTTTGATAAAGGCGTCTCGCGCAGTCAGTGCTTGACGATTGTAATCGCGCCACATCGTATCCTGCGCACGACGAGTCAATTGGAAAGCTTCGGGGCTTTAAGACGTTACATCAGCGATTCCAACTAAAAAAGGCCATCTCCAAAACGGAAACGGCCTTTCTACGAAAGGGTCTATCAATATTCATCGTTAGTCTGATCGTGACCGCTGTGTGTAAACCACTACAGTAATCTCGCCGCGTCCGGAATAGCGTTAGCGACGGCGGGGTTCATCATGTCAATCCTCCGAACATCATTGTACCATCTTTGCGATCTGGCTCATTGGTATGGTATTGGCCATTCTCACGATATCGGTCTCGGTGGTGTTGTCGATCTTAATAGTAACAAGAGACGAATTCAGCGGAGTTTGAAGTGTGTAGCCGGTTTTATTGGTGTCGGGGTCAACGTCTTTTTGGAGAACGCTTTTGTAGCCGTCGATTTTAACGACTTTTTGGGTGCCGTCGCCGGAGTTGGCGACAAAGGGTAGCGACAAAAGGGCGTTTAGGGAGGATACGAGGGGCGAATTGCTCATGATTTCGACATTCACAGCTTTGTCGCCGGTGCCGTAGTCGCGGTGGAGGAGTACCCCGGCGAGGCCGCTATTGATGGTTACATTGTCGTTTTTGGTGTTTACGGCCAGGGCGTCCATTTTGGAGGGCAGGAGCTTCATGATCTCTTTGCCGATGAGGAGGTCGAGGTCGTTCATCATTTGCTGTATCGAGAAGCGGGCGTTTTCAAGGTCGCCGGAATTGTACGATGTGCGGGCGCTGGCGAGGTTTTTCGAGAAGTCCTGGGCGTGAAGTGAGCTGGAGATCAGCGCGAGAGCCAGTGATGCAATGTATATTTTCTTCATGAAATATGCGTTTTCAGTGTTAGGGAATTACTTTTCGCCAAGGGTTTTCTTAAGGCCATCCAGGTCGAATGTGCTCGCGGCAGCGATCATTTCCTGTTCAGAAGCGAAGTTTACGCCTTCCCAGATAATCAATGAGGTTTGGCCGATCGGCACGCTGAGTTTGTAGCCAGTTGATTCGTCGTATTCAATCACGGCGCGGTACCCTTTTACTTTTGTTTGTTTCCAATTTTGCTCGCCGTTAGTTTGTTGGGCGTATCCGCCACCATTAGCCAGGTATAGGTTTATGGCGTTCATCCAGGCGGAATTATTGGCAATCATGGTGCGCAGCTGTTTGTCGTCTTTCAGGTACTCGCGCTCAATGGTGAGTCCAACCCAGCCCCAGCCGGTGCTGGTAACTTTGTCGGCTTCATCCTGTTTTTTGAGGCCGGCGACTGTTTCGGGCAGTGATTTCAAGATTTTGTTACCGATTTCCATTTCTACGCCCAACATGGCTTGTTGCAGGGCATAGCGCGCTTGGCCGTAACCGTTGGTTTTGAAAGCTGCCTCCGCATCGGTAAGGTTTTGTTTTACATCAGGAGGCGTGGTTACCAGTCCGCCGCCGCCTTTGTTGGTAGGGCGACTACCGGAACTGCTGCCACTACTGCTGCCAGAACTTCCTGAGCCGCTGTCGGTGCCGGTATTTCCTGTGTTTCCGGTTTTCTGATCAACTTTTTTGTCCAGCGCTTTTTCGGCTGCCTGCTCCGCTTTCTGCTTGATCTTGCCCAGCAGTCCCTGGGCTTGCGTACCGAGGCATAGCAGCGAGAATGCTACACACACCAGTAGGGGTTTAGGGTTCATGATGTAAGATTTGTTTGTATTCGTTGATGCAAAATACGAATAAAACAGGGCGGGGTTACGGATATACCCTAAAAGGGTAGTTCCCAGACCCTTTTTTCGGCTGAACCTTCTACAGGCGGCGTTAGATGATACGCCCTACTTACAAATGTCTATGTAATAAAGCGCCGGCGAATGTTAATTACTTCTAACCGACGTTGCGTTTAGTTGGAGACGCTTAACACGTAACTGATGCGCGTGTAATACAATGTTGTTACACCGCGGTACATGGATTCGGTACCGACAATAAGCCAGATCTCGCCATTGCTATTGCTGCGGATGTGAAGCGAAGGGCTGATGTTCGAGGTATTTAAAACGAGAATGGAATATTTATCAGAGTATTCGTTTCCCGATGCAGTAGTGCCGATGCTGCCGAGCGCGATCATTCCGCTACCGCTGCCGCCGGCGTTACTAACACCACCGTTGAAATAGTTGGGTTCGGTAACGTCTAATAAATACTTATCACTTCTAATTACCTTCTTTGGTTCGAAATCGAATGCCCCTGCCTGCAGCAGCACTTTGCTGCCTTCGGGCTTATCGGCGCGGGCACTGGAGGCAAATTCTACTTCTAGGGCCAGGGTATAGTCTGTATTCGGTTGAAAGCCGCCGACTTTTTTCCGTAAAAACATCATCAGCTTGCCATCGGCATTATTACCCGAAACTTTCAGGGCCTTACGACCGCCCAGGTTTGCCGGAAGCTCGGTATACCCGGAGCTGAATTTGTATATCGTGCTATCAACAAGGGAATCTGCACGGTAATTGGCATAGTCTACCTCCCAGCCATGAGTAGCCGTGTTGAAATCATAATTATCAGACGAAAACGAAAGTCCCATGTCCTCTTCTGTAGAGCACGACGTTAGCAACCCTGCCACACCCAATATCAACCAGCCAATGTTCTTCATAAAACTCATACAAACCGATAGACACGAAACAAAACCCGAAGGTTGGAAATGACATCGTACACATTTATGACGGTTTTAAGCCATCTTTCCACACTAAAAATACAACACTTTCCGTCTATCAATGAGAACTTGGTTTCTTAATCTTGCGTTCACAATAGAAATTTGGATTAAGCTATACCCTAATGAGTGAGACCTCTACCATAAATTTCCCCTTTAGTTCAGTTCTCAACCTTCGGTTGCTGATTGATTATTGGGAAAAGGCCATTCAGGATGCCAAAGTGCCTTCGTTCGCAAAGGGCATGCTGGACTATCTGCACGATGCGCCTGAACTTCGCGAACCAATAACCGATCCTGCAGTGCTGGAAAAGCACCGTACGTTCGTCGACTTTTTAATGACGGCTGTGGTGCCGCCGGCCAGCCACAATACCGAACTCGCCACCGCCATTTACCCGTTTGACTTCAAAACCTTCTACTCCACACCTGCTTTTGAGCGCACGATTTCGATGGAAGACTTTGTAAAAGGTTCCATGAATGTGCCGGGCAACCGTATGGCCGTGGGGCGCATCATCAAAGCGTGCCTCATGATACTGGAGAAATTTCACGATACAAGCCTGAAATTCGATAAACCGGTGTTAATGAGTTTCAAGGACGAAAAAACCGGCCTCGACAAAGTGTACCGTGTTGAGATGAATTCGCGCTTTTGCGACATCGTAGCGCGGGTGAAACCCAAGCCCATCGACAAGAAGGTCATCAAGTTCCTGATGGAGAAAATCTATGATATAGACCTCTGGATGCAGTACATCCGCCCGGATGATTATGAATTCCACGGCTTTATCGTAATCCGCCTGGTAGACGTGACGGAACAGGAAATGCTGTCGTCGTTAAAATACGATCTGCTGGAGCGCAACGCTGTGGTGAAAGAAGAAAGCTTTGCACGCATTCAGCATAAACTCCGCTCGCTGTTCGGCATTCCCGAAATCCGGTTGGGTATAGCATACTTTGATCCCAACAACAATCTGGTTCTGAATGGCTCGTCTTCGTGCTGGAAAAGCCTGGCAGACCGACCCATTCCGGACGACGACCTCTGCGGCGATTACGCCGGCTCGGTTTACGAGCGCAGCTGGACCGAGAAACGCTACATTACCATCGAGAACCTGCAAGAATATCCGTTCCGTTCGGCCATGGAAACTTCGTTACTGGCCAACGGTGTGAATAACCTACTGCTGGCGCCGCTTATTGAAGAAAACGAAACCATCGGTATGCTTGAGCTGGCCACACCCACACCCGGGCAGCTCAATAGCTTTAGCGCCCATAAAGTAGAGCAGATTCTGCCCATGTTTACCACTGCAGTAAAGCGGGTTAAAGAAGAAATGAATACCGAAGTGCGGGCCATTATTCAGGAAGAATGCACAGCCATACACCCTACGGTGCAATGGCGCTTCTTTGAAGCCGGCGTTACGCTCATGAACAAACGGCGTAAAGGCGAAAAGGCAGCGATGGAAGAGATCAAGTTTAACGATGTATATCCGCTATACGGAATGGCCGACGTGCGGAATTCGTCAATTGAACGAAACATGGCCATTCAACAGGATTTACAGCAAAACCTATCGCTGGCCAAAGAGTTGCTGCACAATATCAATGCACGCCGCAAGCTGCCCGTAGTAGCCGAGGTGATTTATAAGACCGAGGAACAATACGCTAAAATCAGCCGTGGGCTTGCCTCGGGCGATGAAAGCGATGTACTGGAGTTTTTGAAAACTGAAATCAATCCGTTGCTCGAACATTTCGAAGGTACCGACCTGCAGGAAATGATAGACCATTACCGTAGCCATCTGGATCCGGTATTTGGTGTGGTATACAAACGCCGGAAAGACTTTGAAGAGAGCCTCGCGCTGATAAACGCCACGATTGCCAACCACCTCGACGAAGCCGAAGAAAGCGCACAGGAGATGTTTCCGCACTACTTCGAGAAGTATAAAACCGATGGCGTAGAGTACACGCTGTACCTGGGCAGCTCGCTGGTAAAAGACCGCACGTTCGATAACTTCTACCTGCGCAACTTCCGTCTGTGGCAGCTGCTTACCATGTGCGAGATAGACCGCAAGATTCAGTCGCTGCGGCCGATACTGAAAACCGATCTTGAAATAACGCAACTGATCCTGATACACGACCAGGCCATTTCTTTACGCTTCCGTCCCGACGAAAAACAATTCGACGTAGACGGTGCCTACGACATACGCTACGAAATCGTGAAGAAACGGATCGATAAGGCGTATATAAAGAACACGGGCGAACGCCTCACACAACCCGGCAAGATTGCCATTGTGTACAACCAGGCCAAGGTAGAAGATGAATACCGTCGTTTCTTTCACTACCTGGCAGCCAAGAAACTGGTTACCGGCGAAATCGAAATGCTGGACCTCGAAGAGCTTCCCGGCGCCAGCGGCCTCCGTGCCCTGCGCATCCAGGTAGCCCGAAGCCCTAAGCCCACACTCACCCTCGAAAAGGACCACCTCCTTCGCGACATCGAAGAAGGCCTCCGGGTACATTAAGAGATACACAATTGTTTTTAAAGCAGAAATAGCTCAGTCCAAAAGGGCTGGGCTTTTTTTATTGCGTTTCTTTCCCAGCGGCGGTGGCGTGTAGTGATAGCGTTAGCATTAGTCTTCTCTCTTCGTTTCCGTTCTTTCTTCTTCTTTAGCGGCAGGGGCAGCTTCTTCCAACTCCCGATTTATAAACGGTGATGCCTGTTGGTGGAGGCGTATGGCTTTGCGCGAGAGGACGAAACCGGCAAAGAGCGATGCTATGGCGCCTATGCCGATACCGGCCCAGTGGTTGGCACCGGCAATGAACCAGAAGTAATCGTATGAGCCGTGAAAGACGGTGGCGGTAAGCAATGCGAAGAGGCTGTAGAAGGCTACGTTGGTATGGGCAAACCTGGCTTTGCCGAGGAAGTAGCCCATCAATACGCCGAAGGTAGCGTGGGCCGGTACGGCTGTGAACATGCGTACAATTCCAGTAGCCATACCGTATTGGAACACATACAGGACATTCTCTACCGTGGCGAAGCCCATACTTACCATAACGGAATATACAATACCATCGAACGGCTCATTGAAGTTACGGTTGTAGTAGAGGATGAAGCGGACGAATATGAACTTACTGAATTCTTCGATGAGGGCTACTTTGAGGAACGCGTTGTAGAACTGGTCTACAATGCTGTCGGGCTTTAAGAAAATCCAGGTGTTGATGGGAATGGTGATGAGTGTGGTGGCAATCGTGCTGATGCCGCCGAAGAAGAAGCTAAGGAGGAGCAGGCCAAGCGGTTCGCGCTCGTGTTTATCTTTCAGGTAAATGTACAGGGCTATGGCTACGCCGGGAGCCAGAGCCAGGGCCAGTAAGGCTGGTATGTTCATAAAAAAATTGACGACTCAAGTTAACCTTAAATCGTCAATTTCTTAGAGAAAGCTGTGTCTCGCGTGTTATTCGATGGCTTCTTCTACTTTATCCATTTTGGCGGTGGTGTATTTGCCGGAGGTAGCGTATACGATTTTACCGTTTTCGTCCAATACGAAGAAGTAGGGAATGTCTTTGCGTTCAAAGTCCAGTGCTTCTTTATATGGCTTCAATTCGCCGCGGTAGAAAAGCACGTAGGGCAGTAATTGGGGATCGATGTTTTTGATGGCTTTGCGCTTAGCCGTGCCCGTTGCAGCGGCATTCACGCCGGTAAACATCGGCACAAAGTATACGTTAACGTCGTAGCCGAATCCAGCCATGAGGCCATTGGTTTTCTGAATGAATTTCTCGAATACCGGTTGGAACCATGAGTTCAACTCGTCTTCCGATTTCTTGGAATAAGCCAGTCCTACAAGTGTGTACTTGCCTTTAACGTCCTGAGGTAACTTTACTTTCTTGTCTTCAACGGTTTCGGCTTCAAGGTCGGGAAACATTTTACCCACCTGAGCCTGCGCCGCGAACGACAGAAGCAAGCCAACGAACATGAACATGAGTTTATGCATACTGTGTGTTTTTATCGAATGAAAGGTACGAATTCCGTACCAGAAGGGCCTAAGCATGTATTGTTTTGTCGCGTTTTTGAACACGTGATTGGTTTGTCATGTCTTTTTAATTTTTTCAACGGTAGCGTAAATGCTTTCTGAACACCTGTATGCGTTGGGTTGCTTATACATAAGGTTAACAACCGCCCTACTCATAAAGACGGTTGTAAGATTACTCAGGGTTTTGGCTGAAAAACCAGACAATTAAATTAACGGCTATCGCTTTCGGTTACAACCTTCGTAAGACAGGTAATACGTACGGTCTTATCCGCGCAAGGCTGTTGATAGGCATCGGCAGGAGCATTGGTATAGTCCAGTGTCACCTTCAAGCCTTCCTCCAGCGTTACCTTAAAATACGGATCATTCAGTTGCTCTTCAGAAATTGGGGGTGTGCCGCAGTAACCTACAATATGGTGCGCGATCATAGAACCATCTGACAGTTCAAAGACAAAGCCACACCCTTCTCCCACCGGTCTACGCACGGTTGCAGCGATACTGCACGACGAAGCCGGACAAACCGCTAATTCTGCCTGTGGGTCATCATCACAACGCAGAAGAAATGTGTAGATAAAAAAGGCAGCGAATAGTGCTTTCATAGGACTATAGAATTTGGTTGGGTTTCGTTCCGTTTATTCCGGAGCACATAACACATAACCACATCAACATACCGCCGTTGTGCCTTGAATTTCGTTATCTTAGACACGCGCCGCACTCGATTCGTTGTAAAGCGCATAAGACAATTATGAAAACATTCATTATCGTTTTGATAGCGCTTTGCACCGTGCCGGGATATACCCAACCAAAGCCTTCGCTGGATGATCTTAATCGCGCGATCGATCAGGCGGTGATTCATAAAGACGTGAAGCTATTGCAAGATGCCTATGCACCGGACTTTGTGTTTACACACGGCACAGGCCACATCGATTCGAAAGACAGCTGGCTAACGAATGTAGGCAATGCGAAAACACATTTCCTGTCGCGCGATCACGACTCCACGCAGGTGGAGCTGCACGACGATGTAGGCATCGTTACCGGCAAACTTTCGATTGCCCGACAAGAAGAGGATAAGGTGGTGCGGTATGCCATTCGTTACGTGCGTGTATACGCCTGGCGTAATAAGCGTTGGCAAATGCTTTCGCACCGCACCGTGAAGCAGTGGGACTTCTAACGGCTATTCAACGTACAACACCAGTCCTTTGAGGTATTCGCCTTCGGGATGGAAGATAGAAACCGGGTGATCTGCCGGTTGCGACAGGTGATGCAGTACTTTGATCTGCCGGCCCGCCTGAATGGCTGCCGCTACGACCGTATCGTAGAACAGCTGGCGGTCTACTACCTGCGAGCACGAGAAAGTGAAGATTACCCCGCCCGGTTTAATAACGCGCATGGCTTCAGAATTCAGTCGTTGGTAGCCGCGTACCGCCTGGTGGCGCGCGTCGCGGTGTTTGGCAAATGCCGGTGGGTCGAGCACGATAACGTCGTACTCGTTCTGCTTGTCTTTCAGGAAATCAAACGTGTCGACGGCATAGCAGCCGTTTGTTTCGGCGTTAAAGCCGTTCAAAACGATGTTTTTGCGCGTTAGTTCAACGGCTTTCTCGGAAGCATCTACCGAATCGACCTGAGTAGCGCCGGCCTGGAGGCTGTAAATCGAGAAACCGCCCGTGTAGCAGAATGTATTGAGAACCTTTTTGCCTTTGGAGAATTCGCCCAGCAAACGGCGGTTTTCGCGTTGATCGAGAAAGAAACCGGTTTTCTGACCTTCTTCCCAGTCAATGTAAAAGCGCATATTGTTTTCCAGCACTACATGCGGCACCGCGCTCATACCGAAAAGGTACTCATCCTGCTGCGGATCGCGCATTTTACCGGGTGCTGTAGGCTGGCTTTTATAGAACACCGCTATGAGCGTGCTGCCGAAAACGGTCGAAAGAGCTTCGGCAATACGTTTTCTGTCGGTATGCATGCCGGCAGAGTGTGCCTGTACAATGGCTACACCGTCGTAATAATCGATGATAAGCCCGGGAAGTCCGTCGCCTTCACCGTGAATAAGGCGGAAGGCATTGGTTGTATTGCTAGGCAAACCGCTGTTTTCACGCAACAGAAGCGCTTTTTGTATTTTCTTTTCCCAGAAGTCTGCCGATGGTGTTTCTTTTTCGAACGACAACATCCGTACGGTAATGCTTCCTTTCTGAAAATGGCCGAATCCGAGTGTGTTATTGCGATAATCGACTACCTGAACCCAGCTGCCGTCAGCAGGCGACCCTTCGGTTTGTTGAATGGCCCCGGAGAAGATCCAAGGGTGAAAACGTTGAATAGAGTGTTCTTTTCCTTTTTTGAGTGAAATCTTTCCGCTTATGGTAGTCATGGGTGCAAAACTAACAGGATTGGTGGAAGATGGACATGATGAACAGGATTATAGCAGGAATGCAGGGCGGTGCTGGCGGTCAGGCTTTTTTAGCAGTTGTCTTCCTATGGGCAATAGTTAGGGGAAACTGGGACGGATGTCCTGGCTGGCGACAGGAGTGCTCTGACAATCACCGTTGTATTAAGAGCGCTTTTCAGTAAAGCCGGCGCGTGAGGTATTGCTGGTTGTTGAGAGTGGCTTCCAGGCTGACGATGGTGTGGAAATCGGGTTAGTGTAGCGGGGGAGATAGAGCATGGACCGTATGGATAAAGCATGGAGGCGTATGGCACTGTATGCGACAGACGAGCTACGTAAATGTGGCTTAACAGGCAGATGCTAGACAGAACCAGAGCGTGGCGCAGAGGAGGCCGAAGAGCCAGATGAACAGGAGACGCTTCAGTCGCCGGAGGAGGAGGTTTGCAGCGTCGAGTTCTTTATTGGACGGAACAGGGCGGGCTTGGTAGAGGTCCATAATCCGAGTACGGGGTTAAGCGTATGTGAGTTTACAAAAGGATTGGCGTTTTTATGGAAAAGTTGCAAAATGAGGTGTAAATACCGAAAAAAGGGTTAGCAGAATGTTGGGTAAAATACCGTCTCTATCCTTTTTCTGTGCCGTTGGTGTAAACGATTTGTCAGGACCTGAACCCAAATGCGAAACATTTCGTACTTAGTATATAAAACCGGCAAAATGGTCCGAAAGAGGGGATATGTGGAATGAAAAAAACTGACAAAATTGCCTTCTCGGACCGATCTGCCTGGTTTTTGATAGGTTTAGATTGAAAAATAAGACAAACAATTTTTTTAACACGTATGAAAAGATTTGGTTCTTTATTCCTGGCGGCTGTGCTGGGAAGCGCCTGCACAATTGGCGCAGTGAAATGGCTTGACAATAAGAACGAGCCCGAGTCCAAACTCCAGTATCTTTCAAATGTACCAGCCTCTAAGGTGGCGTACCGGGTTGATGACAACGGCGAGGTTGTTCCGCTGGATTTTACGGCGGCTGCGGAGAAGGTAATGCCTGCTGTAGTGCACATTCGGTCAACGCAGGATGGCGCGCGTCGTGAGGATCACGGGCAACAGTTTGATCCATTCCGTGAATTCTTTGGTGGTCCTCGTCAGCAACAAGGCCCCAGCCAAAGCTCGGGATCGGGTGTTATAATCAATGCTGATGGCTATATCGTGACGAATAATCACGTGGTTGACGGTGCGGACATCGTGGAAGTTACGCTTTACGATAACCGTACGTATAAGGCCGATGTGATTGGCAGCGATCCTGACACGGATCTTGCGCTGATTAAAGTGAACGAAAAGGGACTTCCGTTTATCCCATTCGTCGATTCTGATAAAGCTAAGGTTGGCGAATGGGTATTGGCAGTGGGTAATCCGTTCAACCTTAATTCCACAGTTACAGCCGGTATTATCAGCGCGAAGGGGAGAAATATCAACATTCTTGGTCGCAACGGCCAGGGTGGCGGCAGTACGGCAATCGAGTCGTTTATCCAGACCGATGCAGCAATTAACCCCGGAAACAGTGGTGGCGCCCTTGTGGAGCTTAATGGCGGATTGCTTGGAATAAATACTGCGATTGCAAGTCCTACGGGCTCATATTCTGGCTATGGTTTTGCAGTACCCGCTAACATAGTAAGCAAAATCGTTGACGACCTGATCAAGTTCGGTACTGTGCAACGTGGCTGGCTAGGGGTGATGGTCGGTAATGTGAACAGTCAACTTGTTCGCGAATACGATCTGAAAACAAACGACGGTGCGTACATATCAGGCTTCCCTGAAAATAGTGCCGGCAAAGAAGCCGGTTTGAAAGAAGGCGATGTCGTGGTAAAGATCGACGCTACGCCAATTCATTCAAGCACGGCGCTTACTGCATATGTTGGCCTGCACCGCCCTGGCGATAAGGTTAACGTGATTGTGAACCGTAAGGGTAAAGAAGTTACAGTGCCGGTAGTGTTGAAGGGTCGTGACGGAAAAACGGGTACTGTTAAAGCCGAGGAGCGCGATGGATTTGCAGCACTTGGCATTGAATTAGAAGAAATAGATGCAAAAGTTCTAAAAAAACTCGATATTGATAACGGTGTTCGGGTGAAGGCGCTTGGAAACGGCAAATTATCCCGATATACCGACATTCGCGAAGGCTTTATTATCACTAAAGTCAACGATGTTACCGTAAAATCCGTTAAAGAAGTAAACGAGTTGTTGAAGAAGAGTAAAGCAGGTGAGTTAATGACTTTTTCGGGGACTTATGAAGATTTCCCACGGGAGTTTAACTACGCCTTCAGGTATTAAACCGATATAATCAATTTATGAGGAGACTGTTTAGAAAAGGCGAACGTGTTCGCAGCAAGATCGACGGCAAAGTGATGGAGGTTTTAAAGTACATCAAGAACAATTTTGTGGAAGTGAAATGGTTTGACCTCGAAAAGAAAGAGGTTAGCGTTCACAAGATCAAAGAAGACAAGCTCTCCAAAGCAGCATAACAAAAACGCTTCCTTCGGGAGGCGGGATAGTACGGAGGTCGTATTCGTAATCATTAAAAATTACGCGTGCGGCCTTCGTTTGTCCTGTACTGTGCAGACAAAACCTCTACCTTTGCAGGTAAGAGTAAATCGCTACTGCCATCAAAAAATTTGACATTCCTGCCTACTACCGGTCGTCTATTACCGGTAAAGTGAAAGAACAGCGTCGTTTGAAAGATCTGCGTAAGCAGGATTTCAGCCCAACGTTGCTGGATTTCGGACCGGTTCAATTCTACCTGGCCCGTCACTTCGGCTTTTGCTACGGCGTAGAAAATGCCATCGAAATAAGTTATAAAGCACTGGAAGAAAATCCGGAGAAGCGGGTATTTCTGCTTAGCCAGATGATTCACAACCAGGAAGTGAATAACGATCTGCAAAGCCGCGGCATACAATTCATTCTCGATACCGACGGCAAACAATTCATTCCGTGGGATGCCCTGACGAAAGAGGATGTTGTTATTATACCAGCATTCGGTACCACATTAGAGATTGAGCACCTGCTACTGGATAAAGGCATTGAAGTACAGAAGTACAACACCACCTGTCCGTTTGTCGAAAAAGTATGGAACCGCTCTGAGAAACTCGGGGCCGATAACTATACCGTAATCATTCACGGTAAACCCAAACACGAAGAAACCCGCGCTACTTTTTCGCACAGCGCAGCCGGCGCGCCCTCGGTAATTGTTCGCGACATGGACGATGCCCTGGCCCTCGGCGCATATATACAGGGCACAAAAAACACCGCCGATTTCTATCAGGAATTCGAAGGCAAGTATTCGAAGAACTTCAACCCTGCGTTGCATCTACAGAGCGTGGGCGTGGTAAATCAAACCACCATGCTCGCCACCGAGACGCAAGCTATTGCCGATTACTTCCGTCAGCTTATGGTAGACAAGTATGACGCTGGCAACCTTAAGAAGCACTTTGCCGATACCCGAGATACGCTGTGCTACGCTACCAACGACAACCAGGACGCTACGTACCAATTGCTTCATACCGATGCCGACCTGGCCCTGGTGGTGGGTGGTTATAACAGCTCGAATACCTCGCACATTGTTGAACTCTGCGAGCGTAAATTCCCAACGTATTTTATAAACTCCGAGGCTGAAATACTTTCTTCATCCGAAATCCGTCACTTTAACTATCACGGCAAAGAACGGGTGATTACACATAAGTTTTTGCCTGACCGCGCACCGGTTAAGATTGTACTGACCAGTGGGGCGTCGTGTCCGGATACGCTGGTAGACCGGGTGATGCTGCGGCTGCTGGACTTCTTTGAAGGAACGCGGACTGTTGATGAAGTTCTAGAAGGCTACTCGAAGTAAGACGCGACTTCTGCCTGACGCTACCCATTCATTAGATAGTATGCTTCTGGCCTGGGAATTTAGCGGTAGCTTCATATTCTTGCAGCTATGAAACGTTTTCTTTTACTTCTCGGTGTTGGTTTGACCTATACCGTACAGGCTCAGCAGGCACCAGCCGATACATCGAAGGTGCTGCGCGAAGTTGTTATTCATGGTTATCAACACGACCGTCCGTTGGACGAGGTTCCGGCCGCGGTTGGTATTGTTACCGAAAAGTCGCTGGAGCGCGCCAGCACTACCTCTATTCTAACTACGGTAAACACGATACCGGGTGTGCGCATGGAAGAGCGGTCGCCCGGGAGTTATCGGTTTTCGATACGCGGAAGTTTGCTACGTTCGCCGTTCGGTGTGCGTAATATCAAAATGTACTGGAACGGCCTGCCCCTGACCGACGGTGGCGGCAATACCTATCTCAACCTCATTGACTTTAACGCTATTAACAGCGCCGAGATTTTAAAAGGCCCCGGCGCAAGCTTATACGGTGCCAGCACAGGCGGCGTGGTGCTGCTTAACACCGGCGACCCAGTACCGATGGTACAGATTTCGGCATTGGGTGGCAGCTTCGGTTTGCAACGTTATAATGTGCTGGCCTCTGCCGGAACCGAAAAGCTTAACGCCACGGTTCGGTATGCCCACCAGGAAGCCGATGGCTACCGGGAGCAAACCGCTATGCGTCGCGATGCCGCCAACGTAGACCTTAACTTCAAGACAGGCACGAAGAGCACATTCCGTACGTCGTTGTTCTATACAGATCTTTCGTACCAAACTCCGGGAGGGTTAACGCTGGCCCAGTATAACGAGAATCCGAAACAAGCCCGCCCCGGCACGGCTACTATGCCCGGTGCAGTAGATCAACAGGCAACCATATACAATAAAACGATTTACGGCGGCGTAATGCACGATTACCAAATCACTACACGCCTCAAAACACAGGTAGGTGTCTACGCATCGTATACCGATTTTAAGAACCCCACGATTCGTAATTATGAGAAGCGCCAGGAAACCAACTACGGCGCACGGGCAACGGTTCAATATACATTCGACGCTGGTTGG
>Ga0065165_1002039_pt1 | contig 18758 bp, 15 predicted proteins | sample AraplaMF_Cvi_mMF_FD_63813 | JGI IMG/M metagenome (GOLD analysis project Ga0065165, IMG submission 63813) | Arabidopsis root microbial communities from the University of North Carolina, USA - plate scrape MF_Cvi_mMF (version 2) (version 3) | ecosystem: Host-associated > Plants > Roots >...
GATCACCGTCCCGGTCGCGCATCACGACGGCAATTACTTCGCCGATGCCGACACGCTCGACCGTCTCGAAGGCGAAGGCCGCGTCGCCTTCCGCTATGCCGAGGACGTCAACGGCTCGGCACGCAACATCGCCGGCCTGCTCAACGCAGGTGGCAACGTGCTCGGCATGATGCCGCACCCCGAGCGCCGCATCGAGGCCGCGCACGGCGGCACCGACGGCCGCCGGATGTTCGAGGGGCTGCTCGAAGCCGTTGCCTGAGCGCCGCTTTGCCGCCGAACCGCGCAGTCGCGCGTTTCGCCGCCATGACCGAGACGCTTGCGAGCTTGCACGAGAAGATGGAGGCGGCTGCGCGCGCCCTGGACTTCGAGGAAGCCAGACGCTGCCGCGACAGGATCAACCTCATGCGAGGCGGCGCCACCGCCGCGCAAGCCGAGCAGGCGGACGTGTCGGGGCTGACGCGCCAGCAGCCCGGCGCGATGGGCCTGGGAACGAGCCAGCAGCGCACGACCCCGCCGCCGGACTGGCAGCCGCCGCCCAAGCCTGACCTGATGACCGCAGGTCGGAGCCGCCGCGGCCGGCGCCGCGCGTCGTGACGGCCGATGTGGCACGCGCGGCCACGCTCGCGCTGCTCGCCGCCCGAGCCGGGGACGCCACAATCTGTCCGAGCGAGGTGGCACGCGCGATCGCCGGCGACGGCGCGGCGGCCGAGGCGTGGCGGGAGGCGATGCCGGGCGTCCATGCCGCGGTCGATCGCCTGTTGGGCGAAGGCCGCATCCGCCTGAGCTGGAAAGGCCGGATGCTGGCGGAGCGCAGCGGCCCCTATCGCATCGGTCGCGGCGCGCGCGATCGCTGAATATGTCTCACGACCGTATCGCGATTATGCGAAGCTGCCGCGGACTCAGCACAGGAGCCCGATCGTGAACGACCCCAGGACGCAATGGCCGGCGCTACCCTATCCCGAATGGGCGGAGACCTGCGCGGCGCTTCACCTGTGGACCCAGATCGTCGGCAAATACCGGTTGGCGCACACACCCTGGGTCAACCATTCCTGGCACGCCACACTCTACGTCACGCCGCGCGGCCTGACGACCGGACCGATCGCGGACGGCAATCTGCCCATCACCCTGACCTTCGACCTTCGCGAACATGCCTTGGTCGGCGAGACACCTGACGGGCGCGAGCAATTCGCCCTGGAAGCGATGAGCACCGCCGATTTCCTCGAACGGACGACAGCCCTTGTCGACCGGCTCGGCGGACGCATGGAAATCCATGGTGCGCCCAACGAAATCGCGGACCCGACGCCTTTCGTCGAGGATCGCGCGCCGCGCCCCTATGACCGCGACGCAGTGCAGCGGTTTCACACCGCGCTCGTGCACATCGAGCGCGTCTTCCAGCAATTCCGCACCGGCTTCCTCGGCAAGGTCTCGCCCGTCCACCTTTTCTGGGGCTCCTTCGATCTCGCGGTCACGCGTTTTTCGGGCCGCGGCGCGCCGCCGCATCCGGGCGGTGTGCCGGGGCTCCCTGATGCCGTCACGCGCGAGGCCTATAGCCATGAGGTATCGTCCGCCGGTTTCTGGCCCGGCGGCGCCGGCGTCGACGAGGCGATGTTCTATTCCTACGCCTATCCCACGCCCGGCGGCTTCGCCGACCGCCCCGTCGACCCGCCCGCAGCGCGCTTCGACTCGCGGCTCGGCGAGTTCGTGCTGCCCTATGAGGCCGTACGAACCAGCGCGGACCCGGCGGACGCGCTGCTTCGCTTTCTCCAGTCCAGCTACGAAGCCGCGGCGGACCTGGCCGGGTGGGACCGGGACGCGCTCGAATGCGCCACGGGCGTCCCCCGCAAGCCGCGCCCCGTTCCCGCCTAGACGCGCGCCTCCAGCCAGGCCTTGATGTCCGCCATCACGTCTTCCTTGCCAAGGTCGGCGAGCAGATCGTGATAATGGTCCTGGTAAATCTTGAGCGTCTTGTCGCTCGATCCGGCGGTCTCGTAGAAGAACTCGCTGCCTTTGCACACCGTCGCTTTGTCTGCCGAGCCGTGCAGGATGAATAGCGGCAGCGTCACCGTCGGGAATTCCTCGCGAAGCCGCTCGTCGGCGCGAACCAGGGCCGCCACCGTCGCGGCGGGCTGGACTTCGTCCTTGATCAGCGGGTCGGCATTGAGCGTGGCGACCGCTTCGGGATCGCGCGAGAAGTCCTCGTTCTTGAGCTTGAGCACGCCCAGCCGCGGCGCGATGTGGCTCAGCCCCTTGATCGCCGCGAGCGCGAAGCCGGGCGCCGGGACCTGGAACGCGAAGCTCTCGCAGATGAAGCCGTCGATCTCGGCCTGGTGGTCGAGCACATAGCTCGCCGAGGTCACGCCGCCCGCGCTGTGCCCGAGCAGGAACAGCTTGAGCCCCGGAAACCGGGCCTTGGCGATTCCGATCGTTCCCCCAACATCGGCGACATAATCGGCAATATCCTCGACATAGAAGCGCTCGCCTTCCGAGCGGCCCCTGCCCCGCAGGTCGAGCGCAAGCACGGCATAGCCGCTGGCTACCAGCTGCTCCGCCGCCCAGAGATATTGGCCGCCATGCGAGTTTACGCCATGGCAGATGACCACGACCGCGCGAGGGTCTCCCGCAGGCAGCCAGGTCCGGTAGAAGATATTGAGCCCACCCACACCTGTGAACGTCGCTTCCTCGGCAGCCATGATGCGCTCCTCTCCGCTATGCGCGGAACTGTTCCGATTCCGCAACAATATGCAAGTGCGCAGATTGCAGCCCCGTTAGCGACCGCGCGTGCGGGCTCCGAACAGCGCCGTAGTCCGCGCCAGCAGCACGAACAGGCTGGGCCACAGCATCGTGTTCCACACGTCGTGCCAATTGCCCCAGAGGTCGATGCGGGTGTGGTAGATGACGCTGTCGCGCAGGTCCCACGCCTCGCCCAGCAGCGTGCCGGCCAGCGCCACCGCCCAAGGCTTCCAACTGCGAACCGGCCAGCGGAATAGCAGCGCGCTGCCGACGAACAGCAGCAGCCCGACATGGACGTGGAGAGCGTCCTTGGCGAGCCCGAGATGCTGGATCAGCCAGAATTTGGCCGACTGGAGCGGGCTCATCAGACCCGCGTGGCGAACGGGGTGAAGTCGGTGCCTTCGTCATAGACGTCGACGCCTTCGCGCCGCTTGAGAAAGCCGACGATGCCATACGTCGCGGGGGTCAGCAGCACTTCCCAGCTCACCTTGAAGAACCATTGCGTGAACAGCACGGTGATCACCAGCTCGGTGGTCCAGCCCTCGGCGCCCCAGAAAGCGAGTGGATAGAAGATCAGGCTGTCGATCGCCTGCCCCGCAATGGTCGAGCCGATCGTCCGCGCCCACAGCATCCGCCCTTGGGTCGCGAGCTTCATCCGCGCGAGGACATAGGAATTGACGAATTCGCCCGCCCAGAAGGCGCAGACCGAGGCGAGGACGATGCGCGGCACCTGTCCGAAGATCGTGTCATAGGCGGCCTGGTTGCCCCAGCTCGGCGCGGGTGGGAGCGCCACCACCACCCAGGACATGAACGCCATGAACAGCACCGCGGCGGTTCCCGCCCAGATCACCCGGCGCGCGCGGGCATAGCCATAGACCTCGGTCAGCACGTCGCCGATCACGTAGGAGAGCGGGAAGAACAGGATGCCCGCGCCGAATGGCCAATAGCCGATCCCCGGCACCCAGATCTGCGAGACCTTGCCCGCGCCGATCACGTTGGACAGCAGCAGGATCGCAACGAACGCGGCCATGACGAAGTCGTAATAGCGGAACTGTCCGCCGGTCACCTCGCGTGCGGCGACCTGCGCCGGTCTCTCTGCCCCCTTGCTCATGCGCGGTTTATGATGCCGGTTTCGCTCCCGCGCAATCCGTGGCAGAGGCACCTCGCGCGCGCCCGTAGCTCAGCTGGATAGAGCACATGCCTTCTAAGCCTGTGGTCGTTGGTTCGAATCCAACCGGGCGCGCCAGCTTACCTAGAAGCGCAGCGTCAGTCCTGCGCTGGCGCCGTGGTCCTGGTTGCGGCGCGCAAAGCTGCCGCGATAGCTGAGATCGAGCGACAGCCGCTCGCCCAGCGCCGCGACGATGCCGAGATCGCCGACCAGGCTGTCCCCGGCGATCGGCAGTCCGGCGCTGTCGAAGCGCGCGCCCGCCACGCGCATCGCCACCCGCGGCACCCGGTCGCCAAAGGCGTGCTGCCACCCCGCCGAGCCGCGCAGCGACAAGGTACCGCCGCCGATCGGCAGTCCCGCCTCGCCGCGCAGGCCGAGCGTGGCGTAGTTGGTCGTCATCGTGCCGTGCGCCAAAGTGAGCGCCGCAGCGTCGCCCCATTCGTCGCCCTGCTCCACGTCGAGCGCGACGTGTGCCAGATTGGCGAAGGGCTCGAGCGAGGCGTCGTCCGATCCGATGCGCACGGCCAGTTCGCCAAAGGCCTGCGCGGTGGTGGCGCCGTAGCGCGCGCGGACCTCGCCGTTCAGCCCGGCGCCGTCGATCCGCCGCCGCGTCGCGACATCCTGCCAGCCGATCGACACTCCGCCGCGCAGCGCGAGCGGGCCGAATCGCGCGCCCGCGTAGAGGCCGGTGTGGTAGGCATCGACATCGGCATTGCCGCCGCCGCGCAGGTCGGAATGCTGGTAGCCGCCGAACACGCCGAGCCGCACGTCGCCGCCCGGCGTCACTGCCTCGATCCCCGCCAGACCGCCGGCGGCCGAGCGTTCGAGCCGCGCGGCATTGCCGTCGCTGGCATAATGGCCCCAGGCGCCGAGTGCCTGCCCCCAGGCCGACACGCCGGGCTCGCCCGCGGGTGCGCCAAGCCGCGCCAGCACGGCCGTACGCGCCAGTCGGCTGTCCTCGACCAAAGCCGTGCGCAGCGACGCGTGAAAGTCGCCCGCAACACTGTCGAACGCCGCCCGCGCGCCTTCGGCATCGCTGGCGACCACGGCTTCGTAGAGCGGACCCGCCACCATCGTCTGCATCGCCGCGCCGACGGCGCGCTGGTTGTCGCTGACCGCAACGTCGCTGAACGGGACGTCGTTGCGGTCGAGCGTCAGCCGCACCACCGTCGGCAGATAAGTGAGCCGCGGCGTGAGGAACGCGAAGTCGGAGGACACGCCGTCGAACTGTCCCTCGATTCCGCCATAGGCGATCAGGATCGTGTAGATCGACGACGGCCGGTAATTGCCCGCGGCGCCGATGTGGAAGACCGAACCGGCCAGATGCGCCACGCCCTCGACATAAACCATATCGCTGCGCGCGCTTTCCGGATCGACATCGATCGCCAGGCGCCCGCCCGGCTCGAACACCAGGTCGCCGAGGATCCGCATCGAGGCTAGCGGCCCGGCATCGGGCAAGGTCGACCGCGGGCTCGGCGACAACGTGCCGCCGCGCGCGACGAAAACCGAGCCGACCCAGCCTTCGCCCGACAGCGTGCCGCCGGCATCGATCGCGACATGCCCGCCCAGCGTGCCGTCGACCATCAGTTCGCCGCCCGCGATCCGCGTCGTCCCTTCGAATTCGCTCGAATGCCCGGTGAGCACCAGGCGCCCCACGCCGGTCTTGGTCAACAACCCGTCGCCGCGGAACAGCATGTCGGTGGACAGGTCGTTCGGCACACCGAGCTCGAGCTCGCCGCCGTCCAGCAGCGTGGTGTATTTGGCCTTGTAGCGATCGGCCCGCGCGACCAGCCGGCCCTGCTCGACCGTCCAGTCGAGGCGGCTCTCCTTGGCGAGCGTGAGCACGCCGCTGCCGCGCTTGACCATGTCGCCCGACAAGCCGTCGAGCCCTACGATCATATGCTCGAACGTCCCGTTCTCGCGCTGGTCGAACACCACCGTGCCCGCATTGAGCAACGTGTTGCGGATCGAGCGGACATTGCCGACCAGGGTGCCGCCCTGCACTTCGGTCGGCCCGGTATAGCTGTTGGCTCCCGACAGGATCAGCGTGCCCGCATCGTTCTTGACCAGCCGGGTATGCCCCGAGATCGGCGCAGCGATCTCGGCGGTCATCGACGCGCTCCACTGGCTGCCGTCGCCGACGCGGAACACCGTGCGTTCGTTGCCGGCGAGGCGGAGCCCGCTTCCCGATAGCGTATAGCCGGTCACCGCGAACTGCATGCCGCCGGTCTGGATCGCGCCGGCATTGCCGGCGTCGATCACCACTTGCCCGCCGCGCCCGTCGAACACCGAAAAGGCCGTCGCGACGCTGTTGTGATTGTTCCTGCCGTCGCGGTCGGCCCAGCCGGCAAGGTCGCGGCGCCACACGCCGGGTCCGCCCTCGATGCGCCCGTCGTTGAACCGCGTCGGGTCGCTGCCGTCCCAGAATTGCATCGGACTGCCGCCGACTTCGGAGACGAGGTCGACCGCCCAGGGCAGCGACGTGCGGATCGAGATCAGCGATCGCTCCTGTCCGGTCGGCAGGCTGCCGATGGTCAGCCCGTTATTGGTCAGCGCGCCGCCGAAGTTGATCAGCCGGTAGATCCCCGCACCGATCGGCGCCGTGCCGGAGAGGTTGATCGTGCCGTCGAGCGTCAGGTCGCCTTCGATCTGGAACAATTGCGGCGTCGCCACCGTGCCCAGCCGCGCGTCGATCACCGCGCCTGGAGTCAGCACCAGCGAATTCATCCGCAGGAATTCGCCCGGCGTGCCGATCAGATGCCCGCCGCTGCCGACGGTGACATCCCCCACAGTGCCGGTGCCGCCCAGCCGCCCGCCGTCGCCGACCGCGAGCATGCCGCCCAATCTGCCCTCGACCCGCAGGCTCGCGTCGCGCACGCTGGTCTGTCCGGTGAAGCCGCTCGAATTGCCGGCGAGCACCAGCAGCCCCTTCCCCGCGACGTCGAACCGCCCCGGTCCCGACAAGGCATAGCGATAGGTCGCGGTCGCCCCCGCCACTTCGCCCGAGGTCAGCGTCACGCGCGCACCCGCGGCGGTCTCGATATTGCCGCCAAAGCCCTCGCCGCGGGCAGTCAGCCCACCCTGCTCGACGCGCCAATCGAGCTGGTTGCCGCCCGCCAGCCTAAGGTCGCCGGCACCGCGCTTGGTCATCAAGCCCCAGGTGCTCGCCAGCCCGCCGACATCGCCCTCGAACGTCCCGTCGAACGCCTGGTCGAAGACGACATGGCCGCCATTGGCCAGGCTGCCGCGGATCGAACGGGTGTCGCCGATCAGCGTGCCGCCGTCGACGCGGGTGCCGCCGGTATAGCGGTTCTCGCCGGTGAGGATCAGGGTGCCGAGCGCGTTGTAGAGCAGCCCGCTGTCGCCGGTCAGCACGCTGTCGATCCGCGCGGTCGCGCCATCGGCGGTGCGGATCGACGTGAACACCCCGCCATCGAGCTCGAGCGTGCCCCCGGTCAGCCGATAGCCCGAGACATCGAACAGCATCGAGCTGATCGCCGGGACGCCGCCGCCGTCGTCGATCGTCACCGTGCCCGGAGCGCCGGCAAACACCGCAAAGGCCGGAACCGGCTGCATCGGTCCGTTGACCGCGCCCGCCGCATCGGTCCAGTTCGGCGCGGTCGCGCTCCACACGCCCGATCCGCCATCGACGTTGCCGTTGCGATGCAGGCTGGCGTCGCCGCCGTCCCAGAAGCGCAGCGCAGGCGCCGCCGCTTGCGCCTCGGCAGGCGGTGGCGTTGCGGCAGGCGGCGGCGCGGTGTCCTGCGCATGCGCCGTGCCGGAGAGCAGAACGGTTCCCGCCCCGCTCAGCAGCAGGGCGAGGCCCGAAGGCAGCCGGGTTCGTCGCACACACGCTCCGCGTCGAATGCCTCGCCGCACAAGCGCCTCCCGTTTTACGCAATACTAGACCCGCATCACCGTCGGCGCGGCGCGCTTTGGCAATCGCTTTGCGCCGGCCCGGGCGCCGCGCGCGGGGAGCCGATTCTCAGTCGCGCAGCGCACCGATCCGCGGCACGCCGATCGAGGCGGGGTCGCCGATATCAATGGGTACGAGGCCGAACTTCATCCGCCACGGCGCCGTCGGGTCGTTGCCGAACATCGTGTACCAATAGCGGCCCTGCTTGTCGGCGAACGCCGTGCCGTGCCCGCCGTGCGGCGCCCCCATCCGGCGCTGGCTGTACGGCCCGAACAGCGATTTCGACGTGCCGTACATCATGTCGTAGGTGCCGTGGGTGCGGAGCGGGCCATGCCATTCGGCGCCGGTCAGGAAATAGACGCCGCTCACCTTGATCAGGCCGTTGCCTTCATAGCCGACCGCATCGCCGTCGACGTCGACCAGTTTGCGCACCGCTCCCTCGAAGCCGCTCCGCGCGGCGTTGAGCTTGGCGATGCTGCCGCCGCCCCACAGGAAATAGAGGCCGTCCTCATCCTCGAACGGGAAGCCGTCGATGCCTTCGACCAGATAGCTTCGCGTGACGTTGGCATAGGGCCCCTCGGCCTTGCCGCTGGTCGATCGATAGAGCCAGGTCTTGCCGCCGACGCCGCGCTCCATCACCGAGAAGGCGAGATAATAGGTCTTGTCGCGCGCGACCCATTTGATCTCGGGCGCCCAGAGTTCGGCGATGTTCCTACCGAAATCATAGCCCATGCCCTGCCATCGCCAGACGAATCCCAGATCCTGCCAGTTCTTCAGATCGACCGAGCGCCATAGTTTCACGCCGCCCTCGGGGCGGTGATAGCCATAGCCGTCCAGCGTCCCGACAAGGTAGTAATAGCCGTCGCCCCCGAGGGTGACCGAGGGATCGCGCATGCTCTCGCTGGTGATCAGCGGTTTGCGCGCGGCGACCGCGCTGTCCTCGGTGATCGTCGATGCCGCCTGGCGCAGCCGTCCGTCGGGCGCGCGCTCCAGCGACACCAGCCCGACCTGCTCGCAGAACAGCGCAAAGCCGTCTTCGCATTTGGGATTATAGGCCGCGGCGAGCCGGCCATCGAGGAACCGCACGACCGAACCGCGACCGGCATGCGGAACGGCGAGCATGCGCTTCGTGAAGGGACCGTAAGGCGTCGGCGCTTCCGCCATGAACAGATCCTCGGTCGCGGTGCGCATGCGGCCGGTGACTTCGCTTGCGGCAAGGACGTAGCGATCGCCGTCGCGGAACATCGTCACGCCGCTGCGGCCGATCCGCGTGCGTACCGGCCAGTCCTTGCCCACCGGCGGGTGCTCGGCGAACAGGTTCTGATCGGGCTTGAGGAAATGCGGGGCCTCGGCGAGCCCGGCAAGGTTGGGCTTGAGCCTTGCGATATAGCCCCCGCCCCACAGCAGATAGCGCGTGCCGTCGCGATCGACGAACAGCGACACATCGCTCGCATCCTCGACCAGGCAAGGCGAGGCGGCAAAGCTGCCGCCCGGTTCCGCCACGGCGCCGATGGCGACACGGGCGCAGCCCGCTTTGTCCGAGAAAGCGAGGTAGAGCCTGTCGCCGGCGATCGTCACCGACGGCGCGAGATAGCGTTCGGAAACGTCGCCGGGCACGATGCCGTTGCCGCTGATCCTTGCCGGCCCCCACCCCTTCCACGCCGTCGCGTCACGCGCCGTCGTCCACAACTCCACGCCGTGACGCGCGCCGCCGCGCAGCGAGGTGCCGGTGAGGATGAAGCCACCGTCGGGCATCGTCGCGATCGACGCGTCGCCGATCGGCCGTTCGGAAAAGAACGGCACGATCGGTCTCGCATCGGGCGCCGGCATCACCACTGCGTTGCGATCCATCGAAGGATGATCGGCAAAGATGTCGTCCGCCACTGCCTTTGCGGGCGCCTGCGCCTGCGCCGCAGGAAGCGCGAGCACGGACGCGAGCAGCGATGCTATCAACGAAAGGCGCATGGTCACTTCTTCTGCAACGCCTTGAAGTCATCGATCCAGGCATAATTGGGCGCGCTGCTGCCATCGGCATTGGGGCGAACGGTGCGGCCGGCATAGACGCTGTTGAGCAGCCACGGCACCTTGTCAGGCCCCCACGCCGCCGACATCGAGCTGCCTTGCTTGAAACCATAGGTCGCAACCGCGAGCCGGCCGGTGTCGCGGAAGATCTTCATCTGGTTGGCCAGATAATGTTTGCGGCTCTCGAACCACGGGCTCTGGGCGAGGAACGCGTCCCACTGCGCCTTGGGGAACGGCGTCTCGAGCGCGGCCTTGATAATCTGCCAGTTCTGCGCCGCGCGCGACGCGCTATATTGATCGGCGAACGCCGCAGGCACGGTCCCCTTCATGTTCGCCTGCCACCACCACACCAGCGAGAACTCGGTCACGATGAATTTCTGGTCGGGGCGCATCCGCGGCAGGATGTAATCGAGGAAGGGCCTGGATTCCTCGATCGCGCGGATGTGCGGGTGGATGTTGACGCCGTCGAGCTCGGGCGTCGCCTTGACGAAGGCGAGCCAGCGCTCGGTCGCATTGGTCCGCCACGCCGGCCGTTCCATATGGTTGAGCGCCCCCATGTAGAGATGCGTCTTGCAGTCCTTCGCGCAGTGCGCGGCGCGATAGGCGATCACCCGTTTCGCCAGCCGCTCGTAGAATTCGTTGAAATTGTCGTCCCAGTCCTGCTGGCGGCTTTCGATGAACGGCTCGTTGCCGATCACCAGGATGTCGACCTTGCCCTTTACCAGCGGCAGCACCGCATCGGTGCGCGCGAGCTGCTTCTCGAACTCGGCGCTGCCCACCCTGGGAAAGGCGACGCGATTATAGGGATATTTGAGCGTCAGGATGGTGCTGTAGCCGCGCGCGCTCGCCGCGAGGATCGTCTTGACCGCCCCGTGCTCGCCCGCGCCGGCGCGATCGACCTGCGGCATCGGCAGGAACAGCCTGACCCAGCGCGCATCGGCCTTTTCGAGATCGCGCCAGTCGACGTCCTCGAAATGCTCGTTGTAGTTCGCGCCGATCGCCCCCTGCGCCAGCGCCGGGCCGGACGCCCAGAGCAGCGACGCTGCACATAGTCCGAGAAGCTTCCGCATCACTCTTCCTCCGGTTCAGGGACGACTTCGGCCGTCGCGTTCTATCTTGTCGAGCCGCGCGGCGAGCGCGGCGGCGTGCGCGGGCAGCTTCGCCGCCAGATCGTTGCGCTCGCACGGGTCGGCAGCGAGGTCGTAGAGCTGGTCGCGCGGGCTGGTGCCGATCGCATTGCCGTGGAATTCGTGCGGCGCCACGCTGCCGCGGATCAGCTTCCAGTCGCCGACGCGCAGCGCCAGGATGCGCTCGCCGCTGCTCGCGACGGTGCCACCGGTGACGACCATCAGCTTGGTGTCCTCGACGACATGGTCGCGGCCGCGATCAGTCTTCCCCAGCAGCGGTGCGAGCATGTCGAAGCTGTCGACCGCGGCGTCGCGGGGCAGTGCCTGCCCGACCAATGCCGCGAGCGAAGCAACCAGATCAACATGGTCGACGATCGCGCGCGATACGTGCCCCGGGGGAATCTGTCCGGGCCAGCAGGTGATCATCGGAACGCGGGTCCCGCCTTCGTAGATCGCATATTTCCCGCTGCGATAGGGCCCCGCGGGCTTGTGGCTGCCCGCCAGCTCGGCTGCGCGGTCGTCATAGCCGTCGAACAGGATCGGGCCGTTGTCGCTGCTGAACACGATCAACGTGTCGTCGGCGATGCCGAGTTGCCCTAGCCGGCGCAGCAATTCGCCCACGGTCCAGTCGAGCTGGAGGATCGCATCCCCGCGCGACCCCATGCCCGATTTGCCCACGAAGCGCGGATGCGGCGCCCGCGGCACGTGCGGCTCGTTGACGGCGTAATAGAGGAAGAACGGCGCGTCCTTGTGCGCGGCGATGAAGTCGATCGCCTTGCCGAGCAGCACGTCGCTCAATTCCTCGTCCCGCCAGCGCGCAGCATGGCCGCCGGTCATCCAGCCGATGCGACTGATCCCGTTGACGATCGTGTTCGAATGTTCGGCATCGGCGCCGAACCTGCGCCGCTCGGGATTCTCCGCGCCGGTCGGCTCGTCGCCGATCTTGTTCTGATAATTGACCGCGATCGGATCGGCGGGATCGAGCTTCACCACGCGCCGGTTCTCGATCAGCACGGTGGGTACCCGGTCGAGCGTCGCTGGCATGAAGAAGCCGTAGTCGAACCCGATGTCGAGCGGACCGGGCGCGATCTCGCCGTTCCAGTCGACCTTGCCGTCGCCCAGCCCGAGATGCCATTTGCCGACCAGCCCGGTGGCATAGCCCGCCCGCTTGAGCATCGTCGGCAGCGTGAACTTGCCCGGGCGGATCAGCGCCGGCGCGTCGCCCGGCAGGATCTGGGTGCCGGAGGCGCGCCACGCATAATCGCCGGTGAGCAAGGCATAGCGCGACGGCGTGCAGGTCGCCGAGGGCGAATGGGCATTCTCGAATCGCGTTCCGCGCGCGGCGAGCCGGTCGAGATGCGGCGTAGCCAGCGCGCCGCCATAGCAGCCGAGGTCGCCATAGCCGAGATCGTCGGCATACAGGATCACGATGTTGGGCTTTCGCCGCGCAGCCGCCGCGGGCAGCGCGCCTCCTGCGACCAGTGCGGCAGCCCCCGCGAGCAATACTCCGCGACGACTGATCGCAGCTCTCACGCTTCTCTCCCGCATCCGATCTTCCGGACCCCTGACACGACCGGGAAACATCACCTGTTGCAAACACGGATTAATATGATAATTAAAAGCAGTCAATTGTCATAACTGTCATAACAAATGGGGGAGGCTCATGTCCGTTCGTTCTGTCTCACTGCTTGCGAGCTCGTCGGCGCTGGCACTGGTGCTGTTTCCGCTGAGCGCCGCGGCGCAGGAGGGCCTCCGTTCGACCTCCGCGGACGATGTGGGCGCGCTCCAGGCCGATGCCGAAACGGACGCCGCTGATTCCGAAGACATCATCGTCACCGCGATCCGCCGCAGCCTCGAGACCGCCCAGGCGATCAAGCAGGATTCCGACCAGATCGTCGATTCGATCGTCGCCGAGGATATCGGCAAGTTGCCCGACATCAGCGCATCGGAATCGCTCGCCCGCGTCACCGGCGTCCAGGTCACCCGCAACGCCGGTATCGCGCAGGGCGTCACCGTGCGTGGCCTGGGCGACCTCTCCACCACCTATAACGGCCGCGAGGTGTTCACCGCCGAAGGCCGCTACGTCCAGCTGCAGGACTTTCCGTCGAACGGCATTGCCCGCCTCGACGTTTTCAAGTCGGCGACCGCCAACCTGCTCGAGCCGGGACTTGCCGGCCTGATCGACGTCCGCTCGCGCCGTCCGCTCGATTTCAAGGGCAGCCGCGTCGCCGGCGCGATCACCGGGCTCCATTGGTATCAGTCGCAGCGGCTCGGCTTCGAGGCGAACCTGCTCGCCAGCACGCGGTGGAACACCGGAATCGGCGAGATGGGCTTCCTGATCGAGGGTTCCTATGCCGACACCAAGTTCACCGATTCGGCCCGCAACGTCAGCCAGACGATCCTGAACCGCACGACCGTGCCGGGCTATGCCGGCACGGCGATCCGCTATCCGTCGTTCGTCAACACCGACTATAATGCCGGCACCCGCTTCCGGCCCAATGCGGCGGCCTCGTTCCAGTGGCGGCCGAGCGCGACGCTCGAAATCTATCTAGACGGGCTGTTCCAGGGCTATCGCGGCAAGAACGAGCCGCGCAACTTCCAGGTCAATTCGGGCGACGCCGCGGTGCTGTCGAACGTCACCTTGTTCGACGGATCCAACCTGATCGCCAGCATGGATGCCAGCGCCGGCGGGTTCCCCACCGGCGTCCAGCAGGTCAACGATCAGTGGACCGACACCTATCAGGCCGGCGGCGGCTTCATCTGGCACAATGGCGACCTCAGGATCACCGGCGATGCCGCCTTCTCCGACTCGACCTTCACCAACCACAACTACATCTTCAACTACACCTTGACCGTGCAGCCGGTCCGCCATTTCGAGTTCGATGCCGATCAGGGCTTCGGCGGCGGCACGGTGACGCTGCTCAACAATTTCGACCTGTTCAATCCCGGCATCTATCGCTGGACCAACATCGTCGAGAGCGGCAACCGCGGTCACGGCCGCAGCGTCCAGGGCCGCCTCGATCTCGACTACCGGCTCGGCGCCTCGGGGATCACCAACCTGCAGGCCGGCATCCGCTACAGCACGCGCGACGCCGACAGCTACACCTATACCCGCACCGACACCGCGCCCGCCAATCGCCTGTTCACGCTCCTCCCGCTCGAATATGAGAGCGCGGCGCGCGGTTTCCGCAACGACGACGCCACGTCGCTGGTCACCTGGCTGAGCCCGACGCGCGACAGCCTCGTCGACAACATAGACCCCCTCCGCACCGCCACCGGCCAGCCCACCGGCCGCCCGGGCTGGGGCGACCCGGTCTATACCGGCAACGAGAAGACCTACACCGGCTATGTCCAGGCCAAGTACGAGTTCGACATCGGGGTGCCGATCGACGGGCTGATCGGCCTGCGCGCGACCCGGACCGAGGATACGATCAACGGCCTCGCACGGAGCAGCTCAGCGGGCAGCACCGTGATCACGCCGATCACGCGCGTGAACAATTACAACGACTTCCTGCCCAATGTCAGCGCACGGATCCGCTTCCTGCCCGAGCTGCAGATGCGCCTCGCCTATACCAAGACGCGCACCCGGCCCGGCTTCGGCCAGATCAATCCGTCGGTGACGATCGGCGCGCTGCCGCAGATCTGCACCCCCAGCGCGACGGATCCCAGCGCCGGCCCCAACAACCCGGACTGCATCCGCACCGCCTCGGGCGGCAACCCCGATCTGCAACCGATCGAGTCGAACAATTACGACGCGTCGCTGGAATGGTATTTCAGCAAGAGCGGCTCGATCACCGTCGGCTTGTTCCGGAAGGATCTGAACGGCTTCATCAACAACTTCACCACCGATATCGAGGATACCGAGTTCGGTCGCCTGCGGATCAACCGCCCCGAGAACGGCGGCAAGGGACAGATCAACGGCGTCGAAGCGGGCGCGCGCACCTTCTTCAGCGCACCCTGGCTCCCCGACTGGATGAGCAAGTTTGGCGCCCTGGTGAACTACACCTATCTCGATCACGGTACCGAACTCGCCCCCAGCCTCGCGGCAACGCTTCCGGGCATGCAGCGGATCGCAGGCATCTCCGATCACATCTTCAACGTCTCGGGCTTCTATGAGACGCGCGGCTTCTCGGCCCGCCTTTCGTACAATTATCGCTCGGACTTCGTCGCAGGCTACGGCCAGGTCGTCGATCCGGCACTCGGTGCCGGCGTGCTAGGACCCACGCTTCCGATCACGGAAGACGGCCGCGGCACGATGGACTTCGCAGCGACGCTGTCGCCGATCGAGAACGTCACGCTCTCGTTCAACGCCACCAACCTGCTCGGTGCCGCCGCGACCAACGCGCGCGTGTTCAACGCGGCAGGCCAGAGCTATCGCTGGCAGACGCGCTTCCTCGAGAGCGTCTATCGCGTCGGCATCCGCTTCCGGTTCTAACCTCGTAGCACTGACGGCAAGGCGTGCGGCCCCGCTGACGGGGCGCACGCCTTGTCTGTTCGGCACCCGTGTTCATCACCGTTTTTTTCCGCTAGCACCGCGACATGTCCCGCCAGCGGAGACGAAAAGGGGAAAGCGAGACCATGGCGACGATGCCGAAGGAAGATACGGATCTCGGCAGCCCGTTCGGTCGCACCCTCACGCTGAGCCTCGTCGACGCCGTCGGCCGCGCGATCGTGCGCGGCGAATATGAAGGCCGTCACTTCCCGACCGAAGCCGATCTGAGCCGCGAGCACGGCATCAGCCGTTCGGTGACGCGCGAGGCGATCAAGATGATCACCGCCAAGGGCCTGCTCGGCGCGCGTCCGAAGATCGGCACCTTCGTCCAGCCCGAGGAAAGCTGGAACCTGTTCGACATCGACGTGCTGCGCTGGCTGATGGAGCAGAAACTGTCGAGCACCCTGCTCCGCCAGTTCAACGAACTGCGCATGACCGTCGAGCCTCAAGCGGCGGCATGGGCCGCGCGGCGCGCCACGCCCGCGCAGGTCACTGCGATCCTGTCGGGGCTCAACCGCATGCGCGAGGCGGCCGAAGGCAATGGCGATCCGCTGAGCGCAGACATCGACTTCCACGTCGCGGTGTTGCGCGCGTCGGGCAATCCTTTCCTGTCACAGTTCCGCGACATCGTGACGACGGCGCTGCACACTTCGATCCGGATCACCAACCGGCAGGCCGGCGGCAAGGAATGCATCGACGATCACGAAGCGGTCTATAACGCGATCGCCGCAGGCAAACCCGACATCGCCAGCGAAGCGATGGCCAAGCTGATCGGTGACGTCCTCCACTATATCGACCGGACGCCGCGCGTCTGATCAAGCCGCGGCGGGCCGGCCCGCCACCGGTTCGAACACAAGCGCCAGCAATGCTGCCATCTCCTGCTGCGATCGCTCGGGCAGGCGCATGCCGATCGCATTCGCCACTGCTCGGTAGCGCCGGACGATCGCCGCCGGGCGGCTGGCGGCCTCGTGTCGCGCCAGCACGCGATGCGCCGCGGCGATCGTGTCGTGCAGATGCGCGTAGAAGATGTTTCCCGACGCGGTATGACCGCCGCGTGAAAGGCGACGGTCGCGTCGCGCCATGCGAGCGGATGCTGCCCGGCCGCCGCGAGACCGTCGCATGCGGCGACGAGCGCCGCATGGTCGCGCACCGAACCGCCAAGCGCCGCCGCCGCTGCAGCCGCGGGCTCGATCGACATGCTGAATTCGCAAAGCTGGCGCAGCACGCCGGGCGCAGGCGCGCCGTCGACCATCCAGCGCAGCACCAGCGGATCGAACAGGTTCCACGCCGATTCGGGTTCGATCACAGTCCCCTGCCGCGGCCGCGTGACGACCAGCCCCTTGGCGGCGAGCATCTTCACCGCCTCGCGCACCACGCTGCGGCTGATCGCGAAGCGACGCTCGAGCTCGGGCTCGGTGGGAAGCACCCCGCCGGCGAACTGCCCGGCGATGATCGCATGCCCGAGCACGTCGACCAGCCCGAGCGTTAGGTTGTGCCCGAGCGCCGGGCGCGTCGGGGCGTCGTGCATGGAAAAAGCCATCATGGCCTCCCGGCGGGCAGCATTCGGCTGTGATGGATTAAAATGATATATACGTCAAATTCGTCACTTATTTATATGATCAATGAGGCACACCTAAAGCTGTGAGAAGCTTTGCGCCGCTTGGGCATTCTCTAATCGACGCACTTGTGACCGTTTTGCGTCGCGGGAGCATTTCACTTGGCGCAAATCTTGGTGTAGCCCAGTCGGCACGCGAGGAATCGGGGGACATGATGCGGTTTCGCTGGGCGAGGACAGTGTTGGGAACAGTTTTGGGCGCGGCCTGGGCCTTCCCGGCCGTGGCGCAGGACGCGCTTGCCGATCCGGCGGGGTCGGGCGTGATCGTCTCGGCGGTCCGCTGGCTCGAAGGAACCTTGCTCGGCACCATCGCCACCGTCGTCGCGGTCATTGCCGTCGCCTCGGTCGGGCTGCTGATGCTCACCGGCCGGATCAACTGGCGCTACGGCGCCACCGTAATCCTCGGCTGCTTCATCCTGTTCGGCGCGGCGAGCATCGTCGCCGGGATCCAGTCGACCGCGCAGCTGGGCCAGTAAGATGAACGGGCTCGAGCGAGACCAGTTGTTCGTCGCGCTCACCCGCCCGCAGATGTTCGCGGGCGTTACCTACAGCTATTTCATCGGCAATGCGGTGATCGCGACCGAGCTCTTCCTGATCTTCAAATCGCCCTGGGCGATCGCGGCGGCGCTGGTGATCCACTTCGTCGGCGTGATCCTGTGCCTGCGCGAGCCGCGTTTCTTCGACCTGTGGCTCACCCGGCTCGGACGCTGCCCGCGCGTTCGCAACCATGCGATCTGGCGATGCAACTCCTACCGGCCCTGACCCGCGATCCCGAAGTGGTGCGGCGCGAGGCTCCGGCCGGGCGCCATCTGCCCTATGCGCGCCATGTCGACGATCGCACGATCGAGACGCGCGACGGACTGCTGATGCAGATCCTCCACTTGCGCGGACTGTTGTTCGAGACTGCCGACACCGAGGAGATCAATTATCGCAAGCGGCTGCGCGACGCGATGCTGCAGTCGATCGGGTCGTCGCGCTTCGCGGTCTACAGCCATGTCGTCCGCCGCCGCGTCGACGCGGGGCTGACCGGCGACTTTCCCGACGCCTTTTCGCAGCGGCTCGACGATGCGTGGAAGGCCCGGCTTGCGGAGAAGCGGCTCTACGTCAACGATCTGTTCCTGACGCTGGTCCGCCGGCCGCTCCAGGGGCGGATCGGACTGCTCGATCGGCTGCGCGGCGGCGGACAGGAAGCCGATACCGGCCACGAGTTGCGCGCGCTCGACGTCGCCCGCGATGCGCTGCTCGCCGCCTTGGGCAGCTACGAGCCACGCCTGCTCGGAGTCTACCAGACCCCGCAGGGGACCTGTTCGGAGCCGCTCGAGTTCCTCTCCTCGCTCTACAATGGCGAGGTCCGGCCGGTACTGCTGCCGTTGCAGGATCTCGGCGCCTATCTCCCCTATCGCCGCGTGAGTTTCGGGCAGGAGACCGTCGAGCTGAGCCCCACGGGCACGCTGGCGCGCAGCTTCACCGGGCTTGTCTCAATCAAGGACTATCCCGGCCAGACCGCGCCGGGGATGCTCGACGAGCTGCTGCGCTTGCCGTTCGAGCTGACGCTGGCGCAGAGCTTCGGCTTCGTCGAGCGGCAGGCGGCGCTGTCGAAGATGAACCTCGCGCTGCGGCGGATGCGCTCGGCCGAGGACGAGGCGGTGAGCCTGCGCGCCGATCTGTCGAGCGCCAAGGACGATGTC
>Ga0065165_1002040_pt1 | contig 18742 bp, 15 predicted proteins | sample AraplaMF_Cvi_mMF_FD_63813 | JGI IMG/M metagenome (GOLD analysis project Ga0065165, IMG submission 63813) | Arabidopsis root microbial communities from the University of North Carolina, USA - plate scrape MF_Cvi_mMF (version 2) (version 3) | ecosystem: Host-associated > Plants > Roots >...
AAACGACTTTGCGCCGATGATAGTGCTGCAACCAGTGTGAAAGTAGGTTATCGTCAGGCTAATTATTAAGCAGAGCCCGTCCAGTTAAGTCTGGACGGGCTTTTTGCTTTTCTGCGCGCCCGAAAACCTCGCTACCTGATCGTGTCATCCGTCGGCCACCGCCGATTTGGGGCACAATGAAGCTGTTGTCTATCCATTAAGGAAAACAGCATGAAAGAACAGGTTGCGAGAAAAGTGACCCTGGTCCGCGCCATCGAGACGGCGGACGTCAAACACGAAGTCCTGAGCGACGACGACCGCATGTACGCCAGCCGCAGCGCGCGCGAGCTCGCGCAGTGGTCTGCGGCCGACAGCAAATCGCCGCTCACGCTCGATCACTTTCTCGAACAGCGCGCGGAGCAGATCCTCAAGCGCCTCGCCGAGCGCACGCCTGCCTTCCGCAGCTTCCTGCACCGGCGGCCATTGCTGCCGCTGCTCTCCGCACTGCTGCCATTGATCGCCCTGATTCTAGGCGCCGCCATCGATCACATCGCCGACCCGCACCGCGTCGACCTGCTGTCGGCGCCGCTGCTATTGATCATCGGCTGGAACCTGCTGGTGTATGTGATCCTGTTTGTCTGGATGCTGATCCCGTCGAAGCGCACCGGCTGGGCCGGGCCCGATTTGATGCGCAGGCTCAGCATCGGCCGCGCCAAGCTCCCGCGCAAATTGCCGGCGCCACTCGCGGCGGCACTCGGCGAGTACACGCTGGACTGGACCCAGCTTTCCTGGCGGCTGACCCATGCGCGCCTGAGCCGCACCATGCACCTGGCGGCGGCCGCGTTCGCGCTCGGCGCCGTCATTTCCCTGTATGCGCGTGGCCTGCTGACCGAATACGCGGCTGGCTGGGAGAGCACCTTCCTCGACGCGAACCAGGTGCACGCGCTGCTGTCGTGGCTGTTCGCGCCAGCCATGTTCCTGTTCCCGATCGAGGGCTTCAGCGTCGCCGACATCCAGTCGCTGCGCTTCGTGCAGGAGCCCTCCCCGGCGGGCGGTGCGCGCTGGGTTCACCTGTATGCGGCCACGCTCTTCCTGCTGGTGATCCTGCCCCGCCTGGTCCTGGCGATATTCGCCGGCTGGCGCGCAGCCCGGCTCGCCCACAACTTTCCGCTCGACTTCAAACAGCCGTACTACCTCAGGCTCGCCGATCACATCGGCGCCGGCGCCGGCCCCGTGACCCTGCGCGTACTGCCCTACAGCTTCACGCTCGACGAAGCGCGCGACCGCGGCCTGTCCGAGATCGCCGCAGCCATGTTCGGCGAACAGACGCGGGTCATGCTGCGTCCCGCGCTCCCTTACGGCGAAGACCCCAAAACCATTCTGCAGGACCTGCAAGCGGACGCCAGCGGGGCGACCGTCACCGCGGTGCTATTCAGTCTCGCTGCCACGCCAGAGCAGGAGAACCACGGCGCCGTGCTGGCTGCGATTGCCCGCCAACTGCCTGGTGGTGTGCAAGTGCTGATCGACGAGTCGCCGCTGACCGAGCGCGCTGTGGGCCAGGCCGGCATGGACGCGCGCCTGGCTGAACGGATCGCGCTCTGGCGCCAATTCTGCACTTATCACCAGCTGCCGGTCACGGTCGTGAATCTGCTGCAGCCCGCGAAATACAGCGCCGGTACCGACGGCAGCATGGCTGCGGCGGCACGATGAGCGGCCCGATGGGCGAGGCGGCGAAGATCCAGTTCGCGCTGGTGTCGCACACCAACAACGGCAAGACCACGCTCGCGCGTACCCTGGTCGGCATGGACGTCGGCGAAGTACGCGATGCCGCACACGTCACGACCTTCTCGGAATCGCACGTGCTGCAAACAACAGAGCAGGGCGACAGCCTGCTGCTATGGGACACGCCCGGCTTCGGCGATTCGGTCCGCCTGCTCAAGCGCCTGGCAATGGCGGGCAACCCGATCGGCTGGTTCCTGCGCGAAGTCTTCGACCGTTACCGCGACCGCCCGTTCTGGCTCAGCCAGCAGGCGCTGCGCGCCGCGCGCGACGAAGCCGACGTCGTGCTCTACCTGGTGAACTCCAGCGAACACCCGCGTGACGCCGGCTACCTGCCGGCCGAGATGCGTATCCTCGAATGGCTCGGCAAGCCGGTAGTCGTTCTACTCAATCAGCTCGGGCCGCCGCGTCCCGCCGCCGAGGAGCAGGGCGAGCAGGCCTTGTGGAAGCAGCATCTCGACCAGTACCCGATCGTGCGCGCGGTGCTTGCGCTCGACGCCTTCGCGCGCTGCTGGGTGCACGAACACGTGTTCTACGAGGCGGTCGGCGCGCTGGTCCCGGAACCGAAGCGTGCGGCTTACGCGCGCCTGCGCGCGGCCTGGGAAGCCAATAACCTCGCGCGTTATCACGCCTCGCTGCGCATCACGGCGGAGCAGCTGGCGGCGGCGCTGCGCGACAGCGAAGACGTCGCCGAGGAGCGGAGCAGCCTGCTGCAATCGGCGCTGAAGGCGGTCCGGCTCGGGAAAGGAGAGGCGCAGCGGCAGGAAGCGGCGATGGCGCGACTGGTCGAGCGGCTCAACGAGCGCATCGCCCAGTCCACGATGCGCCTGCTGACCTTGCACCGGCTCGACCCCGGCGACGCCGCCCGCATCAATGCGCGCGTGCGCGATAACTTCAAGGTCCGTGCGCCGCTCGACAAGACCCAGGCCGGCCTGCTCGGCGCCGTCGTCTCGGGCGCGGCGACCGGGCTGTCGGCTGACCTGATGGCCGGCGGACTGACTTTGGGTGGTGGCGCGCTGCTGGGCGCCATCGTCGGTGCGTTGACGATGGCGGGCGCCGCCTGGGGCTTCAATACGACGACCGATCGCAACCATCCCACCGTGCAGTTCGCGCCGGCCTTCCTGCGCACCTTAATGGTGAGCGCGATTCTGCGCTACCTGGCCGTCGCCCACTTCGGCCGCGGGCGCGGCAACTTCGTCGAAGGGGAGGCGCCCCCATTCTGGCAGGCGGCGGTGGAGGCGTCGCTGCAGGCCCATTGCCCGGAGCTCGATCGCTTCTGGGAAGAGCTGCGCAGCGCCGCCGGGAAGGACAAGGACGACGCTGCCGAACGGCTGTACCGCCTGCTCGCCACGGTGGTTACCGGCGTGCTCGAACGTCTCTATCCCGGCGTGCACATCGCCGGGCAGCCTGCCTAGAAGCGGTACTGCATGCTCGCGCCCAGCACCCAGTTGCGGCCCGGCGCCGCTTCGTAATAGCGGCGGTTGCTGTCGCCGACGATCACCGAACCGATGTAGCCGTGGTCGAACAGATTGTTCACGCGCGCATATTCCTTCACCCGCCACGCACCGAGCTGCTGCTGCGCCTGGACGCGCAGGTTCGCAATCGCATAGCCGGGCGCCGGATTGGCCTGGTTGGCGTCGTCCGGGTACAGTTTGGTGTTGGCGATCGTCTCCAGCGCCGCGCCATAGCGGCCGGCGTCGTCCTTCCAGCCGAATTCGCCGTACAGGCTGGCGTTCGGTACGCCGGGCAGGCGGCTACCGGCGAGCACGTTGCCGAAGCCTTCGTCGTACACCGCGCGCAGGACGCTCAGGGCCAGCCTGCCGCTCCAGTTGCGCCGCCAGTCGGCATCGAGCGACAGCTCCAGGCCCTGGCGCAGGGTCGCGCTGGCGTTGCGGTAGCTGGTGCGGCCGCCGGATGAACTGTCGACCACCAGCTCGTCGCTGGTCTTCACCTGGAACACGGCGGCGTTGACGCGCACCGCATCGAGCGGCATGGCTTTCAGGCCGAGCTCCACGTGGGTGCTCTGCGCCGGCGCCAGATTGTAATTGAAGCCATTGCCGGTGCCCGAGTAGAAGACCTCGTTCAGGGTCGGGGTCTCGAAGCCGCGCGCCGCGCTGGCATACACGTTCAGTCCGCGGTTCACCTTGTAGAGGACGCCGAGCAGGGGCGTGGTGTGGCGATAACTGACGCTGCCGCTGTCGTTGCCGTTGGCCAGAAAGCGGTCGTCGACCTCGAAGTCGACCCGGCTGTGGCGCAGGCCTGCGCTCCACACCCACGGGCCGCGCTCCCATTCGAACTGGGCATAGGGATCGAGGTTGGTGACGTCGTCGTTCTCGTCGCGGCGCAGGCGGCCTTGCACGCCGAATTCGCTGCCGATGAAATTCTCGTAGCCCTTGCGCGCGTCGCTCGAGGCACCGGCCTCGATCCCGACCGTCGAGCGCAGGGTCCCGTCGAGGAAGGGGCGGGACATGGTCCAGTTGGCGTCGATCCCGTGGAAGTCGCGTTCGAAGTCGACCACGCCGCCGGAGTGGCTGGCCGGCGCCTGAAAAGCTTGCGAGAATGCCTGGTACTGGATCACGCGGCGGTTGCCGACATAGGCGGTGACGCGCAGGCGGTCGTCGCCTATGCGTTGATCCCAGGTGGCGCCCAGCTGCTGGTGGTCGATGCTCTTGCGTGTGTTGTAGCGCTCGGCGAAGCTTCGCTGCGGCGTGCGCGGATCGGTGGTGTCGATCTCGCCCGCGCGCGGATCGCGCTGCCAGCTTGCCCACGTGACGCCGAGCGGATCCTGGGTGTCGTCCTGGCGCAGGCCGCCGGCGGTGAGCACGAGACGGCTGGTGGCGCTCGGCGCAAAGCTCAGCTTCGCATAGGCCTGGTCGCGGGTGGCGGCGCTGTGGCTGCGGTAGCCGTCGGTGTCGAAGCGCGATGCATCCAGCAGGTAGCCGACTCTGCCGGCGCTGCCGCTGGCGTTCAGGTCGGTCTTGCGGCTGCCGTAGCTGCCGGCGCTGACGTTCAGCTCGACCGCCGGCGCACCCTTCGGCTCGCGCGTGAACAGCTGGATCACGCCGCCGGAGTGATTGCCGTACAGGGCGGAAAAGGGGCCGCGCAGCACTTCGATGCGTTCGGCCAGGTCGAGGTCGAAGGTGGCGGCCTGGCCCTGGCCGTCGGGCATGGTGGCGGGGACGCCGTCGGCGATCAGGCGCACACCGCGCACGCCGAAGGCCGAGCGGGCGCCGAAGCCGCGCGAGGAGATCTGCAGGTCCTGCGCATAGTTCTGGCGATTCTGCACGACCAGCCCCGGCACCGCGGCCAGGGCTTCGGAGGCGTTGACGCGCGGCTGGGCCGCACCGATCTGCTCGGCGTCGATGACGTCGATCGATGCCGGCAAGTCGAAGCTCAGGTGTTCGGCGCGGCTACCCGTCACCACGACCACATTGACCGGGGCAGGGGCCTCGTCCGCCGCGAGGGCGGGCACAGCGTGCGTGGAAGACAGCGCCGCCATCACGCCGGATGCAAATACATATCTGTTCATTATTTCTCCGTGATCCCGGCAGGCACTATACCTGCCGGGCCGGAAACTTGCTGCTCAGTTGTTCCGGCCGAGGTGTGTCATTCCGGGACAGGTGTCACGGAACGGAACAAGGGGCGCAGCGTGCCGACAGCGTCTTCCCTCTGGGAGCGGGCCGCATATGGGGTGGCACGGTGCTTGCGAGCGTGCATTGGTGTTGCACATATCGGCCGGCAGGCCATACAACCAGAGAAAGAAGAGGATGACATGAACCTGGCAGACATCAGTAAACTCGGCGTCGAAAATCCTTTCCGTCAGCGCTACGACAACTACATCGGCGGGGCTTTCGTCGCACCCGTCCGGGGCGAGTACTTCGCCAACGTCACCCCGATTACCGGCCAGCCCTTCTGCGAAGTCGCACGCTCGAGCGCGGAGGACATCGAAGCCGCGCTCGACGCCGCCCATGCTGCCAAGGATGCCTGGGGCAAGACCTCGCCCGCCGAGCGCGCCGGCATCCTCAACAAGATCGCCGACCGCATGGAGCAGAACCTCAAGATGCTCGCCACTGCCGAGACCATCGACAACGGCAAGCCGATCCGCGAGACCATGGCCGCCGACCTGCCGCTGGCGATCGACCACTTCCGCTACTTTGCCGGCTGCATCCGCACCCAGGAAGGGGCGATCTCGACCATCGACAATGAGACCTATGCCTACCACTTCCACGAGCCGCTGGGCGTGGTCGGCCAGATCATCCCCTGGAACTTCCCGATCCTGATGGCGGTGTGGAAGCTGGCGCCCGCGCTGGCGGCGGGTAACTGCGTCGTGCTGAAACCGGCCGAGCAGACGCCCGCGTCCATCATGGTGCTGATGGAACTGATCGCCGACCTCCTGCCGCCCGGCGTGGTGAACATCGTCAACGGCTATGGCCTGGAGGCCGGCAAGCCGCTGGCGTCGAGCAAGCGTATCGCCAAGATCGCCTTCACCGGCGAAACGGGTACCGGCCGCCTGATCATGCAGTATGCGGCGCAGAACCTGATTCCGGTGACGCTGGAGTTGGGCGGGAAGTCGCCGAATATCTTCTTCGAAGACGTGATGGCGGCGGACGACGAGTTCTTCGACAAGTGCCTGGAAGGCTTCGCCATGTTCGCGCTGAACCAGGGCGAGGTGTGCACCTGCCCGTCGCGCGTGCTGGTGCAGGAATCGATCTATGAAAAATTCATGGAGCGCGCGCTGGCGCGGGTGGCGCAAATCAAGGCCGGCAACCCGCTCGACGAGAACACCATGATCGGCGCCCAGGCTTCGCAGGAGCAGCTCGAAAAGATCCTGTCCTATCTCGACATCGGCCGCCAGGAAGGCGCCGAGGTGCTGGCCGGCGGCGAGCGTGCGACCCACGAGGGCGACCTGTCCGGCGGCTACTACGTGCGGCCGACCGTGTTCAAGGGCGACAACCGCATGCGCATCTTCCAGGAAGAGATCTTTGGCCCGGTGGTGTCGGTGACGACCTTCAAGGACGAAGCGGATGCCCTGCGCATTGCCAACGACACGCTGTACGGCCTTGGCGCCGGACTGTGGACGCGCGACGGCAGCCGCGCTTTCCGCGTCGGCCGTGCGATCCAGGCGGGACGCGTGTGGACCAACTGCTACCACCTGTACCCGGCGCATGCGGCCTTCGGCGGCTACAAGCAGTCCGGCATCGGCCGCGAGAATCACAAGATGATGCTCGATCACTACCAGCAGACCAAGAACCTGCTGGTGAGTTACAGCCCGAAAGCGCTCGGTTTCTTCTGAGGGAGTGTGATGGCCACGCCGATCGAGCGCGTGACCGCGACGCCTGCCGCGCTTGCCTTCATCGGCGAGCTGCGGCAGCGTTACGGGCCGCTGATGTTTTTCCAGTCGGGCGGGTGCTGCGACGGCAGCGCCCCGATGTGCTACGCGGAAGGGGAGTTCAATCTCAGCGATACCGATGTCTGCCTGGGCCACCTGGACGGGACACCCTTCTATATGGGACAGGAGCAGTTTGCCTATTGGGAGCACACCCAGCTGATCATCGATGTGGTGGCGGGTAACGGCGGGATGTTTTCGCTCGATAACGGCACAGGGCGGCGTTTCCTGACCCGTTCAAGGCTGTTCACGGACGAGGAGTGCGCGCTGTTGCGCACCCGGCCGCCCGTCAGGACCTGAGGCTTACCCAGCACGAACCGGCTGCATGGCTTTGCAGCACCGCGTCGATGAAGCGCATGCCCGCCACCCCGTCGTCGACCGTGGGCAGCCCGGCGCTTTCTGCGGGCAGCGGCAGGCCGGCGTCGACGGCGTGTATCTGCGCCGCGGCGTCGCGATACAGCTGGGCGAACGCTTCCAGGTAGCCTTCTGGGTGGCCGCTGGGAATGCGTGTGGCCTGCCGCGCCGCCGTGCCGCCGACCCGCCCGCGCGTCAGCTTTTGCGCGCAGCCGCCTTGCGGCGTGAGCCACAGTTCATTCGGGTTTTCCTGGTCGAAGGCCAGGCTGGCCTTGCTGCCGAACACCCGCAGCTTGAGGGCGTTCTCGCAGCCGGTCGCCATCTGGCTGGCCCACAGCGTGCCGCGCGCGCCGTTCGGATAGCGCAGCATCACCTGCACGTGGTCGTCCAGCAGGCGCCCGGGGCTGAACGCATGCAGTTCGGCCAGCAGCTCGCTCGGCTGCAGGCCGCTCACGAAGGCGGCGAGATGAAACGCGTGCGTGCCGATGTCGCCCGTACAACCTGTCGGGCCGGCGCGCTGCGGGTCGTTGTGCCAGTTCGTGCCCTGGAACCCGGCGCTCTGCATTGCCGCCTCGGCCATCCAGTCCTGCGCATACTCGACGTGGACCAGGCGTACCTCGCCGATCGCTCCCGCCTCCACCAGTTCGCGCGCATGACGCACCATCGGATAGCCGGAGTAGGTATGGGTCAGCGCAAACACGCGCTGCCGATCGCGCGCCAGCGCCGCCAGCGCCTCGCCCTCGGCCAGCGAGATCCCCAGCGGCTTGTCGCAGATGACGTGGATGCCTGCTTCGAGGAACGCGGTCGCCACCGGCGCATGCAGGTGATTCGGGGTGACGATCGCCACCGCATCGATACCGTCGCCGCGCGCCGCCTCGGCACGCGCCATCTCGCGATAGTCGGTGTAGCAGCGCGCCGGATCGAGGCGGATCGCGGCGCCGCTCTGCAGCGCACGCGCCGGGTTGCTCGAGAGGGCGCCCGCCACCACCTCGTAGCAGTCGTCCAGGCGCGCGGCGATGCGGTGCACCGCACCGATGAAGGCGCCATCGCCTCCGCCGACCATGCCCAGGCGCAGCCTGCGCTTCGTGTTCGGGGGCGCCGTCGTCATGCCGGAATACCCATCAGTGCGCGCAGCTGCGCCTGGCCGGCGCCGCTGTCCGCGAAGTCGTCGAAGGCGCGCCCGGCCACGCGGATGATATGGCGGCGGATGAATTCCGCGCCTTCACGGGCGCCGTCTTCGGGATGCTTGAGGCAGCACTCCCATTCCAGCACGGCCCAGCCGGCGTAGTCGTACTGGGCCAGTTTGGAAAAGATCGCGCCGAAATCGATCTGGCCGTCGCCGAGCGAACGGAAGCGGCCGGCGCGCTCCAGCCAGCCGCTGTAGCCGCCGTACACCCCCTGTCGCCCGTTCGGGCGGAACTCCGCATCCTTCACGTGGAAGGCCTTGATGCGCGCATGGTAGATGTCGATGAAGGCGAGGTAGTCGAGCTGCTGCAGCATGAAGTGGCTCGGGTCGTACAGGATGTTGGCCCGGGCGTGGCCGCCTACGGCGTCGAGGAAGCGCTCGAAGCTGACGCCGTCGTGCAGGTCCTCGCCCGGATGCAGCTCGTAGCAGAGGTCGACGCCGGCATCATCGAAGGCGTCCAGGATGGGCCGCCAGCGCCGAGCCAGCTCGCCGAAGGCCTCCTCCACCAGTCCGGCCGGCCGTTGCGGCCACGGGTACATGTAGGGCCAGGCCAGGGCGCCGGAAAAGCTCGCGTGCGCATCCAGGCCCAGGCGCCGTGAAGCCTTCGCCGCGGCTTTCAGCTGGCCGGCCGCCCATGCCTGGCGCGCTTGCGGATTGCCGCGCACTGCAGGGGCGGCGAAGCCGTCGAACAGCTGGTCGTAGGCCGGATGCACGGCCACCAGCTGGCCCTGCAGGTGGGTCGACAGTTCGGTGATCTTCAGTCCGTGCCCGGCCAGCATGCCGGTGATCTCGTCGCAATAGGTCTGGCTGTCGGCGGCGAGGTCCAGGTCGAACACCCGCTTGTCGGTCGGCAGCTGGATGCCCTCATAGCCCAAGCCGCTCGCCCAGCCGGCAAGACTGGCCAGCGTGTCGAACGGGGCTTCCGGGCCCATGAACTGGGCGAGGAAGATGGCCGGTCCCTTGATGGTCTTCATGCGGGTCCTTTATCGATCAGTAGGGCGAATCGGGGAAGTAGAACTGCTTGCCGTTCTCGCGCGTGATCAGCACCGACGGAATGATGGTGCGGGCGGGCAGGGCCTCTCCCTTGAGCCGCGCGTTGGCGGTCATCTTGATGGCGTCGTAGATGAACTTGGGCGAGTAGGACACGTCGGCCTGCACCAGCTTGTCGCCGTCGAGGATTTTCTTGACCGCGAACTTGGCGCCGGCGCCGCCGAAGACCTCCTTGATGTCGGTCCGCCTGGCCTGCTCGATCGCTTTCAGCACGCCGATCGCCATGTCGTCGTCGGCCGCCCACACGGCGTCGATCTGCTTGAAGCGGGTCAGGTAGTCCTGCATGACCTTAAAGGCGTCGTCGCGGTTCCAGTTGCCGTACTTGGCGTCCAGGACCTTGATGTTCGGGTGCTTCCTGATCTCTTCGTTGAAGGCGTTCACGCGCTCGTTGTCGATGGTGCTCGGCATGCCGCGCAGGACCACGATATTGCCCTTGCCGTTCAGGCGCCTGGCCAGGTATTCGGCGGGCAGGCGGCCGAAGGCGGTATTGTCGCCCGCCACATAGGCATTCTGGGCCGCCGGGCTGGTCAAGCCGCGGTCGACCACGGTCACGTACACGCCCTTGTTCTTCACCTGGGCCGCCGGCTGGGTCAGGGAGCTCGATTCGAGCGGCAGCAGCACCAGCGCGTTCATCTTGTTCACCACCAGCAGGTCCTGCACCTGGTTGGCCTGCTCGGGTGTGCTGGCGGCGGTCTTGACGATGACTTTCAGGGTCGGGTTGGCCGCCTCCAGTTCGCGTTTGGCCTGGTTAGCCCACCAGACGATGCCGCCGGTGAAGCCGTGCGTCGCGGTCGGGATCGCCACGCCGAGCGTGACTTTTTCGGCAGCGATGGCGTGGCTGGCGCCGAATGCGAACAGGCAGGCGGCGGCGAATCTGGTCAATCGGTTGGATGAGCGCATACGGATTCCTTGGTCAACGAAATAGGGGTCGGTTCAGCGGCGCCCGCGCTGCAGATAGGCGACGGCGATGATCACCACGCCTTGCACCGCCGGGTTCAGGTGCACGCTGATGATGCTGGTGAGGTTGAGGATGTTGCCGATCACGGACAGCAGGATCGCGCCGATCACGGTGCCCATGACGCGGCCGGCGCCGCCCCGGAGCGAGGTGCCGCCCACCACGACTGCGGCGATCGCTTCCAGCTCCCACAGGATGCCGGTGGTCGGGGTCGCCGACCCCAGTCGCGGCACATAGAGGATGGTGGCGATCGCCACGCACACGCCCAGCAGAAGATAGGTCAGCACTTTCGCGCGGTCGACCCGGATCGCCGCGTAGCGCGCCACCTGCTCGTTCGAGCCGATCGCCTGCACGTGCTGGCCGTAGGCGGTGCGGTTGAGGATCAGGGCGCCCCCAAGCGCCACCAGGGCGAACACCCACACCGGCACCGGCACGCCCAGCAGGTTCTGGTAATAGACCGGGCTGTAGGCTTCGGACAGATTGAAGTCCAGGCTCAGCGCGCCGCCGTCGGACAGCCAGGTCAGCACGGCGCGGAACAGGCCCAGGGTGCCGAGCGTGACGATGAAGGGCTCGATCCGGCCGCGCGACACCAGCAGCCCGTGCGCCAGGCCGAAGGCGGCGCCCAGCGCCAGAGCCAGCGCGATGCCGAGCGCGATGACGGCGGCGGCCGAAGGTGGGGGGGGGCCGCCCGCGCTGGTGGCCAGTGCGTTCATGGCCACGATCATGACGCCGGCGATGAGCGCCGCCATCGATCCCACCGACAGGTCGATGCCGCCGGAGACGATCACGAAGGTCATGCCGACGGCGATGATGCCGATGAAGGCGGTGCGCGTCAGCACGTTCATCAGGTTGTCGAGGGTGGCGAAGTCCGGGTTCAGCAGGCTGCCGGCGACGCATAGCAGGACCAGGGCGATGACCGGCCCCATGCCTTTCAGTTGCTGCAGGCCGGCGAAGCCAGGGCCGGACTTAGTGGTGGGGGTGGGTGTCGGTTGCATGGGCAATCAGGTTTTCTTCGGTGAGTTGGTCCGGTCCGAGGACGGCTTGCAGGCGCCCGCCATGCAGCACCGCCACGCGATGGGCCAGGCCGATCAGTTCCATCAGCTCGGACGAGATGACGACCACCGCGCGGCCTTCGCGCGCCAGGCGATGGATCAGCGCATAGATGTCGCGCTTGGCGCCGACGTCCACGCCGCGGGTCGGCTCGTCCAGCACGATGACGCGCGGATCGAAATGCAGGTACTTGGCCAGCGCCAGCTTCTGCTGGTTGCCGCCGGAGAGCGAGCGCGCCGCACAATCCGGGTCGCGCACGCGGATGCCGAAATCGATGATGGCCTTGTCGAGCGCCGCGCGGCCGCCTTTCAGGTCGAGCCAGGGGCGGGCATCGCGCTCGAGCGTCATCATGGTCAGGTTCTCGCGCAGGCCGAGGTCGACGTGCAGGCCCTTGCCCTTGCGGTCTTCGCTCAGGTAGGCCAGGCCGAGCCGCATGGCGTCGCGCGGATTGCGGATCGCCGCCGTGCTGCCGCCGATGTCGACCGTGCCGCCGCTGCGCGGACGCAGGCCGAGGATGGCTTCGAAAGCTTCGGTGCGGCCGGCGCCGACCAGACCCGCGAACCCGAGCACCTCGCCGGCGCGCACCTCGAAGCTCAGGTCCTCGATCCAGCCGGGCACATTCAGCTTCGATACCCGTAGCAGCACCGGCGCATCGATTTGGGCGAACTGCTTGGGTTGGAACATGTCCGACACGTCACGGCCGACCATCAGGTTGGCCATCTGCTGGCGGTCGACGTCGCAGGTATGTGCGCGCGTGACGAACTTCCCGTCGCGCATGACGACGACTTCGTCGGTGTGCGCTTCCATCTCGTCGAGCTTGTGCGATATGTAGACGATGGTGACGCCTTCCTGCTTCAGGCGCGCCATCAGCGCGAACAGCTTGCGCGTTTCGCCGGGAGAGAGGCTGGCGGTCGGCTCGTCCATGATCAGGAGGCGGGCCTTGCGTGTCAGGGCCTTGGCAATTTCGACCAGCTGCTTCTCGGCGACGATCAGGTCGCCGACGGGGGTTGCCGGATCGATGTCCAGCCCCACCTGCTCCAGGTAAAGGGCGGCTTCGCGCGCCATGGCACGGTGGTCGAGCAGCCAGCCGCGGGTCTTCTCATGGCCGAGGAAGATGTTCTGGGCGATGCTCAGGTGCTCGGCCAGGTTGAATTCCTGGTGGATGAGGGCGATGCCCAGCGCTTCCGCGTCGCGCGCGTCGGCAAAGCGCCGTTCTACGCCGTCGACGACCAGCTGGCCGCCGCTGGGCCGCTCGTAGCCGGCCAGGATCTTCATCAGCGTCGATTTGCCGGCGCCGTTCTCGCCGAGCAGGCCGACCACGCGGCCAGGTTCGAGCGCGAAATCGACCCCGTGCAGGACGCGCACGGGGCCGAAGTCCTTGACGATGTGGTTGAAGCGGACGGACAGGCTCATTTATTTCGCAGCAGGATCCGCCAGCACCGCGCGCAAGCCTTTCAGCGATGCCGCCACGGTCTCGAGCTGGCCCATCCCGTTCGGATATTCTTCCTGCTCGAGGACGATCCAGTCGGTGCCGCCGACCTGGCGCACCGCGCGCGTGAGGGCGACCCAGTCGGTCTTGTCCTGGCCGATGATCGGCGTGCCGGGCGTACCCTGTGGCAGCTTGGCCTTGAAATGGGTGATCCGGGTGCGGCCCGGATAGGTCTTGACATAGGCAACGGGATCCTTGCCGGCAAAGGTGGTCCAGCCGACGTCCTGCTCGAGGATCGCCGCCTGCGGCGTGCCGCGCGCAATCACGTCCCACGGCGTGTTGCCGACCGCGCCCGCCATTTCCTGCGCATGGTTGTGATAGCCGATGCGCATGCCCTTGGCCGCAAGCTTCGTGGACAGCGCGCTGAGCTCCTGGCTCATCTGCGCGCTCTGTTCCGTGCTGGCGCCGCGCTTGTCCATCGGGACCACCAGGTTGTCGCAGCCGAGCGTGCGGTAGAAACCTGTGGTGGCCTCGAAGCGCTCGGCGGTGAGCTGGTCGAATTGCACGTGGGCGCCGGCGCATTGCAGCTTGTGCTTGTCCATGAAGGCTTTCAGCGCCGCCGGCTTGTCCTTGTAGGGGCCGAATTCGCCGGCGAACTCCACACCCTGGAAGCCGAGCTTGCCGATTTTGCTCAGCGTGCCCTCGAAGTCCTGCTTGATCTCGTCCTTGACGGACCACAGCTGCAGGCCGAGGCGGGGCTCGGCCGGGGCGGCCAGCGCCAATGATGCGGCGCCCGCGCCCAGTGCGGTAAGGAAGGCTGCCAGCGTCGTGATGCGCATACTTGTCTTCATCTTGTCTCCGTGAGGTTCGTGTTCAGATCGCACCAAGCTTCATCTGGTCCACCGCGTAAGCGCAGGCGCGCGCGGTCAGGGCCATGAAGGTGAGCGAAGGGTTTTGCCATGCCCCGGACGCCATCGAGGCGCCGTCGGTGACGAACAGGTTGGGCACGTCGTGCGCCTGGTTGAAGCCGTTCAGCACCGAGGTCTTCGGATCGCGCCCCATGCGTGCGGTGCCCATTTCGTGGATCGCCAGGCCGGGCGGATACTCTTCGGCCGTCGCCATGCTCTTGCGGACGTCCTTCAGGCCCAGGTCTTCGAGGATGTTGGCGGCGGTGTCGGCCATGTCCTCGCGCATCTTGCGGTCGTTGTCGCCGTGGGTGACGTCGACGTGCAGCAGCGGCATGCCCCACTTGTCCTTTTTGGCTGGATGCAGGCTGACCGCGTTCTCGAAGCGCGGCAGCATCTCGCCCTGGCCGTGCAGGCCGAAGCGCCACGGACCGGGCTTGCGGATCATGGCCTTGAAGTCCTTGCCGAAGCCGGGCTTGTACGCGGCCGACTGCCAGCCCTCGCGCGAGGCGCCGCCAGCCAGCGCATAGCCGCGCACGAAGGCCGGGTGCTTGTCGACCACGTTGCGAAAGCGTGGAACGTAGATGCCGGTGGGACGCCGGCCCTGGTAGTACTCGTCCTCGAAGCCTTCGACGCGGCCGTCGGCGCCGGCGGCCCACAGGTGATCCGTCAGGTAATGGCCCAGCACGCCGGAGGAGTTGGCCAGTCCGGTGGGGAAGGCCGCCGAGGTCGAGTTCAGCAGAACCGCGGTCGAGCCCAGGGTCGAGGCGCACAGCATCACCACCCTGGCGTGGTATTCGCGCGTTTCCATGGTCTCGGCATCGATGACGCGCACGCCGGTCACGCGGTTGGTCTTTGGATCGTAGAGGACGCTGTGGACGATGCTGTTGGTGGCGATGCGCAGGCGTCCGGTGGCAAGCGCAGGCGGCAGGGTCGAGCTCTGGGTCGAGAAGTACGCACCGAAGGAGCAGCCGCGATGACACTGGCTGCGCGCCTGGCACTGGCCGCGGCCCTGCGCCAGGTGCGCGTCGCTCGCCTTGTTGAGATTGGCGGTACGGCCGATGATCATGCGCGCGGGCGCGTACCTGGCGTCGAACTTCTGCTTGAGCGCCTGTTCCACCGCGTTGAATTCGAAGGGCGGCAGGAATTCGCCGTCCGGCAGCACCGCCAGGCCTTCCTTGCTGCCGCTGATGCCCGCATGGCGCTCGACGTGGCTGTACCAGGGCGCCAGGTCGGCGTAGCGGATCGGCCAGTCGGTGCCGTGGCCGTCCTTCAGGTTGGCCTCGAAATCCAGGTCGCTCCAGCGGTAGGACTGGCGCGCCCACATCAGCGACTTGCCCCCCAACTGGTTCCCGCGGATCCAGCTGAACGGCCGGCCGCCAGGGGTCGAATAGGGCATGTCGCGGTCGTTGTTGAAGAACTGCTGGGTGTGTTCGTCGAAGGCGTAGCACTGGCGCTGGACCGGGTATTGTTCTTCGGCCACCACGGCGTCGACCTTGCCGCGGTTCGGCATGGTCCACGGATCCCGATTTTCGCCGACATAGTCGACGCGATGCTCGACCGGGCGGCCGCGTTCGACCATCAGGGTCTTGAGGCCGCGCTCGGTCAGTTCCTTGGCGGCCCAGCCGCCCGTGATGCCGGAACCGACGACGATGGCGTCGAAGCGTTCGGGACTGCTCTTGATGATGAAGGACGAGAGGGATTCCATATGCGGCGGTCCGTTATTGAGTGGCCCAGGTGCGGGTGGCGCTGGTGAGCTTCACGCGGCCGGTGAAGCCGCCCGGCACCGGCAGGTAGGCCAGCTCGCGCGTGGCGCCAGCCTCCGAGGTGTAGTAGGCGAACGCCACATAGCTCTTCAACTGGCGAAAGAAGCGCTGGTCCTCAGGCGTGAAGGGAACGGTGCCGGCGTCGAGCGCGCGCAGCAGCGCCGTCTGGCGTGGCGCCGGCAGGGCGGCAAAGCGCTTGCCTTGTTGCTGCCTGGCCGCCGTATCGATCCGCGCCAGCCCCGACCTGAACGCCGCCTGTTGCGGCGGCAGGGTACAGGCCTTGAGCAGGTGGTCGATCGTGTGGTGGGCATTGACCGCCAGCGCGCCCGGGGTGTCGGTCTGGGGGATGATCAGTTCCGCCAGCACGCCGGTCAACGCGAGTTCGTCGGCCGACAGCAGTTCGGGCGCCGGCCTGGCGGATCTGGGGGCACCATGCGGCGTCGCCAGCGCGGCCAGGACGTCGCCGCTCAGGGCCAGCCCGCACAGCGTGCCCAGGCGGAGCAGGGCGCTACGTCGTGCCGCCTGTTTCGCAATATTCGACATGCATCTCCTCCAGCAAGGACAAACGGACAAAGACAAACAGACGACAGGGTCAGGCGTGCACGCCGGTAGCGCGGTGCGCCCTGCCGCTGCGGCCAGCCCGGCCGGCCGCCAAGGACAGCAGGTATTGTTTGGGGGTGATGCCGACCACGGTGCGGAACTGCTTGGTGAAATAGCTTTGGCCGCCGAAACCCGTCTCCAGCGCCACGCGGGCGATGCTGCCGGCGGTCGGCAACAGCCTGCAGGCCTCGTGGACCTTCATGTGCAGGATGTACTGCTTGGGCGTGAGCGAGAAATGCTGCTTGAATTTGCGCTCGAAGGTCGACAGCGACATGCACGAGAGCCTGGCCAGGTAATCGATGCTGATGTTTTCCGTCAGGTGCTCCTGCAGGTATTCGATGCAGGCCTTGAACTCGTGGAAGGGCGCGATGGTGTCCTGCGAGCGCCGGGCATCGCGCGAGAAGCCTTCGATGCCGACGATTTCGCCATCCCGGTTACGGATCGGCGCCTTGGTGGTGAAAAGCCAGGTGAGTTCGCCGTTACCGCTGTTGATGACCTCGAGCTTGTTCTTGACTGTGACGCCGGTCTCGATCACGGACAAGTCGTCGGCGCGAATACGATCGGCGATGTCGCGGCGGAAGAAATCATGGTCGGTCTTGCCAATGATGTCGCTGACGTTCGCGAGCTCGTGCTGCTCCTGGAGCAGTCGGTTGCCCCATACGAACTGCCCGGCCTTGTTTTTAGCGAAGTAATAGGTGTCGGAAAGGGTGTCGAACAGGGTGCTTGGCGTCGAGATGCCATGCTCGGCGAAGAAGGCGGCGCACTCCCTGTAAGCCGCGGCATGCGCGGCGCGCGGGGTTTTGCGGTCGCTGCGGTCGATGTCCGGATCCTGGGCGACGACCATGCCCATGCCGATGATCAGTGTGCTCATCCTGCCTTGTTCCCGTCTCCGTGATTAGAACTCTGAAAACACGAGGGCTTCCGGTTCCTTTATGTAGAGATATTAGCATTCGGAAAACTTTACGCGTGTCAGGAAATCGGACAAATTTATAAGGAATTCGGCAAGCTGGCCTTGAACGGTAGCGCCCGCAAATGCGGCCATGCTAGATTGGGCGCGGCCTGTAAGGATGGGCTTGAAAACTATAAGGGAGATACCAATGATCAGCCTGCGTGCGATCGCCCGCCTGGGCCTGTTCAGTGCCGTGCTCGGCCTGTGCACACCCTCAAATGCGGCCGACGAGGGATGGACCCAGCTCTTCAATGGCAAGGATTTGTCCGGCTGGACGACCTGGATCAGCATGCAGCCGGCCGCCGACAACATGAAGCAGCCGACCGCGGTGCGCGGCCTGAACAAGGATCCGCGCAAGGTATTCTCGGTGGCCGACGGCATGCTGCGGGTGTCGGGCGAGGAGTGGGGCGCTGTATCGACGGTGGGCGAGTACGAAAACTTCCATCTCAGGTTCGAGTTCAAATGGGGCAGCAAGAAGTGGTTCCCCCGCCTGGCGGCGCCGCGCGACAGTGGACTGCTGTATTACGCGGTAGGGCCGGAGGGTGCACAGAGCGGCCATTGGATGCGTAGCCATGAGTTCCAGCTGCAAGAGGGCGACTGCGCCGATTACCATAGCCTCGACGGTGCGATGGTGGATGCGCACGTCGGCGACGCCAACCAGGGGGATTGGAAATTCTATCGCTACGATCCGTCCCTGCCGCTGCGCACTGGCCTGGCGGCACGCATACTCAAGCAGGCCAACTACGAGAAGCCGTCGGGCGAGTGGAACACCATGGAAGTGATTGCAGATGGGAAGACACTCATCCACATCGTGAATGGCCATGAGGTGCTGCGCGCCGAAAACTCGCGTCAGACCGTCGACGGCAAGGTCGTGCCGCTGACACGCGGGAAGTTCTCGATCCAGTCCGAAGGTGCTGAGGCTTTCTATCGGAATATCCAGGTGAAGCCCTTGAGCGGCCCGGCGAGCGCCGAAAAGTTCTAGGCGAGCGCGTTTCAATTTGCGACGCTTGCGCGAGGGCGTGCGCTTTGCTATAGTGCGCGTCCTGCTTCGGCGGCGCACAAAAAACCTCGACAACGAGTGTGCACTAACGAAAACGGATGAGTTGACGAGCTAAGCGAAACACGGCATAATCTCTCTTCTCTGCTGCTGACGAACACAACGCTTCGTCGCAAACAGCAAGCAGAACAGAACACGGTTCTTTAACAATCAACAGTCGATAAGTGTGGGCGTTTGATGAAGTGCCAGTAGCTGCGAAAGCGCTGCTGAATGCTTAAATTATCAAATGTTCACAAAAAGTATAACGTTGCTCAGCAATGAGTGACGGTCAGTATTTTGAGTGAGCGACACGTCGTC
>Ga0065165_1002042_pt1 | contig 18728 bp, 15 predicted proteins | sample AraplaMF_Cvi_mMF_FD_63813 | JGI IMG/M metagenome (GOLD analysis project Ga0065165, IMG submission 63813) | Arabidopsis root microbial communities from the University of North Carolina, USA - plate scrape MF_Cvi_mMF (version 2) (version 3) | ecosystem: Host-associated > Plants > Roots >...
TCCAGGATCTTGGCGTTGTTCGGCTCCTGCTCGAACTTCACCAGCTGATTGTCCACGGTGTCCAGGCTCTCGCTGGTCTCCGTCAGAAACTCCCGCAACAGATCATCCATGAGCTACGCCTTACTGACCTGAACACTGACTTGAATCTGGACTTCGACGCCTGAGCCACCCTTGGCACGGACGGAAGTCCCTCTCCTGGATCGTTAGACAACCCCTTTCACAGTCCCGTTAATTTCATCCTCCGTGCTAATACGGATATTGAAGAGAAGTTTGCTTTTCAGCTGCCTGCAGCAGCGCTTTTCGGCAAAGCCGGCTCCGTGCCGTACCGGCGCGAAGGCGCGCGGTAAACAAGCCGACAAGGGCGCCGCGAGGCGCGCGGGAAAGTCCTGCGCGTGAAGGGCGATAGGGCCGGCCGGCGTGACATTGAAACCAGCTGCGCGCGCATTCGGCCCGTTCGCTTGGCGGTGTCGCCGTGCGCCGCGCGCTCCGTAGACGCGGTAAACGAACGGTTACCCCGTCGTCAGAGCGTCTCGGGCCGCGCTAACCCATTCGCGCAGCCGAGGTGATGCCACCGTCGGGACGATGCTCCGCCAGGCAATCGTTGATGGCGGCGAGCAGCGCGTGCGGCGTGAACGGCTTGCGCAGACACCGGGCAGCGCCGAGCTCGAGCGCCATCCGGAGGAAATCGGGTGCGGGCGAATTCAGATTGGCGAAGGCGTAGCCCGACATCGCAATCAGCGGAATGACAGGCGCCCGCTCGTGGAAGATCCGGATCGACTCGAACCCGCGCATGTGCGGCATGAAGATGTCGATGATCATCAGATCGAATTGTTCGTGTTCGAGGGCCCGCAGCCCGGCTTCACCTCCCTCGGCGATCGTCACCCGAAAATCATTGCGCTGGAGATAGATTTCGATGGCCATGCAGACCATCGGGTCGTCGTCGACAACGAGAAGATGACGCAGACCTTCCCTCCCCGTTTGAGCTTCCCGTTTCGGCAATTCAATCATCGAGCCGTGGGGCACGCCCTTCTCCTCTGGTTTCGATCGAGCAATGGATGGTGATCAATATCGTTGGCGGCGCCGGGAGAACGAAGACGACGGACGCGAAATCTGCGGCCAGGTTGCGCCATGATCGCGAGCAATGTCGGACGACCGTAAGCAACGGTCCGATGCAGGAGGAGGCGCGTGTCGACCGGCGTCCGATCGCAGCCCGGATGCAGTGCTTCCGGTTCATGAAAGCCCCCTTGCCGCTTTTTCCTGCACTCTCTGCAGGACAGGCGCGCAGGCCCCGAAGCGAATCAGCGCGCCACCCATATTTCCGCCGCAAATGTCCGGGGCTGTCTGCCCTCTAACGGGTATATGGACATCACTACAACCAATACTATAAGTCTTTTTCGTCGCGCAACCGGATCACGAACAGGCGCGGCACTCATCGGAATATCAAACGCGTCAGATTGACCTGCATGACCGCGAGCAATCGCCCGCCCAACCAGTTGCTGCAAATGCTCGATGCGGCCGATTTCGATCTGCTGCGCCCTCATCTTGCGAGCGTGGAAATGGTCAGGAGAACTGTCTTGGGCGAGGCGGGGTCCGCGCTCAAGCATGTCTACTTTCCACACAGCGGCTCCGTTTCGATCACGGTCGGGCTGTCCGACGGACAGATGATCGAGGTTGCGATGCTGGGCCGTGACGGCGTCGTGGGCGGCGGCGCAGCGCTGGCCGACGGCATCATGCCGGCGGACGCTATCGTGCTGTTTCCCGGCACGGCTTCCGTGCTTGAAATAGCGGCTTTCCGGGCAGTCGCGGCCGCAAGCGCGCCGTTTCGCGAGCTGATGGTCCGCCATGAGCAGGCCCTGCTCGCGCATGCTCAGCAGTCCCTGCTCTGCAATACGCTGCATCCCGTCGAAGCCCGACTGGCGCGCTGGCTGTTGCGTGCCCGCGATCTGTCCGACAGCGAAAGTCTCGCGCTGACGCAGGAGGCGCTGGCGCAGATGATGGGCGTGCGTCGCAACGCCATTTCGTTGGTGGCGCATGCGCTTCAGCGTGCCGGCGTCATTCACTACGCGCGCGGCCAGATCGAAATCGTCGACTTGCGGGCGCTGGAGGCGACCTCGTGCGGCTGCCATTCGGCGATGAAGGCTCACCAGCTGCGCCTGATGGGACCCTCACGGTGACGGAAATTCCGCACGCCCGACCGCAGGGCGACGTGCGTACCCGCTGGTGGGACGATCGGCCGACCGTGCCGCAGTCGGACATCTTGTCTCAATTGCCAATATATCCCGACGGGAAGATGATGGAACTTGCTCGCCCACGGGGCGGTCTCGCCGACCGATACCGGCTGGTGCAGGAAAGGGGAGGCAACTTTGGAAACGATGGTGCGCCCGTCCAACGGTTTCCTGTCCGCACTCCCCGCGGACGATTATGAATTGATCCGCCCGCATTTGCGGACAGTCGATCTGCCCCATGACGCGGTGCTGGTCGAGACCGGCGAGACGCTGAAGCGCGCTTATTTTCCTCACCGTGGCGTCATCTCGCTGGTGGTGAAGCTCGCCAAGGGCGAGCATGTGCAGGTCGCCATGATCGGCCGCGACAGCGTGCTCGGGGCGCTCTCGACCATGGGCGACGCGTCCGCGCTGAACACCGCCATTGTGCTGGTGCCGGGCCTTGCGTCGGTGATGGATCTCGATCGGCTGCGGATCGCCGCCGACCAGAGCGGAACCCTGCGCACCTTGCTGGCGCGCCACGGCCTGGCGGTTTACGCCCAGGTCCAGCAGACCGCGGGCTGCAATGCCGCCCATCCGGTGGAGGCGCGGCTGTCGCGTTGCCTGCTGCACACCCATGATCTGTCGGGCGACTACCGGCTGCTGCTGACCCAGGAGGCCATGGCACAGATGATCGGGGCGCGGCGCAACAGCGTGTCGCTGGTCGCCAACACATTGCAACAGGCCAATTTCATCCACTACAGCCGCGGCCAGATCCAGATCGCCAATCTCGACGGCCTGCGCCAGACGGCGTGCGAATGCTACGCCACCGTGAAGGCCCAGTACGACCGGCTGCTCGGCGCGCGCTGAGCGCAGCTCGCGTGGTAAACCGCCGGCTAATGCCGGCCTGCAAACACTTGATGTCCCGCTACCGGAACTGAAATTCGAATGCCGTAGACACGAGAGCATATCCTCGCGCCGGAACGTGCCGCGCGACAACGACCCGTGATCAAGGCAAGGCCATGTTTGACCTCACCGCCGCGCCCGCGCAGAAGGCGCCCGATGCCGAACCCGCGCGCGAGCCGCGCGCTTACGAAGCGCTGGTGCGCGAGATCGGCGAAGACGGCGCCGGCGAAGTGCGCGACGTGTTCTGGAGCGAGACCTGCGGGCGCCTGCGGCTGTTCCGCACGCTCTCGCTCGCGCAAGCTCACGCCAGGATCGCGCGCGAAGCGCATTCGCTGAAGAGCGCGGCCGGGACGTTCGGCTATGTCAGGCTCGCGGCGCTGGCGCTGACGCTGGAGAAGTCCGCAGAAGGCCTCGGCGATGGCGAATTCCGCGATCTCCTGGACCTCATGGATGCCGCCTATGCCGCCGCGCGCGAACAGGAGCCGCCGGGCTGACCACCCGCGCGTGCATTCCCGCCGTACTTCTACGGCTTGGGATTTTTAGAAACGGCTAATCATAGGTGGTGATAGTCGCGGGAAACCAGGAGGGTTTCCATGTTCACCTACGAGACCGCGGACCAGAAGGAGGTTCGCCGCTTCCGTATCGCACAGTTCAACGGCCGGATGGCGACGGTGAAAGCCGGCGGATCGACGGTGACCGGCTTCGTTCGTTCGGTGCTGGAGCAGGAATCGAGCATGCCGCCCCGCTGGACCATCACGATCATCCCGAACGGACCGAAGGAAGAGATCAAGCCGCTGCGCCCCGTCTCGCGCGCGCGTCCCTTCGCCGAAGATTATTTCTGAGCGCGATCGGTTTTCGGCAAAGCCCGCGCCGCCCGAGGCGGCGCCAGCCTCTCAGTCGATTGAATGCAGCAGTGCCGCGCGGACGAGATCCGCGGTGTTGCGCGCACCGAGCTTGCGCATCGCCTCGGCACGATGGCTTTCGAACGTGCGCGGACTGATCTGCATCCGAAGCGCGCCCTGCTTGTTCGAGTAACCTTCGCTGATCAGCCTCAGCACCTCGCGCTCGCGCTTGGTCAGCCGTTTCTGGCCCGCCAGGCCGATGAGCTCGGCGCTCGGCACGCGCTGGGCTTGCTGGGCGCGGGCGGCCTTCGATTCTGCGTCCTCGGCGCGGGACGGGATCGGCAAGCCGACCTTGTCGGGGCCGGCAAGCTGCTTGACCAGGCCGCAAACCCGCTCGGTCTGGGCCAGCGCGTTTTCGACCACCCGCTGCAAATAGGCACGGTCGCCGGTCACGGGCGCGAGCTGATCGCTGTGATGCTTGATCTCGCCCATGTAGAGCAGCAGCGCGGTCAGGGGGCCGTTGAGCTCGCGGGCAATGGCAGCGGCCATTTCGTCGGCGGCCTTGGCCCGGGCGGCGCTCAGGCGGACGAAATCGAGCTCTTCACTGGGAGCGGCGCTGCTTTCGTACCATTCCGACGGCCGCGAATCGGTGGCCGTATCATTCTGTGACCCCATGTCACTCATTTAGCGGAACCGGGGGCGATCTGTGGTTAACTTTCTGCTCCGTAAGACTACGGTGATTTCGGCGGTTTTGTGCAAAAATGGCGTCAGCGGCACAATTTGTGCTTGCGTTGCGTGGAACCTGAGCCCGCAGGGGTTGCGTTTCCGGCTGAAATCGCAGGCAAACGGGCCAAAAACATCTTAATCGCCGGCCTTTGGCCGCCGCGGCCCCCCGGTTTTTACGGAATAATTAACGGCGACTTGCTTCTCTTAGCAGGTTGAGAGCGCGCAAATGCCTCCACGCATTGGGCCCGCACGCGCGCGGGAAACGCTGCGAAAGATTGCGTGCCATGGACGAGATCGATCGGCTGTCGGAATTCCTGCAGAGGCTGACGCCGCTGTCGCGCAGCTGTCTGCTCAGTGAGCTGGAGCGGCTGGAGCTGTGCGGTATCGACATGCCGGGCTCGGCCGAGATCCAGGCCCGCTTGCGCGCCGAGTTTCGCAAGGACGGATCGACCCAGGCGCGCGCCACCAGCCCTTCGCGCTATTTCTTCGCGCCGCTCGAGCTGCTGCTGATCGACGGCGCGCCCGAGCACGCCAATATGGGGCGGATCTCGCGCAACACCCTCACCCCGATCTGGGAATGGATCTGCCGCGACCTGCTGCCGACCATGGCACGCGATTACATCAAGGCGATCAGCGACCAGGTTGCCGCCAACAATCCGAAGGAAGTCCTGAAGATCGCATCGACCTTCCAGACCAAGGTCGTCAAGGTCCTCGAGAGCACCTTCGCATCAACGGAGAGCACCGAATTCGCCCGCGCCAAGCTCGCGCAGTACACCGCGTCGCGCACCGCCTTCGACGACGTCAGGAAGATGCAGCATGTGCTGCGCGCCGGCAACGCGCTGCCGAAATTCAACGAAAAACTGCCTGAAAAAATCGCGAGATTCGGCGACAGCCAGGTTGCCCAGATCAACGCGCAGCTCGACGCCTTCAAGAAGGCTCATCCCGAAGCGCTGCCCTTTGCGCTGGCGCTGGTGGCGAGACGCGTGACGCCGTCCTGGCAATTGGTGCGTCTTGCCACCAAGGCCGCCGCGAGCAAGAGCCCCGCCGACGTCGCCGCCACGCCCTATGCCTGCGTCGTTCACATGGTGCTCGACCGGCTCGACGACAAACGCCTCGCGCTTCGCGTCGCGCTCCGCCACAACCGTGTGCTGGTCGCCCGCGACCTGCTCACCGAGATCTACGACACCGAATATGCACTCAAAGTGCGCATCGACGGCATCGAAAACTGCGAATGGGGAATCCGCCTGCAGCAATTGATGGATGCGATCGCGGCGCTGGTGTCTGCGGAGGTGAGCCGCTTCCCTTCCAATGTCGGCCACATCCTCGGCTCCCGCCGGCTGCGCAGCCATGACACGATCGGCGGCAAGCTGACTTATCTGGCCTGGAAGGGGCGCGACGCGATGCAGGACGGCGCGGCGGCGTTTCGCAAATTGATCGGGCAGGCCTGATCGCGCGATATATTGCGCGGCGCGCTTCAGGGCGCGCGCGGGAGGCACAGGAAGCGATCGAGAAATCGCCCTGACATCACGACTCTGAACCACCAATACATCAATCGCCGCGTCGTCATTGTCGCAAATCCTCGACAGCCCACCACCGGCTGAGCCGAGCAATAGCGCAAGTGCAGCAACCCGCGTGTGATGCGTTTCACATTCGCGGTCGCGGGCCAGGCCGCGTTGTCGCAGAACTGTCGCGAGCGAATGCGGAACATGCGCGCATCGCGGGAAGAACAAGAGCTTCCAACCTGGCCATCCCTCGCGAACTCCGGTGCACGCAAAGTGCATCGCGAAGACGCGACCGCCGCAACGCCCGGCGCGATCGTGTTCACCGTGTTCATTGCGCACGGCCGGTCGCGCCTCCCGAAAAAAGTGCCGCCTTTTAATCCTCCGGTGGTCTGCTTGCTGCATCGAAAGGGCACACCACTCAGCCCCCGACTTGCGTCCCTCGACGAGCAGGACACACCGACATCGCGCGAGAGGAATTTCGCATGCGCTGACAGTCGTTGCGCGTGTGGTGTTCGGGTATGCGAATTCTTTTCGAACAGACTGTCGAAGAATTAGCTCGAATTGCAGGGTTTAACGTTACTCAAATAATTCAAGAACGATGTGAAGCTCTCCTTATTTGAACCCACGCTCGGCGTTTAAGAAACCGTCACGGAACGGGAGTGGTATACGATGAACGATGGGATGGTTGAGCTCGTCGGACGAAGGCCTGTGACCTTCGGACGACGAAAGGTGACGCCGCGCGCCTGCGTGGCCGACAGCAAGCGGCATCTGCGCGCCTTCCTCAGCGAGGTGCTGGAGGATCTCGGCTTCGTCACCAGCGAATGCGCCAGCGCCGACGAACTGCAAGCCGTGCTCGCCGCTGATTTGCCGGATCTGATCCTGCTCGGCGTCGCCACCGACGGCATCGAGCCGGGACGATTCCTCGAAATATTGGTGCGCGAGGCTTTTGCCGGCAAGGTTCTGGCCGTCGGCGCCCGCGACTCCATCATCGTCAAGGCCGTGCGGCAGGTTGGCGAGGAATACGGCCTTGCCATGCTGCCGCCGCTGACGACGCCCTTTGCCGCGGAGACGCTGCGCGAGCGCGTCGCCATGCTGCTGCCGGAGGAGCCGGCGCCGAGCCCGGCCGTGCATGTCGGCGAGGCCCTGCACGCCGGCTGGCTCGAGCTCTGGTACCAGCCCAAGATCGACGCGCGCACGCTGGTTCGCAGCGGCGCCGAGGCGCTGGTGCGGATGCGGCACCCGACCTGGGGCGTGGTGCCGCCGGCTTACTTCATTCCCGAGGAGCGCGATCCGCATCTGCGCAGCCTCTCCGAATTCGTGATCGAGCGCGCCATGCGCGACTGGCATTATCTGCTGGAGCAGCAGACCCCGGTCGATCTCTCGATCAACCTGCCTGCGTCCTACCTGAAGGAGTCGCAGGCAGTGCGGGACCTCTGCCGCCGCATGCCGACGCATCCGGCCTTCGGCGGGCTCACGGTCGAGATCGACAGCGAGGAGGCGATCCGCGATCTCGACCATTTGACGGAGGTCGCGCGCGAGGTCGGCCTGCACAATATCGGCCTGTCGATCGACAATCTCGGCGCCAACTGGCCGGCGCTGATGGAGCTGGACAAGATTCCGTTCGTGAAGCTGAAGGCCGACCGGCAATTCGTCACCGGAAGCGGCAGCGATCGGCTCAAGCGCACGGTGTGCCGTCACATCGTCGAACTCGCGCACGGCTTTGGCGCGCGCAGTGTGGCGCAAGGCGTCGAAAGCCGCGCCGATCTCGTCGCCGCCAACGAGCTCGGCTTCGACCTCGTGCAGGGCTTCCTGTTCGGCAAGCCGATGCCGCTGAAGAAGTTTGCAAAGGGCGCGCTGACCAAGACGGTGATGGGACAGGCGTGAGGCGACAGGCCTCACGCAAACCGCCGCGCGAAGAACACGCAGGCGACCACAACGACGGTCGCGGCGACCATGCTCCAGGCGACGGGCTCGTGCAGCAGAAGGCCGGCGAGCGCGAGGCCGAAGAACGGCTGGAGCTGTTGCAACTGGCCGACGCGCGCGATGCCGCCGAGCGCGAGGCCGCGGTACCAGAAGATGAAGCCGACGAACATGCTGAAGATCGAGACGTAAGCGAGCCCGATCCAGGCGGGCACGCTGACGGCGCTCCAGGCGGACGGCCAGGTCAGGATCGCGACCGGCACCATCAGCGGCAGCGCGAGCAGCAGCGCCCAGGAGATCACCTGCCAGCCGCCGAGCCGGCGCGACAGCGCGGCGCCTTCGGCATAGCCGAGCCCGCACAGCACGATCGCGGCGACCATCAGGAGATCGCCGGCGAGCGAGGCCGAGCCATCCCCCGACAAGGCAAAGCCGGCCACCGTGGCGCTGCCGAGACCGGCGAACAGCCAGAACGGCGGCTGCGGCCGCTCGCCGCCGCGCAGCACGGCGAAGATCGCGGTCGACAATGGCAGCAGGCCGATGAAGACGATCGAACGGGCTGAGGTGATGTGCTGCAGCGCGAGCGCCGTCAGCAAGGGAAAGCCGACCACGACGCCGATCGACACGATTGCAAGCGAGGCAAGATCCCCGCGCTGCGGCCGTGCCTGCCGGAGCACGCCGAGCACGGCAAGACCAATCAGCGCCGCGATGACCGCGCGCGCCGAGGTCAGGAACAGCGCGGAGAACCCGCCGACCGCGACGCGCGTCGCCGGCAACGAGCCGCTGAAGATGATGACGCCGAGAAGCCCGTTGCCCCAGCCGGTGGCGGTAGAGTGCATGGTGGTTCCATCATTCGGAGCGCGGCATCCAGTCCCCCGAACCACCGGCGCTAGTACAACGGCTCCTCATACACCGGTTCGCCGTCGAGCAGCAGCCGCTTGATGGCGGCGCGGCCGGACGGAAGCACGGCGGCGACGATGCGCAGCTTCTGCTGGTTGCGGGCCTGCTCGAGCTTGCCGCCTTCGCCTTCCGGCACGAAATAGCTTTCGAGACCGTATTTGATCGGGAGCGTGTCGCAGAAGGTGCGGGCGGTCGATCCGCAGGAATGGCTGACGCGGCCGCGGATCAGCACTTCGGGCGCGGTGACCGGCACAGGCTCGGCATGCACCGACACGGCGGCGTAAACGCCGTCGGCATTGGGCGCGAGCTTGACGAACACGGTCGGATTGCGCGACTCCGCCGGCTTGCCGGCGAGTGCGCCGGCCGGCACTTGGGAGATGTCGTAGCGCAGCACGACATAGTCGCCGCGCAGCAGGTCGCGCGGATCGACCGGCTGCGTCTGCAAGGTCACCTCACGGCCCTCGCGCAGGATCTGCATGCGGTCGGCGACCATCAGCACCAGCAGCAGACATTGCAGCAGGATGGCGACGCCGAACAGCACCGCTTTCGGGATGCGCTGCCAGAATTGTGTGACGGCTCCGATCATCGCTCGGCCCTCGGCAGCATGCGATTGAGCGCGGTTGCAAAGACCATTGCGATGAGTCCCGCGCCCGCAAGGAACGCCGAGCGGCCCAGCAGCGAGCCTTTCACCGCCCAGGTGATGCCGGCAATGACGCCGGCGATGCCGAGCCAGCCGGCGACGATCCGCGGACGCACATCGTCGAGCACGCCCGAGACGACGAGGCACAGCATGGCGCAGAGCAGCGCGGCGTAAGCGAACCAGGGCTCGCCGGCTGTCGAGACCGGCCAGAGCGGCGCGGCGAGCAGCACGAGCCCGATCGCGCAGGCGCTGAGAATTTCACCGGCGCGCTTGGTGAATACGGCGGAGACCAGGGCGAGGATCACACCTGCGGCCCCGCACAGGATCGCCCAGATCGGCTGGGCGGAGGCCGCGCCGGTCCGGAAGCGGATGATGTCGTCGACCGTCGTCACCTCCAGGATGGCGACAGCGGCCAGCGAAAACGCGCCGTAGATCGACAGCACGCTGCCAAGCTGGCGCGCCCTCGGCGAGGGCGTGGCTGCGATCGCGAGCCCGGCGCCGAACAGCAGGGCGGCGCCGTTGGCGAGCACGAAGGACGGCTGGGCGCCTTCGAGCTCGAAGCGGAGCGACGTCGCGATCCACCACGGCAGCACCGCAAGCGCGACCAGATGCGCGGCCGCGCGCGAATTCCAGGCGAAGGCGAGGCCTGCTGCGATCAGCCAGACCGCCGGATACGGAAGATGCAGCACGTCGGGCGCATCGTAGATCCGCATGCAGGTCCAGATGCTGGCGGCGACGAGGCCGACCGCGAGCGAACCGCGCGAGCCGGTCAGCATTGCCGCGGCGAGCGCGCCGATCGACCACAGCAGCATGCCGCCGGCAAAATCCTCGCCGAGATGGTACATCTGGCCGACCAGCGCGATGCCCGCACCGAAGATGATGGCGCCGACGCTGGCGCAGAGATCGGCGAGCACGTCGCGGCCGCGCGCGGCGAACCAGGCGCCGAGGGCGCCCGTGACGACCATGCCGGCGAGCAGGATCGCAAAGCGCAGCAGCCGCGCGATCTCGGTCCAGTGCGCGGCGACGAAGGCGAGGAACGCGGCCGCGATCAACAGCCCGCCGACGATGCCGACCACCACGGCGATGTTGATGCCCGCAGGCAGCGGCGGCAGCGCCTGGCGGATTGCGGCCGCCGCCGCCGGCGCAATCACGCCGTCGGCCTCCCATCGCGCCAGATCGGCCTGGAGGCGGTCCCGGTAGGTCTTCTCGAACATTGTGGTGGATTACCTTGGTCCCGCCTGATGGCGGGGCATTGCTGGGTCGGTCCGGGCGGGGCGCGGGTTCAAGCGATTGGCACCGTGCAGGGCGGTCATATCACCTCGAACAACAAAAAGCGCGAAAACAACCCCATGCACAGTAGAGGGGGGCCGTGAGATCAATGACTTACGGGGGCGGATGTGTCGGCTCCGTCGGGCAAATTCCAGGGAGCGACGCGCGTGGCGTCGTCACTGAGGGCTGCCCATCGATCTTTTCATATTCTGCAAAAGTGATGCTCGGATTACGCGAATGGTTGGAGGGCATTCAAGGCTGTAGCGTTCGCTCAACACGGCCATAAACGGCCACATTGCAGCGAGGGGGGACTGCAGCCATGGGATCGCTGGCGAAAACCAGTTGCCTGGGATCGACGGTGATGAGAGCGCTGCTGTGTCTCGTTGCCGCGGCGATTCTGGCGCTTCAGGCGGGCACCGCGAGGGCCGAGATGCCCGCGGACTCCTGGCCGAACCGTGCGATCACCTGGGTGGTGCCGTTCGGCGCCGGCGGCGTCACCGACCTCGTCTCGCGCAAGATCGCGGAGCTGCTGCGGACGCGGCTCGGGCAGCCCGTGGTGGTGGAGAACCGGCCCGGCGCCGGTGGCACTATCGGAACGGAGTTCGTCGCCCGGGCTCAGCCCGACGGCTACACCGTGCTCTACGCCTCCGGCGGGCCGATGACGATCCAGCCGAACCTCGGGATGACGAAGCTCAATTACGACCCGCTGAAGAGCTACGTCCACGTCCGCGGCGTGAGCTCGTCGAACCAGATCCTGGTCGCGACCGCGGCGGCGCCCTACAACACGCTGGCCGAGTTCGTCGCCTACGCGAAGGCCAACCCGGACAAGGTCAATTTCGGCTCGCCCGGCCCCGGCACGGCCCAGCATCTCGCCGGCGAGATGTTCCAGGCGGCCGCCGGCATCAAGCTGACCCACGTGCCCTACAAATCGGGCTCGAGCCAGATGACCGACATGATGTCGGGCATCCTGGACGTCTCCTTCGACTACCTCACCGTGCTGAGGCCCCTGATCGACACCGGCAAGGTCAAGGTGCTCGGCACCACCGGCGCGGCGCGGATGGCCGCGCTGCCCGACGCGCCGACGGTGCTCGAGGCCGGCTACCCCGACGCCGTCAATGCCGGCGCGACCTGGGTCTCGCTTCCCGCCGGGACCGACCCGAAAATCGTGAGCAAGCTCTCCGACGCGCTCGCCGCCGTGCTCGCCGACCCCGGCATCGCCGCAGACCTCGCCGCCAACGGCCAGATCTCGATCGCCGACAAGGGGCCGGCGGAGCTGGTGCCGTTCATCGTGGAGGAGACGGCGCGCAACAAGCGGGTGATTGAGAGGGCGGGGATTGGGGAGAAGTAGAGGGGCATGGGCGTCGGCGCCGCTCACGCGGGGAGCGGCCGTCGGCGTGGCGCCGACCGATCGCGACGTCACGGAAGGAGGCCGATGAGAAGCAGCCTACCGGATTCTTATCTTCTTTACCAAGCGGCCGCCCGCGACGGATCCGACGACAAGTCCCGGCACCTAGCCCTCCAACTCCAAATGCCGCAGGTCATTCGATAGTCGCGGTGAGATTAAGCCACCTTATTGAGGCTAGCCAGGACCGAACGGAAGCCACTCAGACCCGCCTCAAGATTTTCGATGATGTCTTCGGCAAGATCGTCCGGCTCGGGCAAGTTGTCGAGGTCCGTGAGACTCTTGTCCTTGAGCCAAAAAAGGTCGAGGCTCGTCTTGTCGCGCGCAACCAGCTCTTCGTACAAGAATTTGCGCCAGCGACCGTCAGGGTTTTTATTCGCGTCCCACGTTGCTTTGCGTTTGTGCCGGTTCTTCGGGTTATAGCAATCGATGAACTCGGCAAGATCTTCGAAGTGCAAAGGCTTCTTCTTGAGGGTGTGGTGGATGTTTGTGCGATAGTCGTAATACCAAACTTCCTTCGTCCACGGCTTTTTGCTGGCTGCCTGATTGTCGAAGAAGATGACATTTGCCTTCACGCCATTGGCATAGAAGATGCCGGTTGGCAGGCGAAGGATCGTGTGCAGGTCAGTCGTCTTGAGAAGGTTCTGACGGACTGTCTCGCCAGCTCCACCCTCGAACAAGACGTTATCGGGTACAACTACGGCGGCACGCCCGGTCGTCTTGAGCATCGTGCGGATGTGCTGCACGAAATTGAGCTGTTTGTTTGATGTGGTAGCCCAAAAATCTTGACGATTATATGTGAGGTCGTCCGATTCTTCCTCGCCCTCCTCGTTGGTGAAGCTCATGGAGCTTTTCTTGCCGAACGGCGGATTGGCCAAAACGTAGTCGAAGCTCTGCCCGCTGGCGGCGACCAGAGCATCATTGGGGGAGATCATGACCTCACCGTCAATCTCGCCGATATTGTGCAGATACATGTTCATCAGGCAGAGGCGGCGCGTACCGGCAACGATTTCGTTGCCGTGAAAGGTTCTGTTCTTGAGAGTTGCCTTCTGTGCCTTGTCGAGTTCGTAGTTCGCGCTATTTGTCAGGAAATCGTAGCAGGCGAGGAAGAAGCCGCCTGTGCCGCACGCCGGGTCGGCGATGGTCTTGCCTGGTTCGGGTCGCACGCATTCGACCATCGCCTTGATAAGTGCGCGGGGCGTGAAATATTGTCCCGCGCCGGATCTGGTATCCTCGGCGTTCTTCTCCAGCAGTCCTTCGTAAATGTCGCCTTTGACGTCGGCCCCCATCGTCACCCACTGAACCTCATCGATCATATCGATGAGGCGGTAGAGCTTAGCCGGGTCTTGAATCTTGTTTTGCGACTTTGTGAATATCTGTCCGAGAACATCCTTTCGCTTGCCAAGTTCGCGCAGCAATTCGATGTAATGGCCCTCAAGCTCCGCACCGCGCTTCGCTTTCAAAACCGGCCATGTGTACTTTTCGGGTATCCCAATGTCGCGCCTGTAGGGAGGTTTGGAATACTCATCGGCCATTTTGAGGAAGATAAGGTAGGTGAGCTGCTCCAGATAGTCGCCGTAGCCGACGCCATCGTCGCGCAGCGTGTTGCAAAAACTCCAGACCTTCGAGACGATAGGTACGCTGCTCATGCGGCCTCCTTCTTGCCGTTCTTGTTGGTCTTCTTTTGGTTGACGCCGCTTGCATCGTTCTGCGCTCTAATCCGTGTCAGTAAGAGCGACGCAGGCTCATCACCCGGGTCTTGGGCGACGAGTTGACCCGAGAAGGCTTTTTTTAGAATGGATTGGCGGAGCACGTCGCTCTTGCGTAGTTCTGCCTCAATGTCGGCTTCCAGCTTGGCAATCTGGGATAGCTGAACGTCAAGAATGCTGTTGATTTGTGCCTGTTCATCTGGCGCACAAATGGCGACAGGCATTGCCTTTAAATCGCCGCCCGAGATACCTGCTTGGCCGGCTGTTGTTCTTATGCGGCTTTCGATAAAAGCGCGGCTGGTCCCACAGTTAACCGCTTTCTCGAGAAACCCGGTGTTCATCGTCGCCGACGTTACATCACAACGGATCAATTTATCCGGATACACGTGAGTCTCGTCCCCATTGTATACGGCGGCAACGCCAACATAGGCGCGAGACCCGTTGTAGCGAGTGAAGACAAGGTCACCACGGCGCAACTTGTAGCTTTTGTATTGTCCGCTGTCGTTCAGGTAACGGACGTCTGTGAGGTCAAACGCCAAGGGACGGACGGCGCTTATCCGGAAAATCTTTAATGCTCCTGTCTCCTCTGGCTTTTGAGAAATTCCGTTCCGGATCGAGTAGGCGAGCGCCTCAAAAGGAATATAAGTCCAACCTTTGGGCAATGGTGGCAGGTCAGAGTAGTCGAAAGCCTCGGGCCACTCGGGACGTACTGGCTTGGATGGTTTTATCCCAACCCCACCTCCGGTTCGCCAAGCATCAACAGCCACGCGCCAACATTCTATGGCTTTTGCATAGCGTGCTTCTCGTTCATCGCGGATGTGGGACAGTAGAGCGTCGCGTGTCTCCAGTTTGTCGGGATTATTCGCCCGCCAGTTGGCCGTCAGCTTTCCCTCAAAGGCATGCTTGAGAACGGCGTGGCGATAGGATTTGAGCTGCGTCTGGGCAGTTGTCAGACCATCGACGCCCTTATCGAGTTCAGAAAATAGCTCCTCGATCTTAGAGACGATTCGGCGTTGTTCATTGAATGGTGCGAGAAGAAGTCGCATGTTTCCGACAATCGCGGTGTTCAGATTTACCTGCGTAACTCCCTGTTTGTTTTCATGTAGGACGTACGGTCTGATGTACTTGAAGAAATAGAAAAGGTATTTTTGGTCAACACCTTCAGGAAGATCGTCGAAGGCAACGAATCCGTCGTGAATACATGCGTCAACGCCAAGAAAAATCGGTACGCAAACAGTTGCGCTATTTGTCAGGATCAACCGTCCGGCCTCGATGAGGCGGCTACGCTTTGATCCTTCCGATGTGACTGTTGTTTCGGTCGTTGTTACTTTTAGACCGTCAGAAGCTGTGACATCCGCAATTTTTACGAATGGAATGTCTCCCCCGAAATACCGTGGATCTCCCATCGGTCGTGGAGAGCCGCCACGCACTACATCGCAGATATCTTCAATACGAGGCGTTGCCCAACCAGGCGGTAAGGAACTATGAATCCAACTGTCGCCACTCATGCCGCTAGCGCCTCGTTGAGTTCAGAGATGACCGTGTCTATACTGTCGCCGAAGAGTTGATACATCTTCCCGAGCCCACCTTTCGCGTCAAATGGAGCCATATCGAGGTCGTCTCGCTCAAGATGTACTGAGCTCGTAATGTGGTCGCGGACCATGCGCAACCATTCGAGTTGCTCGCCGGTAAATTTCTCCCCCGCGCCGCTATGGCGCTTCAGAATCCAGCTCTGGAAGTTCCGCCGTACTGTGTCTGCATAGGGTGCAATCTTTTCGTCGATGGCGCAGACGCGGCGAATGAGAGCGACGAGCGCTGTCAGCTCATTCGTGGGGTCTGCGCCTTTGTACTCATCGAGCAGGGCATAGGCGCGCCAGACGCGCAGCGGCGAGAGCTTTGGCCGATCGGTCTTGAGGGCGTCCAACAACGCCTTGATCATTGCGTAAGTAATTTGCGATCTGCGCGCCGGTTGAGTGTAGAAGATGGTTAGAGCTTCGATCTGGTCCCTGTTTTCCTCCAGATAGGCGGCAAAGTCCTTTGCCATCGCGGAGGCGTTCTCTTTAGCGTCGCCGCTCCAGCCAGCCTCGATCAGCTTATCGAGATTGTCGTGGTCGATTGTTTGTTCCTTCTCGCGACGAATGCTGTCGAGAAGGTTTATCAGTGGACCGGTGAAGATGTTGGCGGCTTGCCCAACAAGCTTATCGCGGGCTTGAATGCGCTGTGCGTCGGTCGGCTCAGCTCCGCCAGTTGATACCTTAGCCGCTTCTTCGATCCGGTCAGCATCGATCGCGTCGAACAATCCACGCACAATTTCGGAAAGGGTCGCACCCCCGGCAACCTCTTTGACACGAGTCTGATCCTTCTCGTCGAGTTCGTTATTAAGTCGTGCGAGACGCCCAGCTAAGGAGCTAACGGTATCTTCGTCGCGTGCGCCCATCATAACGCCGGTCGCGAGGTCCTTTAGCGGGACCGTTGGCTTCGTTATGAGTGGCTGGCTAGCGGTCTTGAGTGATTTCGTGACGCCCACGGCATCAACGACGACGTAGTGGGTCTTAGCGGTCGTCGCGGAGGGGGTAACCTTCTTCAGGCTGTCTTCATCTAATGTGCGGGTGCCGCGTCCCTTCATCTGCTCGAAGTAGTTCGAGCTTTTTACGTCGCGCATAAAGAGGAGGCATTCGAGCGGTTTTACGTCCGTGCCAGTCGCGATCATATCGACCGTGACAGCAATTCGAGGATTGTAGCCATTGCGGAATTGAGCGAGGACAGACTTAGGGTCTTCGGTAGCTTGATAGGTGATCTTCTTGCAGAAGTCATTGCCCTCCGCGAACTCCTCACGGATTATCTGAATAATATCGTCGGCGTGACTGTCGGTCTTGGCAAAGACAAGCGTCTTGGGCACTTCCTTACGTCCGGGGAAGATTTCGGGGAGCTTGTCCCTGAACGCACGAATGACAGTTCGTATCTGGTCGGGATTGACTACTGCGCGATCAAGCTGCGTGGCGGCATACTGTTCGTCCTCATCTTGACGTTCCCAGCGCTTTTGGCGGGTAATGCGCTCGCGCTTCTGTATCTGCTGGTTAGCCTTGATCGTTCCGCCCTTCTTTGTGACCTCCGTGTCAATGATATAGATTTCATTGCCAACATTGACTTTGTCGGCCACGGCGCGCTCGTGGCCGTACTCACTGACGACGTTCTTGCGAAAGAACCCATAAGTGCGATTGTCAGGTGTGGCCGTTAGCCCGATAAGAAAGGCGTCAAAATATTCGATCACCTGCCGCCAGAGGTTATAAATCGAGCGGTGGCACTCATCGATGATAATGAAGTCGAAGAATTCCGGCGGAATTTTCTTGTTGTAAACGACGGGAAGCGCTTGTTTGGGTTTTACCAGCAACTCGGCCGGATTGGTTTCCTCGGCAGACTCATCCAGCGGCTCATCCTTGAGCAAAGAATACATGCGCTGGACCGTGCTGATGCAGACCTGGCTGCTCCCGGCGATGAAGGCGGATTTCAGGCGCTGGACGTTGTAAAGCTCTGTGAACTTCCTGTTGTCGTCGCTCGGCAGGTAAGACATGAATTCCTGCTCGGCCTGCTCGCCGAGGTTCTTCGTGTCTACGAGAAAGAGAATACGCTTGGCGTCGGCAAATTTTAGGAGTCGGTAGACCGACGTGATTGCCGTGAACGTCTTGCCGGAGCCGGTAGCCATTTGGACGAGAGCGCGAGGCCGGTCTTCGCGGAATGACCGCTCAAGGTTTTGGATTGCGGAGATCTGGCAATCGCGTAAACCGGCTGGGTTCAGCGGGGGTATATCGTAGAGGCGGGCGCGGAGAGATTTGGGCTTGGAAAGCCAATCGGCCATCGTTTCGGGCCGATGGAAAATGAAGACTTCGCGAGAGCGTGGTTTGGGATCACGTCCGTCGGTGAAACGGGTGATGACGCCGGTACTCTCATAGACGAAGGGGAGAGGCTCTTTGTTGTTGACCCATTTGAGCTTGGCGGCTGCGTAGCCCGCAGACTGCTCTTCTACCGTGGTGATCTTCTGTCCCCAATCCTTGGGCTTGGCTTCGATCACGCCTACGGCACGCCGGTCGACGAACAAGACATAGTCAGCAGGGCCCACGTCAGTCTGATATTCGCGAACAGCGATGCCAAGCCCCGCATTGAAGTTGATGGCATTCTTGTTCTGAACAATCCAACCAGCCTCGCCAAGATTTTTATCGATCTGATCGCGAGCGATCTGCTCGGGGTTTTGATTGGGCATCGTTACAGATTACCTCTCCAGCGCTCGCCTCTAACTGGGCAGCTTGCTTGGCTTACTGGATTCGCCAATTGCGTGTACCAGGTCGCAATGTATATTATTCAAATTGGCAACAGCCAAGAACCAGCGTATATTCAAAGCATTAGCCGAAAGTCTATCTGCAGCAGCCAGGCGCAACTCGGTCAATGGCACGTCAACAAGAAAGTCCTCGACAGGTGGCGCCACGGGGCCTTCCAGCTAGTCGGCGCCGCAGCTTCGACTAACCTGATTCTCCGCAGTGAAAATCAAGCGAGATCCGGCCTTGTTTCATGACAATTTCGGGACGAAAGGCCACCAGGCAAGCCAACTCAAACTAATGGCGGAGAGGGAGGGATTCGAACCCCCGATAGGCTTGCACCTATGCCGCATTTCGAGTGCGGTGCATTCAACCACTCTGCCACCTCTCCTGAAGGCGCCATG
>Ga0065165_1002043_pt1 | contig 18716 bp, 22 predicted proteins | sample AraplaMF_Cvi_mMF_FD_63813 | JGI IMG/M metagenome (GOLD analysis project Ga0065165, IMG submission 63813) | Arabidopsis root microbial communities from the University of North Carolina, USA - plate scrape MF_Cvi_mMF (version 2) (version 3) | ecosystem: Host-associated > Plants > Roots >...
AAGGCAACCGACTCCAGCGGGCCGCCTAAACCGGCGCCCAAAGCCGATGCTTGCCTGCAAAAGAAGACGCCCCGCACTCCCATACAGGTCACACCGTCGAAAGCTTCACAAGCTCTCAGGGTGACGGGACCAGCAAGGCGCCCCTCAGCGGCAGGACAATCCCGCGTCGATCGTGGTCCAGAAGCCGCAATGCTCCGGCGCGGCCATGGGGGCGCCGGCGTGGGCCTCGAACAGGAAGATCGCGACGGTGAAGACCATCAGTGCGGATGAGAACAGGACGAAGCGGTTGCGCATGGACGATGCGTTTAACCGATATCGTGGTCGAATGATGGCACGGCCACACGCTGAAACCGCAGCGCGGCACCATCCGTAATTGTCCGGTCGACCATCACAGCCGTGCAGGGCGGTGGTCGATGCGGGGCTGTCCGCCGTTGTTCCTCGGGCGGCCCCGCCTTCGCTCTGCCGAGCTACGGCGTGGCGGGCCCGCTCGTCCGCATCACCGCGCCAGCCACTCCGCGACGTCCTTCTGCGCCTCCGCGCGCGCGACCGCATCGGTGCCGAGATGGCCATGCTCGGGCGCGGCGATATCGCTGCTGGCGCTGGCGGCGTGCAGCGGCGTGTTGGCGCGGTCGAAATCGTGATAGGCGCCGGGATAGACCACGATGCGCGTCAGCGCGCTGCGGCCGTGCGCGCCGTCGACCATCTGGCGGCAGGCCGGCGGCGACGAGACGTCGTCATTGGCTCCGATCAGCACCAGGGTCGGCACCCGCGCGCTCCAGCCGAGCCCTGCGGAAATCCGGCAATCCGGATAGAACGCGATGGCGGCGCGGAAATCCGGCGCGGCGTCACGCGCGAAGCTCTGCGGGCGCACCGCCCACAGCAGCGCGCTGGCGCCGTTGGCCCAGCCGATCAGGCTGACGCGGTCGCGCGCCACCCAGGCCTGCTTCATCAGCCAGGCGCGGGAGGCCGCGATGTCGGCGACGCGCTCGCGCCGCGCCTTGACGTGCATCTCCTTGACGCGGCATTGCGGCCCGAGCTCGCGCGAGCCGTAGCTGTCGGGCAGCAGCACCGCATTGCCGGATTTGAGCAGCCGCTCGGCCCAGTCGCGGTAGCGCGCCAGCACGGGATCGGCATGGCCGCCGAGGCCGCCGCAGCCGTGCAGCGCGATCACGGTCGGGAACGGCCCCTCGCCCGCGGGCTTGAACAGCTGCGCATGCAGGACGCCGGAGGCGAGCGGAATCTCGACCTGATGCGGCGCGGCTTCGGGCGCGGCGCGCGCGGCCGACATCAGCAGCATCAGGAACAGGGCGGTCAATCGCAGGCGCATCGGTCTCTGCCACAGGAGGCTCGGCTGAGCACTATCACGCGGGAACGGCGCCAAAACATCACAAACCGGTGGGTTTACCGGGCGGACAAGCCACCCTATCTATGCTACATCCCGTCCAACACATCATGCCCTCCAAGGTTTTCCAAACAAGGTTTTCCACGGAGCGGCCTTCCACGGAGACTCCTGACCGTGCTGAACAAGTTCGGCTCTTCCGGCCATGGCGAAGCGCAGGTGCAATATCTCGACGGCGATTTCCGCGTGATCTCGCCGGGGACTTTCGTGCGCTGCGCGATCACCGACACGCGGATTCCGCTCGACGAGTTGAAGTACTGGAGCGTGGATTTGCAGGAAGCCTACGCCACGCCGGCCGCGGTGTTGCAGCGGCACTATCCCGGCGAGCTGAAGCAATCGTGATCCCGCAGGGTGGGCAAAGGCGCATCGCGCCGTGCCCACCATCTCGTCATGACTACGACGAAGAACGTGGGCACGCTTCGGCATCGCTGTTCTATTGCGGCTCGGCACCATCGCCGCCCACGCAGGTCTTGATGAAATTCTTCCTGGGCTCGCCGACGACCTTCTGATCGATCGCCTGCTTCAGGCAATCGACCCGCGCCTGCGCCATGCAGAGCTGCATCTGGTCGCGCTTGTCCTGCCCCTTCAGGCTCGCCGTGGAGGCCAGACACGTCACGCGCTTGGCCGCGGGGACCGGCACCGTGGTAGGCGTAGCGGACGGCGTCGTTTGTGCAAGCACGGGCGCAACGATCAGACACACAAGGCTGGCGGCGATGGCCGCGGACGGCAATTTCATGGGATTCTCCAGGATCGTCCGAAAACGATAGGAATTTGCGATGAATGCCGCCTGAATGGCCGGCGATATCAACGCCTGGAAAACCGCCGCTCGCGCGCCTTGTAGAGATGGTCGCTGATCAGTTGCCGCAGCTTGGCCGGATCGTCGAATTCGAGCTGGACGGCGAACGGCACGATGCCGTCGGGCACGCCTTCGCTGCCACGCAGGCGCGCAAGGTCCTTTTCCGTCGTCACCAGCGTCAGCTGCTCGCGCGCGGCGTCCGCCGCCAGCGCCGCGATCTCCTCGCGCGAGAACATGTGATGGTCGGCGAAGGGGCGCGTGCGCACGACCTCGATGCCGCCGGCGCGCAAGGTGCGGAAGAAGCGCTCGGGATCGCCGATGCCGGCGAAGGCGAACACCCGCTTGCCGAACAGATGCGCCAGCGAGAGCGCATCCGGCTTCAACCGCGCGCGCAGCACCGGTTTGGCACGTGTCGCAAGCTCGGCCGCGACATCGTCGGCGGCATGGCCGTCGCCGATCAGCACCAGCGCATCGGTGCGCGCGAGCTGCCCCTTCAACGGCGCGCGCAGGGGACCTGCCGGAAACACCTTGCCGTTGCCGAGGCCGCGCGCGCTGTCGATCACGATCAGCGAGGCATCCTTCAACAGCGTCGGGTTCTGGAAGCCGTCATCCATCAGGATCACGGTGGCGCCTTGCGATTTGGCGAGCGCCACGCCTTCGAGGCGGTCATGCGCGACGGCGACGGCGACGTCGCGCACCATCATCAGCGGCTCGTCGCCGATATCGGCCGCGGTGTGACGCGCGCGGTCGACCATCACCGGGCCTTTCAGGCGCCCGCCATAGCCGCGGCTGAGCACCACAGGGGTCTCGCCGAGCTCGCGCAGCAGCTTGGTCAGCGCCAGCACGGTGGGCGTCTTGCCGGCGCCGCCGACGTGATAGTTGCCGACGCAGATCACGGGGATGCCGGCGTCAAAACCCTCGCGCGCCATCCGCCGCGCGGTGATCGCGCCGTAGAGCGCAGCCACGAGACTGAGGAGATGGGATTTTGGGGAACGCGGCCGGTACCAGAAGGCCGGCTCACGCATTGGCGGCTCCCATCTCGATCCGCAATTGCAGCAGATAGGGCTCGAGCGCGGTCATGGTGCGATTGAGCGCGCCGCCGAGATCCTCGACCACGCCGTGGCCTGCGCGCTGCATCTTGTCGCGCATGGCGGGATCGGCCAGCAGCTGGCCGAGCTGCTTGACCAGGATCTCCTGCGTGTCGGCCTGGCGCGCGCCACCGCTGCCATCGAGCGCCTCATAGACATCGGCGAAATTGAAGACATGCGGACCGTGGACGATGGCGGCGCCGAGCTTGATCGCCTCGATCGGATTCTGGCCGCCATGGTGGATCAGCGATCCACCCATGAACACCACCGGCGAGAGACGGTAGAACAGGCCGAGCTCGCCCATGGTGTCGGCGACATAGACGTCGGTGGTGGCCGCCGGCAATTCCTCGCGCGAGCGCAACGCAGGCTTCAGGCCCGACGCCGTGATCAGGCCCGCGATCGAGGAGCCGCGATCCGGGTGCCGCGGCACGATCACGGTGAGGAGCTGCGGGAAGAAGCCTGCGAGGCTGCGATGCGCAGCGACCAGCATCTCGTCCTCGCCCGGATGGGTCGAGGCCGCGACGATGATCGGACGCCCGCGCGTCATCGCCATCAGCCGCTCGAGCTTTGCGGGATCGGCCGGCGGCGCGGGAACGTCGAGCTTGAGATTGCCCGTGGTGAGGACATCGCGGCCGCCGAGCGCGGAGAAGCGCTCCGCATCGGTCTTCGACTGCGCCAGGCAGATGTCGAACCGCGACAGCAGCGCCGAGATGGTGCCGTACATGCGCTGCCAGCGCGGGAAAGAGCGCGGCGACATCCGCCCGTTGATCAGCACCATCGGCACCCGCCGCGCCGCGCCCGCCAGGATCAGGTTCGGCCACAAATCGGATTCGATGAACAGCGCCAGCGACGGCTTCCAATGGTCGAGGAAGCGCGCGACATAGCGCGGCGAATCATACGGCACGTATTGATGGATGACGTCGGGCGCAAAGCGTTTTGCAACGACGGCCGCCGAGGTGACGGTGCCTGACGTGAGCAGGATGCGCAGGTTCAGGTCGCGCAACCGCTCGATCAGCGCGGCCGCGGCGAGCACCTCGCCGACGCTGGCGCCGTGGATCCACACCAAAGGGCCATGCGGCCGCACGTCCCGCGACAGGCCGCGCCGTTCGCCGACGCGCGCGGGATCTTCCTTGCCCTGCTTCAGCCGCCGCTTGATCAGCGCAGGCGCCAGCGGCACCAGGCCTGAAGCAAGCCGCTGGTACATCCGCAGCGTCATCGGCAGCGAATTAGCCATCCTGGGGCCCCGGGCGGCCGAGCTGCGCATAGGCGCGCCGGGTCGCCTCGTTCAACGTCTCCTCCAGCTCCTGCCGCAACGCTTCCATCATGGCCGCATCGGCGTCCGGCGGAACGTGGATCTCCTTGATGCCGACCAATGCGCCCCGCCCGAATGGCAAATTGATGGTGGTGCGGTCCCAGTTCTTGAGCCGGATGAAGCGGCTGGTCGCCATCGCAAAAGGCATGATCGGCCGCCCCGATTCCCGTGCCAGCATGATGATGCCGAGGCCTGCCACGCGCGCGCGCTTGGGGACATCGGCGGTCAGCGCGACATTACAACCGTCCTGGAGCGTCCGCACCATCTCCTTGAAGGCCCCGACACCGCCCTTGCGGTGGAAGGCGCCGCCATGATCGCCGGAACCACGGATGAGGCCGATGCCGAGCCGCTCCACCGCAATGGCGTTGAACTCGCCGTCGCGATGCCGGGAGATCAGGACCTTGGCCCGGTAGGATTCCTTGTTCTTGATGAACGGGGTGAGGAAGTGCTGGCCGTGCCAGAAGGCGAAGATCGCGGGAATCTGCGGCTCGACGATGTCGTAGACGTCGGGCGGATCGAACGTGAATTTGTTGGTCCGCCAGACCAGACGCAGATATTCGGCCGCCAGGACCCCGACGGCACGCTGAAACCAGCTGCTTCGCAGCGTATTGCGAAGCAGTTTCTTCAACGCGCCGGTTCTTGATTCGGGTCGAGCAGCCGGTGGAGATGGACGATGAAATAGCGCATCTGCGCGTTGTCGACCGTGCTCTGCGCCTTGGCGCGCCAAGCGACGTGAGCGGACGCGTAGTTCGGATAGAGGCCGACGATCTCGACGTCGTCGAGGTTCTTGAAGGTGTTGTGCTCGAGATCGAGCAGCTCGCCACCAATCACGAGATGAAGCAGTTGTTGCGGGGCACTATCTGGCATGAGTTCGGTTCCTAAAGGGCTGCCCGGCAAAGCAGTGATCGAGAAGCACGACGGCAGCGCTCAGGGCAAGGGACGATTTCGAAAATGCGCGACAATGCCCGCATGACGATCGCGCCCCGCTGCCACCAGCACCCCGTGCGCCACTTCCCGGCGGTTATAGAGGATGGGATCTCCGGAGAGGTCGCTCATCCTACCATCGGCTTCCTGCACGATCAAATCGGCCGCCGCAAGGTCCCAATCATGGCTGTTGCCCCCCGCAAAAGCCGCATCCAGTCCGCCATGGGCGACCCGGCACAGCCGCAGCGCCAGCGAGCCGATTCGCCGATGCAGCTTGATGTCGCCGCCTGCGCTGTTGAGCCGCTCGACCATCGGCTTGGGGCCGGCGACGCGGGAGAAGTCGAGTGCGGAGCCCGGCGTCGCCCGCACGGCCTGGCCGTTCAGCGTCGTGCCCTGACCGCGGGCGGCGAAGAAGAACTCGTCGGTCACAGGCGCGAACACGGCACCCAGTACCGGCGCGGCATCCTCGACCAGCGCGACGCTGACGCACCATTCGTCATGACCGCCCAGATAATTGCGGGTGCCGTCGATGGGATCGACCACCCAGGTCAGCCGCCGCGACAGCCGCGCCTTGTCGTCCGCGCTCTCCTCCGACAGCCAGCCATAATCGGGTGTCGCTGCGCGCAGGCGCGCCTCGAGCAGATCGTTGACGGCAATGTCGGCTTCCGAGACCGGCGAGGACGCGCCCTTGGTCCATTTCTTCAACTCGGTGCGGAACATCGACTGCGCCAGTGCGCCCGCCTCCCGCACCGTGTCTCTCAGCAGCGCCGCGTCACGCGTGAGGATGGTTTCGAGGGAGTGCGCGTCAGCGTCCGCCAAGCGTCAAACCCTCGATGCGCACCGTCGGCGCATTGATGCCGTAGCGGAACTCCAGATTGTTCGCGGGCTGCATCGACTTGAAGATCTCGAACAGATGGCCGGCGATGGTCACCTCGCTGACGGGATAGGTGAGCTCGCCGCTCTCGATCCAGAAGCCGGAGGCGCCGCGGCTGTAATCGCCGGTGACGCCGTTGACGCCGGAGCCGATCAGGTCGGTGACGTAAAAGCCCTGCTTGATGTCGGCGATCAGCTCGGCCGGCGTCGGCGTGCCGGCTTCGAGATGCAGATTGTACGGTCCCGGCGAGGGCGAGGACGAGACGCCGCGATGGGCGTGGCCGGTGGTGGCGAGCCCGAGCTCGCGCGCGGTGGCGCAGTCGAGCAGCCAGGTGGTCAGCACGCCCTCGTCGATCAGCGCGATCTTCTTTACGGCCACGCCTTCGGCATCGAAGGTTTGCGAGCGCAGGCCGCGCTTGCGCAGGGGATCGTCGATGATGCGGATATTCTTGGCAAACAGCTGCTGGCCGAGCTTGTCCTTGAGGAAGCTGGTCTTGCGCGCGATCGAGGCGCCGTTGATGGCGCCGACGACGTGGCCGACCAGCGAGCCGGCAACGCGCGGATCGAACACGACCGGCACCTTGCAGGTCTCGACCTTGCGCGGATTGGCGCGCGCCACGGTGCGCTCGCCGGCGGATCGGCCGACAACCTCAGGCGAGAGCAGATCGCTGCCATGCGGCGCCGAGGTGAAGTCGTAATCGCGCTCCATGCCGGTGCCTTCACCGACGATCGCGGTCGCCGAGATGCCCTGGCTGGAACGCAAGTAAGAGCCGTGGAATCCGGTCGAGGTCACCAGCACCATGCCGCCCATGCCTGATGAGGCCGAGGCGCCGCCGGATTTGCTGACGCCCTTCACGGCGAGTGCCGCGGCCTCGGCTTCGAGCGCGCGGCGCTCGAGCTCGGAGGTCGCGGGAATGTTCGGATCGAGCAGATCGAGATCCGGAAAATCGCGCGCGAGCAGCGAGGGGTCCGCGAGCCCCACATATTTGTCGTCGGGGGCGACGCGCGCCATCGCGACCGCGCGCTCGGCAAGCTTTGTCACGGCATCGCCGCTCGTATCGTTGGTCGAGACCACCGCCTGGCGCTGGCCGACCAGCACGCGCAGGCCGACATCGTCGCCCTCGGACCGCTCGGACTCCTCGACGCGGCCATCGCGCACCTCGACGCCCTGCGAGACGCCGCGCACAGCGACCGCATCGGCCGCATCGGCACCGGCGCGCCGGGCCGCCTCCACCAGCCGCTGCGCGAGATCGGACAGCGCGGACTGATCGAACAGATCGGACTTGGCTTTCGACGAATTTTGGGGCGAAAGCGTCGTGCTTGGTGAAGGGTTCACAAACGAAATCCTGTTGGGGCGCGGGGTTCGGGGGCCGGAACCCACAGATGTGCCCTGATGGAGCGGACTTCAAGCATTTTCAGCCCGCAGAAGGTTCAGATTCGCGAGACCTGTGCAACGTCTCGTCAATCATGCGTGCCAAGGTCTTGTCAATCATGAGCGGCGGTGACGCGGGGTTAACCAGCCTTTTTAAGCGGTTTTCGGACAGCGCGCGCTAAGGTCCTCGCATCGACCGGGAACATAATCCTGGCGGGGAGAACTAAAGCCGTGAGGCGTCAAACAGCAACATGCGGGGCCAACCCCGCCGGGTCGAGCCGCTCCCTGCGGCTCGACCCCCTTTCCCTTCCGGTCCGCTTCGATGCGCATGATCCGCGCGCCGACGGCTACACCAGGCAGATCGAGCTTCATCGCGAACGCGTCGTGCTGCGCCGTGCCGTCCGCGGCATGCAGATGGCGATCAACGTCCGCGTCAGCGACTTCACCGGCGTCGCGTTGCGCGGCAACGACGAGGCACAGACCCTCGTTCTCGTGCATCGCGATCCCTCGCTTTCCGTTCCGCTGCTGGTCAGCGCCGACGGCGACGAGCTCAACGAGGCCTGGGCGATCTGGAGCGAGCTGTTCGCACTTCCGCAGCTCGACGAAGGTGCGCGCAAGCCTGCACCGCGCCGCCGCCGCTGCAACGCGATCCGCGCCCGCCGTCCGAAATTCCTGATGCGCCGCCGTGTCGCCATGACGCGCGAGCTGCCGGTTCATCGCGAACGCGAGATCATCGCGAGAAACTAGGCGAGATGCCGTAGGGTAGGCAAAGCGAAGCGTGCCCACGCCTTTTATCAATCATTGCGAGATGGTGGGCACGGCGCAGGTGCGCCTTTGCCCCCTACGAGAGCTGCGCCCGCAACACCGCGTCGGCCAGTAATCCCGCAAACAGCAGCAAGCCCGCATATTTGTTCGAATAGAACAGCCGCTTGCACAGCTCGGGATCGTCGATCCGCAAGCGTACGATCTGCGAGGCCAGATGCGCGGCGAAGGCCGCGAGCCCGAGCCAGGCCGGCCAGCGTACGTCGCCTGACGCCAGCGCAACGCCGATCAACACCACCGCCAAGCCATAGAACAGGATCAGCGCCTGGTGCGTATGCGCACCGAACAGGCGCGCGGTGGACTTGATGCCGATCAGCGCGTCGTCTTCGGCGTCCTGATGCGCATAGATGGTGTCATAGCCGATCACCCAGGCGATCGAGCCGGCATAGAGCACCAGCGCGGTGAGGTCGATGCGTCCGAAGGTGACGGCAAAGCCCATCAGCGCGCCCCAGGAGAAGGCGAGCCCGAGGAAGACCTGCGGCCACCACGTGACGCGCTTCATGAAGGGATAGATCGCGACGACCACCAGCGAGGCGATGCCGGTCATGACCGCGAAGCGGTTGAACTGGAGCAGCACGACGAAGCCTACCAGCGCCAGCGCGACCAGGAAGGTCAGCGCCTGCGTCACACTGATCTGCCCCGCGGGCAGCGGCCGCGAACGGGTGCGCTCGACCCTGGCGTCGAGGTCGCGGTCGGTGATGTCGTTCCAGGCGCAGCCCGCCCCGCGCATCGCGAAGGCGCCGATGAAGAACAGGACGATGGTGAGCGGTAGGCGGCGAACGTCGTGCGCCATACCGCTCGCGAGCGCCGCCGACCACCAGCACGGCATCAGGAGCAGCCAGGATCCGATCGGACGATCGAAGCGGGACAGGCGCAGGTAGGGCCGCGCCCATTGCGGCGCGAGCGTATCGACCCAGTTGCCGGTGGAATCGGCAACGCGGGCGGATGTGTCGCTCATCGGGTGAGGACGTTGCCGTTGAGCGTGTCGAAGGTGCTGCCGCCCTTCTTGCCGGCATTGGCCTCAGGCGCCGAACCGGAGCCCAGCACCTCGCTCAGCGAGGGACCTGCGGGGCGCGCCTGCTGCTGCTGCATCTGCTGCGCAACGTTGCAGACCTTGGCCTGCGTGGCCTCGGTGTTCTTGTGGCTGGCTGCCAGCTGCTCGCCGACCTGCGGCGGAATTCCGCATTTGGCGGAATTGGCCTGCACGTATTTCATCATCTTGAACTCGGCCTGGCTGTAATTCTTGAACAGCTTGCAGGCTTCATCCGGCGTGGCGTGACGATCGCTCGCGGCCTTGATCATCTTGCCGCGCTTCTCGGCCTCTTCACGCAGCGGCACGAACGCCTTCATGCAGTCCTCGCCGGGACCGGCCTGGGTCGGGGGCGCGGCGCTGAAAGCGCCGGCGCCTCCGATCGGCGCAGCACCGTTGGAAGGGAACGCGGATTGCGGAGCCGTGCCGATCGAGGCGGTCGGCGCCGCGCCGTTCACGGACGGAAACGGCGAGCTGCTCGCGGCCTGGCCGGGCAGCGGCGCAGGGAATCCCTGGGCATGGGCACCCACGGCACCGATGGTGACCATGGCGGCAGTGATCGGAACCATCAAATGACGGATCATCAGGATAGTCTCTCCGGCAGGAGCTTACGGGGTTCGGCGTCTTCCCAATTGAAGCGCAACCAGCGTGTTCGCGTTTTTACGATTCCCGCCGCCGCTTAACAACCCGTCGAATAGGGCAAGAGCGCGGCGCGGAGACGCACCAATTCGGTGATATTTACCCCCCAAACTACTGATTTCGGTTAAGAACGCCGGTAAATCGGACCTTTGAACGATGCCTGCCTACGATTTTCGCGGCCCCCGCCTGTTCGTCGATGCCCCCCTGGCCCAGGACGCCAGGGTCCCGCTCGACCGCGACCAGAGCAATTATCTCGGCAATGTGCTCCGGCTGGCCGCCGGGGCCGAGGTTTTGGCCTTCAACGGCCGCGACGGGGAGTGGCAGGCCGCCATCGAGGGCCGCAAGCGGCCGGATGGCCTCGTCATCCTCCAGCAGACCCGGCCCCAGGACCGGCTGGCCGACCTCACCTACGTTTTCGCCCCGCTGAAGCATGCCCGGCTCGACTACATGGTCCAGAAGGCCATCGAGATGGGCGCCGCCGCGCTGCAACCGGTCCTCACCCGGTTCACCCAGGCCTCGCGCGTCAACACCGAGCGGATGCGCGCCAATGTCGTCGAGGCCGCCGAGCAATGCGGCATCCTGAGCATCGCCGGCGTGGCCGAGCCGGTGCCGCTGGAGCGGTATCTCGGTCAGCGCGCCCCGGATCGTCTGCTGATCTTCTGCGACGAGGCGGCAGAGGTCCAAAACCCGGTTCAGAGCCTGCAAGACGCCCGCGAGGCCGCCCAAGGTATTGACGTGCTGATCGGCCCGGAAGGCGGCTTTGCCGAGGAAGAGCGGGCGCTGCTGCTGCGGCAGCCGAAAATCCTGCGGCTGGCCCTCGGCCCCCGGATCATGCGGGCCGATACGGCCGCCGTGGCCGCGCTGGCGCTGGTGCAGGCCGTGCTGGGCGATTGGGGCGGCGGGAGCAGCCGCTATGGCGTGATGGATTGAAGCCGAAGCGCGTTCGACCGCCAACAACCCTGTTTCCGTTCCCGCCCTGCGGCAACATCTGGTCCAATCTCATCGGGCTTGAGACCGGTACGTCCTATTCGCCCCGCATCGATCGATACAGGGTCTCGGACGGCAGTTCTCCGAACGCCGCCCTGTAGCTCGCCGCGAACTCGCTGAGATGCCAGAAGCCATGCGCGATCGCGCAGGATTTCACACTGCGCCCCGCCTTGCCGATGCGCAGCTGCTTGCGCACCGACCACAGGCGCAAGACCCGGCTGTAGCGATGCGGGCTCATGCCGCAGATGACCTGTGTCGCGCTCTGGAGAGTCCGGACCGATACGCCGGTCAGCTCCGCCAGTTCGGTCGTCTTGTGCCAGACCATCAGATCGCGCCGGATCAGTTTCTCCATCTCCACGACGATCCGCCGATAGCTGTCCGTCGTGGAAGGCAGGGGGGCCGCACCCGCGCTGGTGCGAATTGCGGCCTCCATCGTGCCGAGCAATGATTGCTCGACACCGGCGCACGACGCCGGCTCGTCCAGGACGTCCGGGTCATAGGCCGCGGTTTCAAGCGTGGCCGAGATCACGCCGCGCAGGGCGACGAGCATGTCGGGTGCCGGGCTCAGCAAATGATAGCCGTCACTCAATTGCGCCCAGGGCTCGCGCGCGGGCGGGGTGAGATAGGCAACGGCCATCAGACGCCCCTCCGGCTCATAGACCAGACAATCGGAAGCTCCCCTGAGAATGACGACGGAGCTGCCGATTGCCTGCCCATTGATACGGGTCGCGGTCACCTGATCCATCGGCACCACGATCGCGATCGCATGCGCCAGATCATAACCGCGAATGATCCGCGGGAAGGTCTTCACCAGCGACAGGGTCATGGTCGGCAAGGCGAGCCTGGCGCGCATGGTCGCGGTCGTCCCGGCAGACAAGGGCATGCTGGACGCGCCGGCATAGCGCTCGGTCTCGCCGAAATGATCGATGTCGTACGACTGAAGCTCGAGCGCCGAAGATGGCCTGAGCCCCTGGAACGACAGCAAGCTGTCTGCTGCCGTGCTTTGCACTCCGGCATGCGCAATGTTGAGATGGGTTTGATCCATATTCCGCTGCTTACTTCGCCTTCCTTGTGGACGCCGTGCCCTTGGAAGTTTCCTTGGAAGTTTCCTTGGAAGTTTCCCTGGGAGCACGCAGATCGTCCGGCCCGTTGATGCCGGCACGCTTGAGGTCGCGAAGCAGTTTTGTCAGCAGCAACATGTTGGTCTTCTGAAGCGCGTGATTGTTGCCAAACCTGAATGCGTTCTGCTCGGTCACGATGAGTCCCGCCTTGGTCTCGGCGAGAATTTTTCGTCTCTTGAGTCCCGTCACGCGGCGGCGAACCGTCTCGAGCGGCAGGCTGAGGAAGCGAGAGAGCGCCGCCCGCGAAACTCCCTGCTTGATCACATCCGGTTCAACCGCATGAATGCTGGAAAACTGCTCGTCGAGCGATGGATCGTTCATCACATTGATGACGTTCGCATTGAGAATTGCATGAACGATCAGAAGGTCGAGCGGATCGAATTCGTCGTAGTGCCGGAACAGCTCGCTGATCGAGAACAGCATATAGGCCAGCGTGTGACGCGAGACCGTCCGGATAATGTCTGAGGCATTGCGCATGAATCGGAAACCAACATTCACACTGTAAACGAAGGCGGCAGCGAAGGGGTCATCCGCCATACCCAGAATGAGTATGCGCCGACTTGCCAGTCGGCCTCAATTTTTCATTGTGAAGCCGGGCCTGCGACCAGATGCATCGGGTCGCATCCGCCGGGCAATTTTGCGCAGGACGACATGGCATGACCGACAATGTTGCATCGGACCCGCGGCGACGCGAGGCATTGCGGCTTGTCAGAATTTTCCTCGGCATCACCGATCCGGGCAAAAGGCGGCGAATTCTCGAACTGGCGGAGCGGCTCGCCGATGACGTTGCAGCCGAGGCCACAGAGCTCGCCTTAGCTTCGACCGATGCCTCGCCTGGAGAGTCGTGCAGAGACATTCCCGGCCAAACTGAATGAAGGGGAGTGCCTCGATCTGTCCGGGTTGTGTGCTGGGCGCGCGTTGAGGTATTAAATTACCCTGATCGTTTGCGACCGGATCGACGCGCCCCGCGTCCAAAGCCGTTAAGCGATTGATCCTTTGGAGGTCGAAACCGCTTTCCGGCCATGCTAAGGGCTGCGCCAATTCGCTCGCCTTCCCTGCCCTGCCCGGTTTCGCCGGCCCCATGGACCCCTGAGATGACCGCGACTGCCACCTCAAATGCTGCCGGCTCCGCCGCCTGGGCGGATACGCTGCTGTTGTCGTTCGCGCAGGCGGGCTATGTCAGGGCCGAGCCCGCCATCCTGCAACCGGCCGAGCCATTTCTGGATCTCTCGGGCGAGGACATCCGCAAGAGCCTGTATCTGACCACGGATCTCTCCGGCGAGGAGCTCTGCCTGCGCCCGGACCTCACCATTCCCGTTGCCCGCGATTATCTCGCCTCGGGGCGTGCCGGCCAGCCGGCCGGGTTCAGCTATCTCGGTCCGGTGTTTCGTTACCGCAGCGGCCAGGCCAGCGAATTCCTCCAGGCCGGCATCGAATCGTTCGGCCGCCAGGACCGTGCGGCGGCCGATGCCGAGATGCTGGCGCTGGCGCTGGAAGCGACGGGCGCCTTTGGCGTCCGCGACGTCGAGATCCGCACCGGCGACGTCGCGCTGTTCAACGCGCTGCTGGACGCGCTCAACCTGTATCCGGTCTGGCGCCGCCGCCTGGTCAAGGATTTCAACCGCAAGATCAGCCTTGAAAAGGATCTGGAGAAGCTGGCGGCCGCGACCACCGCGCGCCGCAGCGAATATGAGGGCGTGCTCGCGGCACTCGCCGGCTCAGACCGCAAGGCGGCGCTCGCCTTCGTCACCGATCTGATGTCGATCGCCGGCACCACCAATGTCGGCGGACGCACCACGGCCGAGATCGCCGACCGCTTCCTCGAGCAGTCGACGCTGAAGGGCGGCGCACTGCCGCGCGAGGCGATCGCCGTGCTCAAGCGCTTCCTGTCGATCGCGGGCAATCCCGACGACGCCATCGCCGAGCTGCGCGCGCTCACCACTGACGCGAAGCTCGACCTTGCGGCCGCGATCGACCAGTTCGAAAGCCGGGTCGGCTTCATGGCCGCGCGCGGCATCGACGTGAAGCAGACGCGCTTCTCGACCGCGTTCGGACGCGGCCTCGACTATTACACCGGCTTCGAGTTCGAGCTGCATCATCGCGGCAATGGCGCCGAGCCGCTGGTTGCCGGCGGCCGCTATGACGGGCTGATGACCCAGCTCGGTTCAGCCGAGCCGATCCAGGCGGTCGGCTTCTCGGTCTGGGTCGATGCGCTGACCCGGATCGGCCGCAAGGTGGGAGCGTAAATCATGAGCGCGCCGTTCGTTCTGGCCGTTCCCTCCAAGGGCCGCCTTCAGGAAAACACCGAGGCGTTCTTCGCCCGCGCCGGGCTGAAACTGTCGAAAGCCGGCGGCGCCCGCGACTATCGCGGCACGCTCGCGGGCCTCGACAATGTCGAGGTCGCCTACCTGTCGGCGAGCGAGATCGCCTCGCAGCTGTCACGCGGCTTCGCGCATCTCGGCGTCACCGGCGAAGACCTGGTGCGCGAGAACATCGCGGACGCCGACACGCGCGTGTCGCTGATCGAAGGGCTCGGCTTCGGCTATGCCGACGTGGTCGTCGCGGTGCCGCAGGCGTGGATCGACGTCCGTACCATGGCCGACCTCGACGACGTCACCACCGGCTTCCGCGAGCAGCATCACATGCGGATGCGGGTCGCGACCAAGTTCATCAACCTCACCCGCGCCTTCTTCCAGAGCCAGGGCATCACCGATTACCGCATCGTCGAGAGCACGGGCGCGACCGAAGGCGCGCCGGCGGCCGGCAGCGCCGAGCTGATCGTCGACATCACCACCACGGGCGCGACGCTCGCTGCCAACGGCTTGCGCGTGCTCGACGACGGCGTGATCCTGCGCAGCCAGGCCAATCTGGTGGCTTCGAAGGACGCCGACTGGTCGCCGCAGGCACGCGAGACCGCACGCATCATCCTCGATCACATCGCAGCCCGGGCGCGGGCCAACAAATACCGCGAGGTCCGCACCCGCTTCCGCCAATGCGACGCCGCCCTGCTCGCTGAGGCCCATGAGCGGTTCGGCGTCGAAGCCCCGTTCGGCGGGCCGACCTCGTCGGGGATGCTGACACTGCACTGCCCGCCCGGCCAGCTCTACGCGCTGGCGAGCTTCCTGCGCGAGCATGGCGCCGAGACCGTCTCGGTGGTCTCGCTCGACTATGTGTTCGACCGGGAGAACCCGCTGTTCGCCAGGCTCGAGGCGTTCCTGCGGCAATGAGCCCAAAGTTTGTCGAGCCGTTTCGTTCAGCGTAGCGACAGCAAACGGCAGCTACCATATGCTGTTGAGATGACCTCTCTGGAACCTTGATCGATGACGCTGGGCTCTGACGTTTCCGGCATGACGGCCAATGCGGCGAGCGCTGCCGCGAAGGGGCTGTCGATTGTCGTCCCCGTCTACAACGAGGCGGCGGGCCTTGCCGCCCTGCACCAGCGCATCTGCGATCTCGCGAAAACCTTGCGAGAGCGCTATCGCCTGCCTTGCGAGGTCGTCTATGTCGACGATGGCAGCGCCGATGCGACGCTGTCGATCGCGCGCAGCCTGCCGGCCGATGCGATCGACGTCCAGGTCGTCTCGCTGTCGCGCAATTTCGGCAAGGAGGCGGCGCTGATGGCCGGCCTCGACCATGCCCGGCTCGGCGCCGTGATGTTCATGGACGGCGACGGCCAGCATCCGCCTGCGCTGGTCGAGCAGCTGGTGCGGCACTGGATCGATGACGGCTACGACGTCGTCTATACCGCCAAGGCGCATCGCGACAACGAGCCGTTCCTGCGCCGGCTGTCCGTGCACGGCTTCTACGCGCTGATCAATTGGGGCGCGCGCCAGAAGATTCCCGAGGATGCCGGCGATTTCCGCCTGCTGTCGCCGCGCGCGGTCGCAGCGCTCAGGCAACTGCCGGAGCGCAACCGCTTCTTCAAGGGTCTCGCGAGCTGGATCGGCTTCCGCCAGATCCGCGTCGATTACGAGCCCGCCGAGCGCGCCCACGGCGTCACCACCTTCAACGCGGCGGGCCTGCTCGGCCTGTCGATCGAAGGCCTGACCTCGTTCTCGGTGGCGCCGCTGCGCTTTGCCAGCCTGCTCGGCGTGGCGCTTGCCGGCATCGCCTTCCTGTTCGGCCTCTCGATCCTGTGGGAGGTCTTCACGACAGGCAAGCAGGTGCCCGGCTATCCCTCGCTCGTGGTCGGCCTGATGACGATCGGCGGCGTGCAGCTCATCATGATCGGCATCGTCGGCGAATATATCGGCAAGATCCTGTCCGAGCTGAAGGCGCGCCCGATCTACTTCGTCGCCGAGCATAGCGAGAAGCGCTTTGACGCCGACAAGGCCGGCGACGCCTCGAACAGGACTGCGGCCGAATGAGCGCGGCGGCAGCGCCGCGACGGATCTGGCTCTGCGCCGACGACTACGGCATCAGCCCGGGCGTCAACCGCGCCATCCGCGACCTCATCGAACGCGGCCGTCTCAATGCCACCTCGGTGATGATGGTGGGACCCGCGATCGAACGCCGGGAGATCGAGGCGCTCCAGACGGCAGCGCAAGCGAGCCCGCGCTGCGCGATCGGATTGCACGTGACGCTGTCGGCGCCGTTCCGGCCGCTCACCATGCATTTCCGCCCACTCGACGGCGACATGTTCATGCCATTCCCGAAGCTGCTGCGCGCGGGGCTGATGCGGCGGCTCGATCGCGAGTTCTTTCGCAACGAGGTGCGTGCGCAGCTCGCGGCCTTCGTGGAGGCGTTCGCCCGCGCGCCCGACTTCGTCGACGGCCACCAGCATGTGCAGCTCTATCCGCAGGTGCGCGACGGCTTTGTCGATGCGGTCGGCGAAGTCGCGCCCAAGGCGTGGGTCCGCCAGGGCGGCCGCAACCTGCCGCTGGCGCAGCGGCTGGCCTCTCCGAAGGCCATGGTGCTCGATATCCTCAGCGCGCAATTCCGCCGCCGTGCCGGCATCGCCGGGCTCGATTTCAATCCCGGCTTTGCCGGCGCCTATGATTTTACCCGCGCGGCCGATTTCGGCGACCTGATGCGGCAATTCCTGGAAGGCCTCCCCGACGGCGGCCTCGTGATGTGCCATCCCGGCTTCGTCGACGACATCCTCACCGGTCTCGACCCGATGACGGACGTCCGCGAGCGCGAGCATGCCTATCTCGCCGGCGACGCGTTCGCGCGTCTCCTGGCGGACAGCAACGTGACATTGGGATGAAACCGGCGGAAAGCGGGCCATTGGGGCAGCCTGTCGCATACGGAAATTTAATCCGGCCGGCACTGTTGGGGCCACAATGGAACCCTACATCCTGTGCGCGCTTGGTTTTGCGCAGAGGAGACAGATCATGACGCCGCAGGAACGCCAACTCGTCGACGAGCTTTTCGACCGGCTTTCGAAACTGGAAAATGCACCGCGCGATCCCGACGCGATCGCCGCGATCTCCGACGGCCTGCGCAAGGCGCCCGGCGCCGTCTACGCGCTGGTGCAGACCACGCTGTTGCAGGACGAGGCGCTGAAGCGCGCCCATAACCGCATCCAGGAGCTGGAAGCGGCGCAGGCGCCCGAGCAGGCGCAATCCGGCGGTTTCCTCGATACCATGCGCGACACGCTGTTCGGCAGCAGCCCCTCGCGCGGCTCGGTTCCGAACGTCCCGCAGCGTGAGCAGCGGCCGGTCTGGAACAGCGGCCAGGCGATGCAGCAGCCGCAGCCGGGCTACGGCCAGCCGCCTTACGGGCAGGCTTACGGCCAAGGTCCGGCTCAGGGCTATGGTGCTCCTCCGGTCGGCGGTGGCGGCGGCTCGTTCCTCGGCACGGCGGCGGCGGCCGCAGCCGGCGTCGTCGGCGGCTCGCTGCTGCTCTCCAGCATCCGCGGCATGATGGGCGGCGGTCACCAGCAGGCTTTCGGCGACACCACCATCATCGAGGAGCGCGGCGGGGGCAGCCCGTGGGGCGGCAGCGATCAGTCCGGCGGCTCGCTCGCGCGCGACGCCGGCCTCAACGACATCGGCTCGAACCAGGATTCCCGCCAGGGCTTGTTCGACCAGGCCTCCAACGACCGCGACAACGACGGCCAGAACGACGACAGCGATCGCGACAGCGGCAACATGGACATGGCCGACGACAGCGATTTCGGCAATGACGACGGCGGCAGCGATTACGCGTGACGTCGGTCTGAACGCCCGACAAAAACGGCCGCCTGGAGGCGGCCGTTTTCATATCGAACGTCAGAATCTCACATCACCACGACCTTGGTGCCGACATTGACGCGGCCGTAGAGGTCGATGACGTCCTCGTTGCGCATGCGGATGCAGCCGGAGGAGACGTTGGTGCCGATGGTCCAGGGCTCGTTGGAGCCGTGGATG
>Ga0065165_1002045_pt1 | contig 18698 bp, 18 predicted proteins | sample AraplaMF_Cvi_mMF_FD_63813 | JGI IMG/M metagenome (GOLD analysis project Ga0065165, IMG submission 63813) | Arabidopsis root microbial communities from the University of North Carolina, USA - plate scrape MF_Cvi_mMF (version 2) (version 3) | ecosystem: Host-associated > Plants > Roots >...
AGGGCCGGCTCGCCGAAGGCCTCGGCCAGCTGGCCGGCCCCGATGCGGCGGTGCGTCTCGAGCTGCCACAGCCGGTCCTGCGCATGGGCGAAGCCGAGACCGAACATCGCATCCTCGCGCGATGCCGCGTGGATGGTCGGCACGCCTTGCGCGTCGCGCTCGATGCGCACCTCGGCCCGCAGGCCTTCGACGCGCTGCTCGCCGTCGACCTGGGGCAACGTGCGCCGCGCATACGTCCACAGCAGCGCTGCCGCCAGCAGCAACACGATCACCAGGCCCAGGGCGCCACGTTTCAGCCACGTCATCGCTTGTTCCCCTCGTCAGTTCCCGCACAGCGTAGCCGGCCCGATGAACGGCAGGCAGAAGCACCTCATTTCGTGCGATCTGCGTCAGCCACCGCTGTACAGAATGCCGGTGCACCTACACCTGCGCGTGCGTCGGCCGAAAGCCATGCACGTGAAGCCCCAGGCCATCGACATGAAAACCGCACGCTCCTCGTTCGACCTCGACTTCGCCACCCTCCAGAGCATCCCCGGGATGCCGCAGGAGCGCCTGGCCCGCGTTGCGGCACGCCGTGTCTTCGTCGAGATGAAGCAGTGCTTCATGCAATCGGCCGCCGGGCTGCAGGGGGCGTCGGCGGCGCTGCTGAAGCGCCAGCTGCGCATCGCCGGCGACATCGGCGAACTGCTCGAACTGAGCGAGACGCTGCTCGCCGTGCTGCCGCCCGAGGACCGCAAGGCGGTGCGCCGCCAGCTCGACGCCGCGTTCCCGATGGCTGGCCGCGACACCGAATTCGTCCCGCTCTGACAGACCCACCCCCGAAGCGCCTTCAGCGGGCCCCCTCGGGCTGACGCTCTCTCCCCCTCAAGGGGGCGCCGCCAGCGGCCCGGCCAAGCCGGTTCCGCGGCGGCTGTTTGGTGGGTCGGCGTCATACGCCACACATGCGCACCCCTCAGGCGCCGAGGGGCCCCAGATAGTCGCTTTTCCCCAGCTCGACGCCGTTGTGGCGCAGCAGCGCGTAGATCATGTTCGTGTGGAAGTAGAAGTTGGGCAGCACGAAGGTGCGCAGGTAGACCTCGCCCTTCAGCGTCAACGGACCGTCGCGGCGCGGGATCGTCACGTCCCTGTCGTCGCTGCCGACGATCTTCTCGGCAGGGATCGATTCGAGGAAGGCCACCGTCTTCGCGATGCGCTCGCGCAGCTCGGGCAGCGTCGTCTCCACGTCGTCGAACTTCGGCGACTCGATGCCGGCCAGCCGGGCCGCGCCGAACTTCGCCGCATCGCTGGTCATCTGCACCTGCCGCGTGAACGGCAGCATGTCGGGCGACAGGCGCGTGCCGAGCAGCACGCCGATGTCGAACTTCTTCGCCTGCGCATGGGCTTCGGCCTTGTCCAGCCACTTGCCGATGTGGCCGAGGGTTCGCAGGAAGATCGGCACGCTGGCCGAGTACATGGTGAGGGACATCGCGGTCTCCGGATGAGGGCAACAAAGGGGTGTGGGGGCGGATGCTAGCCTTCCTGGCCACATCCTGCCGGCGTGGGGTGGCGACGCCCCGCCGAGCATGCACAATCAAAGCCGTGAACATCATCATCCTCGACGACTACCAAGATGCGGTCCGCAAGCTCAAGTGCGCCCAGCGCCTGGAGCAACTGAATGCCAAGGTGTTCACCAACACCGTCAAGGGCATCGGCCAGCTGGCGGTGCGCCTGCGCGACGCCGAAGTGCTGGTGCTGATCCGCGAACGCACCCAGTTCCCGCGCCAGCTGCTCGAAAAGCTGCCGAAGCTGAAGCTGATCTCGCAGACCGGCCGCGTCGGCTCGCACATCGACCTCGAGACCTGCACGCGGCTGGGCATCGCGGTGGCCGAAGGCGTCGGCTCGCCGGTCGCGCCGGCCGAGCTGACCTGGGCGCTGATCATGGCGGCGATGCGCCGGCTGCCGCAGTACATCGGCAACCTGAAGCACGGCGCCTGGCAGCAGTCGGGCCTCAAATCGGCGTCGATGCCGCCGAACTTCGGGCTCGGCATGGTGCTGAAGGGCAAGACGCTCGGCCTGTGGGGCTACGGCAAGATCGGGCAGATGGTGGCTGGCTACGGCCGGGCCTTCGGCATGAATGTCGTCGTCTGGGGCAGCGAAGGCTCGCGCGAGCAGGCGCGGGCCGACGGGCACCACGCGGCCGATTCGCGCGAGGCCTTCTTCGAGACCTGCGACGTGCTGTCGCTGCACCTGCGGCTGGTCGACGAGACCCGCGGCATCGTCACCACCGACGACCTGGCCCGCATGAAACCGACCGCGCTGCTGGTCAACACCTCGCGCGCCGAGCTGGTCGAGGAAGGCGCGCTGGTGTCGGCGCTGAACCGCGGCCGCCCCGGCATGGCGGCGGTCGACGTGTTCGAGAGCGAGCCGATCCTGCAGGGCCACCCGCTGCTGCGGCTCGAGAACGCGGTCTGCACGCCGCACATCGGCTACGTGGAGCAGGACAGCTACGAGCTCTACTTCAGCGCCGCCTTCGACAACGTCGTCAACTTCATCAACGGCACACCGACCCGGTTGGTGAACCCCGAAGCGATGCGGGTCATCCGTTGAGCCCGCAGGCCGCCGCCGACGCTCCCCGCCCACCGGTGTTCCGCGATGCCTGACACCGAGCTTGCGCTGCGCCAGCCGGGTTCGCTTCGCGAGCTGTTCCGCGTCTTCAACCGCCTTGCGCTGCAAGGCTTCGGCGGCGTGCTGGCGGTTGCGCAGCGCGAACTGGTGGAGCGCGAGCGCTGGCTCGGCCGCGACGAGTTCGTCGAGATCCTGTCGGTCGCCCAGGTGCTGCCGGGGCCGAACATCGTGAACCTGTCGCTGATGATCGGCGACCGCTTCTTCGGGCTGCGCGGCGCGTTCACCGCGCTGGCCGGCATGCTGCTCGCGCCGCTCGTCATCGTGCTGCTGCTGGCCGCGCTGTATGCACGGGCCGCGCAGCACCCGATGGTCAGCGGCGCGTTGCGCGGCATGGGCGCGGTGTCGGCCGGGCTGATCATCGCGACCGGGCTGAAGCTGGCGACCAGCCTGAAGCGCAACGAGATGGGCTTGCCGCTCAGCCTGGCGATCGGCGCCTGCACCTTCGTGATGGTCGCGCTGATGCGCTGGCCGCTGGTCTGGGTGCTGGCCGGGCTGGGTTCGCTGGGGATCGCGGCCGCCTGGTGGAGGCTGCGCCGATGAGCACCGCACGGTCGTTCCGAAGGTGCTCGCCCCCCCTCGGGGGGACTGCCCGCAGGGCAAAGGGGGTCGGTTGAACGAGCTTGGGCTGCACGGGCTGAGCGCCGGCGACCTGTTCGCGCTGTTCAGCCATTTCCTGATGCTGAGCCTGCTGGCCGTCGGCGGCGCGATCACCACCGCGCCCGACATGCACCGTTACGTGGTCGGCGAGCGGCACTGGCTCAGCGACGACCTGTTCACCGCGTCGGTCGCGCTGGCGCAGGCGGCGCCGGGACCGAACGTGCTCTTCGTCGCGGTGCTCGGCTTCAACGCGGCCGGCCTCGCAGGCGCCGCGGCCACGCTGCTGGGCATCATGCTGCCGTCGACCACGCTCGCGCTGTGGGCGACGCGCTGGAGCCATTCGCGCCGCGACACGCTGGGCGTGCGGGCGTTCAAGACCGGCCTCGCGCCGCTGACGCTCGGCCTGCTGCTGGCCACCGGCTGGATCCTCGCGGACCCGGTGCACGACCGGCCCGCGGCGATCGTGCTGATCGCCGTCACGGTCGCGGTGATGCTGAAGACGCGTCTGAGCCCGCTGTGGCTGGTCGCACTCGGCGCCATCGTCGGCGCCCTCGGGTGGATCTGAATCCGGGAGCAGCCTTCGCAGTGGACGACGAACCCCGAATCGGCGTCCGGGCGACCGGCCCGATCAGGTCAGCGCTTCGGCCACCAATGCCGGCAGGTCGGCGAGATCGTGCAGCAGTTCCGGCGACAGCCCGTCGGGCAACTCGTCGAGCGCCGCGCCGCGCCACATCACCTCGGTGCTGCCGTTCGCGCCGCGCTGCACCACCACCCGCAACAGCAGGTCGGGCGACGCGTCGGAGCTGGTCATCAACACCGGCGTGCCGCCTTGCGTCGACTCGAACACGATCACCAGGCGCTGGCGCTCGTTGTCTTCGCCGACGCTCTGCTGCAGGCGCACCAGCACCGGCATGCCGTGCCGCTCGGCGCAGGCTTCGATGCGCTGCACGGTCTCGGTCACGCCGAACCGGCTGACGCTGGCACGCGTCAGGCGCTCTTCAGCGCCGAAGGCGCGGGTACCACCCAGGGCTGCGACGATCATCGCGATGCCACCGGTCATCCAGAAACGAAACGGGCTCTTCATCGGGGGTCTCCCTCGGGTCACCGACAGACGATAGGGTTCGAACAGCGGTCCTTCAAGGGTCTGAATGTCACTCAACGTCGCTCCACAGTTAACGACGGTGTCGCGACCGTCACACCGTGCTCAGCACGAACGCAGAGTGTGATCCGAAGCGGTGACGCTTTGGTGAACGGCCCGGGGCCAATAGGGGTATCCAACGAACATTCATGCGGCACTGCAGCACGCTGCAGGCCGCGAATTCACTTGGTTCCGAAGATCTTGTCGCCGGCGTCGCCGAGGCCCGGGATGATGTAGCCCAGCTCGTTCAGGTGGCTGTCGATCGACGCCGTCCAGCAGCGCACGTCGGGGTGGGCTTGCTGCAGTGCGGCAACGCCTTCCGGCGCGGCCACCAGCACCAGCGCGCGGATGTCGGTGCAGCCGCGGCGCTTCAGCAGGTCGATGGTCGCGATCATCGAGCCGGCGGTGGCGAGCATCGGGTCGACGATCAGCGCGGTGCGCTCGTCGAGGTGGCCGACGAACTTCTCGAAGTAATGCTCCGGCTGCAGCGTCTCGTGGTTGCGCGACAGCCCGACCACGCTGACCTTCGCGCTCGGGATCATGTCGAGCACGCCATCGAGCATGCCGAGGCCGGCCCGCAGGATCGGCACCACCGTGACCTTGCGGCCGCTGATCTGGTCGATCTCGACCGGACCGCTCCAGCATTCGATCGTCGTCCGGGTCAAAGGCCAGTCGGCCGTGGCCTCGTAGGCGAGCAGCCGCGCGAGCTCGTGGGTCAGCTCGCGGAACTTCTTGGTCGAGATGTCGGCCTCGCGCAGCAGCCCGATCTTGTGGCGGACGAGCGGGTGGTTGACGGCAATGGTCGGCATGGCGTGCTCCGGTGGGCGATGTCAGTCGGGCTGCTTCATCCGCTGGCGCAGCGCCTCGTACAGGCAGATGCCGCTGGCCACCGAGACGTTCAGGCTCTCGACCGCGCCGCGCATCGGCAGCCGCACCAGCACGTCGCAGGTCTTGCCGGTCAGCTGGCGCATGCCGCTGCCTTCGGCGCCGAGCACCAGCGCGACCGGCCGGGCCAGGTCGATGTCGTACAGCGACTGCTGCGCGTCGTCCGAGGTGCCGACGATCAGGATGTCGCGCTCCTTCAGTTCATTCAAGGTCCGTGCCAGGTTGGTGACCATGAAGTACGGCACCGTGTCGGCCGCGCCGCTGGCCACCTTGGACACGGTGGCGTTGATGCCCACCGCATGGTCCTTCGGCGCGATCACCGCATGCGCGCCGGCGCCGTCGGCCACGCGCAGGCAGGCACCGAGGTTGTGCGGGTCTGTGATGCCGTCGAGCACCAGCAGCAGCGGCTGCTCTTCGACGGCGTCGAGCGTGTCGTCCAGCGAATGGCTCATCGCCATCGCCTCGACCCGAGCGACCACGCCCTGGTGGCGGTGCGTGCCGCACAGCTTCTGCAGCCGGTCGTCGTCGCTGTCGACCAGCTTGGCACCGGCCTCGTTCGCCCGCTCGACGAACTGCCGCATGCGCTGGTCGCGGCGGCTCGCGTCGACGTGGATCTCGAGGATGGACTTCGGCGCGGTCTTCAGCCGCACGGTGACGGCGTGGAAGCCGAACAGGATCTTGTTGCTCATGGAAGTATTGTGCCCCCCGGTCGCCGTCGCTCCTGCCTCGCAGGCCGCGCTGGGCCAGAGGCCCAGCTCCTCGCCAGGCACGAACAGTCCTCAGGACTGTTCGTGTCCGGGCTCGGCCCCCGAAGGGCGCCACCCGGCGGCCCGGCGAAGCCGGTTCCGCGAGGGGCGTTGCTTGATCGGTCGCGGCCTGTCGGCCGGCTCCGGCCTACGCGAGATGCCGCTGCACCATCCCGACCAGTTCGGCGTAGTCGAAGGGCTTGGCCAGGTAGGCATCGAAGCCGGACCGCAGGATGCGCTCCTCGTCGCCCTTCATCGCCAGCGCCGTCAGCGCGATGATCTTCAGGCCCGCCGTCGCCGGGCTGGCCCGCAGCAGCCGCGTCGCCTCCAGGCCGTCCATGCCGGGCATCTGGATGTCCATCAGCACCAGCTCGGGCAGCTGCTCGCGGGCCAGCCGCACGCCCTCCTCGCCGCCTTCGGCGCAGATCACCTCGTGCCCGCCCTTCTGCAGCACCAGCTGCGCAAGCTTGCGGTTCTGTGCGTTGTCTTCGACGACCAGGATGCGTGCCATGGAGTGTCCTCGCCTTGTTCGTTGTCAGGCCGTTCGTGCCTGTCGCGGCCGGCCCTTGGCCAGCGCCCGCCTCACCTCGGCCAGCAGGCTGGCCGGCTGGAAATCGGATTTTTCCATCACCTGCTGCACGCGCCCGCTCAGCAGCGCCCGGTCCTGCACCGTCAGCAGCTTGGCGGTCAACACGATGATCGGGATGTCGGCGGTGTCGCTGCGCCCGCGCAGCGCCTCGATCACGTCGAAGCCCGACAGCTGCGGCATCATCAGGTCGAGCACGATCAGCGCCGGCCGCTGCTGGCGCACCACCTCCAGCGCCTCGCGGCCGCTGTAGGCCAGCATCGGCACGAGGCCGGCCGACTTCAGGTGCTTGCCGACCAGCGTGACGGCCTTCGGGTCGTCGTCGACCACCAGCACCCGCGCCGCCGGCAACTGCCCGTCCAGCCCGACCGCCGCCAGCGCGGCCAGCAGGTCGTCCTTCGACACCGGCTTGGTCAGCACCTGCGACGCACCGAGCGCGAAGCCGCGCCGCGCCTCGGCGGTGATCGACACGATGACGACCGGGATGTGCCCGGTCTGCGGCTGCTCCTTCAGCTGCGACAGCAGGTCCCAGCCGTCGCGGCCCGGCAGGATGATGTCGAGCACCAGCGCGGCCGGCATCAGCGCCGCGGCCCGCGTCAGGCCGTCTTCGGCGCTGCGCGCGACCTCGACGCGGTAGCCGTCGGATTCGAGCTGCGCGCGCATCAAGGTCGCGGTGCGCGGGTCGTCCTCGACGACCAGGATCAGCGGCGCATCGGGAGCGGCCTCGCGCGACCCGCCGTGCGACGCCGGCAGCGCCACCGGCTCGGGCAGCGGCGGCTCGCGCTGCGTCTCGTCGGCAGCCGGCCGCCACGGCAGCCAGACCACGAAAGTGGTGCCGACGTTCGGCGTGCTGCGCAGCATCAGCCCGCCGCCATGCAGCTCGACCAGCCGCTTGACCATCGTCAGCCCGAGGCCGGTGCCCTCGTACTCGCGCGACAGCGACGAGTCGATCTGCACGAACGGCTGGAACAGCCGCCCGATGCCGCCGGGCGCGATGCCGATGCCGGAATCCTCGACGCGGATCTCCAGGAACGACGCCAGCGTGCGCTCGGCCGGCCGGAAGACGCGCGTGTCCTGCGCCTCGAGCACGCCGTCGACCTCGGCGCGCGCCACCCGCTTCATCGCGAGCGTGACCACGCCGCCTTCGGGCGTGAACTTGATCGCGTTCGACAGCAGGTTGAAGACGATCTGCTTGGACTTGCGCAGGTCCAGCTGCAGGCTGCCGAGGTCCGGCGCGCACACCGCGTTCAGCCGCAGGCGCCGCGTGGCCGCCTTCTCGCGCATCAACGAGACCGCGCTGGTCATGATGTGCGACGGCTCGGCCGCGCCCAGCTCCAGCGGCATGTGCCCCGACTCGACCTTCGACAGGTCGAGGATGTCGTTGATCAGGCTCAGCAGGTGCTTGCCGCTGACGTGGATGTCGTTCGCGTACTCCCGCTGCTCGGCGTTCAGGTCGCCGGCGAGGCCATCCTTCATCAGGCCCGAGAAGCCGATCACCGCGTTCAGCGGCGTGCGCAGCTCGTGCGACATGTTGGCGAGGAACTCGCTCTTCATGCGGTCGGCCTTCTCGAGCTCGGCGTTCTTGACCTGGATGTCCTCGCCGCGAACGCGCAGCTGCTCGGCCAGCAGGTTCAGCTCCTGCAGCTGGCCGAGGTTGTGCAAAGCCACCGCGAACTGCGCGCACAGCCGCTCGACGAAGCCGCGGTCGCGGGCCGACAGCGGCGCCGCGGCCGCCAGCGCGAGCACGCCGATCAGACGCCCCTGGTAGCTGACCGGGCAGACCAGCAGCGCGGCGGGGTGCAGCGATGCGAGGCCGGTCTCGATGCGCAGCCCGCTGGCCGCATCGAAGTGCTCCAGGTATGCCGGCTTGCCGCTGCGCGCCACTGCGCCGACCACGCCATCGTCGATGCGCAGCACGCTCTTCAGGTCGGCCGGCGCGTTGTGCCGCGCCACCGTGCGCAGCACGCCGCCCCATTCCTCGTGCTCGTAGAACACCGCCACCGGGAACAGCGGGTTCTCGCCGATCAGCGCCAGCGTCTCGGCCAGCACCACCTCGCGCGTGGCCTGCGCGTTGTAGAGCGTCAGCGCGCGGGCGTGCAGCGCGTCGTAGCGGCGCTCTTCGCCGACCGCCTGCTCGGCGCGCTGGCGCGCGGCCCAGTCGAGCCGCAGCCGCCATGCGATCGCGCCCAGCAGCAGCACCAGCGCGACCAGGAACACGATGAAGGTGGTGACGGTGGATTGCGAGCGCTGGTCTTCGACGGCTTCACGCTCGGCGAGCAGCCGGCGTTCCTCGGTGTTGATCTGGTCGAGCAGCGCGCGCACGCGCTCGAGGCGCCGCACGCCGCGCGAGAGCCGCTCGTCGAGCGCCTGCGGCGTCTCGTTCGGCTGCAGCGTTTCGTTCTCGTGGAAGACCTGCACGCGCGCCGCGATCTCGCCGCGCAGCTCCGCGACCCTCGCCTGCTGCTGCGGGTTGTCGGCGGTCAGCCACGAGAACTGGCGCAAGCCGGTGTCGATGACGGCCAGCGTGGCGTCGCGCTCGTCGAGGTACACCGGGTTGCGGCTCGCGATGAACGCCCGCTGGGCCGCCTCGCTGCGGTAGATGTCCGACTGGATGTCGGAGGTCACGCTGATCACCTGGTGCGTGTGGCTGACGAAGCTCGAGGCCTCGAGCGTCTGGCGTGCGAAGTTCCATCCGATACCGGCGAGGGCGAGGATGGCAGCCACTGCCACCAGGAAGCCCGCGGTCGCGAGCTGCTGAACCGACAAACGCGTCATCCGTTCTCCGTTTGCGCGCCGACGGAGGCGGCGAAGAGCGAGCGCCCTGTGTATCACAGGTCGACCGCTTTCGCCTGCGGGCGCGTCCTGGGCGGCGTGTAGGTTAGCGGCGCAAAGTCGTCGCGAGCAGCAGCAGGCCGATCAGCACCGGCTGGTGGACCATGTAGAAGCTCAGCGACCAGCGCCCGAGCACCGCGAACGGATGCAAGCCCTTCGGCAGCGCGCCGGTGACCCATTCGCGCCGGTTCGCGAGCACCCATTGGCCGGCGGCCAGGCCCCACCACATCACGCCGATCCACGGCAGCACCGGCACGTAGTCTTCGGTCACCGGCTTGTGCGTGATCAGGCCGACCCAGTTGGTCAGGCGGGTGTCGAAGAACGGCAGTTGCACCAGCCGGGGCAAGGCGATGGCGATGGCGCCCATCGGCCACAGCCAGCGGCCGGCGTTCGCGGTCACGCGCGTGACGATCAGCATCAGCGCGATGCCGTGCAGCACGCCGAAGTAGATGAAGCTGCGCGGGAACATCAGGTAGGAGCCGGCGCTGACCAGCAGCGCGCAACCCGCCACCTGCGCCCAGCGGCGCCAGAAGCGCGGCCAGCGCTGGCCCTGCTCCCACGCCACCGCCTGCCCGAAGCCGGCGCAGAACAGGAACAGCGTGACGATGCAGGTGCGCTGCACCAGCCAGAACGGATCGGTGGTGAAGCTCTGCCGGATGAAGTGGTAGTAGTTCAGGTCGAAGCAGAAGTGGAACGCCGCCATCCACAGGATGGCGACCGCGCGCAGCGCATCGAGGCGGTCGAAACGGGAAGACGGGGCAGGCGGCGCAGGTGGCGCAGGTGGCGCAGGTGGCGCAGGTGGCGCAGACGTGGAAAGCGGGTTCATAGGGCTCGGGATTGTGCAAGAGCCGGGTGCGCGCCCGAATGTCCGACCCCGGGAAAGTCCCAGGTTCATGTTCTATTGTTAGAACATTAATGAAACATTAACATCGCGCTCGCTTGCCGATCGGCTTGATTCGTCAGGCTTCATAAATCTGATCCCCCAGGAGACATGCATGTCGATTTCCCAACGTACCGTGCGCGGCTTGAGCCTCGCGATGATGGCCGCCGGCCTGATGACTGCCACGCTGGCGCAAGCCGGTGAGGTCGAGGTCCTGCACTGGTGGACCTCGGGCGGCGAAGCCAAGGCGGCTGCCGAGCTGAAGGCCACGATGCAGGCGAAAGGCCACACCTGGAAGGACTTCGCGGTTGCCGGCGGTGGTGGCGATTCGGCGATGACGGTGCTGAAGTCGCGTGTCGTGTCGGGCAATGCCCCGGCCGCGGCCCAGATCAAGGGCCCGTCGATCCAGGAATGGGCCAAGGAAGGCGTGCTCGCCAACATGGACGACGTCGCCAAGGCCAACAAGTGGGACGACCTGCTGCCCAAGGCCATCGCCGACGGCCTGAAGTACCAGGGCCACTACGTCGCCGCGCCGGTCAACGTGCACCGCGTGAACTGGCTGTGGGTCAACCCGGAAGCCTTCAAGAAGGCCGGCGCGAAGGTGCCGACCACCTGGGACGAGTTCTTCGTCGCCGCTGAAGCGCTGAAGAAGGCCAACATCATCCCGATCGCCCACGGCGGCCAGAACTGGCAGGACTTCACCACCTTCGAAGCCGTCGCGCTGGGCGTCGGCGGCACCGAGTTCTACAAGAAGGCCCTGGTGCAACTCGACGCCGGCTCGCTGAAGAGCGCGACGATGGACAAGGTGCTGACCACCTTCCGCAAGGTCAAGGGCTACACCGACAAGAACGCCCCGGGCCGCGACTGGAACCTGGCGACCGCGATGGTGATCAAGGGCGAAGCCGGCATGCAGATCATGGGCGACTGGGCCAAGGGCGAGTTCCTGGCTGCCGGCAAGGTCCCGGGCAAGGACTTCACCTGCGTCGCCGCCCCCGGCACGTCGAAGGCCTACACCTACAACGTGGACAGCTTCGCGCTGTTCAAGCTGAAGGACCCGGCGAACCAGAAGGCCCAGCAGGACCTGGCCGCCGCGATCATGTCGCCGGAATTCCAGGAAGTGTTCAACCTGAACAAGGGCTCGATCCCGGTTCGCCTGAACATGGACCTGAAGAAGTTCGACGACTGCGCGAAGACCTCGGCGGCCGACTTCGTGTCGACCTCGAAGTCGGGCTCGCTGGTGCCGTCGATCGCCCACGGCATGGCCGTTCCTTCGGCCGCCGAAGGCGCGATCAAGGACGTGGTGTCGCAGTTCTGGAACGACGACAAGATCACGTCGGCCCAGGCTCAGGACCGCCTGGTCGCTGCGGCGAAGACGAAGTAAACAGCGCCAGCTGATCCCGCTGTAAGCCTCGGACGGCGCCCACTCGGGCGCCGTCTTCCTGTTGCACGGGGATGGCGCACCATTCGCGTCTCACCCCGGTTTGCCCATCCATGAAATCCTCTCCCTCTGTCCGCCTCAGCCAGTGGATGCCCAAGCTGGTCGTCGCTCCGTCGTTCCTGCTGGCCTTCTTCTTCATCTACGGCCTGATCGCCTGGAACGGCTACCTGTCGCTGTCGGCCTCGCGCCTGCTGCCCAACTACGAATTCGTCGGGCTCGCGCAGTACACCAACCTGTTCGAGAGCGAACGCTGGTGGGTCGCGCTGAAGAACCTCGGCATCTTCGGCGGCCTGTTCATCTTCTTCGGCATGGCCATCGGCCTGCTGCTGGCCATCCTGCTCGACCAGAAGATCCGCGTCGAAGGGGTGCTGCGCACCATCTACCTGTACCCGATGGCGCTGAGCTTCATCGTCACCGGCACCGCCTGGAAGTGGATCCTGAACCCCGGCCTCGGCCTCGAGAAGGTCATGCAGGGCTGGGGCTTCGAGAACTTCCATTTCAGCTGGCTGATCGACCCCGACATGGCGATCTACACCGTCGTGATCGCCGGCGTCTGGCAGAGCGCCGGCTTCGTGATGGCGCTGTTCCTCGCCGGGCTGCGCGGCATCGACGACTCGATCCTGAAGGCCGCACAGATCGACGGCGCGAGCCTGCCGCGCATCTACTGGCGCATCATCATCCCGAGCCTGCGGCCGGTCTTCTTCAGCACGCTGATGGTGCTGAGCCACCTGGCGATCAAGAGCTTCGACCTGGTGATGGCGCTGACCGCCGGCGGCCCCGGCTACGCGACCGACCTGCCGGCCACCTTCATGTACACGATGGCGTTCTCGCGCGGCCAGATCGGCCTGGGCGCGGCGTCGGCCACGGTCATGCTGGCCACGGTGGCGGCGCTGGTCGTGCCCTACCTGTATTCGGAACTGCGCGCCAAGCGCTGAGCGGCCGCTGAGAGAACAAGACATGGGAAACAAATTCAACTGGCACCGCGCGGCACTGTGGTCCGTGCTGCTGCTGTTCGCGCTGGTCTTCCTGATGCCGATGTACGTGATGCTCACGACCTCGCTGAAGGACATGAACGAGGTGCGCGAGGGCAACCTGCTGTCGCTGCCCTCCTCGCCCGGCTTCGCGTCGTGGGCCAAGGCCTGGTCGAGCGCCTGCACCGGCATCGACTGCGGCGGCCTGAAGCCGTTCTTCTTCAACTCGGTGCTGATGGTGGTGCCGGCGGTGATGGTCTCGACCTCGCTGGGCGCGATCAACGGCTACGTGCTGAGCAAGTGGCGCTTCCGCGGCAGCGAGTTCATGTTCGCGATGATGCTGTTCGGCATGTTCATGCCGCTGCAGGTGGTGCTGCTGCCGATGTCGCAGGTGCTGGGCTGGTTCGGCATCGCAAGCTCGATCTGGGGGCTGGTGGCGGTGCACATCATCGCCGGCCTGCCGTCGACGACCCTCTTCTTCCGCAACTACTACGTCGGCCTGCCCGACGAGCTGGTCAAGGCGGCGATGCTGGACGGCGCCGGCTTCTGGCGCATCTTCTGGCGCATCGTGCTGCCGCTGTCGACGCCGATCCTGGTGGTCACGCTGATCTGGCAGTTCACGAACATCTGGAACGACTTCCTGTTCGGCGTGGTGTTCTCGGGCGGCGCGTCCAAGCCGATCACGGTCGGCCTGAACAACCTGGCCAACACCTCGAGCGCGGTGAAGGAATACAACGTCGACATGGCGGCCGCGATGATCGCCGCGCTGCCGACGCTGTTCGTCTACATCGTCGCAGGCAAATACTTCGTGCGCGGCCTCACGGCCGGCGCCGTCAAGGGCTGAACGGCCCGGGCTTCACAGAGAAAACGTCATGGGTGCACTTTCAATTCGCAACGTCCGCAAGAGCTACGGCCCGGTGGAGATCCTCAAGGGCATCGACATCGAGGTCGAGAACGGCGAGTTCCTGATCCTGGTCGGCCCGTCCGGCTGCGGCAAGAGCACGCTGCTGTCGATGATCGCCGGGCTGGACACCCCCACCACCGGCACCATCCACATCGCCGACCGCGACGTGACCTACGCGCTGCCGAAGGACCGCGACATCGCGATGGTGTTCCAGAGCTACGCGCTGTACCCGAACATGAACGTCGGGCAGAACATCGCGTTCGGTCTGGAGATGCGCAACGTGCCGAAGGCGCAGCGCGAGGAGGCCATCCAGCGCGTCTCGAAGATGCTGCAGATCGGTCACCTGCTCGACCGCAAGCCGGGCCAGCTGTCGGGCGGCCAGCGCCAGCGCGTCGCGATGGGCCGCGCGCTCGCCCGCAACCCGAAGCTGTTCCTGTTCGACGAGCCGCTGTCGAACCTGGACGCGAAGCTGCGCGTCGAGATGCGCGCCGAGATCAAGCTGCTGCACCAGCGCACCAAGACCACGACCGTCTACGTGACGCACGACCAGGTCGAGGCGATGACGCTGGGCGACCGCATCGCGGTGATGCGCGACGGCCTGGTGCAGCAGTTCGGCACGCCCGACGACATCTACTCGCGCCCCGCGACCCGCTTCGTCGCCGAGTTCATCGGCTCGCCGGCGATGAACATCATCGACAGCCAGCGCGCGTCCGACGGGCTGGCCGCGCAGGGCGTGGCGCTGCTGCTCAACGATGCGCAGCGCGGCGCGCTGCAGGCGGCGAACGCCGCCGGCATCAGCTACGGGCTGCGGCCGGAGAGCCTGTCGTTCGCCGAACAAGGCCTGCCGGGCACCATCAGCATGCTGGAGCCGACCGGGCCGGAAACGTACGCGATGGTCGACACCGCGGTCGGCAAGCTGACGGCGCGCGTGGCCGGCAAGGTGCACCAGCATGTGGGCGACAACGTGCACCTGCGCTGGCAGCCGGAAGATGCGCACCTGTTCGACGCGAAAAGCGAGCAGCGCGTGGTGGGATGAGGCGCGTGGTGTGACAGCGTGAGCGCCTGCAGGGCGCGGCGAGGAGGCAGGACATGACACCGATCATCGACTTCCGCTCACCCGACTTCCTGCGGCGGCACATCCTGCACACGATGGCCTTCTACGAGGGCCACGGCCGCGACCCGAGCGGCGGCTTCTACCATTTCTTCAACGACGACGGCACGGTCTGCGACCGCGAGACGCGCCACCTCGCCAGCAGCGCGCGCTTCGCGATCGACCACGCGATGGCGGCACGGCACTTCGGCCGGCCGGAATGGCGCGAGGCCACGCGCCACGGGTTGCGCTTCCTGCGCGATGCGCACCGCGACGCCGACACCGGCGGCTACGCCTGGCGGATTCGCTGGCACGGCGCCGGCGGCAACTACGGCGAGCGCGACGTGCTCGACGCGAGCAACCACTGCACCGGCCTGGCGCTCGTGCTGCTGGCGCATGCGCAGGCGCTGATGGCCGGCATCGACGATGCGCGGCTCGGGTTGCACGAGACCTTCGGGCTGATGGAGCAGCACTTCTGGGAGCCGGCGCACGGGCTGTATGCCGACGAAGCCAGTGCCGACTGGAAGCTCGCGCCGTACCGCGGGCAGAGCGCGAACCTGCACGCCTGCGAGGCGATGCTGGCGGCCTTCGAGGCGACCGGCGAAAGCCGCTTCCTCGACCGGGCGCAGACGCTGGCACGCTCGGTGGCGCAGCGGCTGGCCGGGCTGGCGCACGGTCTCGTCTGGGAGCACTACCGGCTCGACTGGTCGATCGACCGGGACGAGCATCGCGACGACAAGGGGGCGCTCGTGCGGCCCTGGGGCTTCCAGCCGGGACACCTGGCCGCATGGGCGAGGCTGCTGCTGGTGCTCGACCGGCACCGGCCGGACGAGGGGCTGCTGCCGCGGGCGCGCGAGCTGTTTGCCGCGGCGACGCAGCACGGCTGGGATGCGAAGCACGGCGGGCTTTTCTGCGCCTTCGGGCCGGACTTCAGCGTCTGCGATGCCGACAAGTACGCGTGGGTGCAGGCGCAGACGCTGGCGGCCGCGGCCTGCCTGGCGGCGCGCACCGGGGAAGGCGGGTATTGGGATTGGTACGACCGCGTCTGGGACCACAGCTGGGCGCACTTCGTCGATCACCAGCACGGGGGCTGGTACCGGATCCTGTCGCACGACAACCGGAAGTACAGCGACGACAAGAGCCCGGCAGGGAAGACGGATTCCTGCACGATGGGGGCCTGCTACGAGGTGCTCCGGCTCGCTGACGGTTGAGGGGCGTCTGGCTTGGCGCGTCGTGGCGGTCAGAAGATCAGTTTGACGATGCGAACAAGGCCGAGCAGCACTCCGTTCATGCCGGCGTGCAGGGCGAAGATGAACCAGGACCAGTGGCGCTGCTGACATCAGGCAGACGAGCCAATGAGATCGAACGACTTGCGAAATCAGATGCGCCGGATACAGCAGGAAGCAGTAAATGGGGCCGGAGGCACGAATCACATCCAGCCCCTTCTTCATCAGAACATGTCGCCCATCGGAGTCGTGTTCCCGTAGTTGCGGCGGAGTGTAGAAATCCGACCTCGGCAGGGTCAACCGGTTCAGATGAACCGCTTGCGAAAGAACGAACTCAGCGATTCAACGCGCGCCGCGCGGCGAACGACAGCGCGTCGACCAGCGCCACCAGCGCGATCATCGCGAGCAGCACGGTGCAGGTCTCGTGCATCTGGAACAGGCCGAGGTGGAAGTACAGCATCTGGCCCAGGCCGCCGGCGCCGACGACGCCCAGCACGGCGGCGGCGCGGATGTTGTTCTCCCAGCGGTAGAGGCTGTACGACAGCAGCTGCGGCAGCACCTGCGGCAAGGTCGCCCACAGGAACACGCGAAGGCGATCGGTGCCTCGCACCCGCAACGCCAACGCCGGGCCGGGCGCGGCGTTCTCGATGCTCTCGGCGAACAGGCGACCCAGCACGCCGGTGGTGTGCAGCGCCAGCGCCAGCGTGCCGGGGAACGGGCCCAGGCCGGCGGCGATCAGCAGCAGCGAGGCCCACACCAGTTCGGGGATCGAGCGCAGCGCGTTCAGCAACAGGCGCGCGCCGGCATGCAGCCCACGCGCCATCGGCCCGCCGCGTGCACTGGCGGGCAGGGCCAGGCACAGGCCGGCCAGCGCGGCGAGCACGGTGCCCAGCAGCGACATCGCGAGCGTCTCGCCGGCCGCGCCGAGCGTGCGGCGCAGGAAGGTGGGCGATGCCTCGGGCGGGAAGAAGCTCGCGCCGAACGACGCCAGCTTCGCCAGCTCGGCCGGCGCGAGGAAGTCGCGCCATCGCAGGTCCAGCGTCGCGAAACTGGCGACCACCAGTGCCAGCACGGTGGCCAGCACCAGCAGGCCGCGGCGGCGTGTCGACGGGGGCGGCGGCAGCGGTGTCGACTCGCTCATCCCATCACCCGCCGCAACACCGCGCTGAGCCGGTCGCTCAGCCACACCAGCGCGATGAACACCAGCAGGATGGCGCTCACCTCCTGGCCGGCAAACATCTTCGCGGCACTGTCGAGCAACTGGCCCAGGCCGCCGGCACCGACGAACCCGAGCACGACCGACGACCGGATCGCGCATTCCCAGCGGTACACCGTGTAGCTGACCAGCTCGCCGGCGCACTCCGGCAGCGCGCCGAAGCACAGCGCCTGCAGGCGCCCGCTGCCGTTGCGCAGCAGTGCGTGCGTCGACGCGCCATCGCTGCTCTCGAGGATGTCGGCATACACCTTGCCGAGCATGCCGCCGTAGGTGATCGCGATGGCCAGCACCCCGGCGGTCGGACCGAGTCCGACCACGCGCACGAACAGCAGCGCCCACACCAGCTCGGGGATCGACCGCAACACCACCAGCGTCCAGCGCACCAGCTGGCGGCAGGCCGCGGGCCACCGACCCATCGGGGTGGCCAGCGCGCTCAGCGACAGCCGCGAGGTCGCGAGCAGTGCCAGCGGCACCGCCGCCAGCCACGCCAGCGCGAGTCCGGCCGTCGCGATGGCCACCGTGCGCCAGGTCTCGCGCAGCAGTTCGGCGAGAAAGTCCGCGTCGTGGCGCGGCGGCACGAAATCGGACACGAACTTCCAGCTCGCGCCCAGGCTGCGCGCGTCAGCCAGCGTGGCGGGATTGAACTCGGTCCACACCAGCAGCGGCCAGGCCAATACCGCTGCCACCAGCAGCAGCGACACCCGGCGCAGCACTGCCGGGTCGCGCTGCGCGGCAGCGGTCGTGCGCATGGCGTAGTCCATCAGCGGCACATGCTTTCGGGCAGCAAGTTGATCGCCGGGGAGGCGTCGCCCGGCTCCGGCGCCGCCGGCACCTCGCCGGCATACAGCTCGCGCAGCGCGGCATCGTCCAACCCCGCAGCCGGGCCGTCGTACACGCAGACGCCGGCACGCAGCGCCACGATGCGCTCGAAGCGCTCGCGCGCCACGTCCACCTGGTGCAGGCTGCAGACCAGCGTGCGGCCGTCGCGCCGCGCGGCGCCGAGCAGCGCATCGATCACGCCGCGCGCCCGCGTCGGGTCGAGGGCCGACAAGGGCTCGTCGACCAGCCACAGGCCGGCCTGCGACACGAGCGCGCGCGCCAGCCCGACGCGCTGACGCTCGCCGCCCGACAGGCGATCGACGCGCAGCCACAGCTTGTCGGCCAGGCCGAGCTCCGCGAGCGCCGCCTGCGCGAGCCCGGCGTCGCGCGGACTCCACAGCGTGCGCAGGCTCTGCAGCAGCCCCATCGCCGGCAGCCGCCCGGCCAGCACCGCCGTGACGACGCGCTGGCGCGGCGGCAGCGGCGGCACCTGCGGCGCGAGGAACAGGCGGCCGCGCAGCCGGCGCAGGTCGCGCGCCGGCATCGCCCACGGGTCGCGTCCGAACAGCGACACGCTGCCGCCCGCCGGCCGCACCGCGCAGGCCAGCGCCATCAACAGGCTGGTCTTGCCGGCGCCCGACGCGCCGATCACCGCGACCTGCTCGCCGGCCGCGATGCGCAGGTCCAGCCCGCGCAGCGCGAGGCC
>Ga0065165_1002047_pt1 | contig 18686 bp, 21 predicted proteins | sample AraplaMF_Cvi_mMF_FD_63813 | JGI IMG/M metagenome (GOLD analysis project Ga0065165, IMG submission 63813) | Arabidopsis root microbial communities from the University of North Carolina, USA - plate scrape MF_Cvi_mMF (version 2) (version 3) | ecosystem: Host-associated > Plants > Roots >...
CTGGTCGGCCGACGAGTCGGTCAGCGAGGTGATGTCCAGGTTGGCGACCGAGATACCGCTGGTCTGCGTGTCCAGAATGCCGCTGGAGGTCGAAGAGTAGAGCGAGTAGGTCGAGATCGTCAGGGTGATGGAGCCGATCGTCGGCACGCTCTTGACGCGGGAGAACGACGACACCAGGTCGAAGGTCGCCGGCGTCGAGGCGGTCGCGCTCAGCCAGTTCACGCCGTTGAAGGTCGCCGCATCGGCGGTGTTCTTCATCTGCTGCTGGATCTGGGTGATGTCCGACTGGATCTTGACCCGGTCGATACCGGCAGTCTTGGCTTCGACCAGCAGCGCCTGGAGCTTGGTGAGGCCGCCGGTCTTGTCGCCGACGACGGCGGTCAGAGCGGTGTACTCGGTGTCGACGGTCGCAGCCGACAGACCGAGCGAGTCGGAGACGGCGGAGAGCGCGGCGTTGTCGGCGCGCATCGAGGTTGCGATCGACCAGTAGGCGGCGTTGTCGGAAGCGGTCGCGACGCGTTGGCCGGTCGAGATCCGGTTCTGCGTGGTCGCAAGCTGCGAGCTGACATTGCGGAGGGTCTGCAGCGCGGTCATTGCAGACGAGTTGGTGAGAAGGCTAGAACCCATTTTGATGTCCCTTTGAGATTGATTGAGTGGGGACATACCGGACTTGCACCGGTACGACAGGGCGGCGTCATGCCTTTGGGCTGCGGAAAACCGGTTAGGGCCCAACCTGTCGTAGCGGCGACCTTAACCCGCGAAGCTTGTGTGGGGCTTGTGGCTCTGTGTCCTGGCTGCAACAGGACGGCCGAAATGACGGCATGCGCGTGGCGCCATGCCCCACGAACGTCGCGCCAAACGAAAGGGCCGCGCTTCACGAGAAGCGCGGCCCTCCCCGGATTGTCGTCAGGCTTAGCGGAACAGCGACAGGATGCTCTGGCTGCTGTTGTTGGCGATGGAGAGCGCCTGCACGCCGAGCTGCTGCTGGACCTGGAGGGCCGCTAGGCGGGTGGACTCCTGGTTCATGTCAGCGTCGACGAGCTGGCCGATACCGCGATCGATCGAGTCCATCAGGGATTTCACGAAGTCCGTGTTGGTCGAGATACGGTTCTTGACGGCACCGAGATCGGCGGCGGCCGAAGCCACCGAGTTGATCGCCTTGGTGACCTGCGCGATGTAGCCATCGAGCGTGGTCTGGTCGGCAGACGAGTCGGTCAGCGAGGTGATGTCCAGGTTGGCGACCGAGACGCCGCTGGCCTGCGTGTCGAGAATGCCGCTGCTGGTCGCGGTGAAGAGCGAGTAGGTCGAGACCGTCAGCGAGATCGAGCCGGTGGTCGGCGCGCTCTTGACGCGTGAGTACGACGAAACGAGGTCGACCGTCGCCGGCGTCGAGGCAGTCGTGCTCAACCAGTTCACGCCGTTGAAGGTCGCCGCGTCAGCGGTGCTCTTCATCTGCTGCTGAATCTGGGTGATGTCCGACTGGATCTTGGCGCGGTCGATACCGGCAGTCTTGGCTTGCACCAGCAGCGACTGGAGCTTGGTCAGGCCGCTGCTGCTGTCGCCGACGACGGAGGTCAGAGCGGTGTATTCGGTGTCGACGGTCGCAGCCGACAGACCGAGCGAGTCGGAGACGGCGGAGAGCGCGGCGTTGTCGGCGCGCATCGAGGTTGCGATCGACCAGTAGGCGGCGTTGTCGGAAGCGGTCGAGACGCGCTGGCCGGTGGAGATCCGGGTCTGCGTGGTGGAGAGCTGCGAACTCACAGACCGCAAGGTCTGGAGCGCGGTCATGGCAGTCGAGTTCGTAAGCAGGCTTGACATTGCGAATGTCCCTTTGATGTACGCGTTACATTTTCACGAGGGGACATACCGGGCTTTCACCGGTACGGAGGGGCGGCATCATGCCTTTGGACTGATGTGGGTGGGGTCCAACCCGCCGTGCCGCATTGCTAGCACGCCGAATCTTGCGCCGAGATTAAGATCGGCTTGAATTTAGTAGCAATATCATATGGTTACCATTACCCTCCGGTAACCATAAGCCGGCACTTCTCGCTAACCAAGAAGCGGCACTTCCCGCTAACCATAACCGGCCGGCGGCGATCGGGGTGCCTACGAGAACGACCGCACCAGTCCGGAGGCCAGCAGGTTCCAGCCGTCGATCAGCACGAAGAACAGCATCTTGAACGGCAGCGCGAGGATCGTCGGCGGCATCATCATCATGCCCATCGACATGGTCAGCGTCGCCACGATCATGTCGATGACGAGGAACGGCAGCATGATCAGGAAGCCGATCTCGAACGAGCGCCTGAGTTCGGAGATCATGAAGGCCGGAATGATGACGCGCAGATCGATGCGCTTGTCGTCGAACTTCTTGCGGAAGCTCTCGGCAGCCAGCGACTCGAAGGTCTGCAGATCCTTGTCGCGGACATGGGCCAGCATGAACTCGCGGAACGGATCGGTGATCTTCAGATAGGCGTCTTCCTCCGAGATCTCGTTCTTCATCAGAGGCTGGACGCCGGTCTCCCAGGCGCGGTCGAAAGTCGGCGCCATCACGTAGAACGTCATGAACAACGCGAGGCTGACCAGCACCAGATTGGCCGGCGTGGTCTGGAGGCCGAGACCGGAGCGCAGGAACGACAGCGCCACCGCAAATCGCGTGAAGCTCGTCACCATGATGAGCAGTCCGGGCGCCACCGACAGCACCGTAATCAGCGCCATCAGCTGGATGATGCGGCCGCTGGTCGAGCCGTTGCCGGGCGGGAGCAGCGAGTTGAGGTCCGGAATCTGGGCCAGCGCCACTTCGGGCAGCACGACCAGAACCAACGCGAGCAGCAGGACTTTCACTCTCACTGGATCACCAACGTCTCAATGATCAATTCGCGGATCTTGCCCGACGAGCGGATGTTGGCGCGCTCGGTCAGGTCGTCGCGCAGATGCTGGAGCCCGCGCGATCCCTCGAATTGCGCCACCGTGGCGGACCGCAGGTAAGTGACGATGTCCTCGCTGATATGGGCGGCCAGGATGCCGGCATCCTCGTCGCTCATGCTCTCGGTCACCATCGAGGCCTCGACGCGGGCCCAGTTGTTGGCGGGCGCGGCGAGATTGGTCACGATCGGGGACAGTTTGCGAAGCCGCGCGCTGCCGGCGTAGCTCGACGCGATCGGCGGCGGCGTGGCGCTCTTCTTCGCGTCGGCGACGCGCTCGGCAGCCGCAAACAGATGCAGGCCGGCAAGCGCGCCTGCGCCGATCGCGACGAGGGTCAGCACCAGGATGGCCGCAATCAGGCGCATCACGTCCCCTGCCCCCGCGAAGCGGCCCGACGGCTGCGCATCTCAGAATGGTGCCACGGCGTCATAGATCCGGTGTCCCCATCCAGGCTGCTGCACGTCAGACAGATTTCCGCGACCACCATAAGACACCCGCGCCTCCGCGATCTTCTCGTAGGAGATCGTGTTGGTTCGCGAGATGTCGCGCGGGCGCACGATGCCGCCGACATTGAGCACGCGCATCTCGGTGTTGACGCGGAACTCCTGCGAGCCGCTGATCATCATATTGCCGTTCGGCAACACGTCGGTGACGACGGCGGCGATCGACAGCTTGATGTCCTCGGTGCGATCGATCTGGCCGTTGCCCTTGATCTGGGTGTTGGTGCTGAGATTGGCGCTGGTCGAGCCTTTGTCGCTCCATCCTGCGACGTCCATCAGCCAGTCGAGCCCGAACTTGACCTGCGAATCGCGCGAGCGATCGGTCTTGTTATCGAGCTTGGCCTTGTCCTGCATCGAGATGATGACGGTCACGACGTCGCCGGCGCGCCGGGCGCGGGGATCGCGGTAGAGGTCGGTGCCGTCGTCCCAGGTCGAGCGATAGCTGACCGGCGTGCGCACGCGCGGCGTAACCGGGATCGGGTCCGCCTGGGTCCGCAGGCCGCTGCCGACCGGCGACAGGCGCGGGCCGGTCAGGACCTCGGCCGGATCGTTCAAGCACCCGGTCAGGAGCACCGACGACAGCAGCAGCGGCAGGATGACGATCGGGTTCTTCATCTATTTGGTCTTTCCGTCGTCCACGCGACGCATTCCGCCGAGCAAATCGGCAAGGTGCGCGGCGCGCGCCGTATCCATCTCGTTGAAGATCGCGCTCGAGCTCCTCGGGCTGAGCTTGGCGAGCACGGCCGCGGCGGTCTCGTCCGCCATGCCGGCGATCTGGGTGGCCGCGGCGTCCGGCTTCATGCGCGAATAGATCTCGACGACCTGCGCTTCGGCCTTCTTCAGGAAGTCGTCGCGCAGCGCCATCCATTTCTCGTATTCGGCGCGCTTGGCCTCGACCTCGGCGATCCGCTCGCGGAGCAAGCTCTCGGCCTTCTCCAGCTCCTTGAGCTGCCAGGCGAGCCTGGCGTCGACGGCGGGATCACCCACGTTGCTACAGAACAGGGCGACCTCGTTGTCTGCGGATACCGCGGCCTGCGGCGGAGCAGGCTTGGGCGGCGCCGTGACGCTGCCGGGCTTGGCCGGCCGAACCGGCGCGGCTGCGGGCGCTGGCGCGGCTGCGCGTGCGGGAGCAGGTGCAGGCGTCTCGGGCGCCGGCACTGCGCCGGTGGTTGCCGGTCCTGTGTCTTCGGCCGCCCATGCCGTTGCGCGGATTGCGGCATTGTCGCCCGGAATCGGCGAAGCCGGCAGTGCCGGCTTTTGCGATCCGGCTGCTCGCGCCCGCGCGAAGGACAGCAGGTTGAGCGGCTTCGACGGCTTGGCCTCGTCCAGGGCAAGCGCGGGCGAAGCGCCCATGAGCGCGGCGGCCGCGATCAGGAGGAGGAGCTTGGTTTTGTGTTCCGGTTTCAGCATCGGGCCGCGCGCGATTCTCGGTCGAGACCTGAGCATTGAGCGACCAAGCTTGCACGACGCTTGTGCATCATTGCACGATGACGTCGGCCTGGAGCGCGCCGGCCGTCTTGATCGCCTGGAGGATCGCGATGATGCCCGATGGCTTGAGGCCGATCTGGTTCAATCCGCGCACCAGGCGCTGAAGATCGACACCGCTCAGGATCGCCACCTGCGAACCGGCCTCGTTGGCCTCGACCACGGTCTGGGGAACGACCACGGTCTGCCCTTGCGAGAACGGCGCCGGCTGCGACACCACGGGAAGCTCGGTGACACGGACGGTCAGATTGCCGTGCGTCACCGCAACGGTCGATATCCGCACATCCCGCCCGATCACCACCGTGCCGGTGCGCTCGTTGATCACCACCCGCGCCGGCGTATCCGGCTCGACGGTCAGTTCGCCGATTTCGGCCAGGAAGCGGACCGGCCCGATGTAGCGCGGCTTGGACAGCACGATCGTTCGGAAGTCGCGCTCGAAGGCGATCTGCGCCCGGTAACGTCCGCCGGCGTAGCGGTTGATGGCGTCGAGGATGCGGGTCGCGGTGACGAAATCGGGGTTCTTGAGCTCGAGCACCAGATATTCCATCTCGTGGAGGCTTCCCTTCACCTCGCGCTCGACCAGCGCGCCGTTCGGAATGCGGCCCGCGGTTGGCGTGCCCTGGCTGACGTTCTGCGCCTGGCCGCCGACACTGTAACCGGCAACGGTGACTGCGCCTTGCGCCACCGCGTAGACGGCGCCGTCGGCGCCGCGCAGCGACGTCATCACCAGCGTGCCGCCGAGCAGCGAGGTCGCATCGCCGAGCGAGGACACCGTGACGTCCATCCGCTCGCCCGCCCCGATCGAGGGCACCAGGTCCGCGGTCACCATCACCGCTGCGACGTTGCGCGTGCGCAGCGTGGTCGGTCGCGCGGGATTGGTGGTGCTCGTGGTCTCGTTTCTGACATTGATGCCCATGTTCTCGAGCATCGATTGCAGGGATTGCTCCGTGAACGGAGCGTTGCGCAGCGTGTCGCCGGTGCCGTTCAGGCCGATGACCAGGCCATAGCCGACGATCTGGTTTTCGCGCAGGCCCTTGATGTCAGCAATGTCCTTGATGCGGACGGCGGCCTGGGCGCTGGCGGCGGAAACGAGGAGGACGAGCGCTAGCAGGAATCTGGTCATGACCCGTCCACGACCTTGACGGTGCCGTCCGGCTGAACGATGGCCCTGATGATCACGCCGGTGTCGGTGTTTCGTACTGGAATGAGCGCGCCGGGCGCGCCGGATTGCATGGCCGAACCGTAAGTCACGATCGACAGGCCAGAGTCCTCGACCACGACCTTCACCATGGCGCCGCGGGCGATGGTGAAGGGATCCTCCACAGAGTTGGTCGGGATCGGCTGGCCGGGCAGCAGCGCACGCCGTGCCATGCGGCCGACCAGCACCTGGCGCCCTTCGATGAACATGGCGACGCCGAGCACGTTCGGCGCGAAGATGCGTTCCGTGATCATGTCGTCGCGGATCAGCTCGCCGGCGCGGATCGGGACGGCCGGCACGGGAAGCCGCTTCTCCTCGGCCACGGCGACGCGCGCCGAGACGAGAACCAGCAGCACGGCGGCCAACCCGCGCACGATCAGGCCCACCCTGTTCAACATGGACACACCGGAACTAGCGAAGGCCCTTCGATACGGTCGAGGCCATTTCATCCGAAGCCTGGATGACCTTGGCATTCATTTCGTAGGCGCGCTGTGCCGAAATCAACTCGGTGATTTCCTTGACCGGATCGACGTTCGAGGCTTCCAGGTATTTCTGGTTGATCTTGCCATAACCGGAATCGCCCGGCAGTCCGACCACCGGCGTGCCGGAGGCGGTGGTCTCGCGGTAGAGATTGCTGCCGAGCGGCTCGAGGCCGGCCTCGTTGGCGAAATTGGCGAGATTGAGCTGGCCGATCTGCCGTGGGTTCACTTCCGTGTCCAGCTTGGCGAACACCTGTCCGGTCTGGTTGACCGTGACCTCGACGGTTCCCTGCGGCACCGTGATCGCGGGATCCAGCAGATAGCCGTCGATCGTGACGAGCTGGCCGTTGGCGTTCGTGTTGAACGAGCCCGCGCGGGTGTATTGCACCTCGTTGTTCGGGCCGAGCACCTGGAACCAGCCGCGGCCGTTGATCGCGAGGTCGTAGGGGTTGCCGGTCTGCGTCAGCGCGCCCTGGATGTGCAGCTTGCGGATCGCGGCCGACTTGACGCCGAGGCCGAGATTGGCGCCTTCGGGGATCGGCGACGAGCCGTTGACGTTGGCGACGCCCTGCATGCGATCCATCTGGTAGAACAGATCGGTGAATTCCGCGCGCGCCCGCTTGTACGAGGTCGAGTTGATGTTGGCGATGTTGTTCGCGATGACTTCGATATTGGTCTGTTGGGCATTCATGCCCGTGGCCGCAATGGCGAGCGATTTCACAGTGTCATTCCTTCAGGTCAGATCGACATCCGAACGACTTCTTGGTAGGCCTGCACGACCTTGTCGCGAACCGCGACCGCCGTCTGCAAGGCCTGCTCGGCCGACATCAGCGCCTCCACGACCTTGCGGGTCGATTCCTTGCCCTGCATCGCCGAGATCGACGCCGCCTCGCCCGCCTTTAGCGTGCCGATCGCGTCCGTGGTCACCTGCTTCATGACCGAATCGAAGCCGACATCGTCGGCGGACTGGATCGAGGCCGGCGCGGCGGGCGCGATCGCCTGCGTCTCGGTGGCGCGGCTTGCCGCTTGCCCTGCGTTGATCGCGGTGGATGAAATCGCCTCAAGCATTGTCAGCTCCTCAGAAGGTCGATGGTCATGCCCAGCATCGACCTCACCTGTTTCACCACCTGGAGATTGGCTTCATAGGACCGGTTGACTTCCCGCATGTCCGCCATCTCGATCATCATGTTGACGTTCGGCATCTTGACGTAACCGGCCTTGTCGGCGGCCGGGTGTCCCGGATCGTATTCGACGCGATAGGGCGTGGTGTCGACCCCGATCTCCTTGACCTTCGCAAGCTGCGAGCCCGAGGCGCGGTCCAGCTCGGCATCGAACGTGATGGTCTTGCGCTGATACGGATCGGCGCCGGCGGTGCGCCCGGTCGAGGTCGCGTTGGCGAGGTTTTCGGAAACGACGCGCATGCGCGTCGACTGCGCTTCGAGCCCGGAGCTCGCAACCGTCAGGGAAGCGCTCAGTGAGTCCAGCATGTCAGTTTACCTCAGGCCTTTGCGCTCGACAGGACCATGCGGTGAAACGACCGCACGATCGCCGAGTTCATCGAATAGTCGCGATTGACGTCGTTGCCCTTGATCATTTCCTGCTCGAGGCTGACGGAGTTGCCGGAGTGAACCACCTCCCAGCTGTCCTTCTTGGCGGTCGCGCGCGTATCGGTTTCGGTCGCGGACAGCTGCATGTGCGAGGGCGACGTCGTCGCGAGCCTGACCGGCATCGCGTCGAGCACCTTGTTGAAGGGCTCGACATCGCGCGCCTTGAAGCCCGGCGTATTGGCGTTGGCGACGTTGGTCGCGATGGTCGACTGGCGGAGCTCGAGATAGCGCGCCTGCGACGATGCGAGTTCGAAGAGATAAAGCGGTCCCACGACAGCTCCACTATGATCCATTGAGAGGACCCTAGGGCGTTAAGCTTTCGTCAAGCTGTTGAGCGACGCACCATCCCTCGGAAATCTACTGGACCTTCTCGGGCCGCGGCGCCTGCTTCGACTGGAGGAAGTAGATGATCTCGGCGACGGGCCGGAAAAACTCCGCCGGAATCACCTGATCGACCTGAACCGCCTCGTAGAGCGCGCGCGCCAGCGCCTTGTTCTCGATCACCGGGATCCTGTTCTTCTCGGCGACTTCGCGGATCTTCAACGCGATCACGTCCATGCCCTTGGCCACCACGAGCGGCGCAGGGTTCTCCTCGCGATTGTAACGCAGCGCAATCGCGAAGTGTGTCGGGTTCGCGATCACCAGCGTCGCGCGCGCAGCCGAGGAAATCATCCGCTGCCGCGAGCGGTCGCGCGCCAGCGAGCGCAGGCGCGCCTTGATCAGCGGATCGCCTTCGGCCTGCTTGTGCTCGTCCTTGATCTCCTGCTTGGTCATGCGCAGCTGGCGCCGCCAATGGAAGCGCGCCCAGGCCAGATCGATCGCGACCAGGACGATGGTGGCGATGCAGATCGCCGAGACGATCCGCATCGCGATGTTGAGGATCATCTCGGGCAGCGCAACCGGATCGGTGTACATCGCCTCGAACGCCTTTGCTTCCGACGAGCGCAGCACGACGACGACGACGGAAGTCACCGCGGTGAGCTTGAACAGCGACTTTCCGAACTCGACGAGGCCTTGCGATCCGAACAGCCGGCTCCAGCCGCCGATCGGCGAGATTCGCGAAAGATCCGGCATGATGCGCTCCAGCACCAGGCTCGGCGCGTTTTGCAGCAGCGAGGCGGCGAGGCCGAACACCGTAATGATGACGACCGACGGCACCAGGAATTGTACCGCCTGGAGACCCACCACATTGAGCAGGTTTTGCACGTCCGCGCCGTTGCTGAGGGGGAAGCCGCCGGGATCGTCGAGCAAGCTCTTCAGCATCGGCGTCAATTGCAGCACGCCCGGGCCGATCAGGAACGACAGGATCACCATCAGCGCGGACATCGACGCAAAAGTGGAAGCCTCCCGAGAGACCGGGATTTTGCCCTGATCGAGCGCATCGCGGACTTTCTTCTCGGTCGGCTCTTCTGTCTTGCTCTCCTGATCGGATGATTCTGCCATGCCCGTTCAGCGGTCAGCGGAAGACCAGCTCATCCTCCTGGTCGGGGTTGAGCTCGATTTCACCCTTCTCGGCAAGGTCGAGCGCGAGGTCGGTGATGACGCGGCGCGCCTCCAGCACGTCGCGCTGGTTCGACGGCTCGCCGATCGCGAGCTCGTGCTCGACGACGCGGCGGACGCGCGAGGCGACCGCGGACAGGATGAGCTCGCGAAAATGCTTGTCGGTGCCCTTCAGCGCGACCACGATGCGATCGGTCGGCACCTGATCGAAGATCATGGTGCGCGCCTTCGGCGCCAGGTTGATCACGTCGTCGAAGGTGAACAGCAGCTCCTTCAGCACTTCGGCCGACTTCGGCCGCTTTTCCGACAGGCTCTTCAGCATGTCCTCGATATGGCCGCGTTCCATCTTGTTGATGATGTCGGCGACACGCGCGTAGGTGTCGGCGCCGAGGTTGCGGGCGAAATTCAGCGTCAGATCCTCGTGCAGCGTCTTCTCGAGCACCTTCATCGCATCGTCGACGATCGGCTTGAGGCTGAGCACGCGCCGCATCAGCTCGTTGCGCAGGCTCGAGGGGAGCTGGCTCATCACCTTCGCGGCACAGGACGGCTTGACCTTGGACAGGATCAGCGCCGCAGTCTGCGGATGCTCCTTGGAGAGGTAAGTCGCGAGCGAGTTTTCCGACACCGACGAGACGCGATCCCACACCGACCGGCTCGAATTGCCGAGCAGGTCCGACATGATCGCCGAGACCTGATCGGCCGGGAGCACGTCGCCGAGCACCGCTTCCAGGCCGCCGATGGTGCCCAGGATGTTGGCGCCCATCGAGAATTGCTGGGCGAACTCCTCGACGATCGACTCGAGCTCCTGCGCGGTAATGGGACGCAGCTCGGCCGCGGCCTTGGTGACGATGCGGATATCCTGCGGCTCGAACTGCGAGAGCACGCTCGCCGCCGCCTGCCGGCCCATGGCCAGCAGCAGCGCGGCGACCTTTTCCGTTCCACCCAGCGTGGCAACGCCTCGCTGCTTGATGGGAGCGATGCCGACCTGTGCCGCCATGGTCAGGTATCACCCTGCCCCAGCGGTCCGACGATCTCCGTGAGCGAGACGCCGAAGCGGGAATTGTCCTCTTCGACGACGACCACCTCGCCGCGGGCGACGATGCGACCGTTGACAACGACGTCGACGGGCTCGCCGACCCGGTGGTCGAGCGGAACGACCGCGCCGCGGCCGAGCTTCATCAGGTTTGCCACCGGAATGGTCGCCGAGCCCAGCACCACCTGCATGGTGACGGGAATGCGCAGGATCGCGTCGACATTGGCGAACTTGCCGGTCTCCTCGGCCGTGCGCGCGGCGATCTCCGCCAGCCGCTCCAGCGGAGACGCCTCGGCCTCTGCGGATGCAGATGCAGACTCATAATCGAAGGATTGCGCCATTTGGTATCGCCTCTTGGTATTTCCGCTGCCGGAATGCCGCGGCATTCCGATCGTGATTGTTCCGCTCGTTCGGGTTTCAATGCTTGTTCACGTCGGCACCGCCTGCGGTCGTGGCGGACGCGAGCCCGCTTCGGGCATCCAGCGCCGCGATCGCCTCGTGGGCCTGATCGATCTTCGTGCTCAGCACGTTGGCTAGCCGCCCGAGATTTGCGGTGGAATCGTGCGCCGCGGTGATGACCGTATCGAAGGCGCCGGCCGTCTCGTGGACGATGGTCGTGAATTCGCCCTGGTAGCTGCGCAGGCGCGCCAGCTCGCGGTGCATCTTGGTCACCCGCATGCTGGTGAAGGCCAGCGCGATCAGCAGCACGGCATCAACGAGATAGGATATCATCGACGAACTCCCGTTTCTGATCGACGGGATCCGCCACCTGCATGGCGTAATAGCCATCCAGCTGGCCGATCTGGCACCAGAACAGAACCTGATTGTTGCTTTCGAGACGGGCCAGCGTGCGCGGCGTGGCTTCGAGCTCGATCACCTGACCGACATGGAATTTCACGACGTCGTCCAGGGTCACCATTTTCTCGTCGAGCACCGCGCTCAACGTGACCTCGGTGCGCTGGACCTCGCTCTCCATCTGCTCGCGCCAGCGCGGGTCGTTCGCACCGCCCTCACTGACGACGACATGGGCGAGCTTCTGGCGCAGCGGATTGAGCGCGGAGTGGGGGACGATGAGGAACATCTGGCCGCCGCGGAAAAGCGCCTGCAGCATGATGTTCGCGCAGATCGACATGTTGCCGCCACGCCCGATCGCCAGCGAAGCCATCGCTGTCTCGACCCGCTCGACACGGAAGGTGACGTTGGACGTCCCGGCGAAGGCGGTTTGCAGCGCCTTGGCGAACCGCTCGAACAGCGCCTGGACCAGCTTGAGCTCGATGTTGGAGAAGGTGCGCTCGACGTCGAGCGGCGGCTCGGCACCGTCCGAGCCGAACATCGCCTCGACCATCGTGAACACGAAGTCGCGATCGAGCATGATGATGACGCGGGAGTCCCACTGCTCGGCATAGAGCACGGCGGCGACCGCGTTGCCTTCGTAGTCCTTGATGATGTCGCCGACGCGGTCGTTGGTGATGCCGTTGACCGAGAAGTAACACGGCGTTCCGGCCATCGGCTGGAGGCTGTCGGTGCAGGATGCCGCCATGCGATCGAAGATCACATTGAGCATCGGCATACGCTCGATGGAGATACCCGCCGCGTCGAGCAGGTAGTTCGGCAGCTGCTTGCGCTGATCGGCTCCGACGTCTTCCATCATCGTCATGCGCGGGCCGCCTTCGGTTCAGCGTCAGCCGGGACGGCCTTGGGACCCGCGATCGTCTCGTTCTCGACGACGTCGATCGAGGGGCGCTCGTTGCTCGAGATCATCTTGCGGCCGTGCTCGACCGCGATCTGCGGCATCGCGCCGTTCATGAAGGCCAGCAGCGTCTGCTTGACGATGATGTAGGGCCGGCACTTCTTCTCGCGCGTCATCTTGATCTTGATCGCGAAAGGCGAGAGTACGCCGTAGGAGATGAAGATACCGGCGAAGGTGCCGACCAGGGCGGCGCCGATGAAGCCGCCCAGCAGCTTCGGCGACTGGTCGAGCGCACCCATCGCCTTGATGACGCCGAGCACCGCGGCGACGATGCCGAGCGCCGGCATCGCCTCCGACACCGTCACCAGCGCATGATAAGGTGCCAGCTTGCCCTTCACGATGGTGTGGATTTCCTCGTCCATCAGCGCCTCGATCTCGTGCGTCCGCGCGTTGCCCATGATGATGAGACGGACATAGTCGCAGATGAATTGGAGCAGTGATGGGTCACCGAGCACGCTCGGGAACGCCTTGAAGATCTCGGACGACGAGGGATCGTCGATATGCGCTTCCACCTCGTTGCGGCCCTTGCCCCGCAGCTCGCGCATCAGAGCATGCAGCGCCCCGAGCAGGTCGAGGTAATAGCGCTGTCCCGGCACCGAATTGGTGACGGCCTGCATGCAGGCCACTCCGGTGTCGACGACCGTCTTCCACGGATTGGCCAGGATGAAGGTGCCGATCGCGGTGCCGATGATGATCACGAACTCCCACGGCTGCATGAGCACGGCCAGATGCCCGCCCATGGCGGCAAATCCGCCGAGCAGCGCCGCCACCGTGATGAAAATCCCCACGAAACTGAGCAACGCGCCACTCCATCGCCGATCCCATCGGGAATACCTAGTCGGCGAGCCTTGCGCGAAGCTGGCTTCCCGATCGCCAGCCCCGCGCAAGCAATTCGCGTCAGCTTGGGACGACGTCGCAAGAGCGGCCACAGGGGCGCGTGCCATGCTATCCACCATCGCGGACTACACCAGGCTGACCACCGACCTGGGCAAGTCGATGACGCAGGTCGCGACGGAGCCCAATGTCAGCCGCGATACCGACTACTTCCTGAGCCATATCGGCAACGTGAAGACGGTCGACGACTTCCTGAAGGACTATCGCCTCTATTCCTATGCGATGAAGGCCTATGGCCTCAGCGACATGACCTACGCCAAGGCGTTCATGCGCAAGGTGCTGACAGAGGGGGTCTCGGACAAGGACAGCTTCGCCAACAAGCTTTCCGACACCCGCTACCGGCAGTTCGCCACCGCCTTCAATTTCGCCGCCCTCGGCGACCAGGCGACCTCGACCACCGCGGCCACGACCGACACGGCGACCCAGTACGTCACGCAGACGATGGAGGAGCAGGCCGGCGACCAGAACGAGGGCCTGCGGCTGGCGCTGTATTTCACCCGCAAGGCCTCCACGGTCACGACCGCCTACCAGATCCTCGCCGACAAGGCGCTGACCCAGGTGGTCCAGACCGCGATGGGCTGGTCGTCGACGATCAGCTCGTCCGACATCGACGCCCAGGCCAAGATGATCACGGACAAGATCGATCTCACCGACTTCCAGGACCCGGCCAAGGTGACCAAGTTCGTGCAGCGCTTCGCGGCGATGTGGGATGCGACCCAGGCCCAGAGCGACACCTCGACCAATCCCGCGCTGGTGCTGATCGCCGGCGCCTCGACGTCGGTCAGCCTGGATAGCGACATGCTCACGACGCTTCAGAACATCCGGTTCAACAGGTAAATCATGCAATCGGCTCTCTATGTCGGCTTGTCGGCGCAGGTCGCGCTCGAGAAGCGCCTCCAGACGATCGCCAACAATGTCGCCAACGTCAACACGTCCGGCTTCCGCACCGACGTCGTGAAGTTCGAGACCGTGCTGTCCAAGGCCGGCGCCAATCCGGTCGCCTTCTCCTCGCCCGGCGACAACATCATCTCGCGCGAGATGGGCAGCATCACCGAGAGCGGCAATCCGCTCGACGTCGCGGTGGTCGGCCAGGGCTGGCTCGCTTTCGCAGGTCCCAACGGCACGGTCTATACCCGCGACGGCCGGCTCCAGATCGCCGCCAACGGCGACCTTCAGACCGTGTCCGGCTTCCCGGTCATCGATGCCGGCGGCGCGCAGATCACGCTCGATCCGAACGGCGGGCCGGTCGCGATCGCGCGCAGCGGCGCGATCACCCAGGACAACAACGAGATCGGCACCATCGGCCTGTTCAACATTCCCGCTGACGCCAATCTCGATCGCTACGGCAATTCCGGTGTGATCCCGGACCGGCCCGCGACCGCCATCGCCGATTTCTCCCGCGACGGCTTCAAGCAGGGCTATGTCGAAGGCTCCGGCGCCAATCCGATGATGGAATTGACGAAGCTGATCGCGGCTTCGCGTGCCTTCGACGGCACCAATTCGATGATCGAGGGCACCGAGAGCTCGCTCCAGAATGCAATCCGGACTCTGGGCGAGCCGGGCAAATAAACTCGTAAGTAGAGTGCGCCCCGTGCGCAATGAGGGTGGACGGTTTCCTTGAATGCTCTTCGGCAACTCGAGTGGGCGCTGCTGGAGCTTCAGCAGAGCACTCCCCTGGCCAGCGTCAGCGGCGCGATCTCCGAGATCGCGCCGACGCATTTCCGTGTCTCCGGCCTGTCGCGCTTCGTCAGGCTCGGTGAACTGATCGGCGTCAATTCCGCCGGCAAGCCCCAGATCGGCGAGGTGGTGCGGATCGACAGCGACGGCATCATCGCCAAGCCGTTCGACCGGGTGTTCTCGGGCGGTCTCGGGTCCGTCGCCTACCGGATGCCGCCACTGTCGTTCGCGCCCGATCCGAGCTGGAAGGGCCGCGTCATCAACGCACTCGGCGCCCCGCTGGACGGACAGGGCCCTCTCACCCCGGGATCGCGGGCGGTCTCGGCGGAAGCGGAGGCGCCTCCGGCGATGAAGCGCGCGCGCGTCCACAAGCCGCTGCGCACCGGCGTACGCGTCATCGACCTGTTCGCTCCGATCTGCGCCGGTCAGCGCGTCGGCATCTTTGCCGGCTCCGGCGTCGGCAAGTCGACGCTGCTCGCCATGCTCGCCCGCAGCCAGGGTTTCGACACCGTCGTGCTGGCGCTGGTCGGCGAGCGCGGCCGCGAGGTGCGCGAATTCATCGAAGACGTACTGGGCACCGACCGTCACCGTGCCGTCACCATCGTCTCGACGGGCGACGAAAGCCCGATGATGCGGCGGCTGGCGCCGAAGACGGCCATGGCGGTCGCCGAATATTTCCGCGACCGAGGCGAATCGGTGCTGCTCGTGGTCGATTCGATCACCCGCTTCGCCCACGCCGCCCGCGAGGTCGCGCTTGCCGCGGGCGAGCCTGCGGTCGCGCGCGGCTACGCCCCCACCGTCTTCACCGACCTGCCGCGCCTCCTCGAGCGCGCCGGACCGGGCGAGGAAGGATCCGGGACGATCACCGGCATTTTCTCCGTGCTGGTCGACGGCGACGATCACAACGAGCCGATCGCCGACACCATCCGCAGCACGCTCGATGGGCATATCGTGCTCTCCAGGCACATCGCCGACCAGGCGCGCTATCCGGCCGTGGACGTTCTGGCTTCGGTCTCCCGCCTCGCCCACAACGTCTGGGACCCCGAGGAGCGCGAGCTGGTGAGCAAGCTGCGCACCATGATCGCCAAATACGAGGACACCCGCGACCTTCGCCTGATGGGCGGATACCAGTCCGGACGTGATTCGGGCCTCGACCAGGCGATCGACATGGTCCCGAGGATCTACAGCGCCATGCGGCAAGACGCCTCGGCCCGGCCCAGCGCCGACCCGTTCCGCGAGCTGAGGGACATGCTCAAGGGCGACTAGAGCGCGACGACAATCGTCATCGCGCTTTAGGTTGTTGTTTGCGCATCGGAAAACCGGGTCGTACTTCTCGGCATCCAATTCAGCAAATGAGGCCGCGCGCGTGGCGCGCCTGCATCTTGCGCTGCTCAATGTTTCGACAGCCGATCGCGCATGCCGCCGCGCGGCCAGCGCATGCACGAGCATCGCCCGCCCGCTTTTCCGGCGCGAGCCATCAACCGTTTGGGTGACACGTTGGGCGGTTGCGAGGACGCGAGGACCGAACGATTCCATAATCGCGGCCGAAACAACCGTCGCGTGCATTCCTTGCGAGTTCCCTTGGCGATTCTCTGGCGCATCGCACAAGTTGTGGATGACTCGTCAGCGCAAGTCGCCCTGTCATGCACAAGCTTCGATCAACTTGCATCAACGACGGACAACGACATGCCGTGCAATCGAACCGTCGCATAGTTGCGCGCATGTTGCTTGCAGGACAGCGTATTGCGATCACCATCATGTGTCCCGAAAAGCGAGATTGTCTTGAACGTTACATTCGCCTGCGACGACATCCGGTCAGCGGGCGCGTCTCTACTTGATTTTGTTGAGAAGCTCATTCATCGTTTCGGCGGAAGATAAGAAACGTCTGCTTGTGACTTGAACTTCAGGGGCTTCGGTTGAACACTTCCGATCCATCGTCCGCCAGTGACGGCAACTCGGACTTCCGTTCGACCACGGCGCGGTTGGCATACCGTCGGCGGAACCAGTTCTCGTACCGTACCTTGCAGTGCTCATCGGTCCGCATCGGATACCGTAGAGTCCGCAGTCCTGCACGAGAGTTGAAAATAATGTGTCTGTCGAACATTGCGTGCTATGCGGATTCTCGCGACGGACTCGCGCTCTACGGCGGAAGGCGGCTTCGGGACGCCGCAGACGTGATACCCGGGGCGAGGTAGGAATTCATGCCGTTGGCACGCGAGGCGGTCGAGCTGCTGGTTCAGGCGGCCAGAGCCTGGTATTTCGAAGGCAATCAGCATGGATTGCGCGATCGCGAATGGATGGCGCTGCGCTTTCTCGGGCGTGCCAACAGGTTTTCGCGCACGCCGTCCGCGCTCGCCGGCTTCATCGGCGCCACAAGGGCGACCGCATCGCAGATCGTGAAGACGCTGGAGGCGAAGTCCTTCCTGGTGCGAAAGCCCTCGCACGAGGACAAGCGCTCCGTGGTGCTCCACGTCACCGCGCAGGGCGAAAAGTGCCTGAACCAGCACGATCCGATCAACCACGTGGTGAACGCGGTCGCCTCGCTCGGCACCGACGAATGCGTCAGGCTGCGCGACTCGCTGCGGGAGATCCTCAATCATCTCGACGCGGCCCATCAGCGGCTCGACGCCAGTATCTGCCGCGACTGCATGTTCCTGGCCGAACGCAGCCCCGGCTTCGGCCCAGCCGCCGCAAAGGGGCGCGCGAGCGCCGAGTTCATGTGCCGGCTGTATCGTGCCCCGGTTTCGCTCGAGGAGACGGAACTGCTGTGCACCAGCTTCGAACGCACCCGCGACCGCCCGAAGATCGAGGAGCATCTCGACCGCGCGCGCGTCGCGAGCCAGGGGTGAGGCCGGCACAAGGCAAGGGGTGCGCGACCTGACCGCGCACGCAATTTCCGCGAGATTGCGGCGGCTGGGGATTGCGTAAAATTTCGCGGTGATATCCTGCGGTCGCACATCGTCGTTGCGAGCGCAGCGACTTGTCCGCCGAAGCCTTTTTGGCGAAGGCGGGAGCAATCCAGAGTCTTTCCCCGGAGATGGCCTGGATTGCTTCGTCGCATCAGCGCAAAATTGCTACGCAATTTGTCGCGAGCTCCTCGCAATGACGGAGTACGTGGCGACAGCGCCGCTCTCCAATGCATATCTCAACTTGCAGACACACCTTTGCATTCTCGCGGCTGATTTCACCCGAGCTTTGCTTCGTCACGCCACCCTCTTGAAGCCAAGAGGGCGCAGGGAAGACCGGGTGCTGACCTCGCACCCGCGGTCCGCTGCGCGAAGATGTAGCGCAAAAGAACCGCACAGCAGCATACAGGTGGTGCCAATCACTCGGCCTTCCCTGCGCGATGGTCGGACGGCTTATGCCGCGCTCTCCCGGGAGCCGAACTTTCCTTCTGGCCTCCCTCGCCCCGCGAATTGACGATGCCGTCTGCCCGGTTGGGCTCGCGCACATCTCCGCAAAGGCTTGACCGTAGCAACGACGGCCAGGACCACACGGTTTTGCCGTACGCAGCTCATCCGGCTTCGCCAAAAGGCTTCGCCGGACTTCAGCGCCGCTCGTCCGCACGCGGTTTCGGGCTCACAGGGACTACCCGCCCTGCCCGCACCATCTCGCGCACGACGCTGCCGCGTCCACCGCAA
>Ga0065165_1002048_pt1 | contig 18683 bp, 16 predicted proteins | sample AraplaMF_Cvi_mMF_FD_63813 | JGI IMG/M metagenome (GOLD analysis project Ga0065165, IMG submission 63813) | Arabidopsis root microbial communities from the University of North Carolina, USA - plate scrape MF_Cvi_mMF (version 2) (version 3) | ecosystem: Host-associated > Plants > Roots >...
CTCGGCCTGCTTGGCCTGGTATTCCTTGCTCATCTCCTTGGCGTAGCCGCCGGCGGTCTGGGCGTTCTTGAACTCCTCGTCCTCGACGGCGAGGAACTTGGCGCCCAGGCTTTCCACCTGTTCCTTGGTGGCGGGACGCACGTCGGTGGCGGTCACCACCGCGCCCAGGCGACGCGCCGTGGCGATGGCCTGCAGGCCGGCGACGCCGACGCCCATGACGAACACCTTGGCCGCGGCGACGGTGCCGGCGGCGGTCATCATCATCGGCAGGGCCTTGCCGTAGGCCTCGGCGGCCTCGATCACGGCGCGATAGCCGGCCAGGTTGGCCTGGGACGACAGCACGTCCATCACCTGGGCCCGGGTGATGCGCGGCACGAATTCCATGGCGAAGGCGGTGGCGCCCTGCTTCGCCAGCGCGTCGACCGTGGCGCGCTCCATGTAGGGGTTCAGAGTGGCGGCCACGACGGCGCCGGACTTCAGCGCCTTGATCTCCTCGGCGTCGGGGCCGCGCACCTTGAACAGGATGTCGGCCTTGCCGATGGCCTCCTTCGCCGTCTTGACGATGGTGGCGCCGGCCGCCGCATAGTCCGCGTCGGGATAGGCGGCCGCGACGCCCGCGCCGCTTTGCACGACCACGGAAAATCCGGCGCCGACGAGCTTCTTCACCACCTCAGGGACGGTGGCCACACGGGGCTCACCCGCGCGCTCCTTGGTGACGGCGATGACGGCCATGGTCCGCGAAATCCCCCGATCGGCCCTTTTGCGGCGCGACCATAGGGGGCGCGGCGACACCTTGTCCAGCCGCCCCGCGGGTACGATTCGAACGATCGTTTGAAAGATTTCGCTGCACCGCAGCAATGCGGCGCAAAATTTCACCCGCCGGTCGCACGCGGGGCCGCACGCGCGCAAGGCCCGACCCGCAGACCGACCCGCGTTCAGCGCGAATCACGGGCTCCAGGCACGACAAAGCCCCCGCTTTCGCGGAGGCCCGTCAGAATCGGCAGAGAAATCCGCGACGCGTCAGTGCGCGTCGGCGGGCTTGTCGCGCAGCACCAGCACGCCCAGCACCACCATCACGATCGCGCTGATCGCCGAACCCAGGAAGCCCGTGTGGGTGCAGAACAGCAGGGTGAAGAACAGGACGCCGGCGGCGATCACCAGCGAGCCCCACTTGGTCATGCCCATGACGAGGTGGAACGTGGCGGTCTGCTCGGCGATGTCCATGTTGCCGCGCTGGTAGTCGGAAGAAGCTCCGGCCATCGGGATTTCACTCTCAGATGAAAGGGGAGGTCGAGGGGGCGATACACGAACCGCCCGCTCAGGGTCAATGCGGCCAAGTGGCCAGAAGCGTGCGAAGCGCCGCCACGAGCGCCAGCGGCTGGTCGATCATCACGTGGTGATGCGAATCCGGGATCTCGATCTCCTGGGCGATCTCGGCCAGGGCGGTCTCCTCACCGGCGCGGCGGCGCTCGATGATCCGGCTCTTCTCGCCGTACATGTGGACCAGCGGCACGGCTGTCGGCGGCAGCTTGCCGCCGTGCGACATGCCCATGCCCGAGCGGTCCAGCTTCTCCCACATGTTGGGATCGAACTTCCACGCGAAGCCCTCGCCGCCCTCCGGCAGCGGCGCGCGCTTCAGCGAGCGGCGGGCGATGAAGTCGAGGATGTAGTGGTTCTCCGCCGGCTGCGGCGGCATCAGGCGGAACCGCTCCAGCGCCTTGGCCAGGGTCGGATAGACCCGCGTCGGCTTGTCGGGGCTGGGGATGTTGGCCAAGAGCTCGCGGCGCGCGGCGCGTTCCTTCAGCACCTCGGGCGGCGGGCCGCCGAAGCCGGTGTCCACCAGGATCGCGGCCTCCATCAGCTCAGGCCGCTGGGCCGCGGTGAAGAACACCTGGCCGCCGCCGAACGAGTGGCCGATGTAGATCGGCTTGCGGCCGCCGTCGTACAGGCCGGTGGCGCGGCTCACCGCCTCGGCGTCGTCTGCGAAGTCGGAAAAACGGTAGGTCTCGCGCCAGTCGGACTCGCCCATGCCGGCCAGCGACATGGCCGTGACGCGATAGTCCTTGGCCAGGTAGGGGGCGATGAAGCTCCACCAGTCGGCGTGCGCGCTGTTGCCGTGCGCCAGCAGCAGGCCGGGCTTGCCGCGCTCGCCCCAGGTCAGGGCCTCGATCTTCGTGCCGTGCGATTCCACGAAGGACCGCTCGGGCTCCTGGGCGATGGCCCACTTGAACCACTCGGGCGACGCGGGCTCGACCCCGCCGTACGGCGCCAGCGGCGCGCGCACCTCGGGCGGCAGGTCGTCGGAGTGGAACGGCCGGTCGTCGTAGGTTTCCTTCGAAGAACCGGTCTTTTCGGAAAGGTCGTTGGCCATCCCCATCCGGTCTAACGACCGTTTGAAAAATGGCAAGCGGATACCCCGCCGCCCGTTCGGGGGCGAGCGACGGGGTTGCGCGATCGGGCGTCGGTCTGGGGGTGGCGCCCGATCGGCGGTCTCTCAGCCGTCGATGGGGCGGCCCAGCGCCACGCGGGCGGCCAGGCGCGCCTGGGCGGGCTCCTGCAGCGGGTGGTAGCGGGCGGCCTGGACGTCGCGCCAGATCCGCTCCAGCCCGGTCGCGCGGTAGAAGCCCGCGCCGCCGGCCGCCGCCATGGCCTTCTCCACCGTCGCGACCGACGCCCGCGCCACCAGGGTGCGGCCCATCATGATGCGGTTGGTGGTCTCGGGCCCGGGCTCAGCGCCCTCGGCGCAGGCCACCATGTCGGCCAGCGCGAGTTTCGCCGCCGCCAGCTCGGTCTCCATCTGGCCGATCAAGAGCTCGGTGTCGGCCGAGACCTTGCGGCTGGCCAGTTCCAGCGCCTTCGCCCGCGCCGCCTCGGCCAGGCCGACATAGACGCTCATGATGATCGGAAAGGCGATCAGGCTGACCATGTGCATCAGCGGGTGCCACTTGCCCGCCGGCCGGCGCACGGTGACCGCGGCGTCGGGCACGAAGACGTCCGTCAGCTCCAGGTCGTGCGAGCCGGTGCCGCGCATGCCCAGGGTGCGCCAGGTGTCGAGCACCTTCACGCCCTCGGCGCGCATCGGGATCGCCAGGTGCAGGACCATGGGGCCGTCGGGCGTGTCCTGCACGGCCATGCTCACCAGCAGGTCGCCGCGCGGGCTGCCACTGGAGAAGATCTTGCGGCCGCTGACCCGGAAGCCGCCCTCGACGGGCGTGGCCTTGCACGAGCCGTCCAGCCAGTCGGACCCACCGCTGGAGACCAGCGTCAGCCCCTCGCCCACGATCCGCTTCAGCAGGCCCTCCACCGCCTCGGGCGTGCGGCGCCAGCGCCAGGCCGGCAGGGCCGCGGCATGGGTGTGCATGGCAAGCGCCAGGGCGGTCGAGCCGCAATAGCCCGCCAGCGCCCGCAGCATGGCCGACAGCTCGGCCACGCTGGCCCCGCCGCCGCCTAGTTCCGCCGGCACAGGCGCGGCCTGGAACCCAGCGGCCTTCAGCAGCTCCAGGCTGTCGCCCACGAAGGCGTCGCCCTCGTCCGCGTCGGTGGCGCGCGCCGCGATCTGCGGCCCCAGGTCCCCCACGCGGCGGACCCAATCGATCGTCTCGGCTTTGACCATGACGTTCATCGCTAACCTCGGTTCTTCAAGTTCGTCGAGGACAGCGTCTTCCTCCAATCGGCCTGTTGATCTCCAGTTCGAAGAATGAACTTGTCGAACGACGGTCTTAAGTCGAGGACTCCACGCCATGAAAGGCTATGGACAGTTCTGCCCGGTCGCCAAGACGGCCGAGGTCTTCGCCCAGCGGTGGACGCCGCTGATCGTGCGCGAGCTCTGCTTCGGGCCCAAGCGCTTCACCGAGATCCATTCGGGCGTGCCGCTGATGTCGCGCGCCCTCCTGGTCCAGAGGCTGGCCGAGCTGGAGGAGGCGGGCGTCATCGCCACCGAGCCGCTGGCCCAGGGCAAGCTCTACAGCCTGACGCCGGCCGGCGAGCACTTCGGCGGCATCGTCAACCTCATGTCGGACTGGGGCCAGCGCTACGGCCAGGGCCGTATCGCCCATGAGGAGCTGGACCCGACGCTCCTGATGTGGGGCATGCGCCGCCAGATCACCTTGGCCGACCTGCCCGACCGCGAGACGGTGCTCCGGTTCGAGTTCCGCGGCCTGCCCCGCGCCTTCGCCGCCCGCCGCTACTGGTGGATGATCCTGCGCCGCGCCGACGTGGAAGTCTGCCTGAAGGACCCCGGCCTGGACGTGCACGTGGTCATGGCGGCCGACCTCGAGGCCTTCGTCCGCGTCTGGATGGGCCACCGCGGCCTCGCCGACGCCATGGCGGCCCGCGACATCAGCCTGTCGGGCGAGACCACCCGCGTCGCCGAGCTCAAGCGCGCGCTCCGCCTGCCTGAGGCGCCGGAGTTGCGAGTCCTGGCCTTCCCGCCGGCGGCCTAGACCGTCCCTGCGCCCCCTCCACCCTTCGGGTCCCCCTCCCCCGTTGGCACGGGCGAGGAACAGCTCAGTTCCTCCCCTGCGAAGCGGGAGAGGGGGACCACGAAGCGGTGGAGGGGGCGCTGCCGCGACCGCACCCAAACAGGCGGCCCTCCCAGCTTCCATTTCCACGCCCGCACCCTAGGTTGAAGGCCTGGGCCGTGAGGGGGACCGGTGGAGGAGCGCGAACTCGACGACCTGGTGGCCTTCCTGCCGCCGCTGCTGCAGGCGCTGGAGCGCCTGGGCTTCGTCTCGCGCTACCTGAACCCGCCCGATTTCGAGGAGTTGCTGGCCGCGGTGGGCCAGCCCGACGCCGAGCTCCGCGGCCAGGCGCAGCGGCTGCAGGCCTGGCCCGAGGCGCTGGACCATGTGCGCGCGCCGCTGCTGGCCGCCGCCGACGCCGCGCTCGCCGCCTATGACGGCCTGCGCGCCGCCGCCCACGACCCCGAGACCCTGACCGCCGTCTTCCGCGCGCTGCGCCACGTGCCCCGGGCCAACGAGGCGCTCTATCCGCTGGCCGCCAGCCTGCCGCCGGTGAGCCGCTTCTTCCTCGACCCCGACCTGCGCACCGACGCCGAGCTCGTCCGCCGCCTCGCCCACGCCGAACCCAGCGCCGGGACCGGCGTCCTGCACTACGACAACGCCCCGGAAGCCCGCGGCGGCTTCTCGATCTATGTGCCCGAGTACTACGACCCCGAGGCCGCCTGGCCCCTCGTGGTCGCCCTGCACGGAGGCAGCGGCAACGGGCGCAACTTCCTCTGGAGCTGGCTGCGCGACGCCCGCAGCCGCGGCGCGATCCTGGTCACCCCCACCGCCACCGGCCGCACCTGGGCGCTCAGCGGCCCGGATCCCGACACGCCCAACCTGATCCGCCTGCTGAACTACGTCCGCGGCCGCTGGAACATCGATCCGGCGCGGATGCTGCTCACCGGCATGAGCGACGGCGGCACCTTCACCTATGTCTCGGGGCTGGAGCCGACGTCGCCGTTCACCCACCTGGCGCCGGTCTCCGCCGCCTTCCACCCGATGCTGGCCAGCTTCGCGGAACCCGAGAGGATCACCGGCCTGCCGATCCACATCGTCCACGGCGCGCTGGACTGGATGTTCCCCGTCGACATGGCCCGCGAGGCCGCCGCCGACCTGGGCAAGTCCGGCGCGGCGGTCACCTACGTCGAGATCGACGACCTCAGCCACACCTACCCCCGCGAGGCCAATGCGCAGATCCTCGCCTGGCTGGGGGTCGCCTGATGCCGCGGGGCCAGGTCGCGCTCGGCCGCTGCGCGTGCGGCGCGGTCGAGGTGGAGATCGGCGTGCCCGCCCGCTGGGCCTGGCACGACCATTCCGCCGCCAGCCGCCTGGCTCAGGGCGCCGCCTACGCCACCTACGTCGGCAGCTGGCGCAGCCGCTTCCGGTTCACCGAGGGCGAGGAGCACGTCACGCGCTACGAGGACGAGGCGGCGGGCACGGTCCGCAGCTTCTGCGCCCGCTGCGGCACGCCGCTGGCCTACGAGCGCGCCCGCTCGCCGCAGATGGTCAACGTGCCCCGTGCGCTCTTCGCCACCCGCACGGGCCGCGAACCGCGCTACCACATGAACCTCGACCAGCAGGCCGACTGGACCTACCTCGGCGAGCCGCTGGGGCCGCTGAAGGGCTATCCGGGCGTCATGTGGGAACGGCCCCGCGAGAAGAAGCGGCCGCCGCACGACCCGATGTTCTGAGCCGTTCGCGGGCCTGCAGAAAAATTTTCCGGCGTTCAGCAGCGCGTAAGCACACTCGGCTATGCCGTAGGTGAGAGCAGCGGCCGTCCGAGATCGCTGCGTCGCGGTTGAGGTGGTGAGAAGATGTCGGCGGCATTGAGCAGGGTGGAATCCCGCGGCTCGGCGCCCGTGCGGTCGCCGTCGGGCGCGGCCAATGTGCTGCAGCTCCTGGCCTTCGCCTTTGCGAGCGCCGACATGGTGCTCGACGTGGGCCCGGACGGGCGCATCACCTTCGGCACCGGCGCCGGCGGCCAGCTGGTCGGGCGCCAGGCCGAATCCCTCGTGGGCGAGCGCTTCCTCGACCTGATCGACGCGGCCGACGTGGACCTGATCGAGGCCGTCCTGGCCGACCTGCGCCCCGGCGAGCGCCGCGGCCCCTTCAAGGTCGGCGTCGTGGGCAAGGGCGGCGTGCAGGCCGCCATGCTGTCGCTGTTCCAGCTTCCCGAACGCACCGGCGTCGCCGCCGCGCTCAGCCTGTGGCAGCCCAGCCCGGCGCACGTGCGGGTCGACGCCGCCGGCCTCACCAGCCGCGAGGACTTCGAGGCCGCCGCCCTCAGCCTGCTGAAGCACGCCGAGCAGACCGGTTCCGACCTGCAGGTCGACCTCCTGGAATTCACCGGCCTGGCCCCGGCCCTGGCCGGCATGGACCCCGAGGCGGCCGAGACCGTGCGGCGCAAGCTGGCCGCCGTGCTGCGCGCGGCCTCGTATGGCGGCCAGCCCGCCGCCGACCTGGGCGCCGAACGCTTCGCCATGCTGCGGTCCGGCCCCAGCGGCGCCGAGGCGCTCGCCGAGCGCATCCGCGAGCTCACCGGCCCCGGCGTGGAAATGTCGTCGGGCAAGCTGGTGCTGGACCCCGCCTCGCCCGGCGAGAGCCTGCGCACCATCCGCTACGCCCTGGACCGCTGCATCGAGGACGGCCCGTCCGCCGCCGCCGAGGGCTTCGAGGCGGCGCTCCGCCAGACCGTCGCCGACTCCGCGCGCTTCAAGGAGATGGTCCGCGAGGGCCGCTTCGAGCTGGTCTACCAGCCCGTCGTCGAGCTCCGCACCCGCGCCGTCCACCACTACGAGGCCCTGACCCGCTTCGAGGGCGGCGGCGGCCCGGCGGCGACCATCAAGCTGGCCGAGGAGCTGGGCCTGGTCGTCCAGTTCGACTTGGCCGTCGTGAAGAGCGTCGTGGCCGCCTTGCGCGACTCGCCGATGGACGTGCGCATCGCCGCCAACATCAGCGCCTTTTCGCTGGAGCAGCCCGGCTTCGTCGACGATCTCCTGCTGCAGACGATGGCCTTCCCGGCGCTGCGCCCGCGGCTGCTGCTGGAGGTCACAGAGAGCCACCGGCTGTCCGACCTCCCGGCCGCCAACGCCCAGATCCAGCGCCTGCGCGGCGTGGGCCACGTGGTCTGCCTGGACGACTTCGGCGCCGGTTCGGCGTCGCTGGACTACCTGCGCGAGCTCGAGGCCGACGTGCTGAAGTTCGACGGCCGGTTCATCAAGTCGCTCGACACCCGCCCGCGCGACGTCACGCTGCTGAAGCGCCTGGCCGAGCTCTGCACCGAAATGAAGATCATCACGGTGGCCGAGATGATCGAGACGGAAGACGTCGCCCAGCGCGTCGCCGACCTGGGCGTCCGCCTGGGCCAGGGCTGGCTGTTCGGCCGGCCGGGCCCGCGCCCGCAGATGCCGCCGCCTCCGCCCACGCCCGCGCCGACCCGCCGCAAGGGCTCGGCCGAGACCTGGAGCCGCGGCGCCAACTAGGCCTCCCCTTCCACCCGCACCCTTTCCGACGGCGGCTCAATCGCGCCGCCGAAAGCCTCTTGCCACATCGTTTTACACGTGTAGCTTTTTACATGTGTAGTTGAACGAGGGCGGCATGTTCGAGCGGATCCAGCGGCTGCGGCGGCAAAGCCTGCGCGACGTGGTCCTGCAACACCTGGGCCTGGGCGGGATGCTGCTCCTGCTGGTGGCGGTGCCGGCCATCGACGTCTACCGGACCTGGGCGGGCGTGCGCGCCGAGAAGAAGCTCTGGACGATCACGGGGCCGAGCTGTCCGGTGGTGGCGGCGCCCGACCTGCGCGTGGTCGGCCACAAGGATCCGAAGACCTTCACCTACAACAAGATCACCTACACGCGGCACATCGGCGACGTGAGTTGTTCGGCCTTCCGCGAGCCCGGGTTCATGAACCCGGAGAACTACAGCGTCTGCCAGTTCAGCGGCCCCGGCGCGGTGGCGGTCGAGACGGGGGCGCGGAAGATCGTCTTCCAGCCCGGGCCGGGCAAGCGCACCACGATCACCGTCCATCATGGCGAACCGACCTGTGTCGTCGGCGGCTGGTTCGCACGCCGGCCCCGGAACCAGCGGCCGGAATAGCTGACACGACCTGTCCGGTTTGCCTGCTAGGGTGGCGGCATGCGTGCGAGCCGCCTGCTCTCGATCCTGCTCCTGCTCCAGACCCGCGGCCGGATGACGGCCCAGGCGCTGGCCGACGAGTTCGAGACCTCGGTGCGCACCATCTACCGCGACATCGACCACCTGAGCGCCGCCGGCGTGCCGGTCTACGCCGATCGCGGCCGCACCGGCGGTTTCCAGCTGCTGGAAGGCTATCGCACCCGGCTGACGGGCCTCAGCCCCGCCGAGGCCGAGACGCTGTTCCTGTCAGGCTTGCCCGGCCCCGCCGCCGACCTGGGCCTGGGCGACGCCATGGCCGCGGCGCAGCTCAAGCTCCTGGCCGCCCTTCCCGCGGAGGGCCGCAGCGGCGCGGCCAGGATCGGCAGCCGCTTCCACCTCGACCCCATCGGCTGGTACCGCAACGCCGAGCAGACCGACGTCCTGCCCCAGCTCGCCGCCGCCGTCTGGAACGCCCGGCGGATCAAGGTGCGCTACGACAGCTGGCGCGGGATCGTCGATCGCGAACTGGAGCCGCTGGGCCTCACCCTCAAGGCCGGCGTCTGGTACGTGGTGGCCCAGGCGGGCGGGCGGCCGCGCACCTACCGCGTCTCCAACATCCAGGCCCTGGACCTGCTGCCCGAGACCTTCGAGCGGCCTGCGATCTTCGACCTCGCCGGCTTCTGGCAGGCCTGGGTGAAGGACTTCGAGGACCGGCTCTACGTCGCCGAGGCCGTCCTGCGCCTCTCGCCCACGGGCCTGCGCCTGATCTGCAACGTCAGCCCCGTGGCGGAACGGGCCGTCCGCGCCGCCACGGACTTCGACGCCGCCGGCTGGGCGACCGTCGCCATCCCCATCGAATCCGTCGACCACGCCGCGTCCGACTTCATGAAGCTGGGGACCGACGCCGAGGTGCTGGCGCCGCCCGAACTACGCGCCCGCATGGCCGAGATCGCGAAAAACCTGACGGAAATCTACGCGGCCGATAAATCCTGACGCTCACTGTCAGCTTTAGGCCCGCATAACGCCCTCACCAAAGCAACGAGGGTTTCCCATGCACCGCCTGATCTCCGCCGCCGCGCTCGCCGCGGCCCTGCTCGCCGGCCCTGCTTTCGCCCAGACGCCGCCGTCGCTGGTGGGCGCGCCCGCCTCGCCGCCCGCCCCGCCGGCCAACAGCGCCGACGATCCCAATGGCTGGGGCGGCTACGACTTCCTGATCGGCGACTGGAAGGCCCACCTGCGCAAGCTGGAGAAGCCCCTGTCGGGCTCGACCACCTGGCTCGAGTACTGGGGCACGTCCAAGACCCGGAAGATCGCGAACGGCCGCGGCAACTTCGAGGACTTCGACGTCTCCACCAAGGACGGCAAGCGCATCGACGGCCAGACGCTGCGGCTCTACAATCCGAAGAGCGGCGAGTGGAGCATCTACCTCGTCAACGCCGCCGAGGGCTCGCTGGGCCTGCCCGCCACCATCGGCAAGTTCAAGAACGGCGTCGGCGAGCTCTACGACTACGAGGTGTTCGGCGGCCGCGCGATCTTCGTCCGCTACACCTGGATGGCCCAGGGCAAGGACAAGGCGCACTTCGTCCAGGCCTTCTCCGTCGACGGCGGCCGCACCTGGGAGGACAACTGGGTGCTGGATCTGGTGCGGGAGTAGCCCGCTACCTGATCAGCGTCAGCGCCGTCTGCCGCCCATCCAGGAACCGCACCGTCTTGCCGTCGTAGAAGGCGTCCTCCTCGGTGCGGAACTGGACCTCCTGGCCGCCCCACTCGGGCACCGGGGCGAAGGCCGACAGCTCGATCGACCAGCCGGTGTCGGCGTGGATCTTCTGCTCGCCGTGCGGCACGCCGGTCTGGTCGTCCCACATGCCGATGGCCGGGCCGGCGCCGTGGCCGTGGTAGCCGAGCGGGTGCGAGTAGATCGACGGCTTCAGCCCCTGGGCGATCGAGGCCTCGCGGGCGATCTTCAGGGCCTGGTTGCCGGTGCGGCCGACCGCGTAGGCCGCGCGTACCGCGTCCTGGATCTTGTTGGCCGCCGCCAGTCCGGCCTTGAGGCCGGCCGGCGCATCGGTCTCACCGTCCTTCAGCACGTAGGCCAGGTGCTGGGTGTCGGTGTTGAGCCTCAGGTAAGTGATGCCGAAGTCGCACCAGATGAGGTCGCCCTTCTGGATGACGGTGTCTCCCTCCAGCAGGCCCTTCACGCCCTGGCGCGTGACACCCACCGACGGGTGGAACCAGGTGTCGATCCCCAGCCGCGCCAGCCGCTCGCGCCACCACCAGACCACGTCGTCGGTCGTCGTGACGCCGGGCTTGATCACCTTCGACGAGAAGCCCTCGGCCAGCACCTGGTGCGCCAGCCGCACGATGCCCGGGTAGTATTTCATCTCCAGCGGCGTGCGGGTCTCGAGCCAGCCCACCGACAGCTCCTGCCCTGAGACGATCCGGGTCCGGTAGGCGGGCGCCAGGGCCGCGACCAGGTCCTCGTGTTGGCTGTGGGTCAGGCCGTCGCCGAAGGCCGTGAGCGACGAGGTGTTGAGCGCGATCTTCTTCGGGTTGCGCGCCGCGATGGCGTCGGCCAGCGCCTTCCACTGGTCGGGCTGCTGGTCGGGGTTCCAGACGGGCTTGAACAGGCCGGCCAGGCCGTAGCGGCTGACCGTCAGGCGCTCGATGGGCTTGCCGCCGCCAGGATCGGAGAAGACCAGGATCGTGCGCCGCCGGGCCCGCAGGCTCTCGGCGTCCAGCATGGTGGCGACGACCGGGTCCTCCATGTACTCGCGGGCCACCAGCACCCACATGTCGACGCCCTGCTCGCGCATCAGCTTGGGGACCACCGTCTCCAGCCGGTCGGCCAGGATGGCGTCGATCACCTTGGCCCGGTCGCGCAGGGTCAGCGCCTCGGGCGTCCCGGGATCGGCCTGCTCGGCCTCGCTCAGCGGCAGGACCGGCGGCTCGGCCGCGTGGGCGGCCTGGCCCGCAACAAGCGACAGTCCCAGCGATGCGGCGATCGCGGCGGCAAGCTTACGCGTCATGGAATCCCCCAAAGGAAGCGGCCACGTTAGCCGCCCCGTCGCCGCGCGCAACGCCGGCCCGACCGCCCTGCGCCATTGCCCCGCTTCCACCGCCACGCTAGGCGCAGGCGGGCATGCTCCACGACCCGTTCTTCTACGCCCTGGCGATCCCGGCCGTGATCCTCATGGGCCTCGCCAAGGGCGGCTTCTCGGGCGTGGGCGCGGTGGCCATGCCCCTGCTGGCGCTCGCCATCTCGCCGGTCCAGGCCGCCGCCATCCTGCTGCCCATCCTGATCGTCCAGGACGTGGTCGGCGTCTGGGCGTTCCGGAAGACCTGGGACCGGCGCACGCTGACGATCATGCTGCCGGGCGCGTCTATCGGCATCCTCCTGGGCTACCTGCTGGCGGCGAAGGTCTCGTCGGTGACGATCCTGGCGGTGCTGGGCGCCATCTCGATCCTGTTCGCCGCCCAGCGCCTGTGGCTGGCCCGCGGCGGGCGGATCGCAACGCCGCGAGACATCCCCGCGCCGCTCGACGCCGCCCTGGGCGTGGGCCTGGGCGCAGCGTCGGGCTTCACCAGCCAGATCGCCCACGCCGGCCAGCCGCCCTTCCAGATGTGGGTGCTGCCCAAGGCCCTGCCGCCGGCCAGCCTGGTGGGCACCACCGCGATCTATTTCGCCGTGATCAACTGGATCAAGGTCCCGGCCTACTGGGCCCTGGGCCAGTTCACGGCGCAGAACCTGCTGACGGCGGCGGCCCTGCTGCCGGTCGCCATCGCCAGCACCTTCGCCGGGGTCTGGCTGGTGCGCCGCATCGACCCCGGCCGGTTCTACACCCTGATCTACGTCCTCATGATCCTGGTGGGGGGACAGCTTCTCTGGGAGGCCTGGTCCAAGGCGTAAGGCTGCCGTGCGCCAGCAGGTAGAGCGCCGGCAGCACCACCAGCGTCAGGATCGTCGACGAGATCACCCCGCCGATCACCACCGTCGCCAGCGGCCGCTGCACCTCGGCCCCGGGCCCCACGTTGAAGGCCATCGGCACGAAGCCCAGGCTGGCCACCAGCGCGGTCATCAGCACCGGCCGTAGCCGCGTCAGCGCCCCCTCGCGGATCGCCTCGGCCAGTGGCCGGCCCTCGGCGACCAGGCTGCGGATGAAGCTCACCATCACCACGCCGTTCAGCACCGCCACGCCCGACAAGGCGATGAAGCCGACGCCAGCCGAGATCGACAGCGGCAGCCCACGCGCCATCAGCGCCGCCACCCCGCCGGTCAGCGCTAGCGGCACGCCCGAGAACACCAGGGCGGCGTCCTTCACCGACCGGAACAGGGCGAACAGCAGGCCGAAGATCACCACCAGCGCCGCCGGCACGACGAGCTGCAGCCGCTTGCCTGCCGAGATCAGCTGCTCGAACGTGCCTCCGTAGCCGACCCAGTAGCCGGGCGGCAGCGTCACGCCGGCGTCGATCTTCCGCCGCGCCTCGCCGATGAACGAGCCCAGGTCGCGGCCCCGGACATTGGCGGTCACCACCACCCGGCGCTTGCCGTCCTCGCGGCTGATCTGGTTCGGCCCCGTCTCCACGTCGATGCGGGCCACGTCCGCCAAGGGCACGAACCGCCGTGGCCCGCCGTCGGCCGGCAGGGGCACGCGCAGGCTCTCGATCTGGTCGACCTGGCCGCGGATGTCCTCGGGCAGGCGCACCACCACGTCGAAGCGGCGATCGCCCTCGAACACCTGGCCCACCACGGCGCCGCCCAGCGCGGCCGAGACCAGCGCCTGGACGTCGCGCACGTTCAGCCCCAGCCGCGCCAGCGCCGCCCGGTCGGGCCGGATCTGCAGCATCGGCAACCCGGTGGTCTGCTCGACGCTGACGTCCTCGGCGCCCGGCACGCCGCGCAGCACTCGCGCCGCCCGCTCGCCCAGCGCCGCCAGCCGCGCCGGGTCGTCGCCATAGACCTTCACCGCCACGTCGGCGCGGACGCCCGAGAGCAGCTCGTTGAACCGCATCTCGATCGGCTGGGTGAACTCGTAGCTGCTGCCCGGGACCGTCTCGACCGCCTTCTGCATCTCGCCCACCAGCTCGGCCTTGGGCTTGCGCGGCTCGGGCCAGGCCTTGCGGTCCTTCAGCATCACCAGGGTGTCGGCCAGCGACGGCGGCATGGGGTCGGTCGCCACCTCGGCCGTGCCGATCTTGCTGAACACCCGATCCACCTCGGGGAAGGCCTTCAGCTTGGCCTCCAGCGCGGTCTGCATCCGCACCGACTGCGTCAGGCTGGTCCCCGGCGTGCGCAGGGCGTGCAGCGCCACGTCGCCCTCGTCCAGCGTCGGCGCGAACTCGGCGCCCATCCGCGTGGCCGCCAGCACCGCCGCCGCCACCAGGACCACCGCGCCCGCGGCCAGCGGCAGCGGCCGGGCCAACGCCCGGTCCAGCACCGGCGCGTAGGCCCTGCGCGCCGCGCCCATGGCCCGGCTTTCCTTTTCCTCGACGCGCCCGGTGACGAACAGCGCGACGGCCGCCGGCACGAAGGTCAGCGACAGCACCAGCGCCGCCGAGAGAGCGAGCACCACGGTCACCGCCATGGGGTGGAACATCTTCCCCTCCACTCCGGTGAGGGCGAAGATCGGGACGTAGACGAGGGTGATGATCAGCACCCCGAACAGCGACGGCCGGATCACCTCGCTCGCCGCCCCGGCGGCCAGCTCGAAGCGCTCGTCGCGCGCCAGCAGCCGCCCCAGGCGGTGCTGGGCCTCGCCGAACCGGCGCAGGCAATTCTCGACGATGATCACGGCGCCGTCGACGATCAGGCCGAAGTCCAGGGCGCCCAGGCTCATCAGGTTGCCCGACACCCGGCCCTGCACCATGCCGGTGATGGTCAGCAGCATGGAGAGCGGGATGACCGCCGCGGTGATCAGCGCCGCCCGCAGGTTCCCCAGCAGCAGGAACAGCACCACGATCACCAGCAGCGCGCCCTCCAGCAGGTTCTTCTCGACGGTGCCGATGGTGCGGTCGACCAGCTTGGTGCGGTCGTAGACCGGCGTGGCGGTGACGCCGGGCGGCAGCGCCTTGGCCGCGACCTCCAGGCGCTCGGCCGCCGCGCGGGCGACCGTGCGGCTGTTCTCGCCCATCAGCATCAGGGCGGTGCCCAGCACCACCTCACGCCCGTTCTGGGTGGCCGCGCCCGTCCGCAGCTCCTCGCCCAGGCCCACGTCGGCCACGTCGGCCACCCGGATCGGCACGCCGCCGCGGTTGGTGACGATCACCGCCATCAGGTCGCCCACGCCGTTCGCCTGGCCGGGCACGCGCACCAGGTACTGCTCGCCGTAGCGCTCGACGTAGCCCGCGCCGACGTTGGCGTTGTTGGCCTCCAGCGCGGCGATCACCTCGCCCATGGTCAAGCCGTAGGCCGACAGCCGCTCGGGCCGCGGCGTCACGTGGTACTGCCGCTCGAAGCCGCCGATCGAGTTCACCTCGGTGACGCCCGGCGTGTTGCGCAGCTGCGGCCGGATCACCCAGTCCTGCAGGGTGCGCAGGTCCTCCGGCGTATAGGCCGAGCCGTCAGGCTTCCGGGCGCCGGGCTTGGCTTCCACCGTGTAGAGGAAGATCTCGCCCAGGCCGGTGGCGATGGGGCCGAGCTGGGGCGACAGGCCCTCGGGCAGTTCGCCCCGCGCCGCCTGCAGCCGCTCGTTCACTAGCTGGCGGGCGAAGTAGATGTCGGTCCCGTCCTTGAAGACGACGGTCACCTGCGAAAGGCCGTAGCGCGACAGCGAGCGAGTGTAGTCCAGCCCCGGCAGGCCGGCGATGGCCGTCTCCACCGGGAAGGTCACCCGCTGTTCGGCCTCCAGCGGCGAATAGCCGGGCGCGGTGGTGTTGATCTGCACCTGGACATTGGTGATGTCGGGCGTGGCGTCGATGGGCAGGCGCTGGAAGCTCCAGGCGCCCACGACGGCGGCGAGAAAGGCCGCCGCCAACACGAGCCAGCGGTGGCGGATGGAGAGGCTGACGATCCGTTCGAGCATGGCCGGCCTCAGTGCTCGTCGGCCACGGCGGACTTCTCGATGTCCGCGCGGATCAGGAAGGCGCTGTCGGTGACGTAGGTCGCGCCGGGCGAGAGGCCTTCCAGCACCTCGGTCCATTCGGGCGTCCGCCGCCCGACCTTCAGCACCTTGGCCTCGTAGGTCGTCCCCGACTTCAGGAAGACCACCGACTGTTCGCCCAGCCGCTGGACCGCCTTGGTCCGCACGGCCAGGGCCGCGGGTCGGGTCGCCACCTGGAACGAGCCCTCCACGCCCATGCCGGGCCGGAAGGTCCCGGACGCGCCGGGCGGCAGGTGGACGTGGGCCATCAGCGTCTGGCTGGCGATGTCGGCGGTGGGCACGATGGCCTCCACCGGCGCGGTCACCCGCGCGTCGCCGGACAGCGTCCGCACCTCCACCGTCTGGCCCGCCCGCACCCGCTCGGCGTCGCGCGGATAGACGAAGAACTCGGCGTGCAGCTTGGTCGGGTCGGCGATCACGTACAGCGGCTCGCTGTAGGCCACGTCGCCCACGTTGGCGGTCTTCTGGATCACCACGCCCGAGATCGGCGCCAGGATGGCGTAGGTCTGCAGGCTCTCGGCGGACTCCACGCGCGCCACCACCTGGCCCTTGCGCACCTGCTGGCCCAGCTCGGCGCCCAGGGCGACGATGCGGCCTGGGAACCAGGCGCGCACCTTGGCCTGGCCCTCGGGCGTGATCTCCACCCGGCCTGCCATGTCGACCAGCTCGGACATGACCACCGGGCCGGCGGTCTCGGTCTTCACGCCGCCGGCGCGGGCGGCCTCCTCCGAAATGACGGTCTTCGGCGGGCCCTCCGCCTGGTCCTCGGCGTGTTCGGCTTCGGCCGGCTTGGCCGGCGGCGGGCTGCAGGCGGTCGCCAGAAGGGCGGTCGCCGCCAGGGGGACGATCAGTTGGGCGATGCGCATCACGGGCGCTCCTCGCTGGAGGTCAGGATCAGCGACCGGTGCTTGCCGGTCAGGCGGTCGAGGGCGGCCTGGCCCTGGTGGAACTCGCGCAACACGTCCACGCGGCGCGACCGGGCGTCGGCCAGCGCGGCCTGGGCCTGGGCCACGTCGGCGAAGCTGAAGCCGCCGCGGCTGAAGCCGTCGGTGACCTGCTCCACCGCGCGGATGGCGTGCGGGATCACCTCGGCGCGGACCCGCTCGGACTCGGTCGCCAGGGCGCGCAGGCGGGCGGTCAGCCGCATGATCTCACGGTCGCGGGCGATCCGCGTGGCGGCCAGGTCGGCCTCGGCCGCCGACCTCTGGGCCTCGGCCCGGGCGACGTTGGCGCGGTTGGCCCGGCCGACGCCCAGCGGGATCGAGACGCCGGCCACCAGCGCCAGGTCCGACCCGGCCCCGAAGTGGCGCAGGCCGCCGCTGACCGTGGGATCGGCCACGCCTTGCGCGCGGGCCAGGCGCACGGAGGCCGCCGCCGCGTCGCGCTCGGCCTCCATCAGCGCCAGGTCCGGCGGGCTCGCGGGCGGCAGGTCGGCGGGCGGCGCGACGTTGAAGAAGGCGTCGAGCGACACGGCGAAGTCGCCGCCGCCCCAGTAGCCGGCGGCCAGCGTCCGCGCGGTCCTCGCCGCCTCGCGGGCCCGGTCGCGGGCGATCTCGGCCTGGGCGGTCAGGGCCTCGGCGCGGGAGCCGGCGAACAGCGGGTCGCGAGCGCTCTTCACGCGCCGGACCACGTCGGCCTGCGCCTGCTGGGCGGCGATCAGCCGGGCCTCGGCCACCAGCAGCTCGGCCTCCGCCGCCAGGGCCTCGGCATAGGCGGCCTGGGCGTCGCGCAGGTAGTCCAGCCGCTGGACCTCGGCGCGCAGCCGGGCCACGGCGACACCGGCGCGGGCCTCGCCGACCCGGGCCTCGCGCTTGCCGCCGCGCTCGAGCGTGCGGCCGTAGCTCAGGGTGGTCTCGGGACGGTCGAGGATCGCGTAGCCGCCGGTTCCGGCGAGGTTCTCGACCTCCAGGCCCAGCGTCGGGTTGGGCCGCAGGTCGGCCTGGCGGACGGCGGCCTCGGCGGCGGCTTGCCGGGCCGACGCGCCGTCCAGGCCGGGATCGACGCGGGCGGCGCGGGCCAAGGCCTCGGGCAGAGTCAGCGCCTCGGCCAGGGTGAGCGGCGGCGCGGGCGCGGGCGGCGGGACAGGCTGGGCGAGCGCCGGCCACGCGGCCGCGCCGGCGCCCAGGATGAGCAGGCCCGCCAACGGCGGCCCGCACTTGGATGCGAACATGGAAGGGTCCTTCAGGGTCTGACGGCAGGTGCGCGCGAGGGCGCAGGCGTGCGCGTCAGGCCCTGGGCGGCCGCTTCAGTCCGAAGATGGGGGACGGGGGCAGCGCCGCGTCGGGCCGCCGCTCGGGCCGCGCCGTCACCGACAGGCCGTGCTCGCCCAGGGGCGCCAGGACCGGCAGGTCGAAAGCGGCGTGATGGCAGTGGCCGTGCAGGCAGGCGGCGTCGGCGGCGAGGCCGTCGCCGTGGGCGTGGCCGCCGTCGGGCAGGCCCAGCTGGTGGTCGACCTCGGCGGCGACGGCCGCCACGGCCTCGGGCTCGCAGACGGCCGCGTCGGCCGCCGGCCCCACGGCCAGCACGCCCACGAGCAGCGCCATCAGCGCCATCGCGACCCGTCGCCAGATGTGGGAAGGCCCGGCCATCGACCGCCGCTATAGCCGCCCGGCCGCGCCCGGGGAACGCGTTACAAGATACGCCTCAGACCAGCGCCTCGAACTCGTCGACCAGCCGCTCCAGCTGCTTCACGCCCGCCGCCCAGAAGGCCTTCTCGCGCGGATTGAGCCCAAACGCCGCCAGCGCCTCGACGTAGGTCCGGGTGCCGCCGCCGGCCAGCAGCTTCTCGTAGAGCGGCGCAAACGCCTTGGGATCCTCGCGCCGCTTCTCCATCAGGCCGCGCACCAGGAGGTCCCCGAACGCATAGGCGTAGACGTAGAACGGCGCGTGCACGAAGTGGCTGATGTAGGCCCAGTAGTGGCGGTAGCCCTTGTCCAGCTTCACGGCCGGCCCGAGGCTCTCGCTCATG
>Ga0065165_1002049_pt1 | contig 18679 bp, 15 predicted proteins | sample AraplaMF_Cvi_mMF_FD_63813 | JGI IMG/M metagenome (GOLD analysis project Ga0065165, IMG submission 63813) | Arabidopsis root microbial communities from the University of North Carolina, USA - plate scrape MF_Cvi_mMF (version 2) (version 3) | ecosystem: Host-associated > Plants > Roots >...
CCCTCGGTGAGGCCGCCGGTCCAGCACAGGTCCGCCATCACCACATGCATGGCGTCGCGGTCGAGCATGTCCTTGTAGGGGAAGCGCGAGCCCAGCGTCTCGCTGGCGCAGACCCAGACGTCGGTGGAGCGGGCGTATTCGGCCAGCGCCTGCGGCGAGTTCATCCGGATCGGATCTTCGTACCAGGTCGGCTTGTAGGGTTCGAGCGCGCGCGCGATCTGCTTGGCGGTCGGCAGGTTCCAGAGCGAATGGAGCTCGACCATGATCTCCATCTTGTCGCCGACGGCCTTGCGGATCTTTTCGAACGGCTCGATGGCCTGCTTCATCTGCGCGGCAGTGATGTAGAGACCCTTGTTCTCCTGCGCGGCGGGATCGAACGGCCAGATCTTCATGGCGGAGATACCGCTTTCCAGCAGGCTTTCGGCCAAAGCATCGGCATGGTTCATGAAGCCGTCGAGGTCCTCATAGGGACCTTTGGACGCGCCGAGATTCCAGTTCGCGACCGGGCTGATATTGGTGGAACGGACATATTGCGTGCCGGCGCAAGTGTTGTAGATGCGCTGCTTGTCGCGACAGAGGCCGCCGAGCATCTGGTGCACCGGCTGATTGCAGACCTTGCCGAACAAATCCCACAGCGCGATGTCGATCGCCGAGGCCGCGCGATATTCGACGCCGGTCGAGGACTGCGCCATCGGCAGGTTCAGCATGTCGCGATGGATGGCTTCGATGTGGAGCGGATTGCGGCCGAGCAGGCGGCCGGCAAAGGTGTCGTGGATCTGTGCTTCGACGGCGCCTGCGCCATAGAAGGTCTCGCCGAGACCGATCATGCCCGTGTCGGTGTGGACCCGCACCCAGATGACGTTGGAGAATTCCTCGGTACGCAGTGTCTCGATCGACGTGATCTTCAAGGCCAATATCCTCCCGCCACAGGCGCCTCGCGCCGCCGTCTCATTTCGCACTGCAACATGTTGCAGATCGCGCGGAAGTCTTACGCCTGCTTGTAATATATCACAACATGTTTTAAGGCTGCCACAAACAAGACGCCATCCAGCAAGAGAGCGCGGGCCGACGGGAGAGAATGACATGGCAAAGCGCAAGCGCGCGCTCGAGGTGGTGAGAAACGACGACGACGGCGAGGGCAAGCCCTCGCGGCGCAACCGGCTCAATTTCTTCGAGCTGGCCTACCAGAAGATCGAAGAGCTCCTCGTCCACTGCGAGCTCAAGCCCGGACAATTCATGACGATGCTGGAATTGCAGCACATCACCGGCTTCGGGCGCACGCCGGTGCATCATGCCGTCAATCGTCTCTCCGCCGACACGCTCATCATCATCCGTCCGCGTCATGGGCTGCACATCGCGCCGATCGATCTCGCCCGCGAGCGCATGCTGCTGGCCTTGCGCCGCGACATGGAGCGCTTCGTCGTCCGGCTCGCGGCCGATCGCGCCAGCCTGTCGCATCGCAATCAGGCGCTGCATATCGAGCGTGTCCTGCGCGAGCGCCGCGCCAACCTGACGCTCGACGAGTTCAACAGCCTCGACCGCCGCATCGACGCACTGGTGCTGGAGGCCGCCGGCGAGCCGTTCCTGGTGCACACGCTGCGGCCGCTGCACACGCTGTATCGCCGCATCGGCTACATCCACCACCGCTTCATGCCGGGGCAGACCGACCTGTCCGGCACGATCGATCACCATCTCGCCATTCTCAGCGCGGTCGCCGGCCGTCACGTCGAGGACGCCGTGAAGGCGAGCGATGCACTGATCGACTACATGGACCAGATGTTCACCGGCATGGAGGCGGGGATCGACCCGCGCCTGCTCGATTGCAGCATCGAGCCGCTGCTCGGCGCGTAAAGAGTTTCGAAGAGAGGACCCAAGAAAATGTCAACGATGGCCGTGCCACAACCGACCGCGAGCGAAGCTGCGGTCCGCTACCTCATCACGAATTACAGCCCCAAGGGCAACAAGGTCGGCTGGCTGATGATGGCCTCGATCCTGGTCGAAGCCTGGGATCTCTATTCGATCGCCTTCGTGCTGATCTTCATCAAGGAGCAGTACAATCCCGATCCGCTGATGCTCGGCCTCGCCGCGGCGGGCACGCAGGGCGGCGCCCTGATCGGCGCACTGCTCGGCGGCTGGCTGTCCGACAAGATCGGACGCCGCGTCATGTTCCTGGCCACGATGGTGATGTTCATCGTGCTGGCGCTGGCGCAGGCCTTCGTGCCCAATATCACCTGGCTCATCGTGATCCGCTTCCTGCTCGGCATCCCGCTCGGCTCGGACATCTCGACCGGCTACACCTACATCATGGAATCCATGGCCAAGGGCGAGCGCGAGGTCATGGGTAACCGCTGGCAGTTCATGTTCGCCGTCGGCGAGGTGCTCACCATCGGCGTCATCGTGATCTTCCTGCTGCTCGACATCAATCATGAGACGCTGTGGCGCGTGACGCTCGGCCTCGGCGCGCTGCCGGCGCTGATCATCCTGGTGATGCGTCATGACGTGCCGGAGACGGCGGTCTGGCTGGTGCAGAAGGGGCGCTACCGCGAGGCCAAGCAGGTCGCGCGCGAGATGTTCAACGACAATCTCGACATGCTGCCGGACCAGGACGTCGAAGTGCCGAAGGTCTCGACCCGCGCATTCCTCGCCGATCTCAGGACGGACCCGATCCGCTGGCGTGCGACGATCTACGGCTGGATCGCCTGCTTCGTGCAAGCCAGCGAATTCTCGACCTTCGCGTTCTATCTGCCGGTGCTGTTCGTCATGGTCGGTGTGTCGAGCGTGCTCGGCATCAATCTGGTGACGATGGCGCTGTTCTCCTTCGCCGCATTGTCGGGCTGGGTCGGCCCGCTGCTGACGCCGAAGATCGGCCACCGCGGCATCTCGATCGCAGGCTTCTCGATCGTGCTGGCCGCGCTGCTGGTCGCGGCCTTCGCGCTCTACACCGACAACAAGATCCTGCTGCCGTTTGCAGCGGCCGCCATGTTGTGGGGCCACTATTGGGACGCGTCGAACTGCATGACGATCCCGACCATGGTCGCCAAGCCCAAGTATCGCGGCACGGCCAGCGGCTTCGCCTATATGTTCGTGAAGCTGCCGTCGTTCCTGGCGATCTTCCTGTTCCCGACGGTGTTCGCCGCGATCGGGCAGGCAAATGCCACGCTGATGGTCGCGATCTTCCCGCTGATCGGATTGCTCGCCGCAATCTTCATCCTGCCGGAAGTCTACGGCTACGAGAACGACTGAGGACAATTGCCCGGTCGCGGCCTCATGGCCGCGATCGGGCTTTTCACTATGGGCTGAGGAAGACGGGATCGATCCCGCCGCCGTGGCCGAGCAGGCCGATCGCCTGGAGCTGGGCGCTATGCAGGTCGATCTGTACGATGGCGAACAGGGCCAGCAGCACCACGGCCGAGAAGATCAGCAACGGGTGGGACTGCCCGCCCTTCGCGGGAGAACTTTGAAACGCGCGGCGCAGGGAAAAGCTCTGCGGCAATGCCTTTGACTGGATCTGCATGATGGACCTCCTTGCCGCGCCCTGGAGAGGCTGCGCGACAAGGTGAAGTATAGGTCGGGCTCGGCCGGCTACATTGATGCGCCGCAAAGAGAGCGCGATTAATGGATCGCGGCCGCGAGCGCTGCGATCAGCGCGGGCGGCGTCACCAGCATGCCGAGCTTGAGGAACGGCCAGGCGCCGACCTCGATCTTTTCCCGCCGCAGCGCGACCAGCCACAGGATGGTCGCGAGCGATCCCGTCACCGACAGATTGGGCCCGAGATCGACCCCGATCAGGATGGCGCTGACGACGGGTGCCGGCAGATGATCGCTGGCGGCGACCGAGCCCGCGACGAGGCCCACCGGAAGATTGTTGGCGATGTTGTCGGCGATCGCGGTGGCGATGCCGACGCTCCAGGCGGCTTTCGTCACCGATTGCGCGACCGCCTGGTGCAACAGCGCGCTGAGCTGCCCGATCACGCCGGTCTTGACCAGCGCCTCGACCATCACGAAGAGACCGCCCACCAGCGGCAGCACGCTCCACGACACGCCCTTGAGCACCGGCAGCGGTGACTGGCGGCCGATCAGCAGCACGATCGCGGCCGTCACCACGCCGCAGATGAAGGTCGGCAGTCCCAACTGCCTGTCCAGTGCGGACGCCGTGACCAGCACCGCGCCGATGGCGACGATGCCGACCGCCGTCAGCTTGCCGCCGCGGCCGAGCTTTGGATGCGGCACGCTGCGCGCGATCGTCTCTTCCTTCAGCGCGCGGTGCTGGGTCAGGCGCAGCACGACGTAGGTGAGCAGGATCGACGCAGCCGAGGGCAGGGCGAACAGGCGCAGCCACTCCGTCAGTTGCGGCATGCGCGCGCCGAACACGACGAGATTGGCCGGATTGGAGATCGGCAGCACGAAGCTCGCGGCGTTGGCAATAAAGGCGCAGACGAACAGATAAGGCAGCGGCTTGGCGCCCGCGGCACGCGTCGCGGCATAGACGGCGGGGGTCAGCACGATTGCGGTCGCATCGTTCGACAGCAGCACGGTCACGACGGTGCCGACGAGGTAGATCAGCAGGAACAGCCGCTGCGGCGAACCTGCCGCATATTCCACCGCGAGCGCGGCGAGATAGTCGAACAGGCCTTCGAGCCGGGCGAGCTCGGCGATCAGCATCATGCCGATCAGGAAGAGATAGACGTCGAGGCCTTTCTCGATGCCGACCAGCGCATCCTGCCACGGCAGCAGGCCCGGCAGCACAAGCGATGCTGCACCAATGACCGCCCAGATCGCCTCGGGCAGACGAAAAGGGCGGATGATGACGCCTGCGGTCGCGGCGACGATGATGCTCCAGGCCCAGATGGCGTCAGACGGCACGTTCAATCCCTGAGATGGAGTGAGTTCATTCGGCAGCGATAACCGATGTCGGCGGCGCTGTCTTCCCCCGAGCCCGCAAGCCGCCATGCCGCGTCTCAGGCAGGGCGAGGAAGCAGACGACAGCGCCGATCGCCGCGACCGCGCCGAGCGTGATGAACGCCGCGCTGTAGCCGGCGACGACCACGACGAAGCCCGCAAGCGTCGTCGACAGGGCCGCGCCGATGCTCTGGGCGGTGATGACGGCGCCCTGCGCGACGTTGAAGCGGCCGGTGTTGCGCATGAGGTCGGCGACGATGACGGGGAAGATCGCGCCAAAGATGCCGGCGCCCACCCCGTCGAGAAGCTGCACGCCGACCAGCCAGAATGGATTGTCGGAAAGCGTGTAAAGCGCTCCTCGAAGCGGCAGGATCAACAATGCGGCGAGGAAGAAGCGCTTGTGGCCCCAGCGGTCGGCCCTGGCGCCAACTAGCATCGCGAACGGCACCATCACCAGCTGCGCGGCGACGATGCAGGCCGACATCAGGCTGGTGCCGGTGTTCTTGTCCTGGAGCGCGAGCTTCTGCCCGACCAGCGGCAGCATCGCCGCATTGGCAAGATGGAACAGCAGCGCGCAGATCGCGAACACGAGCAGGGGGCGGCAGGTCGCCAAGACGGTGAAGGTGGATGGCTGATCCTGCCGGTGGCCCTTGTCGGCGTCATCGAGCCCGCGAGCAAGATCGTGATCGATGGTGGCCTCGGGAATTGCGAGGATGCTGGCAAGGCTCGCGACCGCCATCGCGCCGAGGAGATAGAATACCACGGTCGGCCCGAACCAGTAGGCAGTGAGTCCCGCGAGCGCAGCCGCCACTGCATTGCCGGCGTGATTGAACGTCTCGTTGCGACCGATCCGCCGGGTGAAGGCAGCGTGGCCGAAAATGCCGAGCGAGACGGCCGCGATTGCCGGCGGAAAGACGACCGCAGCGGCTTGCGCAATCCCTTGCGAGATCGCGACCGGCAGGAAGCCCGGAAACAGGGGCAGGGACAGCGAGGCGAGCGTCACCATGATCGCTGCAATCACCATCACCAGCCGTTTCGCCCGCGTCGCATCGACCAGTGCACCCGCCGGCGTCTGCGCCACGATGCCGGCGATGGTCGCGATCGACATCACGAGGCCGATGCGCGCCTCGTCCCAGTGCTGCTCGGTGAGGAGATAGACGGCAAGATAAGGGCCGAGCCCGTCGCGGACGTCGGCGAGGAAGAAGTTGGCCGCGTCCAGCGCGCGGCCGGCCCGCCCCTTTTCGGCATTGTCGGACATGACAGGTTCCTTCCTCGCCGGCGTCTTTTGTCAGGCCGCGTGAGCGTCTTCGTCGTGGCCATGCTTCGGCTTCTTCGGCTTTTTCACCGGTTTAAGCCTTTCGGGATCGGGGCCGATCGCCAGCGCATGGATGACGCGGCCGTGCTTGGTCTGAAGTCCGTCGCCACTGGCCGCAAGCTTCGCGCCCGGTGCGAGCAGGGCGGCAAAGTGCTCCGCCTCCTTCGGGCCGACGCGGAGCACGGTGCCATCGGACAACAGCGCGCCGCGCAGCTCGCCCTTCGGCCCGAACAAGGACAGCTCGACGCGATCCTGGACGGACATCGGCTCGTGCTTCACCTTGGGATGCTTGCGCTCGTGGTCCGGACCCTCGTCGACGATCTCGCGTCCGGCAGCGGTGGTCACCGCGACCGCCGCGAGCAGCTTCGCTCCGCGCGGCCGCACGCCGCGCACGCGGACCTTCTCGCCCGGCTTGAGGTGGCGGGTCAACTCGCCGTCCATGTGCGGCGGCGTGTGAACCAGGATGGCGGCCTGCTTGTCCTTCATGACGAAGCCGTCGACCTCGCCATGGGGATTGAGCACGAAGCGCTCGAAGGTGCCTGCGACTTCCGGCAGGCTGTCGGGATCGATCCAATGCATGATCTTGTTCTCTTCTCCTGAATGGCGTTTTGAATAGAGCGTCAGCCGCGCGGGGAGGGCGGCGGAGGCGGGCCGAAGCCGGGAGGCGGCGGCGGACCGCGACGGTCGGGGCCATCTGCCGGTCCGGGCGGACGCGGGCCGCGCAGCTCGGTCATCTGCTCCGGTGAGGCGCCGATGGCGCGGACATCGACGACGCGGCCGAGCGCGGTGTCGAGGATGTCGCCGCGCGCGGAGATGCTCGCGCCCTGACGGAGCTGATCCTGCATGCGCTCGGCCTCCGGCGGCGGAAGACGGAGCGTCGTGCCGTCGTCGAGAACGACGCCGTTCACCTCGCCGCGCTTGCCGTGCAACTGGAGCGCTATCCGGCCGCTGACGGTTTGATCGTCGCTGCCGCCGCGCCGGTCCGGCGGCCCGTTGTCGACAACGCTCTTGCCGGTCGCAACATTGGTGATCGATGCCGCATCGATCAGTGGCAAGGCCCGGGCGCGCAGGCCGCGCACCGAGACCTGGTCTCCGGGACGGATCGCGAAGACCGTCTGCGCGGAAAGATGCGGCGGCAGTTTCACCTCGGTGCCGTCGGTGAGAAGAACGCCGTCGACATCGCCGCGGGGCGTCAGCGTGTATTGCTTGACGGTTCCGCGTGATTCCGGAAGTTGCGACGAGTCCCACATGGCATCTCGGGACTGGGAGTAGGCGGCGGCACCGCTGCCGATTGCCGTGGTTGCGAGCAGCGCCCAGAACAGGGCGCGCATCCGTGTCATCTTCATCGAACTGTTCCTTTCGATTTTCGCGACGTCGGTCGCTTGCGATAGCTTCAGCAAGCGATGTGCCAGTAGCGAAATCGTTGATCGGAAAGGAAAAATCCTGAAGGTGCAGATGTCAGTCGTCGTCTTTTCCGACGCGGTCCGTCAGCTTTTCTGACATCTCGACCAAGCCATAGCGCTGCATCTTGGTGTAGAGCAGCTGACGGTTGATGTTGAGACGGCGCGCAGCTTCGGTCCGGTTGCCGGCGCAGGCGTCCAGCGCCCGCGCGATCATCGTCTTCTCGAGCTGGGCGACGGCTGCCGGCAGGTCCGCATTCGACGGCGCGGGGCCCGTCGCGGCTTCGTGCGCGCTGGTGTCGATGTCGTCGGGCCCGATGACGTCGGCGCGTGTCATGATGCAGGCGCGTTCGATCGTGTTGCGCAACTCGCGGACGTTGCCCGGCCAGGAATGACGCTGCAACTTGTCGATCGCGGCCTGGCTCAGCTGCTTGCGCCGGCCGCCACTCGCGGCCGCGCGGGCGAGGAAATGCCGGGCGAGCGGCAGGATATCCGTGGTGCGATCGCGCAGCGGGGGTATCGCGATCTGCACCACATCGAGCCGGTAGTAGAGATCCTCGCGGAATTCGCCTGCCGCGACGAGCCTGGCGAGATCGCGATGGGTGGCGGCGATGACGCGTGCGTTGGTGCGCGCCGGCCTGCCTCCGACCGGCGTGATCACCTGCTCCTGCAACGCGCGCAGGATCTTCGCCTGCATCGCAAGCGGCATGTCGCCGATCTCGTCGAGGAAAAGCGTGCCGTCGGCCGCGTCGCGGAAGGCGCCGGCGCGGTCCGCGGTGGCGCCCGTGAATGAGCCTTTCACGTGGCCGAACAGCTCGCTCTCCAGCAGGTCTTCAGGGATTGCTGCGCAATTGACTGCGACGAAAGGACCGTCCTTGCGCTTGCCGTGAACGTGGAGCGCACGCGCCACCAGCTCCTTGCCGGTTCCGGTCTCGCCGAGGATCAGCACGATGGCGTTGCTGTCAGCGGCAAGGCCGATCGCCTTCTGCACACTACGCATGGGCTCGCTCGATCCGATCAGGCCGTCCTCGGTGTCGGCGTCGGGGATTCCGACCGCGGACGAGCGCTCGGGCAGGCGGCACAACAGATCTTTCAGCTCGGCGCGCCCGATCGGCTTGCTGAGGTGATCGAAGGCGCCGAGGCGCATCGCCTCGATGGTGTTGGCGGCGCTTGCAAACGCCGTCAACACCACGACAGGCGGGGCGTCCGGGCGCGCGCGTATCCGGCGGAGCACTTCTATCCCGTCCATGCCGCCGGGCATGCGCAGGTCGAGCAACACGGCGTCGACCTCGCCGTCGAGCGCGGCAAGACCTTCGCGACCAGAGGCGGCGAGGCGGGGGGTATAACCGAGGTCAGCGAGCGCTTCGGCGAGACCCTCGCGCAGCGCCGCGTCGTCGTCGACGATCAGGACCGTTGCCATGGCACTTCGATCTCGAAAATCGCGCCGCCGACGTCCCGGAGCAGGCGAACATTGCCGTGATGATGCCGCGCGATTTCGCGAACGATGGCCAGCCCAAGCCCGGTACCGTCGGCGCGGCCCGTGACGAATGGTTCGAACAGGCGCTCGCGCACATCCTCGGCGATGCCTGGTCCGGTGTCGGCCACCCGCAGCAGCAAGCTGCCGTCCCGACGGCTCGCGTCGACGTTGATCGTGCCGCCGGCCGGGGTGTTCTGAATGGCGTTGATGATCAAATTGTCCAAAGCCCGCTGCATCTGGGATGGATCGAATTGCGGTAACGGCGAGGCGGCGGGCCCGGTTCCCGCGGTCAGCGCAATGCCCTTGGTCGCAGCGAGGTCCCGATGGCTTTCGACCGTGCGTGCAAGGAAAGTCTCGAGATCGACCTCCACCAGCCTGGGCTCGCGGGCCTGGGTCATCTCAAGGAGGTCGCGGAGCAGGGCGTCGAGCCGCTCGACCTGCTGGAGGATGCTGGTCAGCGCGGCTTCGCTGCGTGAGCCGTCGGCAACGGCCAGCGCGTTTTCGGCCTTCAGCCGCATCGCGGCGATGGGGTTGCGGATTTCGTGGGCGAGCCCGGCGGACATGCGGCCGAGCGCAGCAAGTCGCTCGGCCGCGGCGGCGCGCCTGCGCTCCAGCGACAGGCGCTCGCCGGTGCTGTTGAGCGCATCGACCAGGCGGTCAAGCTCGGGGGCACCGGTCTGCGCCAGCCTCGGCAGATCGATCGCGCCGGCCTGGCGATCGTCCAGCGCCGCTTCGATCTGGTTGAGCTTGCGCGACCAGACATAGAGCACGCGGGCAAGCCATGCGGCCGAGCCGAAAATGGTCAGCGCCAGAACGACGAGGCCGGCAAGAAGCTGATTGTAGGCGGGACCTTCCGCCGTGAAGGCCCGCGTCATGGTCCATCCGGTGACACCCGCAACGGGCCCACGCAAGGGACAGGCGTTCACGATCAGCACCTGGGAGCGGCCGGGTTGCCGGACCGACACAGCGCGCCCTGATCGCTGCGCCTCGGCATTGACCTCGCGGATGGTCTTGAGCTCGGCTGCGGGAAGGTCGGTCTTCGGTCCGGTGCCTTCATAGGTCGGGAAGGCATAGGCGAGGGAGCCCTCGTCGGCCTGCCAGATGCCGCCTTCGACGCCGGGTGCGCCTGCGAGAGCGGTCTGGGCCACGGTCGCCAATTGCTGCTTCAGTTGGTCGTCGATCGGTCCGCCACTCCAGCCCACCACGAAGAACTGGTAGCGATCGGCAAGGTCGCGGCAGGCACGCGCGACCAGCTCCTCGGACCGGGCCAGCCGGGCGTTCGCCGTCTGCTGGAAGGATTCGAACAGCAGATAGCCGGTGGCGACACCGGAGACGACCAGCATGATCCAGAGGGCCAGTAAGCGAGAGCGGAGCGAACGCATCCGGCTAGAACGCCTGATTTCGGAATCGGTGCCTCAAGACTTCACCGCCAGCAGCACGGCGCCGGCGCCGATCATGGCGATGCCGATCCACCCTTGCGCGGTCGGCCGCTCGCCGAGAAAGGCGAAAGCGAACAGAGCGACCAGCACGACACCGAGCTTGTCGATCGGCGCCACCAGCGTCGCCGGCCCGAGCTTCAGCGCGCGGAAATAGCACAGCCACGATGCGCCGGTCGCAAGCCCTGACAGCACCAGGAACGTCCAGGTCTTGGACGAGATGGCCGAAGGGACTGCGAACTGTCCGGTGAAGAACAGCAGCACCGAGAAGGCGAGCAGCACCACGATGGTGCGGATGAAGGTGGCGAGATCCGGGTTGATGTTCTCGACACCGACCTTGGCGAAGATCGCAGTCAATGCAGCGAAGCAGGCGGAGAGCAGCGCCCAGGTCTGCCAGGCGGAGAAGAGGGCGGGTTTCATATCGCAGACATCGGTTGTTTCAGGACGGCGCAGCAGCGCCGTCATTGCCAGCAGCGGAGCGAGGAAGCAATCCAGAATCCCTCGGCGGAGGGATTCTGGATTGCTTCGCTGCGCCCGCAATGACGGCGTTTTTGCATTTTCCCGCGCTTATGGCACTCACCGCGCCACCGACAGCTTCTCCGTGATCGCCTTGCGCAGGATGCGCGACAGCGACTCCACAGAATAGGGCTTCTGGATCAGCTCGAAGCCGCGATGGGCGTTCTCCGCGAGCACGTTGCTGTAGCCGCTCGTGAGCACGACGGGCAGGCCCGGATAGCGCTCGCGGATGATGCCGGCGAGCTCGACGCCGTTCATGCCGGGCATGATGACGTCGGAGAAGACGAGGTCGACGGCGAACTCGTTCTCGCCGAGGATGGCGAGCGCCGCGGTGGCGTTGGCGACACGGCGGGTGACGTAGCCGAGGTCTTCCAGCAGCTCGGTCGAGAACTGGCCGACGTCGTCATTGTCCTCGACCACGAGCACGCGGTAGCCGCGTCCGGTCGTCGCGGCCTCGCTGGTCAGCGCGGCGGCTTCCTTCTCGGCCGCCGGGCTCTGCGCCTGCGGCAGATAGATGGTGAAGGTCGCGCCTTCGCCCTGCGTGCTCGTCACCGCGATGTCGCCTTCCGACTGCTTGGCGAAGCCGAACGCCTGGCTGAGGCCGAGGCCGGTGCCCTTGCCGACCTCCTTGGTGGTGAAGAACGGCTCGAAGATGGCGTCGATATTCTCGGGCGCGATGCCGCTGCCGGTATCCGCAACCGAGATCGCAACATAATCGCCGCCGCGCGCCGATTGCGCGCGCAGGCTCGGGATGCCCTGAACCCTGCGCACGGCGATGGTGAGGCGGCCTTCGCCGTCCATGGCGTCGCGGGCGTTGATGGCGAGGTTGATCAGCGCGGTCTCGAACTGCGCGATGTCGGCGATCGTGAAGCAGTCGGCATCGTCGATCTCGACGACGATCTCGATGCGGCCGCCGACCAGCGGCCGGACCAGCTGCGCCACGCCCTCGACCTGGCTGCCGACGTTGAAGATCTGCGGCTTCAGCGGCTGCCTTCGCGCGAAGGCCAGCAGCTGAGCGGTCAGCTTCGAGGCGCGCTCGACGGTGTCGGAGATGGCGTCGACATAACGGCGGCGGCGCTCCTCCGGCAACTCGCGCCGGCGCAGGAAGTCGGTTGCCGAGCGGATGATGGTGAGGAGGTTGTTGAAGTCGTGGGCGACACCGCCGGTAAGCTGGCCGATCGCCTCCATCTTCTGCGACTGCCGCAGCGCTTCCTCGCCCCGGCGCCGGTCGGTGATGTCGACGGCCTCGGGCACGGCGCCGGTGATGTTGCCGTGACGGTCGAGCACGGGACGCATGCCGAAGTCGAAATCGCGCTCGCCGATCGGCAGGCGCAGCCGCATCTCCATCCGCACCGGTTCGCCCCGGAGCACGGTGTTGAAAGCCTCGCGCACGATGGCGCTCATGCCCGTCGTGCCGGTGAACCACGGGGTCTCCCACAGCGGCTTGCCGATCACGTCCGCGGAGCGCGCCTTGATGCCGTCGAGAGCGGTGTTGTTGGCATAGAGCAGTCCGCCGTCGAGGTCGACGAGACCCTGATACTGATTGCTGGTCTCCAGGATCGCGCGCAGCCGCGCCTCGTTGGATTCGAGCTCGGCGGTGCGCTCGGCGATGCGTTCTTCCAGCGTCTCGTTGAGCCCGCGCAGCTCGATCTCGGCCTGCTTGGCCACGGTGATGTCGTGAGCGACGCCGATGAAGCCGATATGCTTGCCGGTCGGATCCCAGCGCGGCTGCGATTCCGAGCGCAGCCAGCGCCATTCGCCATCGGCGTTCTTGTAGCGCGCCTCCAGCACGAAGGGTTTCAGCGAGGCTTCGCCCTGCACGGATTGTTGCAGCACATGCGGCAGGTCGTCGGGGTGCAGCACCTTGCGCCAGTCGAAGGCGATGGCCTGATCGTAGGGCAGGCCGACGAAATCGACATAGGCCTGGTTGGCGAAGGAGCGCGTGCGGTCGAGCTTCGTGACCCAGATCGGCACCGGTGCGCTGTCGGCAATCAGCCGGAAGCGCTCCTCGCTCTCGCGCAGCGTCTCGCGCGCCAGCGCCTGGTTGGTGATGTCGATATGGGCGCCGACGAGGCGGATGGCGTGGCCGTCCGCGTCACGCTCGATCTTGGCGACGACGCGGATCCAGCGGGTCTCGCCGTCGCTCGGACGGATGATGCGGTATTCGGCGGTGTAGTCCTCGCTGGTCCCCGACAGCGCCTCCAGGAAATGCTTCACCGTCACGTCGCGGTCGTCGGGATGGATGCGGCTGATCCAGTCTTCGTGCGATTCATCGGCAGCCTCGGGCGGCAGGCCGTGGATCATCAGATATTCAGGCGATCGGCGATTCCTGAAGCCCTCGCGGAAATCGACCTCGAGGCCGCCGACCTTGCCGATGCGCTGGATGCGGGCGAGCTCGGCCTCGCGCTCCTGGAGCGCGCGATAGGCGTTGTCGCGCTCGCGCGCGATTTCTTCGAGGTGCTGGCGCAGCCGTTCGGCTGCGACGGTCTCGGGCAAAGGATCGTTCAAGGCGTCGGCCGTTGTGATGCGTGAGCGCACATGGCGGGCCGATATTCACACAGACAAAGCGCGATAGCCATTGCTCAAAAGGAAATAACAGGGAAATGGGGCCGCGGAGCGGAGTCCTGGCGGGTATGGGCAAACGTGGGGTCTGGCTATTTGTTCCAAACATTGGAACGATGAGGCTGCGTGCGCGTATCTGCGGGGCGCGACAACTCCCATTGACAAAATTCCCTTGCCGAAGAGGCTAAATCTTGAAGCTCTTTCTCTGCCAGGACTGCGGTAACGTCCTCTATTTCGAAAATCGCGCCTGCGAGCGCTGCGGCCACCGCGTCGCCTTCCTGCCCGAGAAGGAGACGATGTCGGCGATCGAGCCGGAGGGGGAAGGCTGGAGGACGCTGGCGGACAAGGGCGGCGAAAGTCGCATGCTGTGCCGCAATGCCGAATACGATGCCTGCAACTGGCTGACGGACGCCGGCGATAGCACCGGCTATTGCCGCGCCTGCCGCCATAACGGCATCGTCCCTGATCTGTCCGACCCCGCTCAGCTCGCCGGCTGGCGCGAGCTGGAGGTGGCGAAGCACCGGCTGTTCTATTCCCTGATCCGCTGGAAGCTGCCGCTCCGGACCCGGCAGGAGGACGCCGAGCACGGGCTGATCTTCAATTTCCTCGCCGACGATCCCAACAGCGGGCAGAAAATCCTGACCGGCCATGACAACGGCCTGATCACGATCGCGCTCACCGAAGCCGACGGCATCGAACGCGAGCGGCGCCGGCTTGAGATGGGCGAGCCCTACCGGACGCTGCTCGGCCATTTCCGTCACGAGGTCGGGCACTATTTCTGGGACGTGCTGGTGCAGGGTGGCGGCAGGCTCGAGGAATGCCGCGCGGTGTTCGGCGATGATTCCGCCGATTACGGCCAAGCCTTGCAGCGCCATTATGCCGAAGGCGCGCCGGCGGACTGGCAGCAGAACTACGTCTCGTCCTACGCCACGACGCACCCCTGGGAGGATTTCGCCGAAACCTGGGCCCACTACCTCCACATCGTCGACACCCTGGAGATGGCTGGCGAGTTCGGCATGGAGGTGCGTCCCAAGGTCGACCGCGACGGAGAGTTGTCGACGCGAATCCGTTTCAACCCCTACGAGGCACGGGACATTCAGACGATCGTCGACGCATGGCTGCCCTTCACCTTCGCCATGAACAGCGTCAACCGCGCCATGGGGCTGGGCGACCTCTATCCCTTCATCCTGTCACCCGCCGTGATCGCCAAACTGGGCTTCATTCACGGGCTCGTCCGGGACGTGGCCAAGGAAAGCACGATGGAAAGCACCAAGGCCCGCCAGCCCTAGGGGCGTCGGGGGCGCGGGCGGCCGTTTCGGTCTTGCGCTGGTACGCCAGACGGCCCGGATTTAGACCGTTGCCTCCGGCCCATTTTGATGTACCACGGGAGCCCCACGGCCCGTCCCATAGGCCTCAACGGCCAGGGAAGGGTCCCGCCCAAGGTCGAGACTCAAGAAAAGCATGTTCAAACGCATTCTGATCGCCAATCGCGGCGAAATCGCCTGCCGGGTCATCAAGACTGCCCGCAGGATGGGAATTCAGACGGTTGCAGTCTATTCCGAGGCCGACCGCGACGCCCTCCATGTGGAGATGGCCGACGAGGCTGTGCTGATCGGTCCGCCCGCCGCGGCCGAGAGCTATCTGGTGATCGAGAAGATCGTCGAGGCCTGCAAGAAGACAGGCGCCGAGGCCGTGCATCCCGGCTACGGCTTCCTGTCCGAGCGCGAGGCGTTTCCGCGCGCGCTGGAAGCTGCCGGCATCGTCTTCATCGGCCCGAACCCCGGCGCCATTGCCGCGATGGGTGACAAGATCGAATCCAAGAAAGCCGCCGCCAAGGCCAAGGTCTCGACCGTGCCGGGCTATCTCGGCGTCATCGAGGACGACAAGCACGCGGTGAAGATCGCCGACGAGATCGGCTATCCCGTGATGATCAAGGCCTCCGCCGGCGGCGGCGGCAAGGGCATGCGCATCGCGCATTCGACGTCCGAGGTCGCCGAAGGCTTCAACCTCGCCAAGGCCGAGGCCAAGGCCTCGTTCGGCGACGACCGCGTCTTCGTCGAGAAGTTCATCGTCGATCCCCGCCATATCGAGATCCAGGTGCTGGGCGACAAGCACGGCAACGTCATCTATCTCGGCGAGCGCGAATGCTCGATCCAGCGCCGCAACCAGAAGGTCATCGAGGAAGCGCCGTCGCCGCTGCTCGACGAGGCCACCCGCCGCAAGATGGGCGAGCAGGCGGTGGCGCTTGCCAAGGCCGTGAACTACGATTCCGCCGGCACCGTCGAATTCGTCGCAGGCCAGGACAAGAGCTTCTTCTTCCTGGAGATGAACACGCGCCTCCAGGTCGAGCATCCCGTCACGGAGCTCGTCACCGGCATCGATCTCGTCGAGCAGATGCTGCGCGGGGCCGCCGGCGAGAAGCTCGCGATCGCGCAGAAGGACGTCACGCTCACCGGGTGGGCCGTGGAATCGCGCCTCTACGCCGAGGACCCGTTCCGCAACTTCCTGCCTTCGATCGGACGCCTGGTCAAATACCGTCCGCCGGCGGAAGCGAGCCAGGACGGCATCACCGTGCGCAACGACACCGGCGTGCAGGAGGGCGGCGAGATCTCGATCCATTACGATCCGATGATCGCCAAGCTCGTCACGCATGCGCCCTCGCGCGCGGCCGCGATCGAGGCGCAGGCGACTGCGCTCGATTCGTTCTATGTCGACGGCATCAGGCACAACATCCCGTTCCTGTCGGCGCTGATGAACCATCCGCGCTGGCGCGAGGGCCGGCTCTCGACCGGCTTCATCGCGGAAGAATTCCCGCGCGGCTTTGCGCCGCGTGCGGCGGAAGGCGAGGTCGCACGCCGCATCGCCGCGGTCGGCGCCGCCATCGATCACGTGCTCGGCGAACGCAAGCGGCAGATCTCGGGTCAGTTGGGCGGCCGTATCGTGCAGCGTGAGCGCCGCCGCGCGGTCTGGCTCGACCGCCAGGAGATCCCGCTCGAGGTTGCCCGCGAGGGCGAGGCCATCGCGATCCGTTTCGTCGATGCCGGCGGCAAGGCAGGCGATGCGCATCTGTTGCAGTCCGCATGGAAGCCGGGCGATCCGGTCTGGCAGGGCACCATCGACGGGCATGTCGTCGCGGTGCAGGCGCGTCCGATCGCCAACGGCATCCGCCTGGCGCATCAGGGCGTCGAGGTGCCGGTCTATGTCTGGACCGAGGCGGAGGCGGCGTCGGCCCGGCTGATGCCGGTGACGACGGCCTCCGATACCGGCAAGAAGCTGCTCTGTCCGATGCCGGGCCTGATCGTCTCGATCGCGGTGACGGAAGGGCAGGAGGTCAAGGCCGGCGAGACGCTGGCGGTGGTCGAAGCCATGAAGATGCAGAACGTGCTGCGCGCCGAGCAGGACGGCACGGTGAAGAAGGTCCATGCCAGCGCCGGCGCGACGCTCGCGGTGGATGCGCTGATCCTGGAGTTTGCATAGGACGTGAGTGGGGCAGGTGGTCTGCCCACGAGCACCGTCATTGCGAGGAGCCCTTGCGACGAAGCAATCCAGTCTGCCTCCAAGGATGCATTTCTGGATTGCTTCGCTTCGCTCGCAATGACGGAGTATGATGGGCCTCCGTAACTCGACTGAGACAGCACCATGGCCTTTCGTTCCCGCCGCGAAAAACTGCGTTCGATCCTGTCGGGTTCGGCTTGCGTCCATCCCGGCTCGGTCTACGACGCCATCTCGATCCGCATCGCCGAGGACCTCGGTTTTCCGCTCGGCATGTTCGGCGGCTCGGTCGCCTCGCTCGCGGTGCTCGGCGATCCCGACGTCACGCTGATCACGCTCACCGAGCTTGCCGAGCAGATGCGGCGGATGTCGCGCGCTTCCGCGTTGCCCGTGCTGGTCGATGCCGATCACGGCTATGGCAATGCGCTCAACGTGCGCCGCACGGTGCAGGAGCTGGAGACCGCGGGCGCCGCCGGCCTCACCATCGAGGATACGTTGCTGCCGGCGGCCTTTGGCGAAGCAAAGCCGCAATTGATCTCGCTGGAGGAGGGCGTCGGCAAGATGAAGGCCGCGCTCGATGGTCGCAGCGATCCCTCGCTCGTCATCATGGGCCGCACCGGAGCCGCCGCGATCACGTCGCTCGATGACACTATCCGCCGTGCCAGGGCTTATGCGGCGACCGGCGTCGATGCGCTGTTCTTCACCGGCATCAAGTCGCGCGCCGAACTCGAGGCGATCGCGGCTGCGACGCACCTGCCGATCGTGCTCGGCGGGGCGCCGGAGGACTTGAGCGCGCCCGATTATCTCGCCACCCAGCGCGTCCGCATCGCGCTTCAGGGCCACGCGCCGATCGCGGCGGCGACGCAGGCCGTCTACGATGTCCAGAAGGCGCTGCGCGAAGGCACGCCGCCGAAAGCGCTGAAGGGATTGCCGTCCGCAGAGCTGACCCATCGCGTGATGCGCGAAGCCGAGGTCAAGGCGCGCAGCGCCGAGCTTCTCGGGCTGAAAAAATGAGCCGGGCGATCCTCCAGGTCGCGATCCGCGGCCGCGTCCAGGGCGTCGGCTATCGGGCCTGGGTCGAATCCCAGGCGGCTGCGTGCGGTCTCGAAGGCTGGGTCCGCAACCGCCGGGACGGCAGCGTGGAGGCGCTGTTTGCGGGACCGCCGAAGCATGTCGCCGACATGGTCGCGCTCTGCCGCCACGGCCCGCCGTCCTCGCGCGTGGACAGCGTGACGAGCGAGACGGCGAGCATGGACGAGCTGAACCTGCGCAGGGCAGGCGAAGCGTTTTCGGTACTGCCGACGGTGTAGTTCCAGAGAAGATCGTCATGCCCGGGTTTGTCTCGGGCATCCACGTTCTCGTGCGAAGCGGCTAGGCGCGGATGGCCGGGACAAGCCCGGCCATGACGGTGTGGAGCTCTTGGTGCCTCAAGTCCGCGCGTGAAGAAAAATCATCACCTCGGCAGCTTGGCGATCGCCTCGCTCAGCTCGTGGATCTCGTACGGCTTGCGCAGGATCGGGAAATCGCCGCGCACGTCGGCGGCGGCTTCGCTGTAGCCGGTGGCGAGCAGGATCGGCAGGCC
>Ga0065165_1002051_pt1 | contig 18667 bp, 16 predicted proteins | sample AraplaMF_Cvi_mMF_FD_63813 | JGI IMG/M metagenome (GOLD analysis project Ga0065165, IMG submission 63813) | Arabidopsis root microbial communities from the University of North Carolina, USA - plate scrape MF_Cvi_mMF (version 2) (version 3) | ecosystem: Host-associated > Plants > Roots >...
GGAGAGGAATTCATGGGAACGTTCCGGGGTCGAGGCCGTTTGTAGCATCGGGCTGCGCCGCGCGACACCCCGTATCCACGGGCCGCGGCGGTCGGTGCAACCCGGCGACCACCCCACCGGGAAACCGGTTTCGGCCGGCTTACACTCCACCGGCCCGCGACTTGCTATGGCTCGCGGACCCAACAATCCCGTTCTCACACAGACCACCCCAGGGGTATCCATGACCGCATTGACCACCCGTCGCTTCCTGCAGACAGCCGGCCTGGCCGTCGCCGGCCTGCTGCTCGCCGCCTGCAGCAAGCAGGAGCCCACCGCCGCCGCGCCGGCCGCTTCGGCGCCCGAAGCCGTCGCCTCCGCACCGGCCCCGGCGCCTGCCAAGGTCTACGCCGTCGGCACCGACGCCGCGTACGCACCGTTCGAATCGCAGAACGAGAAGGGCGAGATCGTCGGCTTCGACATCGACGTCGTCACCGCCATCGCGAAGAAGGCCGGCATCGAGGTGAAGTTCACCAACACGCCGTGGGAAGGCATCTTCAACACGCTCGGCCAGGGCGACCGCGACCTGCTGGTCTCGGCGATCACGATCACCGACGAGCGCAAGCAGACGATGGACTTCGCCGGTCCCTATTTCGACGCGCAGCAGCTGATCGCCGTCAAGAAGACCTCGAAGATCTCGAAGTTCGACGACCTGAAGAAGCTGAAGGTCGGCGTGCAGACCGGCACCACCGGCGACGAGGTCGTCAGCAAGCTGCAGGGCAAGACCAGCACCAACATCAAGCGCTTCGAGTCGACCCCGCTCGCGCTGAAGGAGCTGGAAGCCGGCGGCGTCGACGCGGTCGTGGCCGACAACGGCGTGGTCATCAACTACGTCGCCAACAACGCCGACAGCAAGTTCAAGACGGTCGCCGACAAGGCCTTCGCGCCCGAGCAGTACGGCATCGCGGTCAAGAAGGGCAACACCGAGCTGCTCGAGAAGCTGAACAAGGGGCTGGCCGACATCAAGGCCGACGGCACCTACGACCAGATCTACGCGAAGTACTTCGGCGCGCCGGCAGCCGCCGCGCCGGCCGCTTCGGCCGCGTCGAAGTAAAGCCGCACCGAGCCGGTCATGGACTTGCGCTGGAGCATTCTGGCCGGCTACGGCCCGCTCTTCCTGTCGGGCCTGTGGAACACGATCCTGCTGACGCTGATCGCGATCGGCGCCGGGCTGCTGCTCGGCGTCCTGCTCGGCCTGGTCAGCAGCTCGCGTGACGCGCCGCCCCCGAAATCGCTGCCGGCGCGCTGGTTCCTGACCGCGCTGCGCTCGGTCACGCTGGCCTACGTGACCTTCTTCCGCGGCACGCCGCTGTTCGTGCAGATCCTGCTGGTGCATTTCGCGCTGATGCCGGCGCTGATCCACCCGGATGGGGGCCTGCTGCTCAGCGGCGAGGCCGCCCGCGACTTCCGCCAGCAGCACGGCGCGTTCTTCTCCGGCGCCCTCGCGCTGACGCTGAACGCCGGCGCCTACATCTCCGAGATCTTCCGCGCCGGCATCCAGAGCATCCACCTCGGGCAGACCCAGGCCGCCTACAGCCTGGGCCTGACGCACCCGCAGGCGATGCGCTTCATCGTGCTGCCGCAGGCCTTCCGCCGCATGATGCCGGCGCTGGTCAACGAGGGCATCACGTTGATCAAGGACTCGTCGCTGGTGTCGGCGATCGGCCTGGCCGAACTGGCGCTGGCCGCCCGCACCGTGGCCGGCACCTACTCGCGCTATTGGGAGCCCTACCTCGCGATCTCGGCGCTGTACCTCGTGCTGACGCTGCTGCTGTCGATGCTGGCCAAGCGCCTGGAAGCTCCCGCTCACTTGCGCGGTCGTTGAACCCCGCGGCGTCCGCCGCGGGCAGATGTCGTTTGGTCACAACATTTCTGGCAAGGTTTCGCGCGTTCGTGTCGACGGTTTTCGCCATCGAAGCCTCCCCCGCATAACATTTGCGTCTTGCACCTTCAAGACAAAAGCAAAGGGTGCAGCAGAACCATGAACATCCCAACCCCAAGGACAGCTTCCATGAAACGCTCCCTCATCGTCGCCGCGCTGGCCACCGTTGCCGCAGGCACCTCGTTCGCACAAAGCAGCGTCACGATCTATGGTCGCCTGAACGACTCCGTCGAGCGCCAGAAGACCGGCGACGACAGCATCTACGCACTGCAGAACAACGCTTCGCGCATCGGCTTCAAGGGTGTCGAAGACCTGGGCGGCGGCCTGAAGGCCGGCTTCCAGCTGGAACACGGCTTCAACGCCGACAACGGCAAGCAAAGCCAGACCGCCTTCTGGGCCCGCCAGTCGGAAGTCTTCCTGCAAAGCGCCGAACTGGGCACGCTGCGCCTGGGCAACTTCACGAGCGAGTCGTACTACGCGACGGCCGACTACGTGAGCATGCACAACCATGACACCGGCACCTCGTCGGACGCGCTGTACCAATACGTCATGCGCGACACGAACAAGGTCGCATGGCGCGCGCCGGAATTCGTGAAGAACCTGTCGCTGGAAGCGGCCGTGTCGGCAGGCGAAGCAGTTCCCGGCCAAGAGAAGGCCTATGACCTGGCCGCCAACTACTCGGCCGGCAACCTGGCCCTCGGCGCCGGCTTCTCGAAGAACAAGTCCGACAAGCAGTTCGCCGTCCGCGCGCTGTACACGCTGGGCGACTTCACGTTCGGCGGCTACTACCAGCGCGCCGAGCTGGGCAGCACGTTCCAGCCGCTCGACGGCAAGGTCAACATCGTGCGCCTGTCGGGCATGTACGCCGTCGGCGCTTCGGAGTTCCACCTGAACGTCGGCTTCGCCGGCAAGCTCGACGACATCGAGGACACCGATTCGCGTCAAGCCACCGTCGCGTACAACTACAACCTGAGCAAGCGCACCAAGCTGTACGCCTTCTACACGAAGGTCGACAACAAGGCGCTGGCCACCTATGCGACCGGCAAGGCCGGCGTCGACTTCAGCTCGATCGCCGCAGGCATCCGCCACAACTTCTGATCCCTGCACCCGCAGGATCGAAGCAGGAAGGCCGGTCGCAAGACCGGCCTTTTTTGTTTTGCGCGAAGCTTCGCTTTGCTTTCAGCCGAGGAAGTAGCGCTTCAGGCCGGCCAGCACCATCTCGACGGCGATCGCCGTCAGCACCAGGCCCATCAGCTTCTCGATCGCCGAGACGACCGAATCGCCGAGCAGGCGGCGGATGCGGTCGCACAACATCAACACCGCGCCCGACACCGCCATCGCCGCCGTCAGCGCGGCCACCCAGTCGAGCAGGCGGTCCGGCTGGCGCGAGGCCAGCAGCAGCACGGTCGCCATCGCCGACGGGCCGGCCAGCAGCGGCACCGCGAGCGGGAAGATCAACGGCTCCCTGCCTTCGGTCGTGCCGTACACGCCGCCTTCGTGGCTGAAGATCATCCGGATCGCCACCATCAGCAGGATCACACCGCCGGCCACCTCGAGCGAGCGCTCCGACAGGTGCATCACGCGCAGGAAGCCGTTGCCGAAGAACATGAAGAAGAACAGCACGCCGAATGCGATGCCGACCTCGCGCATCGCGACCCAGCGGCGCCGCGCCTTGGGTACCTCGCGCATGATCGGGATGAAGATCGGCAGGCTGCCCAGCGGGTCGAGCACCAGCAGGAGCAGCACGAAGGCAGAAAAGAAACTGTGATCCATGCTCATCGGCCTCGCCAGAAGAGCGCGTCGAGTTCCTTCATCGTGATCTGCCGCCAGGTCGGTCGGCCGTGGTTGCACTGGTCGGAGCGCTCGGTGCGTTCCATGTCGCGCAGCAGCGCGTTCATCTCGTCGATCGTCAGCTGCCGGTTCGCACGCACCGCGCCGTGGCAGGCCATCGTCGACAGCAGCTCGTCCTGCGCGCGCTGGATCACGCTGCTGGCGTCGTACTGCGACAGCTCGGCCAGCACGCTGCGCGCCAGCTCGACGACGTCGCCGCCGACCAGCGCGGCCGGCTGCGAGCGCACCGCCAGCGTCGTGGCCGACAGCGGCGAGACGTCGAGGCCCAGCGTGCGCAGGTTGTCGGCCTGCGCCTGGGCGGTCGCGATCTCCTGCGCGGTCGCGGCGAACGTGGCCGGGATCAACAGCGGCTGGCTGTCGATCGCGGTGCTGCCGAGGCTCGCCTTCAGGCGTTCGTAGACGATGCGCTCGTGCGCCGCATGCATGTCGACGATCACCAGCCCGTGGCTGTTCTCGGCCAGCACGAACACGCCGCCGATCTGCGCGACCGCGCGGCCGAGCGGCCATTCGTCGCGCTGGAAGTCGAGCGCCGGCGCTGTCGACGGCACCGCAGAAGGCGTTGCGAGAACCGGTGCCACGCGTGCCGGCGGCACGGCATCGCCACCACCACCCCACAGCGTCGCGACCTGCTGCAGCCCGAGCGCGCCCTGCACCTGCGGGCGCATCGGCGACGGCGCGTAGCCGCCACCGGCGAACGACGGTGCCGGCCGTGCCGCCGGCAGCGCGCCGTAGCCGGCCAGGTGCTCCGACGCGAGCAGCACGCCGGCGACGCCACCGGCCTCGTCGCCGGCGGCCACCGCAGCGCGCGGCGCGGCCAGCGCGCCTTCCACTGCACGGCGCACCGCCTGGTGCACCTCGCGCGAATCGCGGAAGCGCACCTCGATCTTGGTCGGGTGCACGTTGACGTCGACCCGGTCGGGCGCGATCTCGATGAACAGCACGTAGGCCGGCTGGCGCCCGCCGTGCAGCACGTCCTCATACGCGGATCGCACGCCGTGGGCGATCAGCTTGTCGCGCACGTAGCGGCCGTTGACGTAAACATACTGCTGGTCTGCGCGCGCGCGGGCCGCAGCCGGCGTGCCGGCACGACCGGTGATGCGCATCGGGCCGGCTTCGAGCAGCACCTCGCAGCTCTGCTCGACGAACTCATCGCCCATCACGTCGCGGATGCGCTGGGCCTGCGCCGCGCGGCGCCACTGCTGCGACAGCTTGCCCTCGTGCCACACCGCGAAGCCGACGTCCGGCCGCGCGAGCGCATGGCGGCGCACCGCATCGAGGCAGTGCGCGAACTCGGTCGCGTCGGTCTTCAGGAACTTGCGGCGCGCCGGCGTGTTGAAGAACAGCTCGCGCACCTCGACGCTGGTGCCGATGCCGCGCGCTGCCGGCACCAGTTCGCCGGAGCGCGCGTCGAGCCGCTGCGCATGCGGCGCGCCTTCGGTGCGGCTCGCGATGCCGAGCTCGGCCACCGACGCGATGGCCGCCAGCGCCTCGCCGCGGAACCCCATCGTGACGACGCCTTCGAGTTCGGCCAGCGACGCGATCTTGCTGGTGGCATGCCGGCGCAGCGCGAGCGGCAGTTCGTCGCTCGGGATGCCCTGCCCGTCGTCTTCGACCAGGATGCTGCGCACCCCGCCGGCCACCAGCTTGACGGCGATCTCGCGGCCGCCGGCATCGAGCGCGTTGTCGACCAGCTCGCGCACCACCGAAGCCGGCCGCTCGACCACTTCGCCGGCGGCGATCTGGCTGATCAGCTCATCGGGCAGCTCGCGGATCGGACGGCGGGGAACGGGCTGCAAAAGGGCATTCATCCAGAAGATTTTAGGCCCCCCAGTCGCTATCGCTCCTGCTCCCAAGGGGCGCCACCCTGCGGCCCGGCAAAGCCGGTTCCGTAGGGCGTTGCTGGATGAAGCGGCGAGTGGGCAGGTAACAATGTGCCGATGCACGACCTGACCTTGCTCCTGACCCTCGCCGGCGGCCTCGCGTTTGCGCTCGTGTTCGGCGCGCTGACGCGCCGCATCGGGCTGTCGACGCTGGTGGGCTACATGCTGGCCGGCATCGTCGTCGGGCCGTTCACGCCAGGGTTCGTCGCCGATGCGGGCCTCGCGTCGCAGCTGGCCGAGATCGGCGTGATCCTGCTGATGTTCGGCGTCGGCATGCACTTCCACCCGCAGGAGCTGCTGCGGGTGTGGAAGCTGGCGGTGCCCGGGGCGATCGCGCAAAGTGCGGTGGCAGGCGCCGCCGGCTGGGGGCTCGCGCGCCATTTCGGCTGGTCGCATGCGGCCGGGGCGATCTTCGGCATGGCACTGGCCGTCGCCAGCACGGTGGTGCTGATGCGCATGCTGGTCGAGCAGAACCGGCTCGCAAGCCGCGACGGCCATGTCGCGGTCGGCTGGCTGATCGTCGAGGACCTGTTCACCGTCGGTGCGCTGGTGGTGCTGCCGCTGCTCGCGCCGCCGGCCGACGGCGCCGCGGGGGCGGCACCTTCGCTCGGCATGGCGCTGCTGATGGCGCTCGGCAAGGTCGTCGTGTTCGCACTGCTGGTCGGCGTGGTCGGCACGCGGCTGGTCGGGCGCGTGCTCGAGAAAGTGGCACGCACGCAGTCGTCCGAGCTGTTCACGCTGACGGTGTTCGTCGTCGCGCTGGGCGTCGCGGTGCTGGCGGCGCAGGTGTTCCATGTGTCGGTCGCGCTCGGTGCGTTCTTCGCCGGGCTGGTGGTCGGGCAATCGCGCTTCGGCCCGCAGGCGGCCGCCGACATGGCGCCGTTCCGCGACGTCTTCTCGGCGCTGTTCTTCGTCTCGGTCGGGATGCTGTTCAACCCGAGCTTCGTCGTCGAGCACCCGTGGATGGTGCTCGGCGTGCTGGCGATCGTGCTGGTGGTCAAGCCGCTGGTGGCGGTCGCGATCGTCGCGCTGCTGCGCGAGCCGCCGCGCACCAGCGCGACGGTCGCGGTCGGCCTGGCGCAGATCGGCGAGTTCTCGTTCATCCTCGCGAGCCTGGGCTTGTCGATCGGCGTGCTGCCGCGCGAGGCGATGGACGCGCTGGTGGTCGGCGCGATCGTCTCGATCGCGGTGAACCCGCTGCTGTTCCGCTGGATCGGCAAGCGGGTCGCGGAGCCGGACGCGGCGCATGTCGAACCGACCGTGGTGCCCGGCGCCGAGGCCGCACCCGACGCGCCGGCGGTGCTGCTGTGCGGCTATGGCTCGCTGGGCCGGCGCATCGCGGCACGCTGCGCCGAGAGCGGCATCGCGGTCGCCGCGGTGCACCGCGATCCGGACATCGACGCGGTGCCCGGCACGACGCTGGTGTTCGGCGACCCGACGCGCGCCGAGGTGCTCGAAGCCGCCGGCATCGCCGACGCGCGCCTGCTGGTCGTCGCCGACCTGCTGCTGGCCGACAAGATCCAGGTCTGCACGCAGGCGCGCCGGCTGAACCCGCGCATCGTGATCAGCGGCAGCGCGAACACCGATGCCGAGCGTGCCTGGCTGGAAGAATTCGGCGCGCAGTTCGTCAGCGACGGGCGCGACGAGCAGAGCGCACAGATGGCTCGGGCGATCAAGGCATTGTTGTAGAGCCCCCCCAGTCGCTATCGCTCCTGCCCCTTCGGGGCAGGAGGAGCGAAGCGACGACTGGGGGGCACAATACTTTCATGGACATCGCCCACTTCCTCCTCGACTTCATCCTGCACGTCGACGTGCACCTCGCGAACTTCGTCGCCGCCTACGGCACCTGGGTCTACGCGCTGCTGTTCCTGATCATCTTCGTCGAGACCGGCGTCGTCGTGATGCCCTTCCTGCCGGGCGACTCGCTGCTGTTCGTGGTCGGCGCGCTGTGCGGTGCCGGGCTGATGAGCCTGCCGCTGTCGATCGGGCTGCTGGTGGCCGCGGCGATCCTCGGCAACCAGAGCAACTACGCGATCGGCCGCCATTTCGGCCCCCGCGTGTTCCAGTGGGAGAACTCCCGCTTCTTCAACAAGAAGGCCTTCGAGCAGGCCCATGCGTTCTACGAGAAGTACGGCGGCATCACGATCATCGCGGCGCGCTTCATGCCCTTCCTGCGCACCTTCGCGCCCTTCGTCGCCGGCGTCGCGCAGATGACGCGCCGCAAGTTCACGCTGTACGACGTCAGCGGCGCGGTGCTGTGGGTCGGCGGCGTCACGCTCGCGGGCTACCTGTTCGGCAACATCCCGTGGGTCAAGGAGCACCTCGACAAGATCATCTGGGGCGCGATCCTGCTGCCCGGGCTGCTGGTGGTGTTCGGCGCGTGGAAGGCTCGACGCACGCAGGCGGCATGAAGCGGGCCGAGCGCCGGGCCGCCCCAAGCCGGCCCGCGTCCCCTCGGGGGACCGGCCGGTGTAAGCGCCGGACGAGGGGTGGTCATCCCCCGGATTGGCATCCGGGCTACAGCTGCCGCTGGCGAGCCAGCGGCGGGTTCTTCGCGAAGTAGCGCCGGATGCCGGTCGTCAGCGCGTCGACCAGCTGCCCCTGGTAGGCCGGATCGCGCAGCTTGGCTTCTTCTTCCGGGTTCGAGATGAACGCCGTCTCGACCAGGATCGACGGGATGTCCGGCGCCTTCAGCACCGCGAAGCCGGCCTGCTCGACGCTGCCCTTGTGCAGCTTGCCGACCTTGCCGATCTGGCCCAGCACCTCGCTGCCGAGCTTCATGCTGTCCTTGATCTGCGCGGTGGTGCTCATGTCGAGCATCGCGCGCAGCACCGCCGCATCCTTGGCCTTGAAGTTGACGCCGCCGACCATGTCGGCCGCGTTCTCCTTGTCGGCCATCCAGCGCGCCGCAGTGCTGGTCGCCCCATGCTGCGACAGCGCGAACACCGAGGCGCCGCGCGCCTTCGGCGTCAGGAACGCATCGGCATGGATCGACACGAACAGGTCGGCCTGCACGCGTCGAGCCTTGCGCACCCGGTCTTGCAGCGGCACGAAGAAATCGGCGTCGCGCGTCATCATCGCGCGAAAGCCCGGCAGCGCATTGATGCGGTCGCGCAGCTTCAGCGCCACCTGCAGCACCACGTCTTTCTCGTGCAGCCCGCTCGGCCCGCTCGCGCCGGGGTCCTCGCCGCCATGGCCGGGATCGAGCGCGACGATGATCAACCGGTCGATGCGTCCCTGCGACATCGGCGGCACCGTGGCGGCACCGTCCGCCAGCGGCCCGCCATGCGGCTGCGACGCCGCGGCCACCGGCGGCTGCGCCGGCGCCGGCAGCGGCTTGATGCTCACCTCGGGCGGCTTGCCGATCTTGCCGATGAACTCGCCGAGCGCGTCCTGCACCTCTTGTGCGGCGCGCTGCTCGGCCTGCTCCTTGTCCTTGATCAGCGCCAGCAGCGGGTCGCGCTCCTGGGTCGGATAAAGATCGAACACCAGCCGGTGCTGGTAGGCCGCGACCGGCGCCAGCGCGAACAGCTGCGGTGCCGTCGCCTGCTTCAGGTCGAGGACCAGGCGCACGACCCGCGGCTGGTTCTGCCCGACCCGCACGCCGCCGATGAACGGATCGTCGGACCGCACCTTGCCGACGATCTCGCGCAACGCCGGGCTCAGCTCCAGCCCGTCGATGTCGATGACGAGCCGGTTCGGGTTCTCTGCCAGGAAGTGCTTGATCGACAGCGCACTGTCGGACTCGAGCGTCACGCGGGTGTAGTCGGCGGCCGGCCACACCCGCACCGCGACGATGCTGGCGCCGAACGCCAGCTCGTTGGCCCCGAGCACCAGCACGAGGCTGCCGAGGCCCTTCAGCGCGGCGCGGCGCTTCACGACAGCAGCTCCAGGCCCAGCGAGGTCTGCGCCGCCAGGCGCACCTGGCGCGGCCCGTCCCCCGGCTCGTCGTCGCTCAGCGCGATGTCGATGCGCAGGTCTGCCAACGGCAGCAGGCCGTGCGCCTGCTCCGGCCATTCGGCGATCTTCAGGCCCGGGGCGCCGAACACGTCGCGGAAGCCGGCATCCTCGAACTCCTGCGGGTCCTCGAAGCGATAGAAATCGAAGTGCGAGATCGCCGGGCCGTCCGGCAACGGATACTGCTCCATCACCGCATAGGTCGGGCTCTTGATGCGGCCGGTGACGCCGAGGGCCTGCAGCAGGTGGCGCGTGAAGGTGGTCTTGCCGGCGCCCAGCGGACCGTGCAGTTCGACGAAGGCCTCGCGCAGCGCGGGCTGCGCCGCCAGCCGCTGCGCCGTGGCGGCGCAGGCGGCCTCGTCGGGCCAGGACAGCGATCGGGTTTCTAGAATCGTCAAATGACCGAAGCTCAGCAGGTGGACGGTGACGGCCTCGTCGCGCAATTGCGCGAGTGGGGCCTCGCGCTCGGATTTTCACAGATCGGCGTCGCCGATGTGGATCTGTCCTCCGCCGAGCCAGGGCTTCTCGCGTGGCTGCGCGACGGCTTCCATGGCGAGATGGGCTACATGGCCGCGCACGGCCTGAAGCGCGCACGGCCCGCCGAACTGGTGCCGGGCACCGTGCGGGTCATCACCGCCCGCATGGACTACCTGCCGAAGGACAGCGCCGACGACTGGCAGGCCGTCGAATGGCAGCGCCTCGCGTCGCCGGCGCAGGCCGCGGTGTCGGTCTATGCCCGCGGCCGCGATTACCACAAGGTGCTGCGCCAGCGGCTGCAGAAACTCGCCGACCGCCTGCAGCAAGCGGTCGGCCCGCGCGGCCACCGGGTGTTCACCGATTCGGCGCCGGTGCTCGAAGTGGAGCTCGCGTCGCGCAGCGGCATCGGCTGGCGCGGCAAGCACACGCTGACGCTGCACCGCGAAGCCGGCTCGATGTTCTTCCTCGGCGAGATCTACGTCGACCTGCCGCTGCCGCTGTCGACGCCGGTCGCCGGCCACTGCGGCAGTTGCAGCGCCTGCATCGACGTGTGCCCGACCCGCGCCATCGTCGCGCCCTACCGCGTCGATGCGCGGCGCTGCATCTCGTACCTGACGATCGAGCATGCCGGGCCGATCCCGGTCGAACTGCGCCCGGCCATCGGCAACCGCATCTACGGCTGCGACGACTGCCAGCTGGCCTGCCCGTGGAACAAGTTCGCCCGGCGCAGCCCGCTGCCCGACTTCGACCTGCGCGACGCCCTCGCCGCGCCGACGCTGCTCGGGCTGTGGACCTGGACCGAGGCCGACTTCCTGCGCCACACCGAAGGCAGCGCGATCCGCCGCATCGGCCATGTGCGCTGGCGCCGCAACCTCGCGGTGGCGATCGGCAATGCGCTGCGCCATGCAGGCACCCCGGCCGCCGACCGCGCGGCGCTGGCCGCGGCCTTGCAGTCCTCGCGCGAGGGGGCTGACGAACTGGTGCGGGAGCACATAGACTGGGCGCTCTCCGACGCGTGATCCGTGGCAGTCGAACGGCACGAACATTGCTCAACCCGATGTTGTCCCCAACGAACTGCCACGCATGATCGCCCGCCTGCTGTCGCTCCTTCTTCTCGCGTTCGCCTTCATCCCTGCATCCGCCGCGCCGCGCTGCCTGAGCGACTGCACGCCGCGCATCGGCATCGTCTCGGCCTTCGGCGCCGAAGCCGACATCCTGGTCGCCAACACCACCGGCCGGCGCAGCATCACCGTCAACGGCAACCGCTTCACGACCGGCACGCTGCGCGGCAACCCGGTCGTCATCGTGCTGAGCGGCGTCAGCATGATCAACTCGACGATGGTCACGCAGCTGATGCTCGACCACTTCCGCGTGCAACGGCTGATCATGAGCGGCATCAGCGGCGGCGTGAACCCGGCCCACCATGTCGGCGACGTGATCGTGCCCGAGCGCTGGGCGATGCCGCTGGAGGTCTACTGGAACCATGACGGCACGCCGCCCGCGCCCTGCGGCACGCCCGGCGACGTCGGCTGCCTCGGCCTGAAGCTCGCCGAGGTGAACGGCAAGACGGTGCCGCCCTTCGTCGGCGCGGCGCCGGTCGGCGGGCTGTTCATGCGGCAGAACTTCGTGATGAGCCGCGAGCGCGCACCGCAGGGCGAGTTCCGCTTCGACTACGAGGCCGACCCGGCGATGCTCGACGTGGCCCGTGCGATCAAGCCGGCGCTGGCGCGCTGCGGCCCGAAGGCCTACACGCCGGGCGTCGCCGAGCCCGATCCGAAGCAGTGCGTCGCGACCCAGCCGCGCGTGGTGGTCGGCGGGCGCGGCGTGTCGGGCACGCTGTTCCTCGCGAACCCGGCCTACCGCAGCTACCTGTTCGAGACCCTGCAGGCCGAGACCTTCGAGATGGAGACCGCCGCGCTCGCGCACGTGGCCCATGCGAACGGCGTGCCCTACATCGCGTTCCGCAGCCTCAGCGACCTGGCCGGCGCCGAAGAATTCAACGCCGACGTCGGCGCGCTGTTCTCGAGCGGGCTCGCCGAAACCAATGAAGCGGCCGTCACGATGGCCTTCCTCGAGGCCTGGAAGGCCCGCGCCACCCCCCGGAGACAACCGAAATGAAGAAGACGACGACCCTTGCGCTGGTGCTGGCCGCGGCCGCCCCGCTGGCCCAGGCGCAGGCGCAGCCCGCCGCCCCGCGCCCGCTGAAGGTGCTGATCATCGCGATGTTCGAGCCCGAGGCCGCGCCGTGGATCGAGCCGATGAAGCTGACCGAATCGATCCCGGTGCCCGGCCTGCTGCCCGAGAGCCCGGCGCTGCGCTGCAACACCGACGACGTCTGCCTGCTGACCGCCGGCATGGGGCATGCGAACGTCGCCGCGTCGACGATGGCCGTCACGCTCGACCCGCGCTTCGACCTGCGGCAGACCTATGTGCTGATCGCCGGCATCGCCGGCATCGACCCGGCGCGCGGCACGCTCGGTACCGCCGCGTGGGCACGCTACCTGGTCGACGTCGGCATCGCGCACGAACTCGATGCACGCGAGATGCCCCGCGGCTGGGCCTCGGGCTACTTCGGCATCATGACCAAGGGCCCGGGCGAGAAGCCGAAGCTGGAGTACCACACCGAGGTCGCCCAGCTCGACGAGGCGCTGCTGCAGAAGGCGCTGGCCCTCAGCAGGAACGCGACGCTCGCCGACAGCGATGCCGCGAAGGCCTACCGCAAGCGCTACCGGCAGGCGGCGGCCCGGCAGGCGCCCAGCGTGACCCAGTGCGACACGCTCGGCGGCGACACCTGGTGGCACGGCGACAAGCTCGGCGAACACGCCCGCGCGTGGACCCGCCTGCTGACCGACGGCAAGGGCGTCTACTGCACCACGCAGCAGGAAGACAACGCCACCTACAACGCGCTGGCCCGGGCGACCGCGGCCGGCCGCGCCGACGTCAAGCGGCTGGCGGTGCTGCGCACCGCGTCGAACTTCGACCGCCCCCATTCGGGGCAGAGCGCCTACGCGTCGCTGATGGCGTCGACCGCCGGCACGCCGGGCGGGTTCGTGCCGGCGACGCACAACCTCTACGCGGTCGGCGGGCTGCTGGTGAACGACATCGTCGCGCACTGGGACCAGTGGCGCGTCGGCGTGCCGGCGCCCTGACGGCCCAGGCCCAGGCCCAGTCTTCCCGGACGTGGCATGGCAGTTGCTGTGGCCCTCCATTCCCTCACCCCCACGGATGCATCCATGCCCCACCAAGCGGCCCCGTTCGCGCTGACCCGCGCCTCCCTCTCGATCGGCCTGGCGCTGGCCGCACTGGCCGCGCAGGCCCAGGACGCCAGCGTGCTGGCCCCCGTCACCGTGACGGCCGAGCGCCGCGCCGAGAACGCGAAGGACGTGCCGATGTCGATCTCGACGCTCGGCGGCGAGAAGCTCGACGTGCTGAATTCGTCCGGCGAAGACGTGCGCATGCTGTCGGGCCGCGTGCCCAGCCTGAACATCGAATCGTCGTTCGGCCGGGCCTTCCCGCGCTTCTACATCCGCGGGTATGGCAACACCGACTTCCACCTGAACGCGTCGCAGCCGGTCTCGCTGATCTATGACGACGTGGTGCAGGAGAACCCGATCCTGAAGGGCTTCCCGGCCTTCGACCTGGACCGCATCGAGGTGCTGGCCGGCCCGCAAGGCACCCTCTTCGGCCGCAACACGCCGGCCGGCGTCGTCAAGTTCGAATCGGTGAAGCCGCAGCTGAAGAAGAACGGCGGCTACGGCAGCCTCAGCTACGGCAGCTTCGGCACCACCAACGTCGAAGGCGCGCTGAACGTCTCGGCGAGCCCCGATTTCGCGGCCCGCGTGTCGGTGCAATCGCAGCACCGCGACGACTGGGTCGACAACAACTACCGCCCGTCGCAGACCGACAAGCTCGAAGGCTACGACGACAACGCGGTCCGCCTGCAGGCGCTGTACCAGCCCGACAACAACTTCAGCGCGCTCGGCAACGTGCACCTGCGCGACCTGAAAGGCACCGCGCGGCTGTTCCGCGCCAACATCATCAAGAAGGGCAGCAACGACCTGGTCGACGGCTTCGACGAGAAGTCGGTGACGATCGACGGCAAGAACGAGCAGACGCTGTCGAACTTCGGCACCAGCCTGCGGCTGCGCTGGAACCTGGGCCAGGTGGCGCTGAACTCGATCACCGGCTTCGAGCACCTGTACACCTACAGCCGCGGCGATGTCGACGGCGGCTACGGCGCGCCGTATGCGCCGGGCGGCGCGAACGGCCCGGGCTTCATCCCGTTCTCGAGCGAGACCTCGGACGCGCTGAACGGCCACCGCCAGTACTCGCAGGAGTTCCGCCTGGAGTCGCTGGCCGGCGGCCCGCTGAAGTGGCAGGGCGGCGTCTACCTGTTCCGCGAGCGCTACGTGATCGACAGCATCAGCTACGACACCATCTTCCATGGCCCGGACACCTCGGTGAAGACCTCGCAGCTCAACAACGCCTGGGCGGTGTTCGGCTCGGCCAACTACCAGTTCACGCCGCAGCTGAACGTGCGCGGCGGGCTGCGCTACACGCACGACGAGAAGTTCCTGTCGACGACGACTGCCGACACCCCGATCAACGCCACCGCCGGCACCAGCGCCGACACCAGCGACTCCAAGGTCAACTGGGACCTGAGCGGCACCTACGCGCTGACGCCCGACCTGAACCTGTACGCCCGCGTCGCCACCGGCTTCCGCGCGTCGAGCCTGCAGAACGCGTCGGCCTTCGGCCCGCAATCGAAGGCCGGCCCCGAGACCAACACCTCGTACGAAGCCGGCGTGAAGGCCGACCTGTGGAACAAGCGGGCGCGCACCGCGGTCAGCGTCTTCCACTACGACGTGAAGGACCAGCAGCTGAGCGCGGTCGGGGGCTCGCAGAACGTCACGACGCTGGTCAGCGCGAAGAAAGCGCAAGGCCAGGGCGTGGAGTTCAGCCTGGACGCCTACCTGACCGACACGCTGCTGCTGACGATGAACGGCAGCTACAACATGACGAAGATCAAGGACGGCGACCTCGTCGTGGCCGGCTGCGCGCAATGCACGGTGACCGACCCGGCGGGCACGGTGCCGGGCACGTACCACATCGACGGCAACCCGCTGCCGCAGGCCCCGAAGTGGATCGGCAACGTGACGCTGCGCTACGGCGTGCCGACGGCCAGCGGCGGCGAGTACTTCGTCTACACCGACTGGTCGTACCGCAGCAAGATCAACTTCTTCCTGTACGAGTCGACCGAGTTCACCGGCAAGTCGCTGCTGACCGGCGGGCTGCGGCTGGGCTACCAGTGGGCCAACGGGAAGTACGAGGCGGCGGTCTTCGCGCGCAACATCACCAACGAGATCCAGGTGGTGGGCGGCATCGACTTCAACAACCTGACCGGCTTCATCAACGAGCCGCGTACCTTCGGCGCGCAGTTCAAGGCGACGTTCTGATCTACGAGGGGAGCGCGGCGAGCACCGCCAGCCAGATCGGGATGCTGAGCATCCCGATCAGCGTCGACAAGGTGACCAGCCCGGCCACGTAGGCGCCGTCGCCGCCCATCCGCGCCGCCAGCACATACGCGCTTGACGCGGTCGGCATCGCGGCGAACAGCACGACGATGTCGCGCTGCGCGAGCGGCAACGCGAGCGCGGCGGTCAGCCCGATCGCCGCCGCCGGCAGCACCGCGTGGCGGATCGCCAGGAAGGCCGCGGCCAGCCCCGGCGCGGCCTTCAGGCCGGCGACCCGCAGCCCTGCCCCCACCGCCATCAGCCCGACCGGCAGCGCCGCGACACCGATGCGCTGCAGCGTGGTCGCGACCGCCTCCGGGAACTGCAAGCCCACCAGGTTCGCGATCAGCCCGGCCACCGTGCTGATGATCAGCGGGTTGCGCACGATCTCGCGCCCATACGAATGCCCGCCATGGCGCGCCAGTGGCCACACCGCCGCCACGTTGCACAGCGGCACGCACAGCGCGATCAGCAAGGCCATCCACGCGACACCCTGCTGCCCGCCGAGCCGCTCGGCCAGCGCGAGCGCGATGAACGAATTGAAGCGGAACGCCGTCTGCGCGCCCGACGCATGCAGGCGCGCATCGACGCCCGGCCAGCGCTTCAGTGCGTAGGACAGCGCGATGCCCACCAGCACCGCGCCGACACCGCCGGCTGCCAGGCTCAGCGTCTGGGCCGGCTGCAGCGGGCTGCGCACGATCGAGTTGAACAGCAGCACCGGGAACAGCACGTAGTAGACGAGCCGCTCGGCCGCCTCCCACACCGGGCGGTCGAGCGCGGTGTAGCGGCAGATGCAGAAACCGCAGACGATCAGCAGGAAATCGGGGAGCAACAGCAGGGCGTTCGACATGCGGCCCGAGTGTGCCAGCGAGACCGCCGTGATCCGTGCTTCCCCGTGCTTTCCCGCTTCGTAGTTTCCACACCGGCGCGGCCCGGCGCGGGCGGCAGGATCGCTCACAATGCCCTTCGTTTCGTGCCTCGACTCATCCGCAACAGGAGACACCATGCAACGCAGACCACTGATCGCCGCCGCCGCCCTCGCGAGCGCGCTGCTCGCGGCCCACGGCGCCGCACTGGCGCAACAGGCCTGGCCGACCAAGCCGGTGCGGCTGGTCGTGCCCTTCGCGCCCGGTGGTACCACCGACATCATTGCCCGCGTGGTGGCCGAGAAGATCAACGGCCCGCTCGGCCAGACGATGATCGTCGAGAACAAGGCCGGCGGCGGCGGCTCGGTCGGCGCCAACGAGATCGCGAAGGCGACGCCCGACGGCTACTCGCTCGGCGTCGCCACCGTGTCGACGACCGCGGCCAACCCGGCGATCAACGCGAAGATCCCGTACAACCCGATCACCGACTTCACGCCGATCATCAACGTCGCGGCCACGCCGAACGTGATCGCGGTGCACCCGAGCTTTCCGGCCCGCGACTTCGCCGGCTTCCTGGCCGAGCTGAAGAAGAACCCCGGCAAGTACTCGTTCAGCAGCTCGGGCACCGGCGGCATCGGCCACCTGCAGATGGAGCTGTTCAAGAGCCTGTCGGGCACCTTCGTCACGCACATCCCGTACCGCGGCGCCGGCCCGGCACTGAACGACACCATCGCCGGCCAGGTGCCGATGATCTTCGACAACCTGCCGTCGGCGCTGCCGTTCATCAAGGACGGCCGGCTGATCCCGATCGTCGTCGCGGCGCCGACGCGGCTGGCGGTGCTGCCGAACGTGCCGACCTTCAAGGAGGTCGGCTTCGAAGGCGTGAACCGCATGGCCTATTACGGCATCTACGGACCGAAGGGGCTGCCGAAGGACATCGTCGACAAGGTCAGCGTCGCGGTGAAGAAGACGCTGGAGGACCCGGCGGTGAAGAAGCGCATCGAGGAGACCGGCTCGCTGCTGGTGGCCAACACGCCGGAGCAGTTCGCGGCGCAGATCGCCGCCGAGTACGAGGTGTACAAGAAGGTCGTCGCGCAGCAGAAACTGAAACTTGATTGAGCACCTCGCCTGAACTCGCGGACAGCCACGGCGCGATCGACCGCTTCATCGACGCGCTGTGGATCGAGGACGGCCTCGCGGCCAACTCGCTGGCCGCCTACCGGCGCGACCTGACGCTGTATGCGCAGTGGCTCGCGAAGGAGCCGAAGAAGGCGCTGAACGCGACCACCGAAATCGACCTGCGCGCCTACGCGGTGACGCAGGTTGCCGGCAAGGCCACCAGCGCGAACCGGCGGCTGACGGTGTTCAAGCGCTATTTCCGCTGGGCACTGCGCGAGCACCTGGTCGGCACCGACCCGACGCTGAAGCTGCTGACCGCGCGCCAGCCGCTGCGCGTGCCGAAGACGCTGAGCGAGGCCCAGGTCGAATCGCTGTTGAAGGCGCCCGACACCGACACCCCGCTCGGGCTGCGCGACCGCACGATGCTCGAACTGATGTACGCCAGCGGGCTGCGCGTCAGCGAACTCGTCACGCTGAAGGCGGTGCACCTCGGGCTGTCGGACGGCGCGCTGCGCGTCACCGGCAAGGGCTCGAAGGAACGCATCGTGCCGTTCGGCGACGAGGCGCATGCGTGGCTGCGGCGCTACCTCGACGAGGCGCGCGCCGACATCCTGAAGGGCCAGGCAAGCGACGCGCTGTTCGTCACCGGCCGTGGCGGGCCGATGACGCGGCAGATGTTCTGGCAGCTCGTCAAGAAATACGCGCTGCAGGCCGGCATCCATGCGCCGCTGTCGCCGCACACGCTGCGCCATGCGTTCGCGACGCATCTGCTGAACCACGGCGCCGACCTGCGCGCGGTGCAGATGCTGCTGGGGCATGCGGACATCTCGACGACGACGATCTACACGCATGTGGCGCGGGAGCGGTTGAAGGCTCTCCATGCGATGCATCACCCGCGCGGGTGAGCTGCGCTCATTGGATGAAAGCGATGGCGATGGCGATGGCGCGGCGCGAGCGGGGCTGAGTCGGCGCGCAATTCTGTAGAAAGTAAGGAGCCGGAAGGCAGGCGGTTTGACTAGCATCGCGCCGCGTGCCCGAGCAGTTGGGGCTTCTTCCATCGAACCTTGAGAGCCCTCCATGCCGCAT
>Ga0065165_1002052_pt1 | contig 18661 bp, 25 predicted proteins | sample AraplaMF_Cvi_mMF_FD_63813 | JGI IMG/M metagenome (GOLD analysis project Ga0065165, IMG submission 63813) | Arabidopsis root microbial communities from the University of North Carolina, USA - plate scrape MF_Cvi_mMF (version 2) (version 3) | ecosystem: Host-associated > Plants > Roots >...
CGTGCCTGTGGATAACGTGAATAACGGGGACAGTTTTGTGTCAGTTTCCCGGCGACCATCCAGGCGGCGCAAGCTCGAAGCCGGCAAAGTCGAAGCCCGGGACCACCACGCAGCTCACCAGCGCCCAGCCGGAGCGTGCCTCGCTCGACTGCCAGCGATTCGCCGGCACCAGGCATTGCGGCGCATAGCCGTGGGTCACGTCACCGCCAAGCGCGATCGTCGCGATCGCGCCATTTTCCTGCTCGACCAGCAGATCCAGCGGCGATCCCGCATGCCACAGCCACAATTCGTCGGCGTCGACCCGGTGCCAGTGCGATCGCTGCCCGTCCTCGAGCAGGAAATGGATCGCCGTGCCCGGCGACCGGCCGCCTCCGGCCGCGGCACGCCACGTCTCGCGGTACCAGCCGCCCTCCGGATGCGGCGACAGCCCCAGCGTGTCGATGATCGTTCGTGGCGCGTTCATATCCAAAACCCCAACCTCAGATGAGCGGAACGTAGTTTTAGGTTCATGAAACCTCGCGGCTTCGCGGGACGTTTCGCTACCGGTTTCTGTAAGTACAATCGAACAAATGGGAGTGAATCATGCGTAAGTTCATCGTCGCGCTCAGCGCGATCGCCGTGGCGGTTCCGGCCGCGACCGTTCTTCCGACCGCCGCTGCTTCGGCCGCCGGCGCCTATGAATACAAGGCCGGTTTCAATGCCGACACCCAGCGCCGCCGCTATGCCTATCGCGAATGGCGCGGTCGTGACGGCCGTCGTTATTGCCGCAAGCCGAACGGCACGACCGGCCTGGTCGTCGGCGGCGTCGCCGGTGCCCTGGTCGGCCGCTCGATCGACACCCGCGGTGACCGCGCTGCCGGTACCCTGATCGGCGCCGCTGCCGGTGCCCTTGCCGGCCGCGAGATCGAACGCAGCAGCGGCAACCGTCGCTGCCGCTAAGGCCTGAACGAACGCACGCGGAGCATTAACCTTGGCGGTGTAGAACCGCCGGCATGCTCCGCGTGCTCGTCCTTTCCACGCTTTTCCCCGACGCGACGCGTCCCAATTTCGGCATCTTCGTCGAGCGCCAGACGCTCGCCCTCGCCGAACGCCCCGACGTCGCCGTCCGCGTCGTCGCCCCGATCGGGCTTCCCCCGGCCCCGCTCGACCGCCTGCCCCGCCATCGCGCGATCCGCGCGCTTCCCCTTTCCGAAGACCATAAGGGTCTTCACGTCAAGCGCCCGCGCTTTCGCATCCTTCCCGGCACCGGCGGCCGCTTCCACGCCCGCGCGCTCGCCGACGCCGTCTCGCCGCTGCTGCGTGACCTGCGTCGCGACTTTCCGTTCGATGTGATCGACGCCGAATTCTTCTTCCCCGACGGCGTCGCCGCAGTCGAGCTCGGCCGCCGCTTCGGCGTGCCCGTATCGATCAAGGCACGCGGATCGGACGTACATTACTGGGCCCGCCAGCCCGCAACCGCGCCGCAGATCCGCGCAGCCGCGCATGCCGCCAACGGCCTGCTTTCGGTCTCCGAGCCGATGCGCGCCGACATGACGGCGCTCGGCCTGCCCGGCGACCGCACCGAGTGCATCGTCACCGGAGTCGATTTCGCCCGCTTCGTCTCCGACGACCGGGCCGCGGCCAAGGCGGCCTTGGGCGTGGATGGACCGCTGATCCTCTCGGTCGGCGCGCTGATCCCGCTCAAGGGGCACCAGATCGTTATCGATGCCATTGCCACCCTGCCGGGCGTGCGGCTGTGGATCGCCGGCGAGGGGCCGCATCGCCCCGCACTCGCCGGGCAGATCGCCCGGCTCGGGCTCGGCGACCGGGTGCGGCTGCTCGGGTCGGTCCCGCATGCCGAACTGCCGCAACTGCTCACCGCCGCCGATGCGATGGCGCTGGCCTCCGAACGCGAGGGGCTTGCCAATGCGTGGCTCGAGGCGCTCGCCAGCGGCACCCCGGTGGTGATCCCCGATGTTGGCGGTGCCCGGCAGGTCGTCCGTGACGCGACCGGCGGGCGCATCGTCGCGCGCACGGCGGAGGCCTTCGCCGCTGCACTCGCCGACCTGCTCGCCACGCCGCCCGATCCGGGCGCAGTGCGCGCCACGGTCGCGCCCTTCACCTGGGCGGCCAATAGCGAGCGGCTCCACGGCTTTCTCGCGAATCTCGTGGCGCAACATGCGCAGCGGGCCGCAGCCTGATCCATTGTGGCGCAAGCGGAACGAGTGCCGTCTCCCGCCGTTGACTCGGCGCGGGGGCCACGGAGAGACACATGGCTGACCACGACCGGAACCTCGAAACCTCGATCATCGGCCGGGACGCAGACGCAGCACGCCGGACCCCCGATGGCGCTGCCTTGGCGGACCAGCTGAGCCAGACCACCAGCGAAGACGCCGGTGGCAACGTCAGCGGTACCGGCGAGGAAGACTGCGAAGGCCTCGACATCGTCTTCGAATTCGAAGGCGAGGATACCGAGCACTGAGGTCCCGCGGAGCCACAATTGCGATCCTGCGTTGACTCGACCGGCGCTGATCCGTGACACTGGCGTCACGACACGCGGAGGACGACGATGGCCGGCAAGAAGAAAAAGGACGACAAGGGCGCAGCGGACAAGGCTTCGTTCCTTCCCAAGTCGATCGCGGGCGTGAAGCTTCCCAAGGCAGTGCGCGGCAAGCTGACCGATCTCGCCAAGCATCCGATCGTCGCCGATATCCTCGCCGCCGGACTGGTAGCGATCGCCGCGCGGCTGAAGAACGAGCCCAAGGTGGAGGAAGCCGCCACCAAGGCCGCCGACACCGCCAAGGACGTTGCCGGGACCGTGGCCCAGGCTGCGGCCGACGTGGCGACTGCGATCGCCAAGCCCACAGTCAAGCGCACCCGCACCGCCACGTCGGCGAAGCCGGCGAGTGAAACGGCCGCGAAGCCCGTCGCGCGGCGGACGCGCAAGCCTGCGGCCGCGGCCACTCCCGCCCCGGCGCCCCGCGCACGCAAGGCGCCGGCCGCCGCCGCGGAGCCCGCCGCCAAGCCGCCGGCGCGCCGCACCCGCAAACCCGCCGAGAGCAGCACCGCCAAGCCGCGCGCTGCCCGCCGGCCCGCCCCCAAGAAGCCCACGCCGCCCAAGACGCCCGCCTGATCTTCAGTCGGGCGAATAGGGGGTTTCAGGGGGGACCATGCGCAGGACCATTCGCGAGCCGGAACTGCACGGGCCGGGGCACGCACTCGAACGGCTGATCTTCTTCTCGGACGCGGTGTTCGCCATCGCGATCACCTTGCTGATCATCGAGATCCGCGTGCCGGAGGTGCATCCGCCGGCGGACGACTATGATTTCCTGATCGCGCTGGCGAAGCTGATTCCGAACTTCGTCGGCTTCTTCGTCTCGTTCTTCGTGATCGGCTCGTTCTGGGCAGGGCATCACCGCGTCTTCGACTGCGCGCGCCACTGGAGCCCGCGGATCGTCCTGCCGAACCTGTTCGTGCTCTGCACGATGGCGGCAACGCCGTTCTTCACGGCGCTGTCGTCCGAATATTACGGGCACCGCGTGCCAGTGGCATTCTATTGCGGCTGGCTGGCGCTGGCTGCGCTCGCCAACATCTGGCTGCAGCGCGTGGTGACGTCGCCGCCGGTCGTCGGCGAGCAGATCCCGGCGGACCAGCGCGCGATGCTGCGGCTGCGCGGCTATGCGACCTTCCTCGGCGCGTCCACCAGCCTGATCGTCAGCCTGTTCGTGCCGTGGCTCGGCCAGCCGGCTTTGCTTTCGATCATTCTATGGCGGCTGCTGCTCCAGCGGAGGCACAAGCCAGCCTGAGCCGGGGCCGGCGGTCGTCCGAAACGCAAAACGGCCGCCGGAGCGAGGCATCTACCCCGGCTCCGGCGGCCGTCCAGCGTCCGATCAGGCCGGGTTGACCAGCTGCGGCTGCGGCATCTTGCCGAGGCGGACCTGGCGGCCGAAGATGTCGCGCATCAGCGCGAGCGAGAACAGGTGCGCATAGATCAGCGGCAGCATGCCGTTCTGGACGATCTTGCGCAGCTGATCGCCACGCAGCTCGTTGAGCTTGTTCTCGTCGATCATCATGAAGCCGCGATAGATGAACGGCTGCTCGTTGCCTTCCTGCTGGATGGTGACTTCGCCGTCGATCAGGATGTCGAGCTCCTTGAGATCCTTCATGAACATCGCGGTGCGCGCGCCGGCCTGCTCGAACTGCTCGTTGAACTGCAGGATGTTCTTGGTGGTTTCGGTCGGCTCGCCATTGTCGAAGAGCTTGTCGCCTTCCTCGAACGCGCCGATCGTGTCCGACGACGGATCGAAGCACAGCGACAGCTCGTCGGCATCGGGACGCAGGCGGGCGAGCAGATAGGGGTAGCGGCGGATATAGGCCGGAACGTAGAAATTGGGTTCGATCAGCCCGCCTTCGTCGTCGAAGAACACGTTGACGCCCTCGTTGAGCCCCATCAGCCCGAGCGGCACGGGATCGTCGCCCACCGAGAAGACGATCGGCATGTAGCGCTGAACCAGCGGGAATTCCTCGACGGTGACCGGCACGGCGTGCTGCTTGGCGAGGAACGGCGCCTTGTCCCGGACGCGGATGCGGAAGTCGGCATGCGCCTGGCTCGAAAGCGGCTCGAGCTGGTTGTAGAACAACGGAAGCGACTGTTGTGGCGCGCTGGCCATCCGAAACTCTCCTGAAAATGTTTGGAACTTGATACCGGGACTCTAAGTCGCGCGAAGGTCTATGGTTTCGCGGCGTCGGGCGCAAGCGCCACCAGTTTGCCCGGATTGAGAATCCCGCGCGGGTCCAGCGCCGCCTTGATCGCGCGCAGCACGGTGATCCGCGACGGGGCGCTCAGCCGCTCGAGCTCGGCGCGCTTCATCTGGCCGATGCCGTGCTCGGCCGAGATCGACCCGCCCGCCGCCACCACCATGTCGTGGACGTGGCGCGAGATCGCCGGGCCGTCCTCGGCATACCAGCGCGCCGGATCGACGCCGGCGGGCGCGCGGACGTGGAAATGGACGTTGCCGTCGCCGAGATGGCCATAGGCGACCGCTTCGGTTCCCGCGAAGCGCGCCTCGGCTTCGGCGCCGCCCTCGACCATGAAGCGCGGCATGTCGTCGACGGGTACCGAGATGTCGTGCTGGAGCGCGGGACCGCCGGCACGCTCGGCCTCCGAGATCGAATGGCGAATCCGCCAGAAATCCTCGGCCTGTGCCTCGCTCGCGGCGATCACCGCGTCACCGGCCAGGCCGCGCTCGAGCGCGGGGGCCAGCAGCCGCTCGAGCAGCGTCGCGGGCGGCTCGGCGGCGGGATCGGTGGTGACGGCCTCGATCAGCACGTGCCACGGATGCGCGGTCGCCAGCGGCCGGCGGGTGCCGGGCACGTGGCGGAGCACCAATGCGAGGGTCTTTTCGGGCAATATCTCGAAGCTCTCGACCGCATGGGTGCCGCCCTCGAGCAGACGCAGCAATTCGAGCGCGCGCGCCGGGCTTTCGACGCCGATCCAAGCCACCGCCCGGGCGACTGCGCCAGGGACGAGCCGCAGCGTCGCCGCCGTGACGATGCCGAGCGTGCCCTCCGCGCCGATCAGCAGCTGGTTGAGGTCATAGCCGCGATTGTCCTTCTTGAGCGCCGCAATGCCGTTGTGGATCGAACCGTCGGGCAGCACCGCCTCGACGCCTGCGACGAGGCTGCGCATCGTCCCGTAGCGCAGCACCTGGGTGCCGCCGGCATTGGTCGACACCAGTCCGCCGATCGTGGCACTCCCGCGCGCGCCGAGATCGAGCGGAAACCGGCGCCCCTCCGCCTCGGCCGCGGCGCGCAGATCGGCGAGAATCACCCCGGCCTCGGCAACCGCGAGATTGCTCACCGCGGACAGCGCGCGGATACGATTCATCCGGCGCAGCGACAGCAGCAATGCGGAGCCGTCGCCAGGCGGCGTCGCGCCGCCGACCATCCCGGTATTGCCGCCCTGCGGCACCAGCGGAACGCCGGCTTCGGCGGCCAAAGCGACGATCGCCGCGACCTGCTCGGTCGATCCGGGCGAGAGCAATGCCGGCGCCTCGCCGTGATAGCGGCCGCGCCAGTCGTGCAGCCACGGCGCGATCGCCTCGCTGTCGGTCGTCGCGGCTTTCGGGCCGAAGCGCTGCAGGACGGTCTCGACAAGTCGGCTTTGGGCTGGTGTCATGGCCGGATCGGGTTAGCATGGCGCCCGCCAGTTCATCCACTGTTCAAAACCACGCGGTAATAGCCTCCTTAGACATGTTGAATCCGCTGATCGCCGCCTCCGGTATCCTGTTGCTGTTCGCTGCCCCGGCTTCGCCGCCGGAGCCGCTCGACTGGGACGTGGCGTCGGACCTGCTTCAGCAGCAGCAGCGAATCACCGTCCACGTGCCGCGCCTCACCGTCAGCCGCACGACGATCGTCGTGCGCACCGCCCGCCCGGTGGCGCTCGTCGAGAAGAAGGCCGACGACTGCGTCAAGATGGAGGACCTTGCCGGATTCTCGGTCAATCGCTTCGACAGCGTCGACCTCGTGCTCAAGAGCGGCGCGCTGCTCCGCGCCAAATTGGGCAATGATTGCCCGGCGCTTGGCTTCTACAGCGGCTTCTACGTCAAGGCGAACAAGGACAAGAAGATGTGCGCCAAGCGCGATTCGATCCGCTCGCGATCGGGCCGCCAATGCGCCGTTCAGTCGTTCGCATCGCTGGTTCCGGCGCGCTGACGTCGCTCTCGGCTTGACATCTCCGGCCAAATCCGCAAGCGCGTGAAGGCTTTGGAGGCGCGGGTAGACCCGCGCCCATTTTCCGGAAAACCGCATGAGCTTTGCCGATCTCGGCCTTTCAGACGACCTTCTGCGCGCAGTGACCGACGCGGGCTATACCGAGCCGACGCCGATCCAGAAGCAGGCGATCCCCTCGGTGCTGATGGGCAAGGACCTGATCGGCATCGCGCAGACGGGCACGGGCAAGACCGCCGCCTTCGTGCTGCCGATGATCGACATCCTCGGCGAAGGGCGCACCCGTGCGCTGATGCCGCGCTCGCTCATTCTTGAGCCGACCCGCGAGCTCGCCGCGCAGGTCGCCGAGAATTTCGAGAAATACGGCACCAACCACAAGCTCTCGATGGCACTGCTCATCGGCGGCGTGCAGATGGGCGACCAGGTCAAGGCGCTGGAAAAGGGCGTCGACGTGCTGATCGCCACGCCGGGCCGGCTGATGGACCTGTTCGGCCGCGGCAAGATCCTGCTCACCGGCTGCAACCTGCTGGTGATCGACGAGGCCGACCGGATGCTCGACATGGGGTTCATCCCCGACATCGAGGAAATCTGCACCAAGCTGCCCAAGAACCGCCAGACCTTGCTGTTCTCGGCGACGATGCCGCCGGTGATCAAGAAGCTTGCCGACAAGTTCCTCAACGACCCCAAGCGCGTCGAGGTCGCCCGCCCCGCGACGACCAACACCAATATCACCCAGCGCATCGTCGAAGTGCCGGGCAGCGCGTTTGCCAAGCGCGAAGTGCTGCGCACGCTGCTGCAGGAAGACGGCGTCACCACTGCGATCATCTTCTGCAACCGCAAGACGACGGTGCGCGAGCTCAACAAGAGCCTCAAGAAGCACGGCTTCCGCTCGGCCGAGATCCACGGCGACATGGACCAGCCGGCGCGCCTCGCCGAGCTCGACCGGTTCAAAAAGGGCGACGTCAACATCCTCGTCGCTTCCGACGTCGCCGCCCGCGGGCTCGACATCAAGGGCGTCAGCCACGTCTATAATTTCGACGCGCCTTGGCACCCCGACGATTACGTCCACCGCATCGGCCGCACCGGCCGCGCCGGCGCGACGGGCACGGCCTACACGCTGGTCGCCCCCGACGACGCCGAGAACATCGCCGAGATCGAGAAGCTGACCGGCCAGAAGATCGAGCGGGTCAAGGTCAAGGGCGGCGATGCGCCGCGCGACGAAGCGGCGCCGAAGCGGGAATCCTCGCGCCGCCGCGGCGGCAAGAAGGACTCCGAGGCGCCGCGCCGCGAGCCCGAAGCCGAAGTCGAGGCCGCACCCGAGCGCGAAGCCGCGCCGGCTCGCGCGCCCGCGCCGCGCCGCGAAGAAGCACCGCGCCGCGAAGAGACGCCACGCCGCGAACGCGGCGGCCGTGGCCGCGATCGCGACGACCGGCACGAGCCGCGCCGCCAGTCGCGCGGCCAGCAGGAAGAGCCCGACGACGGCTGGAACGGCCCGGTCCCCGACTTCCTGAACTACACGCTCGGCGCGTGAGCGAGTCGGCAGGCGGCGGACCCGAAAAGGTTCGCTCGCCCTGCACCAATGTCTGCCGGATCGACGACGCCAGCGGCTGGTGCATCGGTTGCGGGCGCACGATCGACGAGATCGTCCGCTGGGGCGGCACGCAGGATGCCGACCGCGACGCGGTGATGGCGGAACTGCCGGCGCGGATGACAACGATCCGCGCGAACCGGCGATAGGGTCATTCGTCACACGCCGCTGGCGCGCGGACACGCGATACGCCAGACTCTGTCGCGTCGGCTGCGGCGAACGGCGGAATCGAGGAACTGTCCTGCATGTGGCTGGAATTGATCGGCGACGCCTGGCAGTGGGCGGTCGAAGTGACGCACGACAAATATGGCTGGAAGGTCAGCCTGCCGATCCTGCTCACGCCGATCCTGCTCGTTGCGTTCATTGTGTGGCTGCTGATCCGCTAGCGCCACCTTTCGGGAGTCCGTTGATGCGCTCTTTCCTGTTCGCCTGCCTCGCCACCACCGTCATCGCCACACCGGCACCTGCGCAGCACGCCGCGTTCGATCCCAGGACCGCGGTCTACGAACTACGCACATATTATCCGGCGCCGGGCAAGCTCGCCGCGCTCAACGCGCGGTTCCGCGAACACACGCTCAAGCTGTTCGCGAAGCACGGCATGCGCAACGTCGCTTATTGGAACGAGCAGCCGACCGCCGAGACACCCGACGGTCGCGTGATCTATGTGCTCGCTTATCCCAGCCGCGAGGCGCGCGACGCCGACTGGAAAGCGTTCGGTACCGATCCCGAATGGCGCGCGGTGGTCGCGGCGTCAGAGGCAGACGGCAAGCTCGTCACCAGGGTCGACAGCGTGTTCATGACGATGACCGACTATTCGCCGCCGCTCGCGCTGCCGCGGTAAAGGCGCCGGGGCGGCGCGAACTCCGCTTTGGGTGGCTTGCGGCCGACCCGGGCGGCTGCGAGGTTAGTGGAGAGCCGACTTTCCTCGACGCGGGTATGGTTGAATGATTGCCGCACTGCTGATGATTGCGTTGACCCAGCCGTCGATACCGACACAGCAGGTGCCGCAGCCCGTGGAAGAGCACCAAGACCCGGACTGGAAGTTGTTTCTTCCCACGACCAACAGACATCGCATTACCCAAACCTGTCCTTTGACCGGCAAGGTCGGCGCGGAGTTCAAGATGGAATTCCCTGTCATCTCGGTGGTCGACATCTTTGGAGCGGGACACGCGATGACGAGGGCAGATCGAGCGGCGATCAATGCCGCCGTGGCGAAACTGGGTTCGCTCCAAAGCGTCAGAGTTGGCTGCGCCGGCAAGTCGGACTTCATCGTGTCTGTTTACGGCTCCTTCGATGATACGCAGAGAGGGATGCGGCAGCGGCTGGTAGAGATCGTCTGGTCTTCCAAGGGCTTGCACGGAGTAAGAGGCCGTCCATACCCGGTCTTGGAGCATGCTGCCGGCAAACCCACATCCTTCTGACACCTCACGCGGGTGGTCTCACGGATTCGCTTCTTGCCGCCCTGGACTCGCGCTTTCACAGGCGGACGAGGCAATGTGGTCGGTGTTCGTCAAGCCGCCACCCGACGCTCAGGCGGGCGCCTTTTCCACCAGCGCATCGTCCTTGGCCGCTGCGCGACCATAGGCTTCGCGGCTGCTCAGCCGGGCGAAATAGTCCACAAAGGCATCGCGCTTGGGCAGCGTGCCGAACAGCACCCCCCAGCCCACCGCCGAGCCGACATAGACGTCCGCCGCGGTGAAGCGCTCGCCGGCGATGTAGGAATGCGCCGAGACGGCCTTTTCCAGCACGTCGACAGTGGCAGCGTAGGTGCCGTAGCCGAACATCCGCGCCTGATCGGGCGAGGGATCGAACTTGGCGTGGTTGTTGGTCACCGCCTGCTCGACCGGGCCCGCCGCGAAGAACAGCCAGCGATAATAGTCCGCGCGCTCTTCAGGGCGCGGGGCGAGGCCCGCGTCGGGAAATGCGTCAGCGAGATAGGCGCAGATCGCCGCGCCTTCGGTCACTACCTTGCCCTTGTGGACAATCGCCGGGACCTTCCCCATCGGGTTGATCGCCAGATAATCGGCGCCCTTCATCGTCGTCGCATAGTCGACGGTTTCGGTGCGATAGTCCGCGCCGGTCTCTTCGAGCATCCAGCGTGCGATGCGTCCGCGCGACTGCGGATTGGTGTAGAAAACCAGATCGTCCGACATCGCCGTCCCCTCGACTCGCCAAGAACATTACGTGAACGATTTAACGCTATCCGTCAAGCGAGCGCCTTGCCGAACAGCGCGAGCAGCCGCGCCCAGGCGCGATCGGCGAGGACCTGGTTGTAGACTTCGCTGTCGGGCGGGCACCAGCCGTGCATCGCCTCATAGACTTCGATCTCGGCGGGCCGGCCGGCCGCGGCAAAGGCGACGCGCAATTTGTCCTTGTCGCCCGGGGCGCGGGCATCGTCATTCTGGGCGACCGCGATCAGGAAGCTCGCCTTGCTCTTCGGGATGAGCAGATGCGGGCTGTCCGGCGCGTCGGTGACCAGCCCGCCGCCGTGGAAGCTGCCGCCGGCGCGGATCCGGCCCGGCACCGCTGCGGCGGTGCGCACCACCAGCGGGCCGCCCATGCAATAGCCGGTGGTGCCGATGCCGCGCCTTGTGTCGACTTCGCGCTGCTTGTCGAGGAACGCGACCAAGGCGGTCGCGTCGCCGATCGTCGCATCGGGGGTCAGCAGCTTGCGATATTCGGCGGCCTTGCCGCGGATCGCATTGCGGTCGCCGCTCGCCGCGAGCGCGGCCGCGGTCGCCGAGCGATAAAAGGGATTCACCGTCAGCACCGCATAGCCCGATTGGGCGAGGCGCTCGGCCATCTGCCGGAAAGCGGGGCGCAGGCCGTAAATGTCGGGCCAGACGAGCACGGCGGGATGCCTGCCGGTGGCGGGCGCGACGAAATAGGCGTCGACGGTGCCGTCCGGGGTCCTGATCGTGACGTCGCGGCCCTTGACCGCCAACGCGTTGGCCGGGCTGGGCAGCAGCACGCCGATCCCGATCGCCGCGGCGGCGGTGCCGAAGGCGCGGCGGGAAAGGACATGCGCGTTATCGGCTTCGGTCAGATCGTCACACATGCGGGCATCCTCCTGCGGTCGGTTCGGATCCGATTCGCTTTGCAGACGAAGGCTACACGTTTGCCGGGAGAGAGCCTACTCCCCGGCCTGGCGAGCTCGCGCGACCAGAACTTCAAACCCGTTCGCCCTGAGCTTGTCGAAGGGCCGTCCTTCTTCCTCCGGTCGAGAAGAACGGTGCTTCGACAAGCTCAGCACGAACGGGAGAAGTTGCCGCGCAATCCTGGCCGGTTACTGGCGGAACAGCGTCTCGGCGGTATGCTCGATCGGACCGGTCTCTTCCGCGCCCTCGCCATGCTCGGCGGCATTGGCGGCCGCGGTGCGCTCGGCGCGGAGCTGCTCGAGCAGCGCCTCGCGATCGCCTTCCAGGCGCGTGTCGGTCGGCGCCTCGATGCCTGCGGCCTTGGCGGCCTTGGCGACGAGCGCGTCGAGCTCGCGCTGCGAGGCGAGGCCCAGGGTCACCGGGTCCTTCGGAGTGATGTTGGCGATGTTCCAGTGGCTGCGGTCACGGATCGCGGCGATCGTGGTGCGGGTGGTGCCGATCAGCTTGCCGATCGCGCCGTCCGAAATCTCGGGGTGGTGGCGCAGGATCCAGGCGATGCCGTCAGGCTTGTCCTGGCGCTTCGACACCGGCGTGTAGCGCGGCCCCTTGGTGCGGCGGACCTGCTCGGGGCCCTTGAGCATCTTGAGGCTGTAATCGGGATTGGCCTGGCCCTTCTCGATCTCTTCCATCGTCAGCTCGTGCGCGCGGACCGGGTCGCGGCCGGTGAGCTTGGTCGCGGCGGTATCGTCGGCGATCGCCTGGATCTCGAGGATGTGGAGCCCGCAGAACTCGGCGATCTGCTCGAACGAGAGCGACGTATTGTCGACCAGCCAGGAAGCGGTCGCATGCGGCATCAGCGGCTGGGCCACTTTTCGTCTCCAGAAATAGAAAGGGCCGCCCATCACGGGCGGCCACGTCACCGGACAGACTTAGTGCCAATCCGGCCGAAGAGCAAGGCGCGAGCGCCGGTGTGTCGCCTCAGGCCGCCTGCGGCTGGTCCTCCAGCGGATAAAGCGCGCCGAGGAACTGGCGCGCGCTCGCCTCCCAGGTGAAGCTGCGGCCATAAGCGGCGCAGGCTTTGGGGTCCTTGGTGAGCGCCGCGGCAATCGCCTTGGTGAGATCCTCGTCCATCGCGCCGGTCTCGGGAGTGAGCACGTCGATCGGTCCCGTCACCGGATAGCCGGCGACCGGCACGCCGCAGGCCAGCGCCTCGATCATCACCAGCCCGAACGTATCGGTCTTGCTCGGGAAGACGAACACGTCGGCGGCGGCATAGGCCGAGGCGAGCTCGGCGCCGAACATCGGCCCGAGGAACCGCGCCCCGGGGAAGCGCGCCTCGAGCGCGGCGCGGGCGGGACCATCGCCGACCACGACCTTGGTGCCGGGGTGGCTCGACTTGAGGAACGCCTCGAGATTCTTCTCGACCGCGACGCGCCCGACATAGAGCTGCACCGGTCCCTGGAGGCCGGCCATCGCCGGATGCGGCGCGAGATCGGGGCGGAAATAAGCGAGATCGACCCCCCTCCCCCAATGCTTCACGTGACTGAGGCCATGCGCGACCAGCGATTCGCGGATCGACGGGGTCGAAGCGAGGATCGCCTGGCTGGGGGCATGGAACCAGCGGATGTAGCGCCAGATCCATTCGGCCGGCACCCCCGAGCGCGCCGAGACATAATCGGGGAACTGGGTGTGATAGGCCGTGGTGAAGTGCATGCTGTTGCGCAGGCACCAGCGCCGCGCCGCGACGCAGAGCGGTCCCTCAGTGGCGAGGTGGATCGCGTTGGGGTGGAACTCCTCGAGGATCGCGCCGACGCTGCCGGTGCTGGCGAGCGCGAGGCGGATCTCGGGATAGGTCGGGCACGGCAGCGAATAGAAGCGATCGGGCGAGATCACTTCGACGCGGTGCCCCTGCGCCTCGAGCACCCGGCGGACCGATTGGAGCGTGCGGACGACGCCGTTGACCTGGGGCTCCCAGGCGTCGGTCACGATCGCGATGCGCACTTCGTCGACTCCCGCCGCCGTCACGCCGCCTCTAGTCTGGCCTCGGACTCGGGCGCATCGCGCGCCGCTATCTCGTCGGCCCAATGGAGAATTTCCATTTTACCGTCGTAATGCTCGACGAGCGCGGTGCAACCCTCCACCCAATCGCCGTCGTTGTAATATTGCACGCCCTGGATCTCGCGCATCTCCGCCTTGTGGATGTGCCCGGCAATCACGCCGTCGATTCCGCGATGCGCCGCCTCGTGCGCGACCACTTCCTCGAACTTCGAGATGAACGACACGGCGTTCTTGACCTTCTGCTTGGCATATTTGCTGAGCGACCAATAGGGCAGGCCGAAGGTGCGACGCGCGGCGTTCATCCACCGGTTGAGCGTCATCAGCGCTTCATAGGCATAGTCGCCGAGATGGGCGAGCCAGCGGTGCGACATGGTGATCGCGTCGAACTCGTCGCCGTGCAGCACGAGCAGGCGCTTGCCGTCGGCGGTTTCGTGGATCGCCTGGCGCTTGATCTCGACGCCGCCGAAATCGAGCCCGGAGAATTGCCGGAACATCTCGTCGTGATTGCCGGGGATGTAGACGATCCGCGTGCCGCGCCGCGCCCGCTTGAGCACGCGCCAGACGATGTCGTTGTGCGCCGCCGGCCAGTAGAAGCGCTTCCGCAGCGCCCAGCCGTCGATGATGTCGCCGACGAGGTACATCGTCTCACTGTCGACATGGTCGAGAAAGTCGATGAGCATCTCCGCATTGCAGCCGCGCGTGCCGAGATGGACATCGGAGATCCACACGGTGCGATATTGCCGCCGGCCCGCGACGATCCGCTCGGGAATCGCCGGCTGGGTCGCGTGGAAATCGCCGAACTGCGCTGCGTCGAACGGAAGCCTGGTGATCGTCGCCATGCTCATTCCCCCACGGGAAGCCTGTCCTGCAAGCGCCTATGCCGGGGGAATGTTACAATCAGAATCGTTCAGGGGTTTCCGTTCGACGAATGCGAGTCGCGCGGGAGTCAGGATCCGCCCGGATTGGTCGCCAGATCGGCGAGCAGTTCGTCGAGCTGCGCGAACTGCTCGGGCATGCCTTCGGCCATTCCGGCCAGCGCCTCGTCAAGCGCCTCCTGCGAGGGATACCGATCGCAAAAGGTCAGCAGCGTCTTGCCGTCCTGTTCCTCGAAGGTGACCGTGGTCACCGCGCCGTCGGAATCTTCCTCATTGGTCCACACCAGCCGCGCGTTCGGGACCACTTCGAGATATTTGCCGTAAAAGGCGAAGACATTCTCGGCATCCTGCCCGAATTCGAGCCGATAGCCGCCGCCGGTGCGGACATCCATGTCGCAGGACCGCAGCGGCACGCCCATCGACTTGGGCGCCCACCAGCGCATGAACAGCTCGGGCCGCGTCCAGGCTTCGAACACGATGCGCACCGGCGCGTCGAACAGGCGCGTGACGACCATCTCCCGGTCGGACGCGCGCTTCACATTGGTGCGGTTGTCCACCGCAGGCGTTTCAGCTCTTTCGTCCATTGAATCGGTCCTCCGCTTTGAGTTCGTCGATCACTGCGTCCAATGCCGTGAAGCGTTCGTCCCACAGCCGGCGATACATCTCGATCCACGCCGCCTCGTCGGCCAGCCCGCGCCCGCCGAGCTGGCAGGTGCGCACCCGCCCGACCTTCTGCGTCGTGACCAGCCCGGCCTGTTCGAGGATGCCGATATGCTTCCGCATGCCGGTGAGGGTCATGCCGAACCGGTCGGCGAGCACGGTGATCGAGGCGTCGCCACGGCCGAGCTGCTCGAGAACGCCGCGCCGAGTCGGATCCGACAGCGCGGCGAACGAAGCATCGAGATGGGCATACTGAACCATTAGGTTCAGTGTTAGCCTATCCCGATGCGGCCCGCAAGCATGCGCCGCCAGCGCACGCCTTCAGGCGTCGATCGCGATATGGCCGGGCAGCGCCGCGACGCGCGCCAGCCAGGCGCGGACCTTCGGATAGGGATGGAGCGCGAAACCGCCCTCTTCCGCGACATGGGTGTAGGCGTAGAGCGCGATGTCGGCGAGCGTTAGCCGGTCGAGCACGAAGAAGTCGCGATGCGCGAGATGCTCTTCCATCAGCGCCAGCGCCGCCGCGCCCGCGGCGACCTTGCCGGGCAGCATTGCGCGCTGGAGATCGCTGAGGTTCGCCTCGCCGACGAGCGTGCGCCAGAAGCGCACCGTCGCGACATTGGGCTCGTGATTATACTGCTCCCAGAACAGCCAGCGCAGCATGTCGGCCTGGTCGAACCGATCGGCCGGGATCAGTGGGCTGCCATGCGCGAGATAGACGCAGGCGGCATTGCTCTCCGGCAGGAAATCGTCGCCGAGCTGGAGCACCGGGATGCGCCCGTTCGCATTGACCTCCTCGAGGAACTGCGGCGTCCGCGTCTCGCCCTGCAGGATGTCGTAATGGCGCCGCTCGAGCGGGATGCCGCAATGCGCGGCGGTCAGCCGGATCTTGTAGCAATTCCCCGACGGGGCATATTCGTGAAGGACGATCGGACCCATGGCTGCGCTCCCCTGGCTGCGCCGCCGCTGTCGAGCGCCGCGACGCGCCGGTCAAACAAATAGCGGCGGCGCAACCACAAGCTGCGCTTGTCAGATCAGCCCCAGCGCCTCGCGCCGGCGCACGACCGAGCGGTGGTACAGCCAGCCATAGAGCGCCACCGCCGCAACGTAGAGCCACCCCCAGGCATGCGCCCAGAACGGGAAGAAGAAGCCCTGCCGCAGGTCGCGGCCGACTTCCTGCATCAGCTGCGCGTGCCCCTCGGGCCCCAGCGGCGTCTCGACCAGCTCCCAGCGATTGCGCGAGTAGAGCACATAGCCATATTCGGAATACCAGCCGAACGGCATGCCGAGAAAGCTCCATTCGCGCACCGAATAGCCGTAGCGCGGGCGCGCATATTCGCCGGTGATCCGCGCGGGCGGCGCCCGCCCGGCGAGCACCAGCAGCTGATAGAGGCTTTCGGCCTTGGTCGGCGGGTGTGGCACGTGGACGCCATAATCGTGGACCAGCTGCCCGAGATTGGCGAGCATCTCGCCCGATCCCTGGGGAAGCGCACCGACATCGGCGACGGCGCGGTGCTGGTCGCTGAGCACCCAGTCGCGGCTCGACATCAGCAGGATGATCGCGAGCGCGGCGATCAGCGCGCCCCCAAAGACGTTTCGCAGCATGGCACCCCCCGGTTTCGCCGCCAGCTTAACAAAATCTTGCGTCGAGACCAGCGGCGGGCGCGTCTCTCTATAAGACTCTGCAGGAGTGAATGGATGACCCTGCAGGACCTCTACGAAGAACATCGCCAGCTCTTCCAGCTCGGCGAGAATTTGATCGCCGCGGCGGCTTCCGACCCGCCGCAGATGACCGCATTGGTCTCGGCGCGGCGCGAGATGGCGCAGGCGATCGCGCGGCATCTGGGTAACGAGGCACGGCTGGCGCTGATGCCGCTCGGCGCGAGCAGCGATCCCTATGACCGCGCGCTGGCGCGGCGCTACACCAGCGACCTGCTGATGATGCGCCAGTCGAGCAGCGCGCATATGGGCTTGTGGACGATGGAGGCAATCGCCGCCGATCCGCGCGAATACCGCCTCGCGGTGCGGGGGCTGATGCGGATGATGGCGGCGCGGCGCGAATGGGAGGAGACCGAATTCCTCCCCGCCGCCGAACGCCTCGCCCGCGGCCAGCGGCCGGCCTTGCGGCTGGTGGGGTAACGCCGCCGGCTGCGGCGATAAGGGGGAACGCATGCCACTCACCGAAATTCGGTCCAGCTATCTCGAAGTGTCGGACAGCTTGCGCGCACTGGCCGCCGCGGCGGCGCAGGACATGCCGGGCGATGCGCTGGCCCATGCCCGGCGCGACTTGTCGCAGACGGCGGCGCGCGTGGTCGGGCTCCGCGAAAAACTGCTGATCGCGCCGCTGCGCGCGAGTCCGGTCGCGGAGCACAATGCCTGTGCGCGCCGGCTCGTCGACCAGGCGCTTCAGTCGCGCCTGCGCACCATCGAGTTCAATGCACGCTGGACGATGGATGCGATCCAGGCGGACCTGCCTGGCTATCGCGCGTTGCTACGCGAGGTGGTGCGCGAGATCGATGCTCGCATCACCGAGGAACTGGCGACCCTGCATCCGATGGTGCTTGCCGCGATCGAGGCGCGCGCGCAGGCCTGATCAGCGCGCGCCGGCGTCGATCTCGAGCACGATCTTGCCGATATGCTCGCCCGATTCCATCCGGCGGTGGGCCTCGGCGGCGCGGTCGAGCGGGAAGGTCGAATCGATCACCGGCCGCAGCCGCCCCTGCCCGACAAGCGGCCATACCGTGCGGGCGATCTCGTCGGCGACCAGAGTCTTGAACTCGGTGCTGCGCGGCCGGAGCGTCGATCCGGTGAGCACCAGCCGCCGGCGCATCACTTCCCAGATCGGTATCGTGACTTCGGCGCCGCGCTGGACCGCGATCGAGACGTGGCGCCCCTCCTCGGCGAGGCACTGGAGGTTGCGCGGCAGATAGTCGCCGCCGATCATGTCGAGCACGACGTCGACGCCGCGGCCGCCGGTGATGTCCTTCACCCGCGCGACGAAATCCTCGGTCTTGTAGTTGATCGCGTCCGCCGCGCCGAGCTTGCGCGCCGCCTCGCATTTCGCGTCCGAGCCGGCGGTGACCAGCACCGTCAGATGAAACAGCCGTGCCAGCGCGATCGTCATCGTGCCGATCCCGCTGGTGCCGCCATGGACGAGAATCCAGTCGCCATCGGCGGCGTAGGCGCGCTCGAACACGTTGGTCCACACGGTGAACAGGGTCTCGGGCATCGCCGCCGCCTCGACCATCGACAGTGCCGGCGGCACCGCCAGGCACTGGCCCGCGGGTGCCACGACATAGTCGGCATAGGCACCGCCGGCGACCAAGGCGCAGACCGCCTGGCCGAGCATCTCGGCAGCGACGCCTTCGCCGGTAGCGACCACCGTACCGGCCGCTTCGAGCCCGAGGATCGACGGCGCCCCCGGCGGCGCGGGATAGAGTCCCATGCGCTGCATCACCTCGGGACGATTGATTCCGGCCGCGGCGACCTTGATCAACACCTCGCCCGGTCCCGGCTGCGGGACCGGCCGGCTGACGATGGCGAGGACTTCGGGGCCGCCGGGCTGCTCGGGATCGATGGCGCGCATCGTTGCGGGAACGGTCATCGTTTTCTGCTGCTCTCGGTAGAAACCCGGGGTCTTATTGACATCGCTCCGGCCAGGGTCAACGTTCCGC
>Ga0065165_1002053_pt1 | contig 18660 bp, 3 predicted proteins | sample AraplaMF_Cvi_mMF_FD_63813 | JGI IMG/M metagenome (GOLD analysis project Ga0065165, IMG submission 63813) | Arabidopsis root microbial communities from the University of North Carolina, USA - plate scrape MF_Cvi_mMF (version 2) (version 3) | ecosystem: Host-associated > Plants > Roots > Endosphere...
GGTCGTGCTGGCCAGCTGGCCGGCAGCGTTGTATGTGTTCCTGGTAACGGCGCCGCCCAGATCCGTGTGCGTCAGCACGTGGCCGTAGTCGTCATAGGTCCAGCGCAGGGTCAATGCGTTGACGCTGCCCTGGGCCGTGGTGGCTTCGCGCTCCGCCACCTTGTTGTTCAGCGCGTTATAGGCGCGGTAGGTCGTCAAGCCATTCGCGTCGGTCGACTTGATGATATTGCCGCCCAAGTCATAGACCAAGGCGCTCGTGACCGTGAATCCCTCTTTGGTAGCGCTGGCATTCGTGCTGGCGTTGCTGGCCGTGCTGTAGTAGTTGCTGGTGGTGGTACGCCGTCCCAGCTCGTCGTAAGCGTAAGCGTCGACGATGTAGCGGCTGTACGAGGCGGTCGACGACGTGGCGGCTCCGTAGCCATACCAGTCGTACACCGTCACCGGCCCGCTCGTGCGCGAAATGAGGTTGCCCATCCGGTCGTAGACATAAGAATAGGTGACCGTCTGGCTGGCCGACAGGTATTGGTTGCTGGTCAGGCGCTGGTTGAAGGCGTCCGTGGTATAGGTGAGATAGCCGCCGTCCGCATGGGTTTCCTTGACCAGCGCGCCCTTGAAGTCGTACTCGTAGACCGCGCGCTCCGATACGCCCGTGCTCTGCGCAATTTCCGAGGTCGAACGCAGGCGGCCCAGCTTGTCGTACTCGTTCACCTGCTTGAGCACACCGCCGCTGGTGCCGGGAACCGCCGTCTCGATGGCCTGGTTGTTGGCGTTGTAGGTGTAGCTCGTGACCACATTGGCGTTGCGCGCATCGCTCATGGTAAGCACGTTGCCCCAGCGGTCGACCGAGTAGGAAATCTGTCCGGTCGTGATCGACGCCGATATGATCTGGTCGTTGACGCCATAGACCACCTGCTCGGAGTGACGGTCGACCACGCCTGCCGCCAGGGCGCCGTTCAGGAGATTGGTGGCGTTCGTCAGCGCCGACGTGTATTCCACCAGCGCAGCCTGTACGCCCGTCACGGCCGCCATGACCTTGCCGTTGAACAGGTTCAGCGATTCCTGCTGCGTCAGGTTCTCGACCGGGTTCTTCGACGCATTGACGATCGCGACGATGATCTCGGCCTTCGACATGTTGTAGAAGCTCGTCTGCTCCTGGTAGGTCGGGCTGCGGCTCAGGAGACGTTTGGAAATCTGGGTCGCAAACTGGATCTTGTCCTGGTTCGGGTCGTAATAAGACTGCGCCTCGGCCGAGGTGAGCATCTTGTCCGCCATTTCGACGTCGCTGACGCCGGCATTCATCATGCCGTTGGCCCAGAAAATCAGGCCGTTCGCATCCGGGGTGCGGTCGAGGATGGCGACGTACAGGCGCGTGGCGCGCAGCACGTAGTCGGCGGCCGGCAGTGCGGCCGCGGCTGCGCCCGGCGCGGCATTCGCCAGGGCCGCCGCGTAGGCCGAACCGTAGTCGGCGATATTCACGCCGGCCGACGGCATGGTGGTATCGGCCTTCACGGTATTCGCCGCGCTCGTCGCGGTATAGAGGATGTTCGCGACTTTCCGGTCGAAGGTCACGGTGTCCGAGTTCGCATTGGTCCCGAGCGACTTGATCCAGTCGCGCACCAGCTGCGCACGCGGAAGGGCATTCGGTCCGGACAACTGATCGCTCCAGAAGCGCAGGCCGCCCGGGTCGGCCGCAAAGCCGCGTCCGAGGGCCGTCGCGTACATCTGGGTGACGAAGGCGTCGTTGCTCATGCCGGCAGGGAAGAGCTTGGCCTGGGTGGCCTCCGGGCCGCTCATGATGCCGCTGATGACCTGGACGACGTCCGTGCCGGCCGCCAGCTTGTCGGTCCAGTACTTCAGGGCCGATACGGTCGGCTGCTTGCCGATGATGGCGGCATAGATCTGCGCCACCGTCTTCACCTGCTGGGCGGTGACGGGGAGACTGCTTTCGGTGTTGAAGGAGCTGATCAGGGCCACCGAGGCGGTCGCCACCGTGTAGCTGGCGTTTGCAACGTCGTAAGCGGTGTCGTTCGCGTCGGAATAGGCCTTCAGCGGGGCCAGCTCGGCATCCTTGGCGGTCACGCTCGGCGTCAGGGCATTGACGTCTTCCTGCGCCTTCGAGGCGGCCCGGTAACGGTCGTCCGCGGTCGTCACATAAGTATGCGCGTTAGCCAGGGCCGCGAAGGAATCGTAAGCCTTCGATGCCTTGGTGTAGGCCGTGTTGGCGGTCGCTTCCGCCGTGACGGCATTTTGCCAGGCGGTGTAGGCGTTCGACAGGTTGGTGCTGGCGGTGTTGTACCTTTGCGCTGCCTGCGTCTCGGCGTTCAACAGGGAGTTGACCGTCGAGGTGTCGGTGCTGATGGCGCGGTTGCTCAGCGAATCGTTGAAGGTGTGGCCTTCGGACGAGTACATGAAGCTCTTGGCGACCTCCACCCGGCTGTTACCGGCATTGAGGACGTTGACCCAGTAGCTGACTTCGTCTTCTCTCGGCGTGCGGCCCAGCACCATCGAATACAGGCCGAGGACGAAGCCTCGGTTATCCCCACCCGGCATCAGGTCGCTGATCAGCTTGTCGGTGTCGCCGGACCAGATCCAGAACGCCACGCCGCCGAGGTCGGTGTAACCGCGCAGGCAGACGTAGATATAAGTGACCGATCGTTGCGCAGAAGGGTTCGCGGCGATGGTATGCGCATCCACCGCGGCGGACCGGGCGGAATTGTAGGCCGTCAAAGCCTGGTCGCGCGCCGGGACCGCCTGGTCGTAGGTCGATTTCGTCGTCGTCAGGTTCGACAGGGCCTGGGACCACGTCGAATAGGCGTTGCTCTTCGCAGAGCTGGCGTCCCACATCTCCGTCTGCAGCATGGAGTCGAGCGAGGCGTCGAAGCCCTGCTTGTAAACCAGTTGCGAGGAGAGGTAGTCGCTGTAGTTCAGGAAGTCCTGGAGGACGCCCATCGCCACCGCGCCACGGCTGACACCGGCTGCAAGGCGGGACACCCAGAAGCTGAGGCCGGACGAATCCGGCGCGCGGTTGAGGATACGCTGGTAGATCAGCTGCACGAAGCTGGTATTGTCCAGGCTGCCAAAGTAGGGGGCGCCCTCGCTGCTCGTGATCATGCTTTGCGCAACCTGGTCCAGCGGCGCGCCGCCGTTGGTCCAGAAGTTCATTTCCGCCTGGGTCGGGGCAGAAGTGCGCTTCAGCAGAGTCTTGTAGAGCACGTTCAGCTTGAGGCGGTAGTCTGCAAGACCGTCACCGGAATAATTTGCCGAAGACATCATCGACGAGGCGTAGCTCAGCGCCTGGTTTTTGCTTGCATTGGCGCTGTTCAGCGTAATGTTGAGCGCGTCGAGCTGGGTGTGCAGGCTCTGAGCGGCCGACAGGACAGGCGCCTCGGCGGCGTCTGCACTCGACTTCAGCGTGGCCAGGGCGTCCTTGACCCGCTGGCTGAACGACTGCTTGCCGTTCAGGTACTTCTGGGCGGTGGCGTCCGGTTCGCCGTTGGTATAGGCCACGACTGACTGGATGATACGCATGGCCACGACACCGCGCTGGACGCCGGACTGCAGCTGCTGGATCCAGGTGGCGCTGTCCGGCGGCGTGATGCCGCTGGTGCCGAAAGTCTTGTCGTACACGCGCTGCACGAACTCGGCGTTCGACAGGGTCGGCGGGTAGAGGCCGCCCGTTCCCGAGGCTTCCGCGTTCTGGTATATCGCCTGCGCCAGCGCCTCACTGGTGTACGTGCTCAGACCACTGAAGTAGAACTTGATGCCGGCCTCGTCCGGCGTACGGCCGAGGAAGCCGACGTACAGGCGGATCAGGTCCAGGTAACGGCTGGCATTGGCGACAGCGGCCATTGCCGCGTTGGCGCTTGCCAAGTTGTTGTCGCCGGTAACCTTCTGGCCGAGCGCCGTCGCGGTCGCGTCCAGGGCGCTGGCGGACGAAGCGCCAGCGACGCTGTTCGCGGCAAACCGGGCCGCGATGGTCGTCTGGTTCTGCGCGTAGGCGTAGTTGATGGCGGTATTGATATCCGAGGACGTGACCTTCCGCATCGCAAGGAGCTGGGTAGCGCCGTCGATGATCTTCATGTCGACCGCCATGGCAACGCCCACGGCAGCCTTGTTGTCGAGCAGGTCCTTGAGCGTGAGCTCATTGGGCGAACGGCCAGTAAAGCCCAGCATGCCATCGATCATCGCTACCGCGACGTCCTCGCGGCTCTTGCCGTCGGTCAGCATCTTCACGAAGGTCGCCATTTCGGCCTTGACGCCCACGGACTGTACGAACGGGCCGTTGAAGGCGAGGTCGTACACGCGCTGCACGAACTCGGCGTCCGTGGTCGCTTGTTGCACACCGTTGACCGACTTGGTGACGGTCAGGCTGGCGTCAGTCCGCGACTCGTTGCTCCACAGCAGAGATTTGGCGATGTTGACCCAGGCCTCGCGGGTGGTCGGCAGGGGAGACAGGTAAAACGCAAATCCGTCGGCATCCGGTGCACGGTTGAGCAGGACCGCATACATCTTGGCGAGCTTGAAGCGCGCGGTCTCGAGCGGTGTGGTGGCCGCCAGCGCGGCGGTGGCGGTCGTGATTGCCGCATTTGCCGTGCCGGCGTCGCGGATCGTCTGCAGAGCGGCATTGGCGCTGGCGACCGAGTTGCTGTCGGCGTTGACGGCCTGGATCAGGATGTTGATGGCCTTGCCAGTCACGGGCAGGGGCTTGCCGTCCGCCCCCTTCAAGCCGCCGACGGCCAGGGCGACGGCAACGCGGTTGTCGAACAGCTGCTTTTCGACCAGCCTTGCGGTGTCCGTTCCCGAATAGGCAGCGACGGAATCGGCCAGTTGCAGGGCGAACTGCGCGTTCGTGATCTTCATTTCGCCGTTGGTACCGTTCAGCTTGTTCAGCCAGCCGGTCAGCTCGGCCGTGTTCGGCACGCGGCCGAGCATGGTCTGGTAGGCGTGCGTGACCAGCTGGTTCTGGTACTGGGCAGTGCTCAGGTTGGTGTTCGGGTAGAGCGCCGGGTCGCTGGTCGCCTCGTCGCTGGTGAGCATGGCGTCGGCCACCGCTTCGACGGTGCAGGCACCGACGGCGACACGCTCGTCGAACCAGTAGAACATGCCCGCCGGGTCCGGCGCGCGGCCGAGCAGGGTGACGTAGAGCTGGGCGATCTGGTTGCGCTGGAATTCCAGCTTGCCGGTGTTGGTGGCCGTCGCCTTGGCGGCGTCCAGTGTGATTGCGCCGCTGGTGGCCTGGTCGGCCGCCGCCAGCACGCTGGCGGCGCTAGTGGCGTTGGCGCCGCGCCAGGTGATGGTGTACAGCGCGGCAACCGCGGCGCGGTTGTTGATGCGGTTGCGGGCGTTGACGGCAGCCGCGCTGGTGTCGAGCGAAGCCAGCGTGGTGTCGATCAGGTCGACGATGGTCTGGCCGCGGTTGTCGCCCGCAACCGTGTTGATCTTCTGGTAGCGGGTGGTCCAGCTATTCAGGTCGTTGGTATAGCTTGCGTCGCCGCTGCCGGTGCGCCCCAAGGCGTCGGCAAAGATCTGCTGCATTGCAGTGGCCGGCGTGGCGCTCAGATACGCTTTCACCTCCGGCGTGTCCAGCAGGGACTGCGCGACCTGGGCGAGCGTCGCGCCGCCGTTCAGGCGGTTCATCGCGCTGTCCAGCTCCGCCACGGTCGGCGCACGCTTGAACAGGACCGCGAACAGGCGCAGCACTTTCATGTCCTTGACGTCGTCCGTGGTCGCCGCTACCTGGACCGTGCCGCTGGCGGAAATGAATGCCGATTCGCCGACGCCCTGGGTCCGCACGCGGTATTCGTAGGCGCCGCTCGGGAGGCCGGCGGTGGCGAATACCCGATAGCCGTTGATGGTCTGCAGGCGGTCGCTTGCAGCGTCGATCCAGGCCGTGCTGCCGGCCAGGCGGTAGCTCAGGGTCACCGTCTTGGCCGCTTCGTCCGGGCGCGACACGATCAGCAGGTCATCCTGGCTGAAGGCGGTGTGCACTTCGGTCCACATATCCGTCTTGGGATCGCGCCGCAGTGCGCTCATGTCGCCCACGTTCATCGTGCCGATCACGTGGCCCAGCAGGTCGTAGCGGGTATCAGTGCGCAGCAGGTTGTTCTGGCTGAAGACACCGGCGATGGAAGCCAACTGGTTGAGCGGATTCACGGCCGCGGTGGAGGTGCTGCGGACCACGCTGGTGACGTTGCCCTGCGCGTCGTAGGCCATGATTTTCGTCACGCCATCGTCGGCATTGCTGCGCCAGAGATGGCCGGCATTGTCGTAGGCATCCGTTTCGATGGTGCGGGTGCCCTCGCTGTCCTGCAGGTCGCGCTGGGTCAATTCGCCGAACATGTTGTAGCGGTTGACGCGCGTCACCGACTGGGCGCTGGTGGTGTTGTTGGGGTCGTCCAGCTTGGCGTTGGCCGGCGTGATGACGCTCGAGACGCGGCCGAGCACGTCGTAATTCGTGATCGTGTAGGCGGTCTGCACACCGATCGCCGTGGTGACCGTACTCCACTGCTTTGCCGCCCGTCCGAACATGTCGTAGGACGTGAAGGTCATGTACTTCTCGTTGTCGACACCACGGGTGACCTGGGTCGCGTTGCCGTTGCGGTCATAGGCGGTGGCGGTCTTGCGGTCCATGACGTCGACGACTTTGGCGCTGAAGTTGGTCGCACTGTTGTCGTAGGCACCCTGAACATAGTCGATGCGCAGCACGACGTTGCCGAACACGTCGAGCTTAAAGACCGTGAGGGGCATATTGGCTGCTGTGGTGCCGGCAGGCGGGACCTTCTTGATTGCCGTTACGCGGCCGAGCTTGTCGTACTGGGTGTAGGTGATGTTGCCCAACGCGTCGGTGACCATTGTCTGGTTGCCGAGGACGTCGTAATCGTACGAGGTGGTGAGCGAACCACGCTGCGTGATGCCGCTTGCAGTATCCGTGTAGAGGGCGTTTTCCTGCGTTTCCGAACGCTTGCGGTTCAGGTTGTCGTAGGTGTAGCTCGTCTTGCGGTCGTTGCTGGTGGCGGTGGCCTGGTAGGTCAGCGCGACATAGCCGTAAGCGCCATCCTTGGCGGCAGTCATGCTCGTCAGGCTCGTCGTGCTGGCGAACTCGACCATCGACAGGAGGTTGCCGGCGGCATCGTAGTCGTAGGTCGTCAGGTAACCGGAGGCCGTGGTGGTGCCGGACGCCGGCTGGGTGACGGCAAGCTCGGCATTCTTCTGGCCGAGGACGTTGTAGAAATAGTAGTTGCTGGCGGCTGCGGTCACGGCCGCGCCCGAGGCGTTCGCGCCATACACCGAGCGGCGAATGACCTGGTTGAAACCGTCGTATTCGGTGTCGACGGTGCGGGCTGCCAACATGAGGTCGCCGGCATTGGCATCGGCATCGTAGATATAGGCCTGCGGCTCCACGGTCTTCACCGCGCGGTCGAGGCGGTCGTAGCTCGTGGTGACGATGCGGTCCTGCGAGTCGGACTTGATGAGGGTCCGCAGGGTGTCCAGGCTGAGGTTCAGGGAACCGTCGTAGGCGACCGCATGGCGGACCAGTTTGACGACGTTGCCGAAAGCATCGCGCTGGTATTCGGTGACGTAATTCAGCGCGTCGCGCTCGTACACTACCTGGCCGCGGTTGTCGTAGACCTTGGAACTGAGGTTGCCACCCACGTCCTTGTTCGTGACGGCTTCGCCAAAGGCGTTATAGGTCACGACGGTGCTCAGCTGGCCCGATTCCTTTTCGTAGGTCGCTGCGGTGCCCGCGGACGACTTCGGATCGGCGGAGCCGTCGTAGATCTTGATCGACGGCAGCACGGTCTGCACCTGGCGGCCTGCGGCGTCGTAATAGTACGTGGTCGTGCGTTCCAGGCCGGTCACGCCGGCCGCATCGGTGCCGGCGATGACGTTGCCGCTGCCGTCGTAGGCGACGGCGGTTTCCGTGCGCGTGGCGACGTTGCCGAAGGCGTCGTAGGTCAGGCGCGTGACGGCCGCCGTGTTCGCGACCGGATGCTGCGCGTCCCAGGTGCCGTTGGCCGTCACATAGGTGGCGTTCTTGGTCGTGGAGACTTGCGGCGAGGTTTCCTGGATGACGCGGCCGGCCGCGTCGTAGATGTAGCTCCAGGTGCTCAGGCTCTGCAGCTTGTTCGTGAACGTCAGCTTGCGGCCGAGGGCATCGTAGGTGTAGGTTTCGAACTTGCCCAGCGCATCAGTCGCCGTGAGGACATTGCCTTGCGCATCGTAGGTATAGGACGTCGTGCGGTTCTTGCCGCTCAGGGCGCTTGTCCAGCCGCTGACCGAGCGGAGATCCACCGGCAGGGTGGTCGGCTTGACTTCCCAGAGCGTCGTGCTCAGCACCCGTCCCGCGCCATCGTACTTGTTCTCGGTGACGTAACCGGCGGCATCCACGCTGTAGCGCAGGCGTCCGGCCGGGTCGTAGACGTAGCGTTCGGTACGGTCCACACCCGCGGTGCCGGTGACTTTGCCGATTAATTCGTCCGCGGTCGGCGTTTCGGTGCGCGCCAGCGTGACCGTTTTCGCATAAGTCAGCTTGGTGATGACGTTGTCGGCCGAATCGTAGCGGTATTCGGTCGCGAAACCGAGGGCATCGATGGTGTAGGCGACGCGGTCGTTGGCGTCGTAGACGGTGCGGGTGATGCGGTCGGCGTCGTTGTCGGTCGGGAACGCGTAAGGCTTCGCCAGCGTGGACGTGGACTTGGTATCCAGGTTGGCGTAAGCGATGGTCTGGACGACATTGCCCTTGGCATCGTAGACGCGGCGCGTTACCGCGTTCGCGGGGTCGACCGTGACGTAATTCCGGTTCAGCTCATCGTAGCCGTACCGGGTCGTGCGGTCCAGTTTCGCCTGTTCCGGATCGCTACTGACCGCCGTGCCGGCCAGGATCCAAAGGCGGTAATCGCCGGCAAAGTCCTTGCTGCTGAGCTTCGTGGCATGCTCGGTCGACGCGGTCACGTTGCCTACCGCATCGTAGGACATCGAACGTAGCGACCACATCAGGTTGCCGTTTTCGACACCCTGGGCGACGGCAGTGGCGATGACGCGGTTCGCGCTGTCGTACACATAACGCGTCACCTGGTCGGCCAGATTGGTGTTCGACGTGGTGAAGGTATTGATGTCGGCTGCGGTCGGATCGGCGACCTTCAATTGCGTCGCAAAGCCCATGACGGCGCTGACGTTGCCGGCCGCATCGTACTCGCGCTTGGTCACGCTCCATTCGCGGCCGCTGGTACCCACGCGCTGGGCGGTGGCGGTCGCCGTCAGGCGGTCGCCGTTGTCGTAGTAGTAGCGCACCAACTGGTCGCTGGGGTCCGTGGCCATCGAGCTGACCGAGGCGAGCGTCGGCGCGGTCGTCGACAGCGGTTTCGCATAGGTCGTCGACGCGGTCAGGTTGCCGTCGACGTCGTAGGCCTGCGAGGTGACGGTCCAGGTCGTCGCGGATTTGCTGGTCGCGGTGAAGACGGCAATAGCCTGGCCGCGCGCATCGTAGACGTAGCGCTGGCGCTGCGCATAGAGCGTACCGGCCCGGCTCAGGATCGTGGCCGTGGTATCGGTGTCGCTGACGGTGACCGTGGTGTCATAAACAGACTTGTCGAGCACATTGCCCAAGCCGTCGTACTGGTAGGCAGTCACCACGCCGGCGCCGCTGACCGTCATCGTCACGCGGCCGTCGCGGTCGTAGTAGACGCGGCTGTTGGCATCGATTGCCGTATTGGCCGTCACTGAACCAGCGGTGCCAGGCTGTAAAACTGCAGTGGCTTCACCGAAGGGGTTGTACTTCGTAATGGTGTGGAACTGCAGTGCGTCCGCGTGATCGGTCAGATTGCCGACGTGGTCATAATAGAACAGTTCGGTGCTGGTGTTCGACGAGTTCGGCAGTGCATTCACGATGGTGGTGAAGGCGGCCGTGACGCTACCACCCGCCAGCCCAGCCAGCTTGTCGGCCGGGATCGCGACTGCGTACCGGGTCAGCGCCGATACCTGGCCGAAGGCATTGTACGTGCTGCGGACCACGCCGCCCTTGGCATCGACCGAGTAATTAAGGCGTCCGTCGGCGTCGTAGTAATAGACGGTGCGATTGCCGTTCGCATCGGTGGCGCTGGTCTTCAGGCCATCGGTATCGTAGGTGTAGGTCGTCGCATACGCCTTCCAGATGTTCGCGATCGCCGTCGAATCTGTTCCAGCGGTCTTGAGCTGGGCCACGCCGATCGGGCTCAGTTCGGCGATGACATGGCCGAAGGTGTCGTAACGGTATTGCGCGCTGCTTTCCGCGCTGGTGGCCAGCCCGACGGTCGCGGAAATCTGGTTGCCGTTGAGATCGTAGGTGTAATTCGTGATGACGCCGGCAGGGGAGACTTCGCGCGTGACCTGGTCGAGTTCGTTGTACTGGTAGCTGGTAACCCTGTCGCCCGGATTACTGACCGGGCGCAGCGTGTCGATCTTGACGCTGTCGGCAAAGCCGGCGGCGACGGGATTGTTATAGGTGGTCCGCGTCTTGATGTTTCCTGCCGCGGTATAGACGATCTCGGTCAGGTAGTTCTTGGCGTCGACCGTGCCGACGAGCCGGCCCTCGGCATCGTAGATGAAGCGTTGCGTCTGGTCGCTGGTCGACACGCTCGGGCGCAGGGTGGCGATCGCGCTGCTCGTGCGGTTGGCGTCGGCCGTGGGGTTGGCGTAATGCGTCGTCTGGACCAGCTGGCCTGCGGCGTTGTAGCGGTTTTCCGTCAGGTAGCCTTCCGGATCCAACACGCCTAACAGCTTACCGTCGTTGTCGTAGATGGAGCGGGTGGTCCGGTCGCTGGTCGACGTGCCAACGGTGAAGGACGCCGGCGAATCCGTCAGCGTGCCGACGGCAAGCTGGGTTGCGAATCGCGTAACCTGGGCCATGCGGCCGCGGACGTCGTAGGTGCGGCGGGTCAGGTAGCCTTCGCCATCGAGCGAGTCGAGCAGGCGGCCCATGCCGTCGTAGGTATTCCAGACGCTCCGGTCGTCAGGGTTGACCGTCGTGGGACGTACGTCCGCAAGCTTTGCCGGCCATACCGTGTCGCTGTAGGCGGCGACGTTGATGCGCGCCGCATACTGCTTGACGCGGCTGATGTTATTTGCCGAATTGTAGATGTACTCGGTGAGAGTACCGTCGGCATCGATGTCGGCGACCTTGCGGCCGGCGTCGTCGTACAGCATGAAGGTACGGCGGCCGGTGGGGCTTTGCGTCATGCGCAGATGGCCTGCGGCGTCGTAGCCATACACGGTCGTGCCCAGATTCGTCGTGCCGAGCGTATCGCTGACATTGATGAGCTGGCCGGCCTTGTCGTACACCGAGGTATGCACGCGGCCATCGGTCATCGTGGTGCGCAGGGTGTTGGCAGCGTCGTCGTAGGCATTGACGATGATGGCGTTGTTCGGCCCGGTCGTGGTCAGGACCCGGCCGAGACCGTCGTAGCTGTAGCTGGTCGTATGGCCATCGGCGTCCGTGGTCGACAGCAGTTCGCCGGCCATGCCGTAGGTATACAGGGTGTCCGAAGAGGTGCCGGCCGTCGTGCCATCGGCGTTGAACTTCGTGTACTGCGTGGACTTGGAAATCAGGCCCCTAGCGTCGTAGGAATAGCGGGTCTGAATGCTGTTTGTCTTGTCGGCGGAGGCGACCCAGGTGTCCATTTGGGCAGCCGTGGGAACGGTGCTCGACGTGCTGTAGTAGTTGGCTGAATACTCAGTTTGGGATGCAAGCTGGCCGCTGGCGTTGTACGCATATTGCGTGACACGTCCTTCTGGACTAATAACGTAAACGGGCCGATGCAATGCGTCATAAACATAGCGTTTGGTTGGTCCAGAGGTACCGCCAATTGCGACGTTATCGATTGTCGTAGTGGCGTAGGGATAAGTCGAATAGTCGGCAAAATCAAAAATAGTGAGGTTTGTCGTGGTCCCGCTGGCAGTAAAAGTGATTGTATTTTTGCCGTTGACGAGACTTGTAAATGCCAACTCTGTTCCGCCCCAGCTAGCCCCCACTGCGAACCAGCAGTTATTGGGATTGCTTGCGTCAAGAGTCAGAGTGTATTTTTGGCCTGCTACCGTCGTAATTGCTTGATTGGCGTAGCTGTAGTTGGGATTCGAATAAAGATAGAGCTGACCGCTGCTTATTTGGCCGTTGGTTACCCCCCAAACCGAGCTATCGCTAAAAGTACCGTTTTTTACTGGATCCGAGGCCGCGGCCTGGCCATAAGTTTCGGTAAGCAAGGCATTGCTGACCGCATCGAAGCTACGGTTAGTAACATTTCCTGCTGCATCGACCAATTGGATCTGGTTGCCCCGCGCGTCGTAGGTCGCCCTGGTAGTGCCGTTCGGGTCCGTTACCGACAGTACGTTGCCGCTCGCGTCATAGGAGTACACCGAAGTCGCGACCGGTCCGCCGGCCGTGATCTGCGTTACCTTGACCAGCTGTCCGAGAGAGTCGTAGCTGTACTCGGACTTGTTGTTCAGCGGATCGGTGACGGTCGTCTTGCCGGCAACCGAATAGTCGTACGACGTGCGGCGGCCGAGGCCATCCGTCACGGTGGCAACCTTCCAGCCCGAGGCGGTCGAGACATACGAGAAGGTCAGCGCAGTGCCGTCGCTTTGCTTCAGCGTTTCGATTCGGTTGGTATCACCGGAATAGGTGTAGCTGGTCGTGTAAGTGCGCGCGTCGGCCGTGTTTTCCGGAGTCAGGTCGACCGTCACGGACGTCAGGCGGTTCAGCGTGTCGTAGGTGTATTTGGTGCGAACGAAGCTGGTGACGGGACCGGCCGGATCGGTGCGGATCTGGGTCAGGTTACCGTTCTGGAAGTCGAAGTAGGTGATGTCGCCACTGGCGTCGGCGATCTGCGCCAGCTGGCCGGCCGTGTCGTATTGGTAGGAGAGGCGAACGCCGACTTCGTCCTTGACCGTCGTAATCCGGCCATTGTTTAGGGCATCGTAGATCTCGTGCAGGCCAAGCAGGTCGTTGCGGGACGAACGCCAGACCCAGTTGTTGCCATCCCTGACGATGGTCTGGTAAGCGCCGTCGCCGTCGGTCGAGACGTAAGCGCTGCGGCTGCTGTCCCATTTGAACAGGAAGGCGCTGCCATCGCTGTCGATGCGGGTGAGGGTGCTGCCGACGGCGTTCAGCGTGCCGGTCAGGTTCGTGACCTGCTTGCGGACACCCAGCTTCCATTGGGCGCCAACGCCGTCAGCGGTCGAGCCCTGGGAGTTATAGGTTCGGGTGAGGGCAAGATTAACGCCGGCCGCGGCGATGAAATCGTCCTGGTCCTGGAGGATGAGGTTACCGTTCGCGACGTTGACGTAGGCGCCTTCCTTGGAAGAGCCTGTCGTGGCGGAGCCGAACAGGCCCCCCTGTCCTAATACTGAAGCCGACGTGTTGAGAAGACCAGTACCGTTTCCGCTGACGATCGCGACCATTTTCATCCTCTGGGCATTAGGGTTGGAGGGGGTTGCGTAAAGACAACCTTCCCTATTGCTAATGTATCCAGCTGGGTTGGGATGAATTTAGGAATTTGAGGGAATATTTACTGGGTGGCTGTGATGTCGATCTTCCGTTTCGGAATCGTTTGATGACGTAGAATTTTCGGTGTTGACAGGTTTAAATTTGGGAAGTCCCACGTTAAGGTCGAGTTGGATGCAACGGTGAGGACTTCGACCACCTGTCGGCACCCGTTCGCTAGAAGTTAGGAACGGCGACCTGTCAGTACCTGCCGGGAGCGAGCAATGCGCAGAACGACTCTCGATTCGGCGATTAAGCAAAACGCAGATTGCATGACTGCGCAGCTCCAACGCGAGCGGCGACTCTGTGGTTGAGCCGAAGTACGCGGCGCAGCTCCTATCGTGCCAGGCCGCGCAGTCTGAGTGAGTGGTACTGTGCATGCGGATTTCGTCGGTGGCGGAGATTCCGCATTCGGTGAATTTAGAGGCTTCGAGCGGGGAGCTTTATAATGCGGTCGACCGACAATGAATATTATTGCTTACGGAGCTGCGCACTCGTGTGTGAGGTGTCGCATCGCGTGGATGAAATCTCTCCAATACGCGCACTTAACAGGTAGTCGGTGGCTGAATTCTCATCAACGTTGAGTCGCTCAATTATGGAATGCATTGGGCACGATGCATTATTTTAAAAATGTGCGATTCCGTCCGGTTTAGCCGTGCTGGAGCCACAATTGTTAAATTCGCTAATGAATCGCCGAGCCACCTGTCTAGTGATCCCTATGAAGAACTGGAGGAGCGTGTAGATTGTCGTTCCGCAAATCAGGACGAGTTCGGCTATTTTAGATTGGTAGTTCATCTAATGGAGGACAGAACCTTGGGCTTGTAAAGTTACCTGTTGGCCTCCATTTTGAATTCTCTGGCACAGTCTATGCTCGTTCCGATCTCGTAAACGATCCAAATTTTCCTTTTCTCGTCGCCAAAACCAATTTCGAATTCCTTGTCAGTAGGATGGTCGGTAGTCCTGGGCTCGCCTATGCCCATCGGGAAAAAATCGTTCAAGTCGCGACTGGAAATGCAGTGCCGCTTGTCAATTTTTAGTTTCAATTCAGCCCAGTTTTGGTCACTCCGACGCTGATACTCAATTTCTGAGTAAGGGGCGCGGAGCGTATTCTCTGAGCGGTAACGTTCTTCTGGTATTGCAGGATCATGGGTAGTGGGGATAAGTTTTGTTTTGCTTAGCTTCTCAATGGCTTTGATGTCAAAAATCGAGCGACTTATCTCTTTCAAGTCGTTGTCTAGCTGCGTCGCTAGATACTTCTGATCACCTGCACTCTGTGCGTAGGCATGGTTAAGCTCAGCCAACCACAGCAGCAATGCCATTAAGATAATGCTTTTGCTATTTTTTCGAGCCATATTTTTGGTACCAATCAATTTGTGGTTGGATGGTTAAGAGCTTGGTTCTAGCTGCTGCAATTGCAGTAGTAACCGCCTGCTTGTTAGCCAAGGCAATGGCATCGCTCGGATTGGTCGCCAGTCGAGCTTCCGAGCGTTCAAGGCTGCCAGTTTTAGCTTTCAGTTCTGCATTTAAATAGTCCGCCTGTTTTTCGAAGCTTGCGAGATTTTCCTTTACAAAGGCAACTTGCTTGTTCCAATTATTTAACGCCGCCTTTGTGTTTAGTTGTTCGTAGGTAAAATCCATATGATTTGGATTGGTATTGCGGAATAGCTCCCCGATTTGTTGCCGAGCTGCACCGTGGTCGATTGCTCCAGAGCTATAACGATCGTAAATTTCTGAGAGTCTTTTGCCCGTCCCGTCGCCGTCACTCATATCCCTTAGCGCAGTAATGTCCACGCCGATTTCCTTTTGGACCTGAATCTCCATCAGTTTTGCTTCGCCCTCGTCAAGTAACTGATTGCTGACAAAGCGATTAACGAAAGTTTCACGTGATGAACCGCCAATCAACGAACTGAGCGAGAGTCCTTCGTTCGGGTTCCTATAAACAACGTGCGTGATTTCATGAGTTAGCGTGTCAATTAAGTTTTCTGGTGAAGAGAAAACGTCTTTATTTAATGTGATAACGTTGCCACTAGCCGACGTCGAGAAATTAGGGTCGTCACTGATATCAATCCTGAAGCCTTTAAGCTTGTACGCGTCGTTCCAAAGTTTTTGGAAGGAGTTTGATTTCTCAGCGAGGGCATCGACTTTGCCCCCAAAGCCCGTCATAAATTTCCTCGTAATGCCATCGTCCAGATCTGGATTCGGAAGATCGTTACGAAGCTTTCTGCTTTCATTTGGACCGTATTCCGTCTCAACTTCAGGCTCCGGCTCTTGATCTTTGCCAATAGCAGCCTCTGCCCTGTTCGCTAATCCTGACCCTGAAAAGCGATCGGCTAAGCTATTCCCCAGCGCATTGCCAAACGCATTGGGCACTTGGTGATTGCCTTTGAATGATTGACCGCGGATTCAGAAAGCGCTAGAGCGTCGTTATTTTGAAGCGAGGTGGCATTGCTCCAGTAGGCGCTTTTCCACATCTCGAGCCATGACGGTATTAGTGTCGCCAGTCTGTATATTCTTCGCAACAAACTGCCACTCCTTTTCTTCGTTTACATCTTTCGGATTCCTGTTGAAATCAAACACGAACGAATTGATTTTCCAGTTGCTGTCTAATCCGAGATCTGCTGCCGAAATGGTCCGCTGCAAAGGCAGGTAGTAGAATTTCTGGTCAATAGTTTTAGGATTCCTGGCTTCAATTTCGCTCAGTGGAATCTCGGCGAAGTCAAGCCATTTGCCATCAAACCCCGAAAGGTTATCTCCCATCATCAATGCACGAAAACGTCCAACCAAGACGCCGGTGGACGACTCAGCCAACTGATAGACTTTTCCTTCAGCGCGATACGACAGCTTCTTGTTGTTCTGAGAAATGATGAACTGAGTTATGCGAGCCGGCTTGATGTTGCAGCCACCTGAACTTTCCACCTTTATGGCGGCATGGGCAGACAGTGTCGTTAGCCAGCAAGCTAAAAATAAATTCTTCATTTAATCCTTTAATATCCCGCGCGACGCATGATTTGTGGTGCATAGTTTGTAATTTCGGTCACTTTTGCACTGCCCCAATTTGCAGGAATAACTCGGCCAATTGCACTATTTCTACCGCCGTGACTGATATCGCCCAATTTCGGTGCTGCAATGCCTTCGTTAATTGAGTACTGAAGTGCATTTCGGATAGTGCCTTGTCCGGCGTTGTAGGCAGTCAGTGCAAGCTCCATGAGTTCGGTCGAACTATATTTGTCAAAAATTCCCTTTTCTGCCAAAAATGTGTTGATCGAATTCATTTTTACGCGTAACTCGGCAATCCCTGCTGGTATGGCCTTGTCAACGCTGTATCGCTCGTCGAAGAGCGCATTTACCGTTAGACCATGTGACCTCGCTTCGGCCGGCCCCATTTGCATTAGACCAGCGTAACCAGTTGGGCTCTTGGCGTCGGGATTGAATCCGCTTTCCTGTGCCATCAACGACTTTACAACTAATGGATCGAGGTCATGAGTGTTCGCAAGCGAACTGAGGATAAGCTGATCGTATTTGTGCTGGTTCGCATACAACTGACCTTGCGGCGAGTACATGTTTCCTGATAAAGATTTTGCTATGACAGTGGGTCGAGGCGGTGTCACAACACGAACCGTAGAACGTCGAGGTTGTTGCGCAGCGGACCTACTAGGAATGCGCCCAAAATCTGGCATAGACGCGCGCATTTGGTACTTATACCAATCCTCTTGAGCTTGAGAATCGAGACGCTTTCCGGTAACAATAACCTGTTGCATCTCCTGTGCCAGTTGATCAAGATGTTTTCCATCTACAATAACCCGCTGCATCGTCAGATCGTCAGCAGTGAAATCTGGCGCCGGGAGCAGATCACCATTATCGTCGCGGTTCTGATATTCGTACTCGTTCGCGTACACGCGGCCATATGGATCATCCGTAGACATGAACCTGCCATCACTGGACGACGACGGCATCTGAGGACTTGGCCCGCCTAGGGCTGCGGTCAATTTCCCATTTTTGATCATACCTTGCATGTCGATACCACCGAACAGGTCATTGGCTTTAGTAGTATTTTCAGGCCCACCAGCCAAGCCGCTTCCCAAGGCATTACCAAACGCATCCGTCGCAATCCGAACAACTTCAATCTTACCGCCACGCGCGACCGCGGTCGTTACCCCTCCCACGAACGAGCTCGCCGTCGCCTTGGCGATGTCGTTCCCGATACCTTCGCCTTTGAACAACGCTCCGATTGCGTTATCGCCGTTGAGGAGTGCAGCTGCCTTCGCTCCAGCAGCTGCACCTGCGGTCGAAGCCGCGACGCTGCGCCAACTGAAGCCATGTTGCATCCCCGCGAGTATACTTATGCCTTGGGTCGCTGTATTCGACAGCGCGGCACGTGCGGCAACCGCCGACCAGTCCGAACCTTTAAATGCGGTGGCCAAAGTACCCGTTTGGGCGAGCCTTGCGACCCCTGCGGAAGCGCCGCCGCCCAGCGCTGACATGGCCACGTTTTTCCAACTGAACCCATCCTGCGCGCCGATAGCAATCCCGACGGTTTGGCTGGCAATCGAGCCCAGTGCCCCGCCAATCGCACCCGCTGCAATGGCGCCAGTAGTGCCCACGAGCGTCGATGTTCCACCCATGACGGCAAGGCCGGCAGTCCAGGCACCGCTGCCGACGGCACTTAGTCCCGCGCTGGCTGCAGCACCGAGACCACCACTAATTGCTCCAGATGCGGCGCCAATAAACTGGGCCGCGGCGCCAACAGTATAGATGGTCGCCACCACAGCTACCACCACCATGACCAGCTGGCCAAGACCACCGCAACCACCCTTCGACTGCTGCGGCACCGGCAACGCCATCTCCGGCGTCGTGTTACCGATGATCTCGGCAGCATTATAGGGCTTGAAGGTATCGGCCCCGTTATAGGTCGAGCCGACCTGCGCCGGAATCTGCAGCGACTGGCCGACCGTCAGCGGCGCATCCGACATCGTCAGGCCGTTGGCGTCCGCGATCACGTACCACAGGCGCTCGTCGCCCCAGATCGCCTTGGCGATCGACTTCAGCGTTTCGGTGGACGACTGCACCACGTAGACACTGACGTCGGCCTTGGTCGCGTTCGACAAGCCTTCGTGCACGCTGCTGAACGATTCGTAGGCCGCGCTGCT
>Ga0065165_1002054_pt1 | contig 18660 bp, 20 predicted proteins | sample AraplaMF_Cvi_mMF_FD_63813 | JGI IMG/M metagenome (GOLD analysis project Ga0065165, IMG submission 63813) | Arabidopsis root microbial communities from the University of North Carolina, USA - plate scrape MF_Cvi_mMF (version 2) (version 3) | ecosystem: Host-associated > Plants > Roots >...
GAAGCGCCGGCGTTCCGCTGCCCGCAGGTCCCGGTCGAGGCAGAAGCGGGTGATCTCCCAGGTGTCGGGTCCCGCAGGCACCGCCGCGTCGCACAGGTCGCCGAAGATGCTGTCCAGGATGTGCGGCCGCGTGGTCGGCAGCAGTCGCGCCGAGGCGAGATGGCGATGCGCATTGTCGGCGAGGATCAGGTAGCGCGCATGCTCGTCGTCGAACTGGTCGACCTCGAAGCGGCCGGCGAGGACGGGCACGTCCCAGCCGAGCAGATCGACGAACACGCGCTTGCGCGCCTCGAACATCGCCCGCATCACCGCATCGCTTGCGGCACCCGCGGTATCGACCGTGAACAACATGAGTCCGGCTCCCTTCTGGTGGAAGCCGCGATCATCCCGGCGCCCGGGCGCCCGGACCATTCCCCAGAACTGGGGAGTGTTATCGCTTCAGCGCATCGGTGAAGGTCAGCGCCCCGTCATAGAGCGCGTGGATGGTGAGCTGGGTACGGTTCGCGACACCATATCGACTGCGCGCCTGTTTGAGGTGCTGGCTCGCTGTGTCATGACCGATTCCGAGGATCTGCGATATCTCCCAGTCCGATTTGCCGCGCGCTGCCCAGTAGATGCAGTCGCGCATGCGGTCGCTGAGCCGGGGATGGTCGGGGTCGGGCCGGCCGATGCCCGACAGGCGGCGTGCGCCCTCGAAGGCGGTCGCGCCGACGAATTGCACCAGCGGAATCCATTCCGGGCGCAGCGTGATGCCCGCGGCGGTCGCGAACGAGCAGGAGCCCGCGGACTCGCCCGGGATATGCGCCGGGACCGTGAATCCCTCGCCGATACCGGCGCGCTGCGAGCGTTCGAGGATCGCGCGGTCGCGCGTGCTCAGCTGGATGATCTGGGGCAGCTTCGACCAGTGGAAGCCGACATTGGTGAGATGGCTCGCGCGGTGCACCGGGTCGGACGGGCCGAGCTGCTCGGCATCGAAATATTCCTCCCATTCGACCGGATAATTGTGGATCCGGATCGCGGGCTGCGGTGCCCGCGGGATATCGACATGGTGGGCAAGCGCGAAAAACTGGAAACCCATGTCGCGGGCCATCGCCTCGAGCACATGCCTCAGATCGTCGAGACAGGTGGATTGCTCGACTGCGCTGGAGAAGGTTTCTGCAATAGTCCAGAAGTCCATAAGACACGCCATACTGATGCGGGACGCGCCCCAAGCTGCTGCATCCTCGCGTCAACCTTGTCATGTTCGCGAACGCCGTTTTCCCGTCGGCGCCGCAAGTGGATCGTTACATCCCCAATCGTTAATCGTTTCGTACGCGTTACACAATTGTTACCGGTCACGCTGTCGCACTCTGACGCACATCCGGGCGATTTCGTGCTGCGGAGCCAGGACTGACCGGCGGCATCCCGGATTGGCGGGACGGTACGCCGTACCGTGCGCTGGGCGGAATCGATCGGGCGGGCCTCGCATGGGAATGGTTGCGTCGGGACCGGCGCTACGTCGACTTTTATGCGATGGGCGCGGGGCCGGGGCGCGCCTCGCTCGACGCAACCCGCTGGGGGCTGCACTTTCGCCGAGAATCCCGTGATCCCGTCAACGGGCGCGCGGTTGATCTGGCATGCCGATATGGATCCCGGCGTGCTTCGCGTCCGCGCGCGCGCCACCTCGCCCGACGACCCGGATGCCCTCGATCCCGTCTCGTTGTCGAAATGGGCAAGTCTGGTGAGGGGTCCGGAGGGCGGGGAACATCTGGTCCTGTCGGATGGCTGGCGGCACATCCGCGTCGATGTGGTCGAAGGCTCGCTCTGCGGGCCTGGCGTGGTTCGGCTCGACTATCTGCTTTCCGGCCTGTCGGGCGTGGACGCGCATCTGCTCACCCTGCGCCGTCTGCTGGCGCTTTGCCGGGGTGGCGCTTTCGCCCGTACGCTCTTCCCCGCAGAGCCCGGGCTGTCCAGGCGGCTCGAGGCGCTTCGTGTCGGCGACGCACTGGTCGACGGCGCTTCCTATCGTGACATTGCGGTTGCGCTCTTCGGGGAGGATCGCGTTCGCGCGGAATGGAAGGGCGTATCGGACTCGCTGCTTTCGCATGTCCGGCGCCGCGCTGCCGAGGCCAGGACGATGTCGCAGGACGGCTGGCGGCAATTGCTCGCGGTCTGATGGCTTCAGGCATGACGGCCCTGTTCGAAAGGCCGCCGCGCCAGGGGAGCGCGGCGGCCTTTCCCGCTCTTCCGGGCTGCCTTGGGGGGAGGGGGGAAGGCTGCCGGAGGCGGAGGGCTATCGGCCGGTCGTGACGAGGTTGACCACCTGGTTGCCGATGGCGGTCGCACCGAGCTGGTTGCCGGAGAAGGTGAGTATGCCGCTCCGCACATCGCCCGCCGCCAGCGCGCCGCCGGTCACGGTCGCGATGACGGCACCCGTATTGACCTGGCTGCTCGCGAGCGCGGCGCCGTTGGCGGGCGCCGTGATGCTGTTGTCAGCCATATTCCCAACGGCGGCGGCGGTGAGGCTGTTGCCTGTGCTTGCGAACGTCGCGCCGGCGACCGTGCCGAGATTGAGCGGCGGGGACGCGCTGCTCGTCGCCGTGATGCCGGCCGCGTTCACCTGATTGTTGACCAGTACGGCTGCGCCCATAGCCATTGCGCCTTCGGAGCCCGTTTCGGCATCGGCCGGGCCATCCGGCACGGCGTTGCCGGTGATGGTCATGGCGTTGTCGGCGGCATTGCCACGCGCGATGCTCTGCGCGCTGTTGCTATCGAGGACTATGGCGCTGCCTTCGTCGACCGAGCGGAAGCTGGCCGGCTCGGCCATGACGGCTACTGCCGCGACCCTGGCGAGGTTGCCCTGGCTGTTGACGAGCGCTGCGCTCGCGGCGGCGGCGACCTGATTGCCGGCGCGGTTGGCCGAGGCCTCCGCGCTGACTGCATTCTCCGTGACGCTGAACCGGCTGGCGACCATATCGCCGTCGATGTCGCTCGGAAATGCGCGGCTGGCAGCGCTGGCGGTCACGGAGCCGGTCGCAAATTGCTGGCTGGCGAGCGCGGACTGGCCGGAAGCGATCGGGGGCGCGAAGCCTGCGGCCGCGCCCGAGGCGGTGACGCCGGCGGCCGTGCCCGTGCCGGTGATCGCGTTCGCCGCGTCGTTCATCACCGCGAGCGCGGTATCGGCATTGCCGGAGATGGTGGTGGCGATGCCGTCGCCGGTCGCCTTGCCGGCAAGCTTCATGTCGGACGTGGCGAGGATCCGGGCCTGGCCATATTGGTCGGACGAGAGGGCGACGCTGCCGGCGGTGCTCCCGGCCTCGACCGTTGAGGCCGCCGTGTTCGCCACCGCCAAAGACTTCTGTTGATTGTCCGTGACGGAGATATTCGAGCCCGGCGCATCGAAATCGCCATCGACCCCGAAGCGGCTGGCGACCTCGCTCGAGACCGCTGCGATCGGCGCGCCATCGCTTCCCGGCGCGCCGAGCTTTTGCGAGTTGACCAAAGCGAGCGTGCCGAGCGCGCCGTGATCGCTGCCGAGCGAGCCCGCCGTGGCGACGCCGCTGCCGATGAGCATTGCCGCGTCCGCCGGGATGCGGTTGTCCGCGCGGTTGCCCATCGCGGCGCCCGTCACCGCATTGTCGGCGACCGAGATGCGGCTGTCGGTGAGATGGCCCTGCGGCGAGACAGTCACGCCGGCGACATGGCCGCTTTCACGGTCGCCGAGGCTGACGCTGATCTGGCCGTTCCCCGACTGGATATTGGCCAGGCCCGCATTTGCCGGTGCACGCGAAGTGCCGGGGTCGAGCAGGTTCGACGCATCGTTTGCGACCGCCGAGGCCAGCTGGCCGTTGTCGTGCGCGGCGATGATCGCTCCGTCGGTGTCGCCATAGATCATCTGCACCACTGCGCTTGTATCCTCTTGCGCGGCGATGCTGGCGGTGCCGCTGTCCTGGTGGTTGAGCAGCGCGAGGCTCGCGTCGGCGCTGGTCGAACCGGAGGCGTCGACCCGCACGTCCGCGGCGGCCGGAAGCATGGATTGCGCGTGGGCGGGCGCCAGGAAAAGCGGGAGGGCGAGCGTGGAGCTGCCGAGCAGCAAGATCAGGGCACGACGAAGCGAGGGGGCATGACGGGGCATCATCTTCTCCTTGGGTGGTGGACGGGGAGGGAAGGTCAGCGGGAGCCGCGGAGCGGCGTGGGCACCGGCCGGCTGATGGTGGGCCCGGATGCGGATGCGGTCTGCGGCGCGAGACGGTGAACGGTCGGCTGCCCGTTCGCGTCCGGCCCGGCGAGCCAGCTCTGGCGCGCGAGGCAGGGTGCCGGATCCACGCCGGCAGCGGCGCCGACCAGCTTCAATGTTGCCTCCTCGAGCGCGGTACGGATGCCCAGCTGCAAGGGCTCCTGGCCCCTGGCGCCGGCATTCAGGTCGAACAGGTTCGAGCCGAAGAAGCGGAACAGGTTGAGGCCCACCTCATAGCCCGTGAACTGCTTGGTCAGACTGATCGTGCGCAACACGAGGAGCGAGCGCGTGTCCACGATCCTGAGGTCGACCGCGACCGACTGCGTATAGGTGCGCGCCTTGCCGCCGATCTGGTCGATTGCGACCTCGGCGCCGCCCGAGCGGATATCGTAATTCACCTCGGTGATGCCACCGACGATGAACCAGTCCGACGCGGCGATGCTGCCGCCATAATAAGGCAGCCACGCGACCTGTGCTGGGCCTGACGGGCCGGCGACGCGGTGCGCGATGCCGTCGCCCAGCTGGCGGCGATCGGTGTAGCCGAGCTCGCGCTCGGCAACGAGAGGATCGAACCGCTCGGCGATGGTGACGCCGCGGCCGAGTTTGCCGAGTGCCGAGGTGACCATCAGCGCGCCGCCCTGCGTGACGGCATTGCCCTCGGACACGGAGAATTTGCCGGTATAGTCGCGAACATCGCCGACCGCGATGACGGGCGGCCTGGCCCGATTGGCGGCGAGGGCTGTCCCCATGCAGGCAAGCGCCGGATCCATCGGCGTGCGGTTGTCGCGCACCGGCGGTCCAATCGGGGTCCTGGCTTCGCCGGCCCCCAGCTGCAGGCCGTGGAACCGGGCGCAGCCGCCGAGCGCGAGCGATGCGGCCGCGAGAAGGAGGGAGGCCGCACGCATCAGTTGAGCGCTCCGAAGCTGCAGCCGGTGCTGCCCGAGACGCTCGCGGCCTGGTTGCCGCTATTGGCCTGACTCGAGTTCAGTGCCTGCCACGAGGTGCCGTCGACGCTCGTGCTGGTCGAGCCGGTCACGCCGGCGCCGACCGCGCCTTCATTGTCCTGTGTGCTGGTGGTCGTGCCGTGGCTGGTGCTGACCTCGTCGCCGTTGCCGGTCGCGTCTGCGACGGCTCCGGTCGTCGTCGGCGAATTCGCCTGCGCGGCCTGGGTGTCGGTGTTGCCGATAGCGGTCGCGCCGACCGGGCAGTTGAACTGCCGTTCAACCGTCGTGTTGTAGACCGGCGCGGCATAATAGCCGCCACGGTGCTTCTCGAGCAGATCGAGCAGCGACATCTGTGCGGCGAGGTCGGAAGCGGTGCGAAACTGCCAGGCGAGGCTCTCGCCATAATTGTTGGCCTGGGCGGGAGCCACGGCAACCGTCGCCAGTGCGAGCGAGGGCAGGACGCGGCGGAGGGCACGCTGCCAGGGCCGCAGGCGAGGTCGTGCGTAGGCGGATCGGGACATGGGGAAGTCTCTCGCAGGAAACGAGGCCGCCATCCGGCCCCGACACCCGGGTTTTGCCCGCCAGCCAGATCCTGCGGGAGATGACGGACGCCGACAGGCATCGCCTGATGTCGCCTGCGCACTCGACGGGCGCGCGTGATGGAGGCTGGTGCCCGCCTCGCGTCACGACGCCAGCGCCGGTCGCCATCACCTTCCGAATCCCGGAGACAACCTATCCCGTTCCCTCTTGCAGGGGGGATGCCGGACCAGATGGACTATCGATTGTGCGGGCTCTGCCCTGAACCGCATGCCGCACGTTGTGGAGGCAGCTATGACGGAGGGTACATCGCTCGAGGGGACATCCGCCCCCGGTGCCGCCGACTTCGTTGCCGAACGGCACGGCGGCCTCGTCAAGGTCATCCCCCTGACGGCCCGCGCGCATGAATGGCTGGCGGAAAAAACCACGCTTGAGGCTGGCCGGTTTGAAGGCGGTCTGGTCGTCGAGCTTCGCTACTTCGGACGGTTTGCCGAAGGCATCCTCGAGTCCGGGATGACGTTCGGGCGCGATCGCTTGCCGGACCAGGTTCCTGGACGGGCCGCGCCCGCTCGCTAGCTCAACCGTTGCACGCGCACCCGGGTGGCTGGTGGCAAATCTTGTCGACTGCGATGCAGCTGTTCCCGCATGCCTTGCCTGCCTTGCAGGTCTTGCAGCAGGTCCCCGCGGCACGCGCGGAAACGCAGGGATCGAGCGTGGCGGGTCCGATCACGAGCAGCGCAGCCAGCACAAGTGTCTTCATCATTTCCCCCCTTGGGAAGGAACCTATGCTTCCGGTCGGGGGAGTCGAGTCGCGATGCTTCGGGAATGGAGTGACCGTCCGCGGGATCCGCAAAGCGGCAAGGGCCGGCGGCGCCCGGGCGAATTCATGCTCGGTTTGCTGGCGGGGTTGATCGGGCTTCTGCTCGTCGTGAGTATCGCCTCGACATTTCCAGGCTGATCCCGCTGCGCAGGGAGATAGGGGGCTTGCCGCACGCAATCCCCTCGAGCCGGCATCCGCGTACAGCGAATCAGCGCTTCTTGCCCCTCTTTATGCCGAGGCCGAGTTTCGCCGGATAGCGGCGTTGTTCGGTGTAATTCGGGACGACCATCGGATAGTCGGCCGGCAAGTCTGCCGGTGCACCGTTTAGGCCGCGGCTGCGGTTAATGCGGCGGGGAGTCGCCAACCGCAGCCAACCACGAAACTGGCCGTGTGATCGACGATGGGACATCGCGAGCGGACAGGAAGGAAACGCGCAACTGCGGCCGCCGAATGGAAAGGCGCATTGCGACCGCATTCGGGCCGGGAGCGGTCAGTCCGCTCCTGGGGACGAAATCATGGACAGCTGCCGATCACGAATTTTCTTCGCTGAATGGCAGCTCTCCCCCCCAGATGCGGACGTTTTCGGCCACGCCGTCGGTCCGCAACGGCTACATGCCCACACAGAATGAAGCCCGGCCAGAGTATCCAGCCGGGCTTGAGGAGCCCTCCGCACGACGAGGGAACGCTTCGGTCGGGAGGTCCCTTGTACACATCCAGAAATCATGCGGACTGCATGGATTCGACACAACCAGGGAAACTCTCCTAAAAGCGAAGTCTATTCCAAATTCAAGCCTGAAGCAGATCGTTGCGTAACGCGTAACGAACCAGTTGGGCGGTGGTGTGCAGTTCCAGTTTATGCATCACCGACGCCCGATGAGCCTCTACGGTTTTGGGACTGATCCCGAGGATACCGGCGACCTGCTTGTTGATCTTTCCCTCAGAAATGAGTGTTATCACTTCACGCTCGCGTGGGGTGATCGATTCTTGGGAGGGCGCTTGGGTATCGAGCGCACACTCAAGCAGCTTCTCGGGAAGCATGCCCGGCAAAAAGGTGCGTCCCATGGAAAGGGCGTCGAGGGCCGCGAGCAGGTCGCTCTCGCTATTCGTCTTCAACACGCAACCCCGGGCACCGGCGCGCATGGCCTCGAGAAGAACGGTCTCGCGGTCGCACATGGTATAGAGCAATACCGCGATGCGCGGAAATTCCCGCTTGAGCACGCGTGTGAGTTCGACCCCATTCAGTCCGGGCATCAGATAATCGACAATGGCGATATCTGGCTCGGTAGTACGCGCCGCTTCCACCGCCGCCCAGCCATCCTGAACTGCCGCTACGATCTGGAAGTTCGGCCGCGATTCCATCAAACCGCGGATCCCCTGGATAACTATCTCATGATCATCGGCAATGAGAACTCGCCGCATAGCGTCGCTCATGATTGCCCCCTTTTTAGGCGCGAAGACGGAAACCGGATGGAAGTCCGCCTAATTGTGGCCTGAACCCAGCATCCTCTTACCTGGTCCCTTTGGGTATCCATAAAAACCATTAGGACATTTCGCTCAGTGGAACTGGAAACTTGATGAATAGCTGACGCCGTCCGCTTCCCATCTGTGGACGCCCCTAAAGGTGCAAGCAGTATTTCGGTGGCGTGTAGTCGGATGCTGCCATCTGTCCGGCCTCTGATGCAGCGATAGAGCTGCCGGCCCGTATGGGAGTTCGCGGACCGGAATCACATCACCCAGGCATGCTCGATGGCACGGTGGAAAGCTCTGGTTCTTCCGGCCCCGTCTCGCCGACTGTTGCGCCATATCCTCCTTCGACCGTCTACACCTCCGACGACCTCTGGCCCGCTTTGGCTAATGCCACAGCAGCGACCGGAGCTTTGTAATTCTCCCGCTTCACGAGCAGTGCCCGGACGATGCGCGCTGTCTTGCTGGCGAGCGCGACTGTCACCAGCATGCGCGGCTTGCGGGCGAGCATCTGCTCGAGCCAGGAACCCTTTGGCGCGCCTCGCTTGCTGGCCTGTAGCACGACCGCGCTGCTGCCGATGATCAGCAGCCGCCATACTCGGTCAGGTGGCCCCGGATCGCGTTGATCAATTGGGTCCGCTGGCCCACCAGCAGATCGCGGGTCCGGAATACCAGCCCTGCCGCCTGCTGCTCCTCGCTCTTCACCGCGACAAACCGCATGCTCGGACGCTGTGCCGCTTCACAGATCGCCTCGGCATCCACCGCATCGTTCTTATGGCGCTTCACGAATGGCTTCACATAAGCCGGCGGGATCGGCCGAACGTCATGACCCACTGCGGCAAGTTCGCGCGCCCAATGATGCGCGCCACCGCACGCTTCCAGCGCAACCATGCACGCCGGTCGACCGGCGAAGAAGTCCAGCAGCTTGCCCCGGCCGAGCCGTCTGCAGAACGCCGCTCCCCCGTGCGCGTCCGCCCCGTGAGCGTGAAAAACATGCTTGGCGATATCCAGACCGATCGTGGTAACTTCCGACACGGACGCCTCCCTCAAGTGGTGCTCAACACCTCCACTTTGGCGGAGCCTGGGCCGGTGCCGCGCCCGGGCTTCCTCACGGGGTCGCCGACCTGCTGGCAATCGAGATAGCGCGCGCCGGTCGCGACGCGCCGGCACGGCGCCCCTCGTTGGGCGCGGCCTTGCAGCGGATCCACGATGACTTCGCCGAACCGCTGAGCGTGGAACAGCTCGCCAGGACGGCCGGAATGGATCGTTTCGCTTTTTCCCGAGCGTTTCGGAATGCGTATGGCGAGAGCCCCTATCGCACGGTCGTGCAGTACAGATTGGATCGCGCAGCCGAATTCCTGCAAATGGACCCGCAATGTTCCGTACTCGAAGTCGCACTTCGCTGCGGCTTCAATGACCCGGGCCGCTTTTCGAAAGCATTCCGGGAGCGGTTCGGACGCCTTCCCCGTGACATGCGCCGTTAGATGTCTGTCGGCGGGGCGGTTTCATTAGTGTCAACTGCATGCGGTATGCAGGCTGATTGCGCTTCGGGCGGCCGGGCGTCTGCCGATCCGTATCGCAGGATGTGAAGGGGGAGAACGCGCGTGATTACGGTCTTCGGTGAAGGAAGAGGGTTTCGCGTCGTGTGGTTGCTCGAGGAGATGGGCCGGCCCTACCGGCTGCGGGGCGTGGACCTGCTCGCCGGGGTGGAGAACGATCCGGAGTTCCTGGCCGTCAATCCTGCGGGCTTCATTCCCGCGATCCGGGACGGTGAGGTCGTCATGGTCGAATCCATCGCCATCATGGAATATCTGACGGCCCGCTACGGTCCCACGCCGCTTGCACCACTGCCGCAGGACCCCGCCTTCCCGGCCTATCAGCAATTCCTGCACCTCGGCGAAGCCGGCCTGGCGGCGTCGATGTACTTCGTCAGCGGCGCACGCAACATCGCGCCCGCGGAGGAGCGTGACAACTGGAGCGCGCGCCAGACGCTGGACGTCTTCGTCACCCGTCTGAGCCTGGTGACGCGGCAATTGGCACAGTCGCCGTTCATGGCGGGGGACCGGTTCACCGCTGCGGACATTTCAGTGGGTTATGCGCTGGAACTGGCCCAACGAAATGTCGGCTTTGAGTTCGGCACGCCGGAGCTGGCGTATCTTGAGCGCATCAGGAGCCGGGATGGCTATCAGCGCACAATGCAGGCCTGCCACGCCACCCGGCGCTGGGCCGAGGTCGCGGCCACGCGATCCGGATCATCAGGCGCATAGCAGACTCGATGCAATTCGGACCTGCCTCATCAATGGGAGGGCTTGGGGAGGGTTCCCGGATGATCGCGGTACCGGTCGATCGCCTGGCCGACGTCATTGACCATGTAACGGACATTGACCGCTGTTTCGTCCATGCCTCGCCGCCTGATTCCAGCACGTTTATGCGCCTGCCGGTGCGGCAGCGGTGAATCCGGAAAGATCGGCTACCCCGAGCGCGCGCTCGATCTCCGCCACCTTGTTGAGCGCGATGTCGAAGCCGTCGCCACCGAACTCGCGGTGCTCGATCTCCTCGAACTGCTCGCCAAGCTCGTCATAGGCCTTCGGCCCGAGCGCCTGCTTGAACGCGGGGAAGATTACCGTGTCCTCGCGTGCGGTATGCGCTTCGTACATGCGCGAGAACGCAGTCATTGCCGCCGCCAGCGCCTCATGGTCGTCCGACCCGACGCGGCCGGCCTTGGTGCGGTCGAGAATGAAATCGGTGATCATCCGGCCGCGGGCGTGTTGCGCGAGCAGCGTGTCTACCAGCTTCGCGCCTTCTCCACCGGCCTTGCGCACGATCGGGAAGATATGCTGCTCCTCGAGCAATTGCTCGTGATAGCGCTCGCCAAAGCTGCGGAAGAGTGCCGCAGCTCGTCCAATCGCGCCCGCATCGACGCCGGCGGGGCCCGCGGCCAACTTTGGCGCGGTCTCGCGATAGACGATGAGGACGCGCCGAAGCACGCCGTGCTCGCGCATCAGATCCTCGCTGGCGGTTACCCTGCCTTCGCCGCCTTCCTGGTCGTCCTTGCTGGCGCGATCACGCTTCGAGCATCCGGCCAGGAGCAGCGCCGGGGCTGCAAGCCCCAGGCCAGCCACCAGGCCGAGTGCGCCGCGTCGATCCTGGTCGGTCATCGGTATTCTCCTCGCCGTCGGTTGCGGACAGGCACCGTTCGGAACAGGTCGTGCGGGGATCGGTTCCCGTATCTCCGCCGCCGCAGCCACGACGCTGCGCCACACGATTCTCGCGGACGTCCGGCCAAATGCGGATGCGTTCGCATGGTTGCTGGCCGCCCTCGCCATTCTTTCGGGCAGTCCTGGCTGCATCGGTCTGTTCAACCGGCGTCACCTGTTCGACCGCGTCGATCTCGCCAGACAGTGGCGCCCCGTCGAAAACGGTCAGCAAAGGATGTTGCTGGCAAGCCTCCGCGTCACCGCAATTCCTGGATGCGTTCGGCAGCGGATCGGGCCCTTGAGATGGCCGAGGAGGATGTCGCCGAGCGGCAGCAATGAAGAGGCTGAAGCCGCCAGCAGGCGTGAAGTAGTCATTCCGCCCGGAGATTGTCGACCAAATAGAAGACCGGATTGCGCGGCCACGCGGCGACGATCCAGGGCTCAAGCGTTATTCAAGTTAAGTCGCATCCTTGGTCAGGAACGACAGCTCTTAGATGCGCGACACGGTGGCCACAACGACCGTAATGGGGCGCGTAGCTGCCGTCCATGCCGGACGGCGAGAATTGGGCCGTAACCGGGACTATCCGGGCGCATCTACCTCGGGCCATGATTACGCCAGCCGAACCTCCTGTTTCCGAGGATAACCGTTCATTTCCGGCACGACATCGAAAGCGATGCTGATGCGTTCCTCGTTCACCCCGCTCGGAATGGTCCAATGTTCGTAATGGGACGGCGCCAGCAGTAGCATCCCTTCCCGAGGGGCGTAGCGAACGGTAGGGGCGAGCTCGGCGCTGATCGCTGCGGGCGGGCCGAACGCCAGGCAGCCCGGCCCCTCGCCGGCCGCGGAAATCGCCTTGGGCACACGGACATAATAGACGCCGCTGAGCCAGCCGAGCGGGTGGATATGGCCGGTTTCATAGGCGTGGTTGCGCTGCAACAGACCCCATGGGCGCACGCGCGCCTCGACCGGGCGAAGCGACGGCCAGGGATCGAACCCGTCGCGCCGCACGGCGCGATAGGTTTCCGACACTTGCTGGAACGACTGGACGAGGCGCCCGATCAGATCCGCCCGTCGACCGTGAAACAGATTGTCGACGCGCCGGCTGCCCCGATTGGCCTCGACCTCCACCGGAAATTCCCGGATCGGGTTCGGGCTGGCCAGAATCTCCTCGGCAAGCGCGTCGTTGAACTCGGCGATGTCCGAAAAGCCTTCGGGGACGGGCAGCTCGATTCGTGAGATGTGCACGGGATCGAACATCAGGCGCTTCGCGCGGTCGGCATCGCCGTTCAGCGCGAGCGCGACGCCCCAGTTATACAGGAACTGCGCGTTGATCGCCCCGCGGACGAAAAGCGCCTCGCAAAGCTCCACCAGTTCCGCATGGCGTCCGCTGCGACGCAAAAGGCGGCAAAGCAGGCGGCAAGCCTGCGTATCGTTGGGACGCAGCGCCAGCACATCGCGAAACTCGCGCTCCGCGGCGGGGTCGCCCCGATCAGCGAGCGCGGCGGCGCGCTCGTAATGCGGCCCGACGATATCCTCCAGCACGCGCAGGACTGCATCGGTCTCGCCGAGCCGGTTGTAGCAGCGCGCCAGCAGCAGGCGTGGCTCGCGCGCGGACGGGTCCAGCGCGACGGCGCGTTCGAGGCATATCGCCGCGTTGCGATGGTCGAGCTGGTCGAGATGAACATGCGCCAGCTTCACATGAAGCGCTGCGCGTCCAGGATCGGCCTCGAGCGACCTTTCGAGCAGTTGCCGAACGACTGCTGGCTGGCCGACCCGCTCGGGCAACGGCGCTCCCCATCGAATGGCCCAGGGATCCCGCGCGCCGCGTGCAGGCGAAATATCTTCAGCCGGGAGGCCGGATTGCGGACCGGGACAGGGCGACATACGCCTCAGTAATGGCACGGCGGCGCGCGTGGCAGCAATGGCCTGCGCCAACCCGCCACTGGCAGGCGCCGCGGATTTCCCCTAGCGCCGGACGATGCGTGCGCCCGATCGCCTGATCCGATGACAGTGCTGGCTGCCTTCTGGTCGCTCGAGGAGCGGCCGTCCCGCGAGGGCTGCGCCGCGATGATCCGGACCCAGACTTCGAACCCGAACGCGCCCGCGCTCTGGTGCCACGAAGCGATGGCGCTCGGCATGAGCACGGGCACGGCCACGCGGATGGCGGCTTCTCCGGTCACCGGGGCTTCGGGCAATCTGGTGCTGGTGGCCGATGCCCGTCTCGACAACCGTGCGGACCTGCTTGGTCAACTGGGCATTTCCGGTGCCCATGTCGCCCGCCTTTCCGATCCCGAAGTCATGATGCTGGCGTTCGAGCGCTGGGAGCTCGATGCCACGCGCCGTTTCCTCGGCGATTTCGCTTTCGTGCTGTGGGACAAGGCGGCCGCGCAGCTCCATCTCGCCCGCGATTTCGCCGGGCAGCGACCCCTCTTCTTCCACCGCTCCCCTCGCGGGGTGGCGGTGGCGTCGATGGCGAGCGGCATCCACGCACTCGACTTCGTGCCCCGCCGGCCCGACCGGCAGCGCATGCTTGAGACGCTCGCGGGCCTCCCGCATGAGGGCTCGCGCAGCTTTTTCGAAGGCGTGGAGCGGGTCGAGCCAGGCGAAATCCTCACCCTCGGGCGATCGACGCAATCTTCCCGCGCCTATTGGTCCCCCCCGCGCGGCCGGCTCCGCCTGCGCAACCATGCAGACTATGCCGAGGCGCTGATCGAGAAGCTGGGGAGGGCAGTAGAGGCGCGGCTGCGCGATGCCGGCGGGCGCATCGGCACACATCTCAGCGCGGGGCTCGACAGTTCGGCGGTCGCGGCGTTGGCCGCGGAGCGCTTCGACGGGCGGGTGCTGGCTTTCACCTCGATTCCTTCGGGCGATTTGCCCGCGCTGCCGGGGGGACGCTTCGGCGACGAGGGCGCGCTCGCTGCCCGGACAGCGAGCCTTTACGCCAATATCGAGCACCGCCTCGTCGAGACCGGCGACCGCATTCCGCTGGAGGATCTCGCATGGCAGCTCGAACTGTTCGAACGGCCCGATCTCAACCTGCCAAATCTCGCCTGGTCCAATCGCATCAACGACGCGGCGATGGCGGGCGGTGTCACCGTAATGCTCACGGGGGCGGGCGGCAACGGCACGTTCAGCTATGGCGATGCCGGCTTGCTGCGCGAGTTTGTGCGCAAGGGGCTGATCGGCAGCTTCGTCCGGGAATGCGTCGCGGCGCACCGGCCGCGCACGCTCGTTTCGACCCCGGCCGCGGTTCTGGCCCGCGCCGTCCTTTCCCCGCGGCTCTTCCGGCGCCTCCGCCATCCCCATGCAAGGCCCCGGCACGAGCTTCCGATCATCAATCCCGCCGCGCCCGAGGCGGCGCAGATCCTCGAGCGGTTCGCGACGCTGGCCGTCGACGACTTCCCCGATTCGACCGTGACGCGATGGCAGATGCTCCGTCGGGTGGATCCCGGCAGCCTCAACAAGGGCGTGCAGTTGCGGTGGAACATCGAGCTTCGGGATCCCACTGCCGATCGCGAGCTGGTGGAGTTCTGCATGCAGGTGCCGATCGACCAGTTCTTCCGCGGCGGCATGTCGCGCGCGCTCGCCCGCACCAGTCTCGAGGGGCGCGTCCCCGACACGGTGCGGTTCGATCCGAAGCGGGGGCTCCAGTCCGCCAACTGGTTCGCAATGCTGTCGAACGCGCGCGAGGAAGCCGGCCGCCTGCTGGACGCGCTATCTTGCGTGGATGCGGCGCGCGAGCTGCTCGATCTGGACGAGATGCGCCGGCTGTATCGCGAATGGCCTCTGGTTGACGGTGCGTACGGACCGCCTGAATATCGGACGAGTCTCTTGCGCGGCCTGTCCGCCGGCACGTTCATGCGCCTTTGCATCACCCCGCGGGGGCTTAAGGACAGGCCGCAGGTTGTTGACGCAGAAGGGCTACGCAGATAGCACCGCGTGGAAGGACGGAGGCCCATGAACGTGACCGAGACTGGAACGCACTCTGCCGGCGATACCGGCGCAGCCAATGGTTCCGATGATACCGGCCTCAAGGCCTGGGTGCGTCCCGAACTGACGCTGCTTCGCGCAGGCGCCGCAGAGAGCACACCCGGCACCACGATCATCGACGGCCTTCTGGAAGCGATCGGATCGTAATCCGTTCCTCCCCGGCGCCTGTATTTGCGGTACCCGGAATGACTGCTGACATGCGCGACGACGCGTGGATCATCCGCCATGACGGCCTGATCGAAAGCGGGCTCGACGACGAAATGGTCGGGCTGCACATCGAAAGCGGCTATTTTTTCGGCTTCAACGCCACGGCCCTGCGCGTGTGGCAGCTGATAGAACGGCCGTGCAGCCTGTCGAACCTGTGCGCCGCGCTCGGCGCCGAATATGCGGTCGACGCGGACACTTGCGAAGCGGATGTCCGCCAGATTCTCGACGACATGAAGACGAACGGTCTGGTCAGCCTGAGCTGACGCGAGCCGCCGGAGCGACACCCAGACTCTCGAGGTGCCGCTCGATCACCGGGACCGCCTCCGGTAGCCGTTGCGCGTCCCATGGGCGGCTGAATTCGAAGACCGGCACCGACCGCGTCAGCACCAGGCACTGTTCGAAATAGGCGCGCGAATTGCCGACGATCTCGATGGCGCTGCCCCGATAGGTGTTCGCCACGATCGCCTCGAAAGCGTGCCTCCCGGATAGTTCGCGGATCGCGATACGCCCCTCCGCCGCGGCATTGGCGAGAACGTAGATTGCGCGCAGCGCTGTCGCCCGCGCAGGCACCACACGGCCGGTCGCGACAGTGAACTTTTCGACGGCATCGAGGACGGGCTCGTAATCCGCCGGGTTGCGGCCCGTATTCTCCAGCGCGTCCTTCCACAGGCGCAGCCGCGGCACGCCGAGCAGGGCAAGATAGTTCCCGCCTGAATATTCGAGCGCACACACGTCGTCGGACAGGATCGGGCGTCCCGCATCGTGAAACGCAGCCGCGAGTGTCGACTTGCCGGCACCGGATGGCCCGAGGAATGCAATCGCACCTTCTCCGGTGTCGATCGCATTGGCATGCAACGGAACAATTCCGCGCTGATGGAGCAGGATGCCCATCGCGGATCCGAGCAGGAACAGGCGTATAGTGGCGGGCGCTGCTCCCGGGGCCGCATCGAAGGTGATCCGACTGCCACTTGCGATGGCGAACCGGGCCACCCCCGGAACGGTCAAGATCGCCTCGTCGCCGACGATCATGAGGCCGGACGATTTCGCTTCTCCCCGCGGAGGGATCGTCACCTCGCCGGGCTCGACGGTGATCTCGGGTGCATCGGCGGTATTCAGTGGAGGAAGTTCAGGAAGGTCGATTGCGGACAGGATCGACATTCCGAACAATGCGTACCGTTGGATCATTTCGTGCCGATCGCGCGTCATCGCCCTTCCCTAAACCCCGCCTTGCCGGATGGCGAGCGGCGGGTTTTGGCATGGTCGATCCATATCGTGAATGGCTGCCATGGCGCGGAAGCCGACCTCGCCACCGTGGTTGTTCGCGCATTTGCGCTCGTGTGCAGCCGCTCGGGGCAGGCGCCAGCTGATCACTTTCTCGCATACACCCTCTATTGGCAGGTTTCGGCGATTCAGCGCGGGAAAATAATGAGCGTCGCCTCAGAATTTCGCACGTCTTCGTATCGAGGATCGCGGGGCCGGAACTTTCGATCGTGCGGCAGGCAATGGGATAGCGACAGCTGTCCACCGTGACGGCGCTGTGCGTGTTGCCAAAGGGATGGCGTTACCGGAGACCCGCGGCTCACCAGCATGGCCCGGAAACCCAGGCGCACATGTCCTCTCTTGCCTGTTTTTCCTCGCGGAACCTCTCGCGGCTCTTCTGCTCGAACTCATATGCGGAGGTGGCACTGTCGTCCGCAGTCGAGCGGGCCGCGTTCGCTGCCGCTATTGCCGCCGCCCTGGCCCTGGCATTCGTGGCGTCGGCGGTAGGCGACGACCAGGTGAGACCATTGCGCACGAAAATATCGGTAAAGTGGCGGGAGCCGTCGTTTCCGTTAAGGGACTCCCCGATCGACGCGATGCTTCCCCACAGGCTGTCGCGGGCTGCTCGCGACTGCCGGCTCCGGTCATATTCGCAGCTGAACCGGGTTGGCGCCAGTTTCCTGCACCGGACGCCGGATACCTTGCGCTTTATATAATAGCCGACCCCTCCGAACGGAGAGGGCATGGCCTGCTCATTCGCCTGCGTCAGGGTGCCGCCAAAATATCTGGTGCTGCTGCGGGCGATTGCTGCGACCATTTGCAGTCCAGAGGGCATCCCGCGCGTCGCTACCGTTTGCCCCACCAGCAGATTATCATAATGGGCCTGCATCACGCTCATGAAGCCCTTGATTTCTCCGTAACTGTAAAGATTGTTGGCGCTGGTGTCGAAATCGATGTCTATCGCCCTCCCGTTCTCGATAACATTCCTCTTGTTCAATTCCTTTATAAAGTCGTTTATCGGCATATTGCCGAGATATCTCATCCTTGTTCCGCGGCAATATTCTCCTTCGAGCTTTCCTCTTGTGCGCGAGTTCGGTCCAAATTGCAGATTCGAGAATGTCATGCTGTCCGGGCAGTCCCGTGGATCGAACACGATAATCCACTGCAGTTCCTCGCCACTGATGTGTACCAGTGCGATGGTGGCGAAGCTTTGTGTCGGGCGGGATGCCGGCGCGTTGAAAAACTCCAGATCACCGGCGGCGCCACCTTTGGGCGACCAGGTCCCGTCAGGCAAATGCTGAGCCTGCGCCCGATGCGATACTGCATCCGCCATCATCAGGACCATCGCGAAGGCGATGCCCGCACAGGACGATAGTCTCATGAGTGCCCCCACCCCGAAATGTTCTTGATTGTTTGTAAGGCACATTTTCGAGCTGTCCAGCGGCGGGCGTCCACGAATGCTTGCTTTCTGCTCTGACCGTGTCGTGGTCAGCTGGATGATATATGTCCGCCAGCGCGCCGCATGCGGCTTCTACGAGCCCGGCTCGCTGAAGGAGGTGTCGGGCGCCGCGGTCCCCGGGGAGGGATTGCAGCCGCCCGGACCATTCGGCTCCGGACGACCCGGGGGCGATACCGCGAATCCCCGGATTTGCGTCTTCCTGTTCCTGGGCTTCACCTGAACCGGGCGCCTCGCGGGGGCGATGCCGGAGCGTGCGCGGGCCTGATCGACGCACACTGCCGGACTGCGCGCAGCCGGCAGGGTTCGGCGCCTTTTTGTAACCGCGCATGCACACTTGCCTTTGACCGGAGGGCGCGGCGGCGGCGGGCGCACATGCCTGCGCGCGCACGCCGCCGCGCCGGCCGGTGTCGGCAAGGGTGCGTCCCTCTGCTCGTGCATCGCCGGATCCCGCGCGACCGCGCTCTGCGGCGCTGACGCGCCGCCGGGCCGCAGGGATGCGTCCCGGCCCTCCGGGTAACGATCGCCTTCTGTGATCGGGTCAACCCACCGTTTCTCTCGTAAATGC